>Ga0157379_10001483_pt1 | contig 19327 bp, 14 predicted proteins | sample S25metaG_FD_121802 | JGI IMG/M metagenome (GOLD analysis project Ga0157379, IMG submission 121802) | Switchgrass rhizosphere microbial communities from Kellogg Biological Station, Michigan, USA - S2-5 metaG | ecosystem: Host-associated > Plants > Roots > Rhizosphere > Soil | place: USA... | reverse complement strand
CGACATGGTCTCCGTACTTGCCAACGGAGCATCCGGCGTCAAGCTCGAGACTCGCGATCTGGAACGCTTTGAATCAGCTCTTGGCGATGTGCTCGAGTCCCTCGCCAAGCAGATTGCCCGCGATGGCGAAGGAGCGAGAAAGCTCGTTACTATCGACATCTCAGGCGCCCAGTCGGACTCCGAAGCTGAGCGCATCGGTCGCGCCATCGCCAATTCGCCGCTCGTAAAAACGGCGGTTGCGGGAGCCGACCCCAACTGGGGACGCATCATCTGCGCAGCCGGATACTCGGGCGCGAAGTTCAATCCCACCAAGGTCGACATTCTGTTCCAAGGCGTGCCAGTGTGCAAATCCGGCCTCGCCGTGGACTTCGACGAACAGGCTCTCACTGCAAGATTGAAGGAATCCGAGATCAAGATCGATTTCAAGATTCGGGGCGCGGGCAAGTCCAAGACTCGCTTCTGGACTTGCGACTTCACGGAAGGCTATATTCAGATCAACGGCAGCTATCGGACATGAAGCTTGCGGTCTTAGCACTCGCTACCACATTGGCTTTCGGAGCCGCCCCCGATCCCGCAGCCGAGGCTTGGGACGTAGTCGCGACGCTCGCCGCCGCGCTCGCCGAGCCCAACGACGCGGCATTCATGAAGCCGGTCGCGAAATCGTTCGAACAGCACGATTTGCTTGGCCGCCAGGTCGCAGCGCTGATTCAAGCCAACGAAATTGTGTCTTCGGTCTCTCCCGTCAGCAATGAAGGGGACGACAAGCAGCGAACCTTGGAAGTCGATTGGTACATGGAGGTTCAGCCGCGCTCGCCGGGCGGGAACCTCACGCAGCGCCGGGAGAGCCTCAAATTGACGCTCGTGAAAACCGGTAAGCGGTGGATGATCACGTCCCTGACACCGCTCTCGCTCTTCAGCCCCAACTAAAAATGGACGAAGCCGAAGTTCAACAATATCTCGACGACAACGGCTATCCTCCACATGTCGTCGAAGCAGGCTCGGTCGGCCTCATCCGGCGATTCCGTGATTTCGTGGGAGAAGTGGAGTCCGGATATGCCTACGGCCTGCACGACTATCGGAACGATCTCGATCTCCGTGGCTTGATTGGCCTCTTCGGTCTCGACACCGAGGTCGCCGAATCCGACGAGCGGCTCAATGCGATGCTCATCAATCGCGAACATCGTGTCTGGGAAAGTGGAAGAGGCGACGCCTACTGGGATTTCGGATATCCGCGCAATGCCGGCCGCTGGCTGATGCGTGATCTGCGGACGGCTGGATTGTTGGAAGAGGCTTAAGACAATCGGCTTTTGAGATCACAAACTGTGACCTCAAAGCGCGATCCGGTTGCGGACCCACGCGTTCGAGAACCTGCGGTTTGCTGGGATTCATAGAGTTCTTCCAGTAACTCCTACCTCTCGCTCCAGGCTTCTTGAGGCCACAATTTGTGACCTCAAGATCCCCAAGCTATGACCGTCTTCAGTCAGGGCCGGGGAAATCCGATCCTCACATTTGGCTTGACCTGTGCCGGTTCCATCAGCTTTTTGATCGCCTCGAAGACGATCCCAGAGTTGTGGTCAAACTTTTTATCGAGCTTCGTTACCTTCCGCAACATTTCGTCCTGAGTTATCGCGGCACTCTGCATCTGGACGAACTGCGCATAATCGCGATGTTTGCCTGCACGGCGCGAGGACTGTTGAGTACTGACGATAACATCGCGATCCCCTCTCTCGTAAACGCGTAGGGCAGATATCTGCGGCCTCCCCAATTTGCACTTGAGGTCACATTTTGTGACCTCAAGATTGCCACTTCATTTGCCGTAAGGTGTTTCATGAAGTCGCCGGGGAACCGGTCGGCGTTTGACCGCCTGATTGAACGCTTTAGTCGTCACTTCGTACAGCTCGGCCAGATCGCTGTCGAGCATGATTCGCTCACCGCGAATCACGTAGATCCGCCGCTCATCACGGCGGCAGGCACTGCGAGTTCTGTATTCTTAGATTTCTTTGGCATCTTGATGAAGGGGAAGGCAAGCGGCCGCCTTCCCCGATTTTCTTTACGCTTGCTTGGCCGTCCCGGACGCAGCAGCCGCCTTCGCGGACTCCACGATCACCGGACGTCGCAGAGCAGGCACCGGCAACCCGAGCTTCGCCCTTGTCTTGACATCGATTTTTCCCATCACTTCCGGATTCTCCCGCAGGTACACGCGAGCATTCTCCCGCCCCTGCCCAATCCGCTCGCCCTCATAGCTGAACCACGAGCCGCTCTTGTCCACCACGCCCTGCGCGACGGCTAGATCCAATAAGTCCGTCTCGCGGCAAATCCCCTCCCCGTAAATGATGTCGAATTCCGCCTCGCGGAATGGCGAGGCGACCTTGTTCTTTGCGATCTTCACGCGCGTCCGGTTCCCCGTCAGCGTCTCACCGTCCTTGATCTGCGCAATGCGCCGGACGTCCACCCGGACCGATGCGTAGAATTTCAACGCCCGCCCGCCGGTAGTCGTCTCGGGACTCCCGAACATGACGCCAATCTTTTCCCGAATTTGATTGATGAACAGCAGCATTGTATTGGTGCGCGCGCAGACGCCGGTCACCTTGCGCAGGGCCTGGGACATCAACCGCGCATGCAAACCCATGTGCGAATCTCCCATCTCACCTTCCAGCTCCGCTTTCGGGACTAGCGCGGCCACGGAGTCAACCACCACCAGGTCCACTAATCCGGTCGCGATCAGCGTATTCGCGATCTCCAGCGCCTGCTCCCCATGGTCGGGTTGCGACATCAATAAGTTGTCCGTATCCACGCCGAGCTTCCTCGCATAGCCGGCGTCCAGCGCATGCTCCGCATCAATGAACGCGGCCAGTCCACCGTTCTTCTGCGTTTCAGCAATCACCTGAAGCGCGATCGTCGTCTTGCCGGAAGATTCTGGCCCGTAAATTTCAACGACCCGTCCGCGCGGGAATCCGCCCACGCCCAGGGCCGCGTCTATCGAGATTGAGCCGCTCGATATCACCGCAACGGGCAGCGCCGTCTGTGAGCCGAGAAACAGTACCGCGCCTTTGCCGAACTGTTTCTCCAATTGTGCGATCGCGGGCGTCATCTGCCGCCGCTTCTCTAGGAGTTCCATAGTAAGTTGGTGGTTTCACGAGGCGGAAATTCTCAAACAAAATGGGGGGATGCGACGTAATAATCGGGGTATCCCGCGCCCGCCGAAGGCCGTATTCCCACCAACACCAACCCCTGGTATATAGAATTCAACGATGGTGCGTCCTGAAAGACGCGTTGTTCTAGCGGGTGAAAGTCCCGGCCGGGTAATCGCCGGGGAGCCCGGAAGCAGACTCCCCGTTGTTTGTCGACCGCTTTCTGGTGATCGTTTGAGCAGGTTGTCGATGTTGGCGTAGCGCCGAAGGTTCCGAACCCCATCATGAAAAAGGATCTGCGCCAGTACTAAGTCGCGCAGACCTAGTTCGCGCTTCAGTTCCGGTTTGCTGGCCCGGCATCGCCAGTGTAATCGCGTCGAGGAGACGATTGTGACAGAAAAGGTTCGGCAGGAACGGACCCCGGGGAACAAAGAACCACAGAAGTCGTGGTGAATCCGGTCCCATGTGCATGAAGTCCTACTCACCAAACCTCGGGTCGATTCTCACGGGGAGTCTGTTCCAGCCCAGCCTTCCGGTTATGTCTGATCCCGGCAGGATAGACGCCATTCAGACGGGCGTATCGAGATCTCCATGAGCCGCTGCCGGGAGTTGGAGATTCTGATCCGGGAACTCGAGAATCTGCGGTTCGAGGGAAGTCCCGCGGCACGCAGGATGACTTGGCTTTTGCGTTGGCATTGGCCATGTGATGGGAATGCGATAGCCGGCTCCGCTTCATCCGCAATTCGTCGCTGTTGGGTCTCTCGCCACGGATAAAGCGTGTTCCTGGCCAACAAGGATTGAGCTACTGCAAACGTCTGCCACGCTTGGTGTCAGGGTCGCAACGGTCCACGCCCACCCGTCAAGGACGTCGCCGTGCGTTCGGAAACGCGTACGCCGCCCGCCCACACTACATAGTGGAAGTACGCGCTCTCGGCCTCACTTCAGCGCGCTCGGCAAGGCAACCGTTGGCGAACAATCCGACCAGATTGCGGTCCGTGTCGTGTTGGTTATTGCGCTGAATCCCTGCAAACCGCAACTGAACACAAGTTGAACGCCCAGTGCGGGGCGGGCGGCCTGCGCTCCGTCGACGGGCCATCCGAAATAAATCTTGGCCGCCCATGAGTGAGTTAGTCCGGTTTCGTCGCTCGTCAGTGTGAGGACCGAGAACAGCAACGATTCGAAAAACAGATAGCGCGAAACGCGGGAAACCATCACACGGCAACGTTTCTACCTGACGGAGAGGCGAAACACTCTTGGCGGCCATGAGCCGTTTCGTTCCGCTTTCACGTTCATCACAGTGTAAGACCAAGGACAAACATCATGACACCCGGAATTCAAAGCAACATCGCCCAACTATTCGAAGAACAGGTCGCGCGTAACGCGGAAGTGATCGCAGTGGTTTGGGGAGATTCACAGCTTACTTATGGAGAGCTGAACGCACGTGCGAATCGCCTGGCGCGCTTGCTATGCGCCCGTGGTGTGGGGCTGGAATCGCCCGTCGGAGTGTACATGGACCGTTCGCCCGAGATGATCACGGCTCTCCTCGCCGTCGTCAAGGCGGGTGGATGCTATCTCCCGCTCGACACGACGTATCCCAAGGATCGCCTTGCATTCATGCTCCGCGACACGGGCGCGCAGTTGATGATCACGCAAGCCGCACTCGCGGGACAAATGGACGTCGAAGAGGTATGTCTGGAAGACATCGCATGCGAGCTCGACCGGCAGTCCGGCGAGAACCTTGCCCATACCGCCAGCGGCGAAAATATCGTGTACATAATGTACACCTCAGGCTCGACCGGTCAGCCCAAGGGGATTGAAATTCTCCACCGCGGCGTCGCGAGTCTCGTGACGAACGCCAGCTACGCTCCGTTGACGCCACAGGATTCCGTCGCGCAATTGTCGAATTGCGCTTTCGATGCGTCGACGTGGGAAATCTGGGGATCGCTGCTCTCCGGCGCGCGGCTGGTCGGCGTTAACAAGGAAACGGCGTTGTCGCCGCAAGCGTTGGCGAGTGCGATTGAAACTCAGGGCATTACCAGCATGTTTGTCACGACTGCCTTGTTCCTGTTAATGGCCAAGGAAGCCCCGCGAGCGTTCCGCAGCTTGCGCCACTTGCTGACCGGCGGCGAGGCGCTGTCGCCTTCCCGCATGCGCGAAGTCCTCGAGCATTCCGCGCCGCAACGGCTGGTGCACGTGTACGGTCCGACTGAAGGAACTACCTTCGCGACCTGGCACCTGGTCAAAGACATCCCCGAAGGCGCGGCTACAGTGCCGATCGGTAAGGCTCTCGGGAACACACGCGCCTATGTTCTCGACGGGAAACTCAGACCCGTGGCCGCCGGCGAAACTGGCGAGTTGCACATTGCGGGTGACGGGTTGGCTCGCGGCTATGTAAAGCAAGCGGCGATGACCGCCGAGCGATTCGTAACCAGCCCGTACGTTCCCTCTGAACGCCTCTATAGGACCGGCGACCTTGTACGGCAGCTTCCCTGTGGAGCGCTCGACTTCGTAGGACGCGCCGATTTCCAGGTGAAGATCCGCGGCTTCCGAATTGAGCTGGGCGAAATCCAGACTGCGCTACGTTCTCACGCCGAAGTGGGCGATGTGGTGGTGGCCGTGCATGAACCGGAGCACGGCGACAAGCGCCTGGTCGCTTACGTTGTGCCGCGCGATTCCGCTGCCCTTGCGAGTAGATCCGAGCTGACATCGGCGTTGCGCGAACATGCCAGGAAGACCTTGCCCGGCTATATGATCCCGGGCGCATTTGTCTGGATGAAGGCGTTGCCGCTGACTCCGAACGGAAAGGTCGATCGCGTAGCGTTGCTCAGCATGGACCTGGGCAGCGCGGTCGACGACCGCGAGTACGTTGCGCCTGCCACTGAAACGGAGATCGGGATTGCCGCCGTATGGAGCAGGCTCCTGGGAGTCGATCGGGTGTCCGCGGTCGACAACTTCTTTGATATCGGAGGCAATTCATTGCTCGCGACCCAACTGGTGTTGCGCCTGGAGGAAGTCTTCCTTCTCGATTTCCCGATGCGTCTTTTCTTTGCGAGTCCAAAGATTCGCGACATGGCGGCTCAGATCGATGCGCTGCTCGCAGGCAAGATGTTGGAATCCGCTCCTGAAGTCGATCTGCGCGCGGACTGTGTGCTCGACGAGTCGATTCGTCCGGCGAGCGCCTACGTCGATACTGGAATCGCGCCGCGGAACATCTTCCTGACCGGTGCAACCGGATTCCTTGGCGCATTCCTGGTCGATGGGCTGCTCAAGGAAACGAACGCCCGGATCTACTGCCTGGTTCGCGCTCGCGATGAGCAGCAGGGCCGGGCACGCATTTGCGGCAATTCAAAGAAGTACGGACTTGCCGAGCCGGATGCCAAACGTATGGTTCCGGTCCTCGGGGACTTGACACAAACCAATCTCGGCCTGGATGACGAGCAATTCGCGTTCCTGGCGGCCAACATGGATGCCGTTTATCACTGCGCCGCTCATGTGAGCTACATCGAGCCCTACGCACTGCACCGGCCGGTGAATGTCGTCGGTACACAAGAAGTGCTGCGATTCGCCTGTCAGGCCAAAGTGAAACCGGTTCACTACATCTCGACGATCGGGCTGTTCGGTCCGGTCGGCTACTTCGCCGGAGTGACGGACTTGTACGAAGACACGGATCTCGATCGAAGCGAGCCCTATTTGCAAAAAGATATGGGCTACTCGATGAGCAAGTGGGTCGCCGAGAAGCTCGTGTTCGCGGCGCGTGACCGGGGTCTGCCGGTGAGCATCTACCGGCCGGGATTCATCATGGGCCACAGCCAAACGGGCGTGAGCAACGTGGACGACTTCATGATGCGGCTCATCGTGGGTTGTGTCGAAATGGGTTCGTACCCGGGCCTTTCCTCGCAGCGCAAGGAGTTCGTTCCGGTCGACTACGTGAGTGACGCGATCGTTCACATCTCCTGTCAGCGGGGCACGCTCGGACGCAATTACCATCTCGCGCCGCCGGATCCCGCGAAGTCTGTGGATTTGGTCGATTTCTTCGTGATGCTCGAGGACTTCGGGTACAAGCTCCGCGGCCTGCCGTACGCCGAGTGGAAGAGCAAGCTGTTCCACCATGTCCGCCGCTGGGAAAAGAGCGCACTGCTTCCGCTCGTCTCTGTGTTGACCGAGCGTATCCATGAAAACTCGCTAACGCGTTGGGAGTTGCACGAGAAGATGCCTCGGTTCCACTCGGACAACACAAGGGATGCTCTCAGCAAATCGAACGTGACCTGCCAGCCGATGACCCGCGAGTTGCTCTCGACCTACGTGGACTACCTGATCGGACGCGGCCTTCTGCCGCTCCTAAGTAACAGCCGGCAAAACGGACACACGGCGCCGTCGTTGTTCGGATCTCATGAGCCTGCCCCCGGTCTTTGCGGGCTGGACAGCAAGATGGAACCATCAGCCGAGTTCGACTGCGTCGGCCAATAGGAGCATTGTGAACACACGACGAGATTTCCTGAAATGCGGAATCGCCGCGGCCGCGTCGAGCCTTGCAGCCCGTGCTTCAGTTCCGGGCAAGAAGGTTGTAGTGATGGGCGCGGGACTGGCCGGACTATCCGCCGCCTCCGAACTTGTGGCCGCAGGTCATGACGTGACCGTGCTCGAGGCGCGGGATCGGCCCGGTGGACGAGTCTTCACGCTCCGCGCTCCCTTCTCGGGTGGAGTGTACGCCGAGGCCGGGGCACTGGTGTTCCCCGGCACTCATGCCATTACGATGAAATACGTGAAGCAGTTCGATCTTGAACTGAACTCAACAAGCCTACCCGATTTGTTCGGCAGCTACTACGCCCGCGGAAGGCGCCTCACACCTGGGAAGGATCCGCTTTCCGATTGGCCGTTCCATCTCACTGCCGAAGAAACTCGCATGGGCATCGCCGGAATGCAGGCGAAGTATCTGGGCGCGGGGATCGGGGCCTTGGGCAATCCGACGGCGAGTCCGTGGCCCGGCGCGGCACAATCGAAATTCGATCAGCAGACATTTGCAGACTACATGCGCGCACAGGGGGCATCGGAAGAAGCCATCGCGCTACTCCGCCTCGGATATTTTGACGAGATCGGAGATGGCGTGGACCATGCCTCCGCCCTATCGGCTCTGCGGGAGTTGGCGTTGGGCGCGGGCGCAACCTACCACAAGATTCACGGCGGCAACGATCTGCTGCCGCGCGCCATGGCGAAGAAGCTTGGCGACAGGATCCGCTATTCATCGCCGGTCGTGGAAATCAAGCATGGGCCTGCGAACGTCCAAATCACGTATCTCGAAAATGGTTTGACGCAGCGGATTACAGGCGATCGGCTGATCTGCGCACTTCCATTCTCTGTACTTAAAACCATCGCGGCATCACCGCGCTGGAGCGCCGGCAAGCAGGCCGCAATCACTGAATTGCCGTACACGTCGGTCTCGCGCGTTTTCATGCAGACGAAGAGGCGTTTCTGGCTCGACCGCGGCGTAAAAGGATTTACGGTGACGGATCTTCCCTGCGGGCTCGCGGGAGATGCCACCTTCGACTCGAGAATGCCGGGTGGCTCCGGGATCCTGGAGTCCTATATGTGCGGCGCAAATTCATGGCGGGTCGCTGCGATGAACGAGAATGAACGCATTCGCTACACCGTCGCGCAAATGGAAAAGCCCTACACCGGCCTGAATGAGAATCTGGTCACCGCGACGTCGAAGTGCTGGGATCACGACGAGCGGTCCCGGGGCGCGTACGCATGGTTCAAACCGGGGCAGATGACAGCTCTCATGCCGCACATTGCAAGATCCGAGGGCGTCGTCCACTTCGCGGGCGAACATACATCACCCTGGGCTGGCTGGATGCAAGGGGCGCTCGAGTCGGGCATTCGCGCCGCAAGAGAAGTCGTCGAGGCACCGGCACCGGCGGAGCCAATCACACGTTAGTGCGACGAGCAAGGGCGCGAAGATCCTGGAGTTAATCAGGCGCCCAGAGATCATGAATTGGCAACGACAAAACGTTCGCGGGTGGATCTCGACGGCCGGGAAGAAGATCACCATCGAGTCGTCCAAGAGTACTGCGGGCGAACGAACTTAGGGCCACATCGCCGCGCAACCGGTCGCTCGACGCTCTTCAGCACGCCGTCCAGCATCGCGCCGCGACGCCGTTTCGTTTCACGGGGGGCCTGTTCCAGCCCAGCCTTCCGGTTATGTCTGATCTCGGCAGGATAGGCGCCAGTATGTAAGCGGTTGAAGTGGATGGCTCTACCGGGGAACCCCTTTAACCACTTCAAGCATGCCCGGGTGTCGAGCTACGGGTAAAGTTCGAGGAGCAGGTGTTGAAACCAGGGTTCGTTCCGGATGTGATCGAAGGCAGGATCAGCATCGATGTGGGCGGGTGGAGGGAGCTTAGGCCCGCGCGCGGCAAGACGCAGCCACTTTTCGATTTCGTCGTGGTTGGTGCTGCGTTCGGCGGCGATCGAGGCAATGCCGTAGGCGCCACGCGAGCGCATTACCTTTTCACGTTCGAGGGCATGCAGTTCGGCGTCGGCGAGCAGGGCCTCACGTTCGCCCATGGTCCCGGCCTTGCGCGCTTCGCGCTGCAGGAGGCCGCACCAGTTGTTGTGCAGCAATGCCGAGTTCTTGTTTGTTTCCAGGACGATCTGATAGTGTCCGAGCGCTTCCTTCGGAAACCCGCTTCATAAAGGGCGATTCCCCAGTCGATGTGGGAGTCGGTCGAACTGGCCAGAGCGAGTTCGAGTGCGCGAGTGAAGTGAAGGTTACCTTGAACGATGAGTGCGGAAGCCTCCGGTTGAGGATCGAGACGCGCCTCGGAAAGCGAAAGCATGCCGCGCAGGTACTCGGCCCGGAAGTTTTCGCCGATCGGTTCGCGGCGGCTCGCGGCGGCGTACGCCTCTCGGAAGAATGGCTTTGCCGCCGTCTTGTCCAGGCGCAGCGCGTGTGCCCTGAGCAGGACTGATTCGGTGTTGTGGAGGGCTGCCTCCTAGTAAGCTTTGAGTGGTCCGGCGGCGAAAGGACGGCGTAAGACTTCGATGGCTTCGCGCATTACGAGTTCGGCTTCGACGATGGGCTTGATGACAGCCCAATCCGACAGCGCGTTCGCAAACGAGGCCGCATTTTCCCAATGCCGCGGCTCACCCGGGGGCAGAGCGCGGATGGCGGCGTGGATGGCGCGATAGAACGTCTCGGCCTCGGTGGGACGGGGGAGCTTGGCTCGCTCGTGTTCGATCTCCACAAAGAAGCGCGTGCGGAGCGAGACGCGGTGCGGCTCTGTGCCCCAACGTTCCTTGGCAAGTTCCTCCGCCGCCATGGCGAGCATTTGTTCGGCGCGCTTGCCGGAGGCTTTGTTGCGCGCGCCGTGATACAGGTCGATGTAACCCCCGTGCTCCGAGTCCGGAGAAAGGCGTGCGAGCTTGCGCTTCAGGCGGAGCGTGAGATTGAGGCGATCATGGAATTCCGCATCGTCAAGATCAGTGAGGTCCTGGGTGATCCACTGACGGCCTCCCAAGCCGGACGATGCATCGCGGATGGCGGTGCGCTCGTGATGGGCCAAGGCGTCGAGGGCGCCTTCGGGTTTGACTTTCGTAGCGGCAGGAGGAAGCGGAATGGAGCCTGTGATAGTGCTGCAGAGCGACATGACGAAGCTGTCGGCGTCGTAGTGGGCGACCGTTTCAAAACCCGAAGGAGCGGGTTCATTCCAATTCTGAATCCAGACGGCGCCGGACAGGGTCTGCAGGAGTTCGAGTTCGACTGCCGGCGGCTGAGTTGGCACGCCGCGAATTACCCAGGGTCCTGCGAACGCGGTGAGCGCTTCGCGCCATCGCGCGGGCTCGTGGAGCAGGGGCAGTTCGAAAAGCCGCAGCGCGTTGGTGAATCGGATTCGTACGTGCCGAGCTCAATGTCGATAACGGGAAGCAGGGTCGCGCGCGGCAAGCAGCTTCGGGAGTGCACCGGCTCCGGCGCGACCCTGCGCCGCGATGTTGGCAACCGGCGGTAGCTCCAATTCATGCGGGAGCAGAAAGACGTGCGGAATGCTTCGCGGCGATCGGGTGGCATCGCTGAGAAAGTTTCGACGAGGGACAATGCCTGGCCAATTTGCGGATTCTGGATCCGCGCAAACTTCAGGGTCTCCGCTTCGCTCCACGAGAACATGCTCGCGGAGCACTCGGATCCGAGCCAGAAGTTAATAGGTGTTGCATCAGCGGCGAGGCGTTCAATGACTGGGTTCATTGGAGGCGCTCCCGCAGAAATTCGAGTTCGCGCTCCGGCCTGGGTTGGACCGCGGAGAGCGCCGGGATCCCGGCCTAGGGTAGTGCGTCGCGTACGGCGTCAACAAAGGGACGGCCGTCGTTCGTCAGCACACCGTCAGCGATGCGGACCTGCCATTTGGAGTTCAAATTCATGGCTCCGGCGGTTATGGTCGCGGCGCACTTTTTCAAGGCCAGATTTCCAGCGCGTCCAGTCTTCCGCCGGGATTCAGAAAGGGATGAGTGCCGCGCAGGTCGACGGCTCCGACATTGGTAAACCAGTCGCGAAGCGCGGCGGCAAAGGCGACACCGGTTCGCTTCTCGACCGCGGCGATGACGGCGTGGGTGTTCGGCGCGATCGTGCGCAAGCCGGGAGCTTGGGGGTGGGGGAAGTAGCGGCGCGGAAGGCTCACCGCTTCCTCCTTTACCCAAACGAGGGCGGGATGTTCGAACACGGCGAGAGTGTTGGGGTCTCTGGCGAGCTTGCGCGCTTTCGACTTTGCATAAGCGATGGCTCGCGTGAGGCGGACTTCGAGAAGCCAGTCGACCGGCTCGGCCTTTGACTTCACGTCGAATTGGTAGCCGAGTTCAGCGAGGGCTTTTGTCAAACGGTCGAGTTTGAGTGGCAAGTCCCCGATCGGAGAACTCATATTGCGAGCAAGCCTTCGCACAAGTAGGCGAGTTCTTTCTCGGGGCGGCGGCGTTTGGCGCCTTGAGCCCAACCGGGGAAACCGCCATTTGAAAACGAGATGCGCCGATGTTCGACAAACCGGGGGTGATTCGGCCAGAGGATGGCGGCATCGGCGCCGGAATCAGGAAGTCTCACGTCCCAGCTGTCGCCCTCGCGGCCCCACAGTGGAACGATGAGTTCTTCGAGGACCGCATCGTCGTCTTCGCCGCCGTCATAATCGAGTTCCTGAGTAGCATGTTCGAAAGGCAGGACCATCAGAGAATCGACCTCGTTTGACGGATTCAGCGTTTCATGATCCCCGTCGAGGCAGACGCCGCCCACCTGTTCATACCAGCAGCGAACCGAGATCGGCAGCGGGCCGCCGAGTCTCTCTTCGCAGGCGTCGATCGCGGCGGTGATTCCCGTACCGCTGGGGCTGAACACCATGCGGTTTTCGAAAGCCGGCTTAGCGCGCTCGGTGGCAACGGCCTTCTTTCTGGCTTCGATGTGGGGAGCGGCCTCGGCGCGCCGTTGGGCAAGCTGGCGCGCATAGTTTCGATTTGCTGCTGCATTTGCACCATTGCTGCTTCGTGACCTGTGCGCGGGGTGAATCCAGGCTAGCTGGCTCGGTCCATCATTTCTTTCATGGAGTGGGCGATGTTTTCCGGGATGCCTTTCATGCCTCCCAGGATGGAATCGACGTGTGCCTGTGGGTTGTCCATCATTTGCATGGAGCGTTCCTCTTCCGGGTTGCCGAACTTGTAGCCAAGCTTCTCGAGTTTGGGGATGATCAGTTCCACGTTGTGCCGGGAGCGCTTCATGGTTTCCATCGCCACGGCGAGCGCGTCATTCAAATAAACTCTGTTGCGGACGCGTCGTGGAGCGCGATCAGATCAGTCCATACTTCCGGCTGGTGCCCGGCCTTATATCTTTCGAGAAGGTGGTTTGCCATGTTGGAATAATCGGCCGTTCAAAGATTCAAGATTAGGAATAGTCAGTTGGGCGATTCGCCGCACCAAAACAAATGTGTGCCGAAGCGGCGAGAATGGCCGCCCGGGATGCCTCGTCTGCCTTGCGCCGTTCTCCGCCAGGAATACGTTAGGGATTTCGGTTGCCGCTAAGGCGTGATTCCTGCCGATCCTCAACAATCTTGAAGGGGCGGGATTGGAATGTACGGTCTCTTCAATCGTCGACCCGCTTCCGAGACGAGTACTCGCGCAGACTGATTCGTTGGTTCGGGCTCTAAAACCACTCATTTCGAACAGCGGCACAAAACATTTCTAAGCTACTTGGTATTTGCATCGAGACGAGGCATCGGTTTCAAGTAGTGAACACCGCTTCTTCAAAATCAAGGAAACAACTCTACCCATGTGCCGTTTGCGTTGCCCGGTATGCTTTTGGAACACAAGAACCCGTACCTCTGAACGGTATAGTTAGTGTAAGTCACCGTCGTCACAAACGAACCCGATGTGAGGCTCGCGTAATCATTGTGGAATATCTTGTTCAAGCCGCTGACGTTGATTTTTGGCCCATTCGTAATAAACATTTACTATCAGAAATATACAGGGATATCCCTGCGCATTCAACTGGGGCGCTTTGCCTCGTAGGGTTCTTTCATCCCGTACCTCAAGTTCCTAATATACTGGTATTTGCATCCAGATGAGGTATCGGTTTCAAGTAGTGAACATCGCTTGATCCAAATCAAGGAAACAACTCGACCCAAGTGCCGTTTGCGTTGCCTGGTACGCTGTTGGAACACAAGAACCCGTACTTCTGAAGGTTATAACCATTGTATGTGACCGTAGTTACAAACGAACCCGCTGCAGGAGACGCGTAATCATTGTGGAACACCTTGTCCGAGCCGCTGACGACGATTCGTGGCCCAGTCTGGATAAACGTCCCATTATTGATGCCTGCTGAACCATTATAGAGCACAACCCATATTAGTTTCCCAGTGTTGGCGGAGCCTGTGCAGGTCGGCATGTTGACGGCTGGGCTGCTCGCCGTCGCCGCCCCAAACAGGAAGTATGTGTTTGTGTCGCTGCCGGAGATTGTCAGTGTTCCCGTGGCGCCGGTCACAGTCGTGGATGTGTTGTTAATGTTTGCGATTGTTCCGGTAGCGCCTGTCGGTCCTGTCGCGCCAGCGGCGCCAGCGGTCCCGGTTGGCCCGGTGGGGCCGGTTGCGCCCGTGGTCCCAATGCCAGTTGCACCAGTAACGCCGGAAGGCCCGGTGGGCCCTGTAGACCCGGTAGACCCGGTGGGCCCGGAGAGTCCGGTCGGCCCAGTTGCTCCGACAGCACCCGTTCCGGTAGCGCCTGTTGGGCCTGTGGCCCCAGTAGCTCCCGTCGAGCCTTGTTGAGCCAGAAGCGACCAAGGCGCGCCACTGGTGGGCGTGTTGCCAACGTTGCTACTCGCCAAGCTGATGTAGCTGCATCCCGAGAAGTACACGGTATCGCCGGTCGCGTAGGTGGTCAGGTTGCTCCACGTCCCCTGGAAACTGATGGGAGCGCCTTGCGACCCCGTGGAGCCGGTAGAACCCGTCGAGCCAGTCGGGCCGGTTGGTCCAATCGGGCCAGTGAGACCTGTGGATCCCGTACCTCCGCTTGGTCCCGTGGCGCCGGTTGAACCGGTCGCGCCGCTTGGACCCGTGGCCCCGGTCGACCCTTGTTGAGCCAGAAGCGACCAAGGTGCGCCATTGATGGGCGTGTTGCCGACGTTGCCACCCGTCATGCTGATATAGCTGGATCCCGAGAAGTACACGGTATCGCCGGTCGCGTAGGTGGTTAGGTTACTCCAAGTTCCCTGGAAGCTGATCGGAGCGCCTTGCGACCCGGTGGAGCCGGTGGAACCTGTGGAGCCAGTCGGGCCAGTTGGTCCAAGCGCGCCTGTCAGACCTGTGGATCCTGTACCTCCGGTTGTTCCCGTGGCGCCGGTTGCTCCAGTCGAGCCAGTCGCTCCCGTTGAACCTTGTTGAACAAGCAGCCCCCAGGGCGCGCCACTGGTGGGCGTGTTGCCGATGTTGCCACCCGTCATGCTGATATAGCTGGATCCCGAGAAGTACACTGTGTCGCCGGTAGCGTAGGTGGTCAGGTTATTCCAAGTCCCCTGGAAACTGATCGGAGCGCCTTGCGACCCAGTGGAGCCGGTGGAACCTGTGGAGCCAGTCGGGCCGGTTGGTCCAAGCGCGCCTGTCAGACCTGTGGATCCTGTACCTCCGGTTGATCCGGTCGCGCCGGTTGCTCCCGTAGAGCCAGTCGCTCCCGTTGGTCCAATCGGGCCTGTCAGACCTGTGGATCCCGTACCTCCGGTTGTTCCCGTGGCGCCGGTTGCTCCAGTCGAGCCAGTCGCTCCCGTCGAACCGTTCGAGCCTTGTTGAACAAGCAGCCCCCAAGGCGCACCACTGGTGGGCGTGTTGCCGATGTTGCCACCCGTCATGCTGATATAGCTGGATCCCGAGAAGTACACTGTGTCGCCAGTAGCGTAGGAGGTCAGGTTACTCCAAGTCCCCTGGAAACTGATGGGAGCGCCTTGCGACCCGGTGGAACCTGTCGAGCCAGTGGGGCCCGTTGGGCCAATCGGGCCTGTTAGACCTGTGGATCCCGTGCCTCCGCTTGTTCCCGTGGCGCCAGTTGCTCCAGTCGAGCCAGTCGCTCCCGTGGAACCGCTCGAGCCTTGTTGAACAAGTAGCCCCCAAGGTGCGCCACTGGTGGGCGTGTTGCCGACGTTGCCACCCGTCATGCTGATATAGCTGGATCCCGAGAAGTACACTGTGTCGCCAGTAGCGTAGGAGGTCAGATTATTCCAAGTCCCCTGGAAGGAGATCGGCGCGCCGGTTGCGCCAGACGCCCCCGTTGGACCGGTCGCTCCAGTGGCGCCGTTAGTTCCGTTTGAGCCGCTCAGTCCCGTACCACCAGTTGGCCCCGTCGCTCCAGTAGATCCTGTTGGACCCGTCGACCCCGTGGATCCGGTTGCGCCAGAGGGTCCAGTTGATCCCATGGATCCCGTAGCGCCGTTCGACCCAGTAGACCCCACCGCTCCCGTGGGTCCGAGAGGACCTGTTGGTCCCGTCGCGCCAGCTGCCCCCGTTGGACCGGTGGATCCATTGGCGCCGTTGGTTCCGTTTGAGCCGCTCAGTCCCGTAACCCCAGTTGGCCCCATCGCTCCCGTCGCTCCCGTAAATCCTGTCGGACCCGTCCACCCTGTGGCTCCCATGGCGCCGGTCGATCCAGTCGCCCCCACTGCTCCCGTAGGTCCGAGAGGACCTGTTGGTCCTGTGGCGCCGTTGGTTCCATTTGAGCCGCTCCCTCCCGTAGCACCAGTTGGCCCCGTCGCCCCGGTTGCTCCTGCTGCGCCCGCCGCGCCAGTTGGGCCGGTAACGCCAGCCGGACCTGGGTCGCCGGTTGCTCCTGTTGCGCCTTGTGCGGCCATAAGACTCCAGGATGCCGGGCTGGCGCCGGGCGTGTTGCCGATATTTGCAGTCTGTATGCTGACGTAAGCAGCGCCGTTATAAGAGATCGCGTCATTCAGGGCATACGCCGTTGCTACGGACCACGTATTTCTCCACGCCAGCGAGGTTCCGCCAATGCCGGTTGCACCGGTAGCACCAGGTGTTCCACTCGCTCCGCCCGGACCCGTTGGACCCGTTGCCCCTTGCGGCCCGGCCGCTCCGGCGAAGCCTGTGGGACCAGTTGCTCCGATCGCTCCTCCCGCAGCGACAAGATTCCAAAACGTGGGGCTTGCGCCAGGAGTATTTCCAAGGTTTCCACCCTGGATGCTGACGTAGGCTGATCCGTTGAATGAGACTGCGTCTTGCATCGCGTAAACGCTTCCAGAACTCCATGCATTCCGCCATACCAGCGACATGCCATCGATTCCCGTCGCGCCCGTAGGCCCTCGCGGCCCCGTTGCCCCCGTTGCGCCATTCAGTCCCGGAAAACCCTGCAATCCCGGAATACCTGCTGGTCCGGCTACGCCCTGAATTCCTGGCACACCCTGTTGGCCAGGCAGACCGAGTGGACCGGTCGCGCCTGGCAGTCCTTGAGAGCCTTGAGGGCCGACCGCTCCGGTCACGCCGGTCGCGCCGACGGCACCCGTATCGCCCGTGGCGCCTGTGGGTCCGGTTGCGCCCACCGCACCGGGCGAACCGAGTGGAAAGTCCACCGCCGAGATACTCAAAGGAGCAATGGGCGCTGGATCGAATCGATCCGGAGGCACTTGTAGGGTCACAGGTCCAGATCCGACTTGCCCGACTGAAACCGTGGCTCCCGCCGAGATGCTATCGCCTGCGGGAAAGGGTTGGGTGGGACCGAGGTAGGTCAATGTGACCTGATTCGCGTTAGGGCCGAGGGAACTGACAAAATCCGTGGCTTGAAATACGGCAGAGTTCACCACAACGGAAGCGGCCACACCGCTAATCGAACCACCGGGTACGCCTAAGGTGAAGGTGAACGTATCGCCCGCCTGAATCTGTTGAGTCGAGTTCGGATTCGTGTTGGTAATGGAGAATAGCGTGTTCGGATTCTGGCCGATTTGAAAGACGCTTGGCGCGACGGAGTAGGCCGGAGTGATATTCGTGCTGGTCGTCTGGGCGGCTAGTGGTCCTACGAGAGAAACCGCCATGAAAACGACTTTCAACCCTTGACCGAAAACACGCATCGAATCTCCTACCTCTCGACGAACGAACTGGTGCGCGCACGAGTGTGTGAATCGAATCCGGGTGATTTGAAAACTCTGGCGAACCTTGTGCACGGCGGCTCAAGGCAAGTGCGGGAACCCTCGGCGCGCAGTCGCGCCACGTGTTTCCAATATACAGACGCACTCCTGGTTCAGCAATCGGGGTTTGTATTTACTATCGGTAAAATATGGGGCTATTCCTACGCCTTCGACTGGGGCGCTTTGCCTCGTCGGGCTCTTTCATTCCGCACCGCAGGCCGGGTGTTCGGCACATTTGCGGTGTCGTCGTAATTTGACTTCGACTGCGCTTATGAGCGTGCGTGGCGTCGGCGATGTGCACGGCGCTCCTGGGCCCCATGGTGGCGCTGCGGCTTGACTTGACTCACGGCTCCCGTCTCAACTCTGCCTGCGATCACGGCCACAGCTTGGTTCCGGTATGTGCCGTGGCAGTTCCCTGCAATGCGTCGCTTCTCGTTGGGTGGCCCACGCGGCCCTGCGTTCGAGTAATTTGGGGAACCGATACGCGCAATCCGAAAGCTGGCCGCCCGATCGACATGGCACCCAGACAGGATTCGATTCAGGTTTGGGCGTCGAAAGGCGACTCCGTGGTCAGCTCTTGTTAACCGCAACGTTAAGCCGCGACGTTCCCTCGATTTCTTGAACATCGTTGGCGCTGCCACGACCGTAAGACATAGCCATCCAGTACACGGCCATCCCCGCGGCGTTGACGACGCAAATCGCTCCCGTGATTTTGAGCGTGAACGCCAGCGGATTCGGCACGTCGACAATCGGGAACACACTCAGGGTCACGCACAGCAGCGTCATTGCAAAGCCCGACGCCGCCGCTATTCTTAGCGGCCAGCGCGCTCCTGCATAGCCCAGGATCGGAATCGCGAACATCGCCAGGTACACGAGCGCATAACCGATCATCGCCGCATTCTGCAACAGTTGGAACGCTTCCTGGCGGCCATGGCCCGCCACCGCAATCAACCCCAACGCGAGCGTCACTGCGGTCACGAAGAGGATCGAATTGACCGGCGTCTTTCTCAACGGGTGCAATCGCGTGAACCATTCCGGCAACAGATGATCCCAACCCGCCGCCATTGGCAACCGCGTCTCGGCAGCAAAATTCACGCAATTCGATGCAATCCTCGAAATCAGAAACATCGCAAAGAACACCGGAGCAAACTGCCCCACAACGCCAATCGACCGTCCCGCGACTCGGATAGCCTGAAACACCGGGCTCACCAGGTCGACCCCCATCGGATCCACGGCGGCCAACACCCCGCTGGTGCCGAAGATGAACAACGCCGCTATGATCGGCGCCGAAATCATCATGGACCTCGCGATTGTCTTCGCCGGGTCCTTGCATTCCCCCGCAAAAATTGCCATGTACTCGAATCCGCCGAACCCGAAAAACGCCAACTTGCCGAGAATATTCAGGTTCAACAGCGTCGGCGCCGGCAGCTCCAATGACATCGTCACCCGTTCGTGCGGAGCGAAATGGCAGGCCAGCAAAGCGGCCAGCAACGCCAGCACGATTACTCCGCCCAGGTTGTAAACCCACTTGCCCAACCGCAGCCCCGCGACTGACACT
>Ga0157379_10001482_pt1 | contig 19333 bp, 21 predicted proteins | sample S25metaG_FD_121802 | JGI IMG/M metagenome (GOLD analysis project Ga0157379, IMG submission 121802) | Switchgrass rhizosphere microbial communities from Kellogg Biological Station, Michigan, USA - S2-5 metaG | ecosystem: Host-associated > Plants > Roots > Rhizosphere > Soil | place: USA... | reverse complement strand
TGCTCGCCGCGCATCCGCAGGTGCACCGCGAGAACGCCCGGGCCCGCTTCGTGGGCTTCGGAGGGCCGGCACTGCACATCGAGATCTCCGCATATATTCTCACGGCAAAGCTGGACGAGTTTCTCGCCATCCGTGAAGACATCTTCTTACAGATCATGGACATCATCGAACGCAGCGGCGGCAAGATGGCGGCGCCGTAGGAGCCGTCATCATGAGCGATGCTATGACATAGGACTGTGCTTGTCACGCTAGCCCAGCTCGTTGAGCGGCCGGCTGTCCACTACGTGGCTAGGAAGGAGTACACTGCCGCATGGACGCCGCAAACCGGTTGCAGTAGTCGCGCTTCGCGTGAGAATGCTCCATTAGTTGGTAAGATCGCAGTGCACAAGGAGATAGCGTTGTAAAAGTGACGATAGCCATTTTCCCCTGCCCTTCCAAAGGCCTATCGGCCTGCACTTGGCGGCACGCAAGGAAGCGCGTGCCGCCGCTGGCAAGGGGGCACTCAGGGCTGGAGGGAAAACTTCTGGAACGTGTGGCAGTCTGCGGGGGCGCGACCGCGACTGACCGCGAAGGTCCAGGTGACCTCGCTCACGTAGACGGCGCACTGGGAATCCACGGCCAGACCATGCGGCGCGGCAAAGCTGCCAGCGGCCGTGGCGTCCGGCGTGCCCCAGCGGGCCAGCAGGCTGCCGTCCGGGGTGAAGATGCTCACCCGTCCGGGGCGCGCCTCCGTCATGGGCCCGTAGCGGCGGGAAATGTCGCCCGGGTGCCACCAGAGCTCGGACACAAATGCCCTGCCCTGAGCATCAAAGACGATGTGGGTGGGCCGCTGGGTATCCGTCCACTCGTCCAGGTACTCGCCGTCCGGGCTGAAAATCTGGATGCGATCACTCTCTCGGTCACAGACGAAGACGCGCCCATCCGCCGCCACCGCGATGCCGTGCGGCAGGTAGAACTCCCCCGGACCGCGGCCCGGCGCGCCCCACGAACGCTTGAGCTGCCCGGTGGGGGAGAACTGATGCACACGGCAGTTGCCGTAGCCGTCGGACACGTAGAGGTCGCCTCTCGGTCCCACTGCGATATTGGTGGGGCGATTGAAGGGGCCTCCCCCACGCGTGATGGTCATGAGGTCCTTGCCGTCATAGCCGGTGTCCGACGGTGTGTGCATGACCCCCAGGGTCAGGAGCAGCTTGCCCTCAGGCGTGAACTGCCGAACGGTGTGGTTGCCGTCATCCGTGCAGAAGATCGTGCCGTTGGGGCCGACGGAGATGCCATGGGTGCGGGCTGTAAACTCGCCTTCGCCCCACGAGCGCAAGAAGTTACCTTTTTGATCATAGACGAGGACAGGGTGGTCTCCGCGGCAAATGAGGTATACGCGGTCCTCACCGTCCACGGCCACCCCCGCCACGTCTCGATGCACGTAGCCCGTGGGCAGTTGCTCCCATCCCTCAACCACGCCATACGCGATCGTGCCTGACTGCACCATGCGTTCCTCCCTCGGCGCGCAGTTGTACCCTGCGCAAAGATGTGATGAGCTGGCGTACCCGCCGCAGAGGCGCACACATGCGTCCACTCGGCGCGTCCCTTCCCCGTGGGCGTCGACCATGGCTGCGTGTGGCCCTGCCTCAGGCGACCAGCTGTGCGCCCACACGCGCGTGAGCGCGGCTCGGATATGCAAACGCTATTGTGCCACAGCACAATCGTGAATGCACCCCAAGAAAGTCGCCAGGAACCAGCGCACGCGAGACCGCTTACGACGGGAGAGAACCGTCTTCGTGAGGTCGTCGCCTTATGATCAGAGCACCGCCATCGTGCCCTACGGTGTTTGACTCTGTCAGGGCCGTTCCGTATACTGCCGCCCGCCAACGCCCGCCGCGAGCACGGGTGTCCTGTGCCTCGATGTCCCAACGTTGACCCCTTAACTGGATATACACCATGACGGTACACCAGGCGATTTTCTATGAGCCAGGTCATTTCCATGCCGCGCTGACCCTCCGTACGCCCAATCCACGACTCGCCCCGGATATTCACGTCTATGCGACGCCGGGGCCGGAGCGCGAGGCTTTTGTGGCGCTAGTGGAGAGTTTTAATACCCGCGCGACCAATCCAACCTCTTGGCAGCTCCATCTGCACGCAGGAGCGCAACTCCTGCAGCGCGTTGTTGAGGAGGGGCATGGGGACTTTGTGGTGTTGGCCGGACGCAATGACACCAAGTTGCAGACCATCGCCTTCCTGACCCAGGCGGGTCTCCATGTGCTGGCGGATAAGCCGTGGCTCACCGACAGTCAACAACTGCCGTCCTTGGTCCAGGTGACGACGGGGCCGCGCCTCGCTATGGACCTGATGACCGGACCGTACAGCCTCCGGGCGCGGGTGATAGCGCAGGTGGTCCACACGCCAGAGCTATTTGGGACATTCGTCACGGATGCGGGCGCTGCCCCGGCTATCGACCTGGCGTCTGTCCATCATCTCTACAAATGGATCAATGGTCGGCCGTTGCAACGCCCAGGCTGGTACTACGATACCACCGTCCAGGGCGACGGGTTGGTCGACGTCCAAGCCCATATGGTCGCACAGGCGCAGGCGTGGGTGCTCGAGGAAACCGGGGGCGACATCGAGCGTGACCTCGTGCTGGACATGGCACGCCGCTGGACAACGCCCGTGCCCGTGGAGCTGTTTCACGACAGCACTGGGCTGGACGCCTATCCTACGGCGCTCCAGCCTGCCGTACGGGATGGGATGCTCCACTACGCGTGCAACGGCGAGATACGCTATCGCTTACGCGGGATCAGCGTACACCAAAGGGCTGAGTGGCGGCAGCGGGAGCCGGAAGGGGCTGGCGACCTCCACAGGGTGACGCTCCGCGGGAGCCGGTGCTCGGTACTCTTTCGCCAGGATGAGACAACGGGGTATCAGCCGACGCTGCACCTCACACCGGTGGCGGGCGTCGCGCTGGAGCCTCTCCTGGCGACGCTGCTGGCCCAATGGCAGGAGCCCTTCCCTGGACTGACATACGTACCGGCAGTATGTGGGGTCCGCCTGGTGTTCCCGCCTGCGCTCGAGCAGAGCCACGAAAGCCATTTCGCCCTCGCCCTCAATGCCTTTCTGGATCACCTCGACCGCGGTGCCTGGCCGGAGGCACTGCCAGCCCGCATTCGTATGCGCTATACCTTGCTGGCGCGGGCCCGAGATCTAGCGCTGCGGGAGGGAACGTGATAGTTGCCTGGTAAATGTCCACTCAACGAGCTTCCGAAGTCAGAGCCATGGGGGTCGCTCTCCCATGAGCCCTAACGCTCACGATCACTACCACGCCCTGCGCTTCCGCGATTTTCGCCTCCTGTTGATGGACGACATTGTCCGGTCGTTGGGTGGGCAGATCTTTCATGTGGCGATCGGCTGGGAGATATACAACCGCACCAACTCAGCGCTGGCACTGGGGCTGATTGGCTTGGCTCAGCTCGTGCCCCTCCTCGTGCTGGCCCCTCTGGCCGGTCACATAGCCGATCGGTACAACCGCAAGCACGTAGTCATCCTCGCACAGTTCGTGGGGATGCTGACGGCGCTTGGGTTCGCAGCGCTCTCATACTGGCAAGGGCCCGTTGTCGCCCTCTATGGCTGTCTCTGCGTGATGGGGATGGGTGAGGCGTTCCACGATCCAGCCTCACACGCGCTCCTCGCCAACGTGATACCAGCGGATGCCTTCGAGAACGCCGCATCATGGAGCAATGGCTTCGGACAGTTGGCGTCGATGGTCGGACCGGCCCTGGGCGGTGTGGTCGTCGCCACGTTCGGGGGGACGACCGCCGCCTACATGCTCAACGCTCTGGCGGTGGCGCTGTGTCTCATGTTGATTGGCTGCATCCAGGCTCGTCCACAGAGCCGTCCAGCGCCTGCCCGTGAAGGGGCAGAACAGGCTATACTCCACGCGCTTGGCGAGGGTCTCCGTTTCGTGCGCAGGACTCCGGTGCTCTACGCGGCGCTTTCTTTAGACTTGTTCGCCATCCTTTTTGGTGGCGCGGAGGCGCTGCTGCCGGTTTTTGCCCGTGACATCCTTCGGGTTGGACCGACTGGCCTGGGGTTGCTGCAGGCGGCCCCAGCCGTTGGGGCTCTCTGTATGACAGGCTTCCTCGCGCACCGCCCACGCTTGCAGCATGCCGGGAGCATCTTCCTGGTCGCGGTGGCCGGTTGTGGCTTCGTCATGATCGGCTTTGGGCTCTCCCGCGTATTCTGGCTCTCGCTCCTCTTCCTGGTCATCTTCGGTGCTCTGGACAGCGTCAGCATGGTGATTCGCGACGTGCTCGTGCTGACCCGCACGCCCGACGCGATGCGGGGGCGTGTCGCCGCGATCGAAGGCGTCTGTACCGGCTCCTCGAATCAGCTCGGCGGCCTCGAGTCTGGCATGACGGCCCAGCTCTTTGGGCCAGTCGCGTCAGTCGTCGGTGGCGGTCTCGCGACGCTGGGTGTCGTCCTCGCCGTCGCTGGCCTGTCACCGGAGCTCCGTCAGATGCGTACGCTCCTGGTAGCGGAAAGCGGCAGTCAGTGTCGGGAACATGAGGATAACGTATAGGGAGTGAGAACAGGGGTGTGTTGCAAATCGCCCAACTTCTCACACTCTGTAGCGCGCCAACACTGGCTGAGGGGGAAGGTATTGGCAGATGGAGGGGTTTTCCCGTCATAATCAGGCACTGTTCCAGCGCGCATGCCTTAAGCCCTATCCTAGGCGGTCCATCTGGAGCATGGCACACATCGTGCTCGCCGCCCCGTTGTGGTTATAATGCGGGATACATAGATTCAACTCCTACCCGTGGTGAGAGGGAGGTGTTTCATGGCATCGCCAGACAAGCACACGCTCACGTTTCTTCGTGGCTCCGGTTTTCTGCATAGCTTAGTAGGTGTGTGGGATCTCATAGCGGATGCGTCCAGTCAATGGCCATTGCAAAAAGGTTTTGTGATCTTCAAAGAGACGAAGATCATTGCCGTTATTGAACGTAATGAGGATATGCGCAGGGGAATCGAAGGGACGTATGCTGTCGAGGGCAATCGGATTATTATGACAGGGCTCTTTATTGATACCGCACCAGAACGAGGCCCGCTGGGCGATGGTGAGTTTGCGATTGATGGTGACATGCTGACGATCACATGGCTCTCGACGAATCAGACGTGCCAAACGCCCCAGCATGTCGATACATTTCGACGCCGCGCCCCATTCGTCGATGGAGCGGTCCTCCCACAAGTGGCGATCTATGAATCAGACGCGCCAAACGCCCCAGCACGTCGGTAAATTTCGACGTCGCTCTGCAGATGCCCAAGACACAGCAGGCACCTGGATATTGCCTCGCCAGTAACCTATGATGAAGGCGCACGTGAACGGGATGGTGCCCCTTGGTGAAACTGACTGTCATTTTGCAGAGGCTTGACAATGGCACACGACACATCACAGCAGGTCACTGCCGACCCCGTACCGGTGACCCTGCTCGTTGGGTTCTTGGGCAGTGGCAAAACGACATTGGCAAACCGCATTCTCTCCGAGCAACACGACCAACGCATTGCGGTGATCGTCAACGAGTTTGGCGACGTAGGGATTGACGGACGGCTTATCGTGGGCGTCGATGACAACGTCATCGAACTGAGCAATGGCTGTCTGTGCTGCACCGTGCAGGGTGATCTTGCCGATACCCTGCGGCAGCTTTTAGAGCGACGGCGCCAGACCGTCGGCGCGAAGCCGTTCGAGCGCATTGTGATCGAGGCCTCGGGCCTTGCCTCACCAGGACCAGTGCTTCAGGTGATCCTGGTGGATCCCGCGTTACACGCGCACGTACAAGTCGATGGCGTGATCACCATGGCGCATGCCAAGCATATTGTGCAGCAGCTTGCAGACCATCCCGAGGCCTCGGAACAAGTGGCGTATGCCGATCACATTATTATGAATCACTGTGATCAGTGCGAGGGCGACGAACTTGCTGCCGCGGAAGCCGCCCTCCACGCCTGCAATCAGCAAGCAGACATCGAGCGGGCAACCCTGGCAGAGGTCGACGTGGTGCGTTTGCTCAACAAGCAGACGTGGGATTCGGCGCGGGTGAAAGAAGTACTCGAGCACGGTGTCTGGGGCTGCGACCACGACCATAATCACGACCACGCGCACCGCCATACCCAGGGGGTGAGCACACTGGCGTTACGCGCCGAGGCCCCCATGGATTTGCAGCGGCTCACAAGATGGCTGCTGTGCTTATCCAAACGCACGAGTCATGAACTGATGCGCTTGAAAGGCATCCTCAACTGCCAGTCGCATGACCAGGCCGTGGTGATTCAAGGGGTGTACCAGTGGCTCGAGGTGCGGCAGGAGGCTGGCGAGCCTCCTACCGCATCCGCCTTAGTATTGATTGGAAGACACTTAGACGAAGAAGAACTCCGCCGTGAATGGGCCGAGTGTATCGCCCGTGCATGACCTGCATACCGCTTCTCTAGATCGATGCACAGGGCCGGAGAAGTGAGATGATGGCAACCCGGGTAGCAAGCAGGATAAGCGCGCCAGCTTCTGAGTAGCACAGAAATCATCAGCAACAAATATTCTTCCTAACATCAATAGCCCAGCAGTAACGTTTGGAGCCAGAACAAATATGCGAAGTTCAAAATAGTAAAGAGCGAAATTTTATATTTCAAAGAGGTAGACTTGTCTTTTTGTTCCCCTTATGTATAAGATTGTTTCTAGGAAAGTTTCAGCTATGCTCCTGTAACACAGTAGAGAAGTTGAGGGTGGTCGGAGCCATGCATAGACACAAGGATCAAACCAGAGATAAACACCGAAGGCCAGTGAATCGTGAACACTATTTCCTCGTATTAGCGAATGGGGAGATCAAGAACTTTGAATGGAATGACACGATCTTTGACTACGAAGCCTGGGAGTTTGGCAACTGCTTCAGAAAACGACAGGAAGCGGAACAAGCACGGGATTCGATCAAAAATTTCTTCCACCAGTCATTTTTTGACGAGGTGGGTAATTTACCAACCATGGACAAGGAGAAACTAAAAGAGGAAATTGAAATGCGTTTGCGATACGTATTGCCGTATTACGTGCGTGAAGATAAAGACGATTGCGTTTACCTGGTGCGGGATGAAGACCTCACCCGCGCTGTCGAGAGTATTGCAGACCTATTCCATAAAGCATTATGATGAGGAAGAGCCCTATGAAACCCTTCAACGCCTCGGAGAGGCAAGAGTAAGGATGCACCCAGTGTAGGGCCCTCACCCCTGCTCTCTCCACTGAGAGGGGAAGAAGCATGACCACATGACCTGATACCAGGGCTATCTCTTCCAGATTAAGCCAAGGAGCATCCCCACACCCGCGGCGATGAGCACAGATTGCAGCGGCTTGCTGCGGATCCTATCCTCAAGCCCTTCTTCAAACTCGTTCATGGTATCACGGCCCATCTCAGCGATCTGCGACGCCGATGCCCCTACCTGCTGCATGGCCTCTTGGGCCCCTTCTTTGACCTGGCTACCCATCTCCTGAGCCCGCTCTTGCACCTGTGCGCCGCGGTCACGGTTCTGCTCTCGCATGTCTGACGGGCGGTCAGTAGTCGGTGGCTTTCCCGGTTCCTGGGTTGTCCCCTGTGGACGGTTCTGCTCTCGCATGTCTGACGGGCGGTCAGTAGTCGGCGGCCTTCCTGGTTCCTGGGTTGTCCCCTGTGGTCTGTCAGCCATAATTTCTCCTTCGAGCCGTCATGCGGCTTCATCAATATATGTGCCCATACGTTGCAACCCTTGCTCGGTCCTCGCAGCAGGGCCAGAGCGTTCCAGTCGACATAAGATGCAACATATATGCCAGTCTCAGCACTACTGCCAAGACGCCATCCTCTCCTTCCTGACTGCGCTAGAGATCCTTGGCGCTGGAGAGCAGCTACGGACCACAATCCAACAGATCCGCGACCTCCTCCAAGATCTCTGTAGAGAGGTGCTCGCTTACTGCACCCATGGCCCGAAACGCCTCAGGATCTGGTGGTGCACTGTCGTTTTCCGCAGCAAACGCCTGCCAATCCTCTATACTGTTCCAACATGCCAGCGCCATGAACTCGGATCGATCATGGTGACTGCGCATGAGCAAACTCCCACCGGCACCTATGACTTTGGCCCGAATGGCGGCTGTACCCTGCGTCCAAGCCTGGATAAACTTCTCCTCTTCCCCTGATTTCACACGCCATCGATAGATTGCTCGAACCATGGCCAAGTTTCCTTACCATAGGACTTTCTTGTACACTGCCCGTGGATGCACTGTGTAGCTCAGACGCCACCACTCGCACTGCACCCATGGGCAACACTCCAGCAAGTCTTTACTGGTAAGGCAAGATGTATGCCACTTTCCTGGGTGTCTCTCCACAGGCTTCTCGCTATGTATATGTATCATAATGAGATATATTATGGTCTCATTTTGAGAGGCAACGCCAGCGTAGAATTCCTCTGCACGCGGCACTCTCTTTGAGCAGGTTTGGCACGCATCTTGCCCTTATCAAGAGCGCACTATATCCTGGTGCTCGACGCGCTCGCGAGGTGAAGCCATATGCCATCTGAGGTCCACAAGCTGTCGTTTCTGTATATCCTAGAGAGTGTTGTGCTGGTGATCGCGTCTCTCTATTGGGCTAGAGCGGTCTTTGTGCCCCTCGCACTGGCACTCATGCTGACCTTTCTGTTACAGCCAGCGGTGGAGGCGCTCCACCGCCGGGGGCTCGGCCACAGCCCAGCCGCAGTGCTGGTCGTCATGCTGCTCGCGCTGCTGATCGGAGCCATTGGCTGGGTGGCGGTGACGCAATTATCGAGCCTGGCATTCGAGCTGCCGCGTTATCAGGACAATCTCAAACAAAAGATCGACGATTTGCAACATGCGAGCCAGGGAGGCATCTTCGGGAAAATCCACGAGACCATGACAGATCTCACGAGGGATTTTCAGAAACGCCAGCTACCCGCTACCGGGCCGCAGGAGCCTGTTGAGGTAGCGCCTCCATGGCCCTCGCTTGTCTCGTATGTGCCGTCATTCCTCGGATTTCTCGCGGATGCCGGTCTGGTGCTCGTGCTACTGTTGTTTATACTCATTACCTATAGAGACTTGCGTGATCGCTTGTTCCGTCTTGTTGGCTACGGCCGCGTGACGATGACCACCAAGGCTCTCGACGAAGCAGGACAGCGCATCAGCCGCTCATTGCGCATGCAAGCAATTGTCAATGGCACGTATGGGAGCGCCGTAGGCCTTGGGCTGTTCTGCTTCGGCGTCCCTTATGCACTCATGTGGGGCCTGTTTGCAGCCGTGTTGCGCTTTGTCCCCTATATAGGTCCGGCAGTGGGGGCATTACTGCCAGTGGCCCTTAGCCTGGCGGTATTTGCCGGATGGCTAAAGCCCCTCCTCGTGGGCGGCCTCTTTGTGTTGCTGGAAATTGCCACCAATGCGCTGCTGGAACCTTTGCTCTATAGCCGGGGGGCTGGCCTCTCTCAGGTGGCGATACTCATATCTATCGCATTCTGGGCCTGGCTCTGGGGGCCTGTGGGCCTCCTCCTGGCAACACCGCTCACCGTATGCCTTGGCGTGCTCGGCAAATACGTCCCTTATCTGACCTTTCTCGAAGTACTGTTGAGCGACGAGCCGGTGACAGACCTGAATCGCTACTACCAACGGCTTGTGGCCCGGGACCAGGATGGCGCCATGGAGATCGTAGAAGAACGCCTGGAGACCCAACCATTGCTCGAAGTCTATGAGGACGTGTTGATTCCGGCCCTCTATTATACGCAACAAGATCAACAGCGTGGCAATCTGACGGATGAGGAAGCCCATACGATATACCAGGCCATGCACGATCTCATGGACGATCTGAGCACTTCCCAAGCTATGCCGTCTGCTGAGGTGGTTCCCAGCACTCCCGAAGAGGACACGACGGTAGTCCTCCCACCTAAAGTCCACATCCTGGGGTGTCCAGCCCATGACGAGGCGGACGAGTTGGCACTTCGAATGTTGCAACATGTGCTCGATTCTCGGCGGTTTGAGGTCGAAGTGACCAGGGCCGCTCTGCTCGCTGCTGAAATGCTCTTGCTGGTGGAGCAGAGCACGCCGACGCTCGTCTGTGTTGGACTGGTACCTCCTGGGGGCTTTGCCCAGACGCGCTATCTCTGTAAACGGTTGCGAGCCAGATTCCCCACCCTCCCGATTGTCGTTGGGTGCTGGAGTGGCACCCAAGATGAGGCAGAGTACCTGACCCGCCTACGCCCTGATAGTCTCACCCAGGTAGGCACGACTCTGACGAAAACGTGCCAGCAGATCATGCAAGTGCCCCCCCCACATATGTCCCCTGTGGACCACGCTATACCAAGTGTGGCTTAGGGCATACACCAGGAGAGGATTATGAAGCTTAAAGACTTGTGGGCCCTACTGAAAGAGAGCTGGAATGCCTGGAGTGCCGATAAAGCACCGCGCTTAGGCGCTGCCCTGGCCTATTACACAATCTTCTCTCTCGCTCCCCTCCTGATCATCGTCATCGCCATCGCGGCTCTCGTCTTTGGACGAGAGGCAGCGCAGGGGAAGATCGTGGCCGAGCTCGGCGGGCTGATGGGCACGGCAAGTGCCGGCGCTATCCAGACAATGATCGACAAGGCCCGGACGCCAGCGGCAGGTATCTTCGCGACGATTCTGAGTCTGATCACCCTGTTGCTCGGTGCCACCGGGGTGGTTGGTGAACTCAAGGACGCTCTCAACACCATTTGGCACGTCGAGCCGGCACCAGGCATGGGTCTCTTGAGCACGCTCAAGACGCGGCTGGCTTCGCTGGCCTTTGTTTTAGGTGTCGGCTTTCTCCTGCTGGTATCGCTGGTAATCAGCGCTGTGCTATCAGCCCTGAGTGGCTTCTTCAGTCACCTGTTTGCCAATCCATGGCTCCTGCAGGTCTTGCAGGTCGTCAATTTTGTCATCTCCTTGGGCGTCATCACGGCGCTCTTCGCCATGCTCTATCGCTTTTTGCCCGATACTGAGGTCGCCTGGCACGATGTGTGGATTGGAGCAGGGATGACCGCCCTGCTGTTCGTAGTCAGTAAGTCCCTCATTGGGCTCTACCTCGGGAAGAGCAGCATCGGCTCGGCCTATGGCCCAGCCGGTGCGCTCGTGCTCATCCTGGCATGGGTCTATTACTCGTCGCTCGTGCTCTTATTTGGCGCGGAATTTACCAACATATATGCCCACCGCTACGGGTCACGCGCCACCAGCGCAGCGGCCCCTCCCGTCCCTCAACCGCGTGATCGCACGCCACCAGTGATGCCGCAGGGGGTGAGAAGTGTGCCTAGCCCAGGCTACGGGCGCTACGTGACCATCGCGCTCAGTTTTGTCGCCGGCATGATCATCGGAGCAAGACGCCGCGCGCGGTATCCCTAACCTCGCTGGTATTAGTCTTGCATAAGAATTAGGATGGGAAAGGAGGCCTATGCCACTGTTCAGAGCCAAGACGCAGAAACCGTGGTCACCCCAGGATGAGGCGCGACTGAAGCGCGTACGTCTGCTGAGCCGCCTGCTCGATGAGCAGTTTCGCATTCCGGGCATGAAGTATCGCATTGGGCTGGATGGCCTGTTGGGCCTCATCCCTGGCATTGGCGATGCTGCGGGTGCGCTCCTGTCTACGTATATTCTGTATGAGGCAATTCGACTAGGCGTGCCGCGCACTGTGCTCCTCCGAATGATAGCCAACATTGGGATTGATACCCTGGGAGGAACCATCCCTGTTGTGGGCGATATCTTCGATATGGCATGGAAAGCTAATAAGAAAAATACGGCCCTGCTGCATGCCTATCTCGCCTCGCAGCGCACCTCATGAGAGATACCCCAAAAACTATGCACATCACCAACACGAGTGAGTTAATCCGCCAGATTCCGTGGTCAGAGGCACGCGCTGCCGAGCCCGAAGTGCTCCTCACGCGCGAATGGCTAGTTACCAACGGTCTGGGTGGGTATGCCGCTGGGACCGTCTCTGGTATTCCGACGCGCCGCTATCACGGCTTCCTGGTAGCTGCACTGCCAGCGCCGTTCGGACGCATGATGCTATTACCGCAGCTTTCCGAGCAACTACGCCTGCCGGACGGCACCATAGTCCGGCTGGACGGTGAGGAGAGGGCCGGAGGAGCGCCCCAACTTTACGGAGCGCCGTACTTCAGCGAGTTCCGGCTCGAGTGCGGTCTGCCTATCTGGCGCTACCAGGTAGGGGGAGCAGTGCTGGAAAAGCAGGTTATGCTCCCACACGCACAAAATACCGTCCACATTATCTACCGTCTGGTATCCGGTGCGGAAACGGTCCGCTTAAAAGTCATGCCGTCGCTGCATTTTCGGGCGCACGAGGCGCCCGTGAGTGCGCCATTACCCACACGCTTCACGCTCACGGCAGAGGAGGAGCGCTATGAAGTCTCAGCCGGAGCAGAGTTACCATTACTCCGCATGATGCTCTATGGTCAGCGCACGGCGTTTACAGTCGAAACCAGAAAGATTCCCAATGTCCTGTTCCGTATCGAGGGACTCCGCGGCTATGAGCATACAGGCGACCTCTGGAGTCCAGGCTATTTCCGAGTTGATCTCAGTTGCGATCACGCAGCCACGCTGGTGGCGTCGACGGAGTCCTGGGAGGTGATCTGTGCTCTGCAACCCTCCGAGGCGCTGCTCGCTGAACACGAGCGGCGCCAGCGGTTGGTGGACGCCGCCCATGCCGAAGCGCGTACCGGCCTTGCTGCAGAGCTGCTCCTGGCCGCAGACCAGTTCGTGATTCGACCGCTTGGTCGGGTCAGGGACGCGGTGCGGGCGCGTGCTGCCGGTGACCAGGTACGCACAGTGATTGCCGGGTATCACTGGTTCACCGATTGGGGCCGCGATACCATGATCAGCCTGGAGGGCCTCACTCTCACCACGGGGCGCCACGTCGAGGCCGGCTATATTCTCCGCACGTTCGCGGACTATATACGTGACGGTCTCATTCCCAACCTGTTTCCCGAGGGGGAACAGGAGGGCCTGTATCATACCGCCGATGCCACTCTGTGGTTCTTCCATGCTCTGGATCGCTATCTCGACGTAACCGGGGATCAGATCACGCTCCGGCTCGTGCTCCCGAAGTTGCTCGACATTGTTGAGCACCATCTGCGCGGTACGCGCTTCGGCATTCGAGTAGATCCACAGGATGGTCTGCTATGCCAGGGGCAAGAGGGCTATCAACTCACCTGGATGGACGCCAAAGTCGGCGATTGGGTAGTGACACCGCGGCGGGGCAAGGCCGTCGAGATCAATGCGCTCTGGTATAACGCCCTGCGGTTATTGGAAGGCTGGGTACACGCCGAACAGGATGAGCCGACAGCCCAGCGGCTAGCCGAGCACGCCGAGCTGGCCTATCAGTCCTTCAACGACCGCTTCTGGTACGCTGCGGGCGGGTACCTGTATGATATCGTTGACGGTGAGCAGGGCGACGACCCCGCCTGCCGGCCCAATCAGGTCCTGGCTATCGCTCTGCGTCATGCTGTCCTCGCGCCAGTGCGCTGGCAGCCGGTGCTCAAGGTCGTCCAGCAGCGCCTGCTCACACCTGTGGGCCTGCGGTCGCTGGCGCCTGACCATCCCGAGTACAAGGCACGCTACGATGGCGACCTGCGCGCCCGCGACGCGGCCTATCACCAGGGCACTGTCTGGGCCTGGCTCATAGGCCCCTTTATTGACGCCTGGCTCAAGGTCTACCCAGACGACTACGCTGGAGCCCGACGCTTGCTGCACGGCTTTGAGGCGCATCTCAGCGAAGCCTGTATTGGCTCCATCAGCGAGATCTTCGATGCCGAAGAGCCGTTTACGCCCCGTGGCTGCGTCGCGCAGGCCTGGAGCGTGGCCGAAGTGCTGCGGTGCTGGGTGAAGACCAGCCCACAGATAGCGCCGAAACCTACTGACCCTGCATAAGGTGTAACAGGGCCAGAGAATTGCTACCTGTACAACCTGCCTGTAGTATATGGCACAAAACTTGCTCTTTCTAAATGTAGTCTTAAGCGACCTTTTCGACTATGATCCAGTGTTCTCTCGCCCTCTGGGAGGGGGGAGATCAGCGTGTTCACAGCTCTCATGAAAGGAGCGTGTATGGCTGCCGAGCCAGGGAAGGAAATGCGCGACCAGGCGCAAGAGCTCATGACGCAAGGGAAAGAGGTTGCCGCTGAGTACTATGAGGAGGGCCGCAACCAGGTTATTGCGTGGCAACAGCAACTTGAGGATCAGGTGCGGGAGAAGCCTCTCCAGTCGCTGTTGATGGCGGCAGGGGTTGGTCTCCTGCTTGGTTTGCTCCGGCGGCGGTAATGGCGCGCCAGGGCCGAGGCATCGCGCAGGTCCAGGGGTAAAGACCGCCCTGCACTGGTGAGAGAGCACTATGGACACAAACGGAGCACGGGCGTATACGACGCCCGGCGAGCAGGAGCCATCCCCAGCCGAAGCGCTCCGCCGCCTACAGCAGCAGGTTGGGGAATTGCAGGCGTACTTAACGCATTTTGTGAGCGCCAAAATCGATGGGTTTGTCCTGTCCGCCCGGCAGCTTGCTCTCTGGGCCGCCGTGGGAGTCATAGGCCTGACTGCTGCGGTGGGCCTAGTGGTCACTGCGGTTGTGCTCGTACTCGTTGGAGCAGCCGATGGATTCGCACTGCTCTTCGGCGGGAGGTGGTGGCTGGGCGCATTGGTAGTGGGCGTGGGGGTTTTAGCCCTTCTTGCCTTAGGTATCTTCATCGGCATGCGTACCTTACAAAGCAGGTGGCGCCAACAGAAGGTGCAACAGTATGACGAACGCCAGCTCCAGCAACATGCGACATTCGGACACAGCGTTGCTGACCGAGCCACAGAAGAAACGGCATTACAACACTGATGATGAGCGTGTATTTCTCACACAGCAAGCCACTGATGCCAAAACTGCCATGCAACACACCGTGGCGGATATGCAGGCAACGGCCAAGGAGGTAGCCAACGTCAAATGGTGGACCCAGCAATATCCCTGGTATGCTGTAGGCGCCGTGACAGTGCTCGGGTTTATTGCCACGACCTCTGTACTGGCATCTGCAAACCACGAGTCGCGTCCAGCCCCACCGGCCGCGAGCCAGGCTACAGCACGCCCCTCCTGGACAGCGTCACTGTTCGAGATAGTACGTAGCACATTGATGAGTATTATTGTTGACGCCCTGAATACCAAGGGCCAGCAATCAGGACAAGCCCAGCCTACCCAGGCTGATCCCAGCTTGTCCTAAGCTCCAAAGTCTTCCTGCTCCCCCTGTCCCTGAAGGTATGGCGTGGCCGTCGGGTTCCTCCTGACGGCTTTACCTGTCACGTTACACTGCATATAAAAGCCCAGGCTCGCGTCACAGCACAAAACTGCGATGGTACACTCAGAGCCCTGCTCTGGCTGCTGCGGCACTATCTCTCGTAATGAGAGTTTGGTTCCCATCATTCTGAGACACTCTATCACGTTACACCGGGATGGTTTTCTGGCACCTCGCATGTATTTTCTCCTCCTCGGCAGAGATAAATAGCTGCTTTACAGAAGAGAAAAAAGAATTTGGCATAAGAATTGCCTTTTAATCACAGCAATCCCGGTACCCTGTGGCATTGTAACCTGTGCCACAGGCATAGAAGGCCGGTGTGCCCAGGGTATTAGGAGAAGCATCCAATAGTTCCTTGCAAAGGAGTTACACATGGCAGAGAACCAGCCTAGAAAAGCCGGAGAGTATGAGCGGCCAGGCATAGGTGCCTCAAGCTCTACGGCTCTTACTATTGGCATCATCGCTGTCCTCGCCGTTATCGTTATTGCTGTCCTCTTCCTCCGCTAAGAGCAGTGAAGGACTGAGGATATGCATATAACGGGCTCAAGTAAGGTGAAAGACAAAGATGGTGTATGGGGGACGGTGGTACCAGCGTCGCCGCCCTTGCCCAGCAACGCGGCGCAGGTGGCGGTGCAGACCGAGGACGGTCAGCAGATTCTGGTACCGACCGACATATTAATCCAGCAACCGGATGGGAGCTACTACCTGCCTCTACGTCTGGCAGAGCTGCAGCACTCTGGCAGCGAGCACGATGGGCACCGGGACGAGCCCATGGTGGTGCCTGTGCTTGTGGAAGAGCTCGAAGTGCAGAAGCGGCTAGTCGAGACAGGGAAAGTCCGGATTACAAAGGTGGTGCACGAACGCGAGGCCCTTGTCGATGAACCACTGTTTCATGACAACGTTGCCATCACGCGCGTGCCGATGCAGCGTGTGGTCCATGGTCCCGTGCCAGTCCGTGAGGAAAATGGCACGACGATTATTTCCATCGTGGAAGAAGTGCTTGTGGTTGAAAAGCGCCTGATGCTGCGGGAAGAGATCCACATCCGCAAGCAACGCATTGAGACGCACCAGCCACAACGTATTACATTACGCAGCGAAGAAGTACAGGTTGAGCGTGTACCTCAAGCTGAGGAAGATAGATAAAGGAGAAATCGGTATGGCAAAGACATTAGTAGCTTTATATGACACATTCACAGACGCTGAGCGTGTAGTGCAAGAGTTGATCGAGGACGGTTTTTCACACAGTGATACCCATCTCGCTGTTGATCACTCCAAGGGCCGCGCGCCCCACACCTCATCTGTCGAGTGGGATTCGGCATACGAGGGAGCAAACCTCGTGGATACGCTCGCAGACCTTGGCGTTCCTTATGATGAGGCCCAATCCTATGCGGAGGGGGTACGTCGAGACGGCGCGCTCGTGGTGGTCGAGAGTAGCGATGACCGGGCTGAGCGTGGCATGGAGATTTTACGACGGCTGCACCCGGTCGATATACACGAACGTACCGTGCAGTGGCAGCGCGAGGGCTGGACCGGATATGACGCCAACGCTCTCACGTCCACTCCCACGCCGAGCGTGGCTACCACGACGCGCAGCTCCCAGGAGCAGGCGCGGTCCGAGACACGTGTGGCAGACAAGAGAGCGACCACGCTTCCTACCCAGGAGCGGGTACAGGCACACTCTCAAAGGCGTGTAGAGGGCCAGGAGGAGATCGCGATTCCTGTGGTAGAAGAAGATCTCTCCGTGGGCAAACGTGAGGTCGAGCGTGGTCACGTGCGTATCTACAGCCATGTTAAAGAGCAACCGGTTGAGGAATCTGTGCGTCTGCGCGAAGAGAAGGTCACGGTCGAACGCCGTCCGGTCAATCGCCCGGCCACGGATGCCGACTTCGCAGCCGCTGCGAAGGAGACTATTGAGATAACCGAGACCGCCGAAGAGGCGGTCGTGAGCAAACGGGCTCGAGTGGTCGAAGAAGTGATTGTGCATAAGGAGGTGAGCGAACGCACAGAGACGGTCCGAGGGACAGAGCGGCACACAGAAGTGGATGTCCAACGGGAGCCGGAGACAGCGACGCCGACCAGGCGCGTCACGACTACCCAGGACTTCGCGACCTATGATCCTCTCTTCCGGAAGCACTACACCACGGCGTTTGCCAGCGGGGGCGCTGCCTATACGGCGTATGAGCCGGCGTACCGCTACGGCTACGAGTTGGGTACGAACGAGCGCTACCGTGGACGCGACTGGGCCGCTCTCGAAGCCGACGCCCGCCGCGACTGGGAAGTACGCCATCAGAACACGTGGGAACGCTTCAAGGACGCCATCCGTTATGGCTGGGAAAGCATCACCGGGAATGGGGTCGAACGGCCTAACGTCTCACGGACAATGCATAGGGAGGATTTCACGACCTATAACGATGACTTCCGGAAGCACTACGTCACAGCCTTTGGAGACAGGGGCGCTGCTTATAACGATTACGAGCCGGCGTACCGCTACGGCTACGAGTTGGGTACGAACGAGCGCTACCATGGACGCGACTGGGCCGCTCTTGAAGCCGACGCCCGCCGCGACTGGGAAGTACGCCACCCCAGCACCTGGGAACGCTTCAAGGACGCTATCCGCTATGGCTGGGACAAAGTCCACGCGCGGACCTAGCGCATCTCCACAGGAGTGCCTGAGCATGATCCTGGGAGCGCCGGGCTGGAGCCTGGCGCTCCCAGCACAGGCTCGTGCACAACAGGTCGTGAGGAAGTGCACGAGGACGTGAGCAAAGCCGGGTCGGGGACAGCAACCGCTATCCCCGGCGCCGCGTTCCACAATAGGAGACAACGTCCATGAGAGTTCGGTGTCGGGCGACGAGCACGGCCTGGCGCGGCGCGCCGCCGCAGGTGGGGAGCCGGCTACATAGAATCAGGATCTGCCTTGTCTGGGGTGTCCTGCTGTGCGCTGGCTGGGGCCCGCACGTTTCTGCCCTATTCGGTGGGTACGGCCCCCCGCCCGCGCAGGCACGGAGCGCTGGCACCGGTAGTGAACTGCGGCAGCGACAGGTAGAGTTTCTGCACCGGATTCGGCAAGCGGATCCGCGTTACCAGACGATTGACAAAGCAGTAATTAATGAGCAGAACGAGTTAGGCGTGATCCTCAACCGGCATGTCGATATGGATGCGGTGCGTCCGCTGATGCGGACGCTCCTTGCCCAAATGGCTAAGGCCTTCCCTGGGCACAACCTGACGGTCATTGCCTACGCGCCGACCCAGCCACCCATGCCTATTGGGACCGCCAGATTAAACGCACGCACGCGGCAGATGACCTATACCCCTGCCGCGCCTCAGTAAATCCGACATACGGAGATAAGGAAGTATTATGCCTGGAACAGTCGAAGATTTCATGCACCGGTTTGGCGGCGATAGCACCATCGATGACAAGGAAGCAGAGCAGTATTATGACCGCTTTGCGTCCACGCACCCTGATGATCGGGAGTTTGACAATACGGCGATGACGCAGGGCACTACGGAATACCTCGGCCAATTACCAGATGAGCGCTTCGAGCAAGCCGCCCACACCGCGTTCACGCAAGCACCACCCGCGCAGCGGCAGGGGTTGCTGAGCAGCTTGTTAGGTGCGTTACAGGGTCGGGGAGTCGACATGGGCTCATTACAAAACCAACTCGGGCTGCCCTCGCTCAGCCCCAATCAGATGGGACCAGACGAGTACGCACGGGTAGCCAATTATGCCCGGCAGCAGCATCCGGACGTCATGGAAGAGCAGGTGCGCTCGCAGCCCTGGTTTGTCAAAGCCATGGGCAATCCAATCGTCATGGGGGCCTTGGGGGTGATTGCCTCGAAGATGTTGGGGCGCAGATAAGGGGTGTTCAGAAGGTCCATACTCTCGTGTGGATCAGGAGGAGGGAGGGTGGACGACTTGCCGCACCGCTTTCGACCCCATACTCCCTCCTCAGAGACTGGCCTTTTGCCCTGGCGCTTTGCCTGCTGGGGCGGCATGCTCAAT
>Ga0157379_10001479_pt1 | contig 19359 bp, 19 predicted proteins | sample S25metaG_FD_121802 | JGI IMG/M metagenome (GOLD analysis project Ga0157379, IMG submission 121802) | Switchgrass rhizosphere microbial communities from Kellogg Biological Station, Michigan, USA - S2-5 metaG | ecosystem: Host-associated > Plants > Roots > Rhizosphere > Soil | place: USA... | reverse complement strand
GCCGCGCTCGGCCAGGTCGGCGGCCAGCTGGCCGGCCCGCGTGATGTCGTCCCACACCTCGTCGGGGATGCGCCCCGGGCCGGTCATCCGGCGCCGCCGCGCCTCGGCCAGGTCGAAGACGCGCGCGAACTCGCCCGTGTCGGCCACGCGGTGGCCGGTGCCGGCCGCCGTGGGCAACGCTCGGAGACCCAATCCGTTCGTCGCGTCGATGTCCATCTGCGTCCTTTCGAAGTCCGTCCGGCCCGTCCCTGGACCGCCTGCCCTGTCTCCCCCCTCATCGGTGCGGCGCCGGGAGCTTTGAACCGGGCCATGGACGATCGACCGAGTTTCGGGAGTGTGGGGACAGCGACACGCCGACATGGTCAGGCGGCGAGCGTCCGGGCCTCGGTGCGCAACAGCTCGGCGTCCTCGTGCAGCCCGCGCGCATCGGCGATGCGGGCCAGCCCCTGCAGCGCGCGGGCGTCGGGGCCGTGCTGCTGCACGGCCTGGATCCACTCGCCCGCGGCCGAGTCCAGGAACCCGCGGCGCAGGTAGACGCCGGCCAGCAGCTCGCGGCGCTCGCGCCAGGGCAGCGCGAGGCTCTCGGCGACGCCGGCCAGCCGCTCGAACCCGTCGAAGTCCTCCAGACGCGCGAGCGCCTCGAGCATGACCGTCACGAGCGGGGCGGCCTCGGCGGGCACGGCGTTCTCGGCGATCGCGCCCGCGCGCCACGCCGCGAAGGCGGCGACGTCGCCGGCGGGCACGCCGGCCGCGCGGGCGTGGGCCAGCGCGGCGTCGATCAGCGCGGGCTCCGCGCCGCCGGCGACGCGGGCGAAGAGCGCGGTGGTCGCGGCGGACGGGCCGTGCGGCGCGTCGGCCGGGACGGCCAGCGCCTCGGCGGCCGCCTCGTCCAGGCGCCCCTGCGACAGCAGCGCCTCGGCGAGGGCCACGCGGGCCGGGTGCGCGCCGGGCTGGGCGGCCAGGACGGCGCGCAGCTCGGCCTCGGCCTCCGGCACCGCGCCGGCCTCGTAGAGCGGGACGGCGAGCAGGAAGTGCTGGCTGGGCGTGGGCGTCGCGACGAAGCCGCCGACGCGGGCGACGACCTCGGCGGGCGCCACCCCGCGGCGCAGCAGGACGCGCGCGTAGGGCTCGACGGCGCCCACGAAGCTCGGGTGGTGCTCGAGCACGTGGGCGAGGTGGGCCTCGGCCTCGTCGAGCCGGCCGAGCTCGGTCAGCAGGTCGGCGAGCATCGTGCGCGCATGGAACGTCCCGGCGCCGACCGTGGCGCTGTAGCGCGGCGGCGCGTCGCCCATCGCGATGGCGCGCTCGAAGAACGCGATCGCCTGCTCGGCGTCGCCCGCGCGGCGGTGGCACATCGCCTGCTCGAGCACGATGTCCGTGAAGCCGGGCAGGAGCGCCAGGACGGCGTCGCCGGTCTCGAGCGCGCGGTCGCGCAGCGCGTTGGCGTTCAGGGCCTTGACGTAGCGCGAGCACAGCGAGGGGAAGTACCCGTAGCTCGTGCGCTCGCGGTCGTCCTCGAGCTTGCGCCAGGCCTGCTCGAGGTGCTGCAGCGAGCCCGCGACGTCGCCCGCGGCGGCGCGCTCGGAGCCGAGGTTGAAGTGCAGGAACGGCGTGTCGACGCCCTCGGCGATCTGGCGCTCGAGCAGCTCGATGTTGCGGCGCGACTTCTCCTTTGCGTCGCGCACGGCGCCGAGGTAGCCGAAGTGCTCGACGCGGACCGTCGAGTACTGCAGGCGCTCGGGCAGGTTCGGCAGCCGGTGGGCGAACTGCTCGTGGACACGGCCCTCGAAGCGGTACTCGGGCCGGTTGCGGAACAGGCGCAGCGCGTTGTGGGTGACCGCGGCGCCGTCGTCGAGGTCGCCGACGTGGTTGGTCTCCACGAGGAAGAACCCCTCGCGCCATGTGTTGCCCAGCAGCTCGCGCAGGCGCGGGCCGTCCTCCTCGACGAGCACCTCGTCGGCGTCCAGGTACATCAGCCAGTCGCCCGTGGCGGCGTCGAGGCTGACGTTGCGGGCCTGCGCGAAGTCGCCCGTCCACGTGTGGTGCAGGACGCGGGCGCCGAAGGACTCGGCGATCTCCACGGTCCGGTCGGTCGAGCCGGTGTCGACGACGATCAGCTCGTCGACGTGGTCGCGGACGGCGGCCAGGCAGCGCGGCAGCATGGCCTCCTCGTCCCTGACGATCATGCAGAGGCTGACCGTGAGGTCCTGCGCCGGGACGGCGCGGCCGGCGGCGCGCTGGGCCCGCGGGCCGAGGTCGCGCAGCGCGCGCAGCACGGGCGCGGGCAGGCCGCGGGGCGTGCCGGTGCCCTGCCTGCGCCGGCGCTGGCACTCCTTGATGTTGCCGGCGACGTCGCGCAGCTCCGGGTCCAGGCGCTGGGCGGCGCGGAACAGCGCCTCGGCGGCCACGATGGCGCCGAGCTCGTAGAGCAGCACGCCGGTGAGGTTCAGGAGCGTCGGCTCGCGCGGCTCGTCCTCGAGCATCTCGACGCCCGAGAGCGCACCGGCCAGGAAGAGCTCGGCCACCGCGGCGGTGCCCGGCGCGCGCTGGGCGAGGGCGGACTCGAGCAGCAGGCGGCGCGCCAGGTAGCGGTCGTGGACGTCGGGCAGCTCCGCCGCGGCGGCGACCAGCCCGCGCCAGCCGGCAACGTCGCGCGCGGCGAGCAGGCCGGCGGCACGGTTGGTGACCTGCGCGACGGCGGCCGCACCCGTGACGGGCGTGCGCGCGAACGAGGACTGGGACGCCGGTCCGTCGACCGGCTGCACGAGGCGAAGCGCCATGAAGCACTGGCTCCTTGGAGGGAAGGGACGACGGGGAGGGCCGTCATGCTCGGTGGTCGGTCGTGCCCTGGAGGGCTTGAGTCCACCGGTCCGTGCACGGGCTCCGCGCAGGCTCGTCGACGTGAACCTCCACGTTCCTTGCCGCCCTCCCCACTTCTGGGGAGTGGTGTCCGGACGCATGTCCAGGGGTCCGATACCTGGATTCGGGGATGCGGAACGTTCGGGGCCGTCCCGATACAGGCGTTGTCCCCCCGCCCTACGAGGAGCAACGACCAGTGAAGCTCGCCACCCCCACCTCCAACCGCCGGCTGTCGTCGGACGACACGCTCGCGCTCTGGACGGAGTACCGCCGCACGAACGACCGCGCCGTTCGTGATCGTCTCGTCCTGACCTTCGCCCCGCTGGTCAAGTACATCGTCTACAAGAAGGTCCGCGAGATGCCGGCCCGCTGTGAGGTCGAGGACTTCATCTCCTGTGGCCTCGAGGCGCTGATCCAGTCCATCGAGCGCTACGACCCGGCCAAGGGCGCGACGCTCGAGCAGTACGCCTGGACCCGCATCCACGGCGCCGTGCTGGACGAGCTGCGCCGCCAGGACTGGGCCCCGCGCTCCGTGCGCCGCTGGGAGCGCGACATCGAGCGCGCCGCCGACGAGTTCACCACGCTGCACGGCCGTCGTCCCACCCAGCACGAGCTGGCCGAGTCGATGGGCACCACCGTCGCCGAGCTGCGCAAGCGCCGCGACGAGATCACGCAGTCGGACCTCACCTCGCTCAACACGCTCGTGCTCTCCGACGACGAGACGACCATCGAGCGCATCGACACCATCGCCTCGACCGACATCTCGGCCGACCCGCTCCACGCGGCCGCCAAGGAGCAGGCCAAGGACAAGTTCCGCGAGGCCTTCTCCCGCCTGCCGCAGCGCGAGCGCGAGGTCGCCGTCCTGCTGTACGTCAAGAACATGACCCTGGCCGAGATCGGCGAGATCCTCGGCGTCAGCGAGTCGCGCGTCTGCCAGATCCACGGCCAGCTGAAGAAGACGCTGCGCACCGTGCTCGACGACGACGCGCCGCTGTTCCAGAGCGTGGCCTGAGCCTCACATCGGCGTCGCTCAGCGGGGGGCCGCGGAGCGTCGTCCACCTTCCAGGCCGTAGGCCCAGACCAGGACCTCGGCCACCGCGACGAAGAGCTCGGGCGGGATCTCCTGCTCGAGCTCGAGGCGCGCCAGGGCCTCGACCAGCGCGGGCTCCTCGCGCACCGGGACGCCCTGCTCGCGGGCCAGCTCGACGATGCGGTCGGCGACCAGGCCCGCGCCGGACGCCACCACGCGGGGGGCCGCGCCGGGGCCCTGCTCGTACTTCAGCGCCGTCGCGCGGCGCCGCCGCGGGCGCTCAGGCCCGGACATCCAGCGTCTCCTCGCGCGGGTGGACGGTGACCTGCACCGGCCGCCCGGTCGCGCGGGCCAGCGCGTCACGCAGCACGTCGGCCGCGCCGCGGACCCGGTCGGTCGCGTCGCCGGCGCTGACGTGGACCGCGGCGGCGTCGCGGTCCAGCCGCACGTCGAGGCGCCCGAGCGTCGGGGAGTCATAGCGGACGACCACCGAGCGCGCGGCACCCGTGCCGCCGCGCCGCGCCGCGGCCTCGCGCTCCTGCACGTACACCCGGGCCGCCACGCCGCCGGGCAGCGCCAGGGCATAGGCGTCGGCCGGCACCGCCGCCTGCGCCGGCGCCTGCGCCGCCGCGGCGGGCGCGTCCTCCACGATCCGCAGATGCAGCTTCTCGGCGCCGGCCTCCTCGACGCGCAGCCGCAGCAGGCGGCCCGGCTCGACGCCCTCCGGGAGTTGCGCGGTCAGCCGCACGCCGGCCAGCACGAGCGTCCGCGGATCCAGCACCCGCCCGTGCACGACGGTCCCCGGCTTCAGCGTCAGGTCCGGGAGCATCCCGCGCAGCAGGACGACGTCGACCGGCAGCGGACCGTTCATGGTCCACAGCGTGCCAGGTCGCTCAACTTCGGCCGAGCACGACCGACTCATCCGAGCGATGGAACGCGGTCTCTACATCGCCGCCGCCGGGATGGTCGCCGAGATGGTCCGCCAGGACCAGATCGCCAACGACCTGGCCAACACGGCGACGCCGGGCTACAAGGCCGATCGGGCCGAGCAGCAGTCCTTCGGCGATCTGCTCCTGCAGAACACGAAGACCGGCCAGACCGTGGGCCCGCTCGGCGCGGGCCCCATCATCGCGCGGCAGGTCACCGACCTGCGGCCGCAGAGCCTGCGCAACACCGACGAGCCGCTGGACCTCGCCATCGAGGGCGAGGGCTACTTCGCGGTCCGCGCCCAGCAGGGCGTGCGGTACACGCGCGACGGCAGCTTCCGCGCCGAGGCCGACGGGACGCTGGCCGACGCGGCCGGCAACAAGGTGCTCGGCCAGGACGGCCGGCCCGTCACGATCAACACGGACGGGACGGTCGATCCGGCGAAGGTCGGCGTGTTCAAGCTGACCGGCGCCAGGAAGGAGGGCGACGCCCTCTTCACCGGGACGGCCGCCGGCAAGGACGCCGGCACCGTGCGCACCGGAGCCCTCGAGGGCTCCGGCGTCGACGCCGCCCGCACCATGGTCGACATGATGGCCTCGCTGCGCGCCTTCGAGGCCGGGCAGAAGGCCATCCAGACGATCGACCAGAGCCTGGAGAAGGCCGCCACGCAGGTCGGCGGCCTCCCCGGCTAGCACGGTCTCACCGGTCGCCTCCGGACGCGCCTCGTTCGCGCGTCCAGTGCAGCACTCAAGCTCGTTCGTGCCCGGCCGATCACCGGGAGGACAGAGGACTCCGATTGGCTGGACCGCCCGTATGGCGGAGGCCGGAGCTCCATCCCTCCTTCCAGGAGACCCGGATACAAAGTGCTTGAAGGCATGTACACGGCTGCCGCCGGTATGGCGGCACAGCAGACGCGGCTCGACGGAGTCGCGAACGATCTCGCGAACATCAACACGACGGGCTACAAGCACGTCCGTGTCGCGTTCCGCGATCTCGTGTACGACGACGCCACCGGCTACGGGTCCGCCAAGGGCGTGCAGCTCGGCGCCGGCTCCGTCGCCACGCCGATCGGGCGCAGCCTCCAGCAGGGCGCGATGCAGTCGACCGGCCGCTCGCTGGACGTCGCGCTGGCCGGGCAGGGCTACCTGCAGGTCAAGCTCCCCGACGGCCGCGTCGCCCTGACGCGCGACGGCAACCTGACGGTCGACAAGACCGGCAACCTCATGACCCACACGGGCCACTACCTCGAGCCGCCGGTCACCATCCCGGCCGGCACCGACCAGGAGCGCGTCACGATCGGCGCCGACGGCACGGTCAGCGCGGGCAACCGCAAGGTCGGCCAGCTCAAGATCGTCGACGTCCCGGCGCCCGGCGCGCTGGACGGCGGCCCCGACAACACCTTCATCCCCAGCAAGGGCAGCGGCGCGGTCCGCGCCGCGGCCAAGTCCACCGTCCTGCAGAGCGGCGTGCTCGAGGGCTCCGAGGTCGACGCCTCCACGGCGATGACCGACATGATCGAGGCCCAGCGCGCCTACTCGATGGCCAGCAAGGCGATCCAGACGCAGGATCAGATCCTCGAGATCGCCAACCAGGTGAAGCGATGACCTCGCTGCCGCCCATCGACCAGAGCCTCCTCCCCGCGGACATCCGCAACGCCGGCAAGGACGACAAGGCCAACTACACGACGGCCCTGGCCTTCGAGCGCGAGCTCGTCGAGCAGCTCACCCAGCAGCTCGCCGACACGAGCGGGCTGGGCTCGGGCGACGACGCGCCCGCGTCCGGCGACGACAGCGGCGACGACGCCGGCCAGTCGGCGGCGACCAGCTCCTACCAGCAGATGCTCCCCGGCGTCCTGGCCGACAGCATCATGGCCAACGGCGGCCTCGGGCTCGCGCGCCAGATCGCGCAGAACCTCAAGGAGAAGAGCGCGTGAGCGCTCAGGCTCTCACGGTGGCCGCGGGGTGGGCGGGATCCCCGTCCTTCGGCGCCGATGTCCTGCGCCACCTCGACGCCCAGCTCGCCTCGGCGCGCCGGCTGCTGGACGCCGTCCTGCGCCAGGGCGCCGCGATCCGCGAGCGCGACGTCGACGGCGTCCTGCGCCGCCTGGCCGAGATGCAGGGCGAGATGGAGCGCCGCTCCGCCCTCGAGCGCGAGCGCGTCCGCCTGCTCACCCAGGCCGGCCAGGGCCTCGGCATCCCGGCCCACACCGTCACCCTCGACGCGCTCGTCCAGCTGCTCGGCCCGCACGAGGCGCTCGCCGCCAAGGGCCGCAGCGCCGAGCTGCGCGGGATGCTCTCCGAGGTCCAGCGCGAGCACACCGTCAACCGGGCGCTCATGCGCCAGGAGTTGGCCTTCCTCTCGCACCTGACGCGCCAGCTCGGCGTCGACGGCGAGGACGTCGGCTACCGCCCGCCCAGCGAGCCCGGCGCCACCATGCGCGCCACCCTCGACCCCGCCGCGCAGCCGGTTCGGCTGCGCCGCGCGCTGGACCTCGAGGCCTAGGCCACCATGTCGATCTCGACCTTCAACGGCCTCAACATCGCCCTGCGCGGCCTCACCGCGCAGCAGCGGGCGCTCGACGTCACCTCGCACAACATCGCCAACGTCGAGACGCCGGGCTACAGCCGCCAGGAGGCCGTCTTCGCCGCCGCGCCGGTGCTCGACGTCGGTGCCGGCGCGCTGCAGCACGGCCAGGGCGCGCAGCTCGGCCAGGGCGTCGACGTCCTCACCTACCGCCGCCTGCGCGACGACTTCCTCGACCTCCAGTGGCGCGCGCAGAACATGAGCGGCGGCCAGGCCGAGGTCTCCTCGCAGCGCCTCAGCCAGGTCCAGACCATGCTGGGCAGCGGCGGCGCGTCGGACCTCGGCACCCAGCTCGACAAGTTCTGGTCGGCCTGGCAGACCCTCGCGGCCAACCCGCAGAGCACGAGCGCGCAGGCCAACGTCGTCGGCATGGCGCAGAACCTCGCCCAGGGCTTTCAGAACCTGGACTCGAGCTTCGCCGCGCTGGGCGCCCAGACGACGCAGGCCGCGACCGACCTGCTCTCCGCCCAGGGCCCGATCCAGCCGATCGCCACCGAGCTCGCCAAGCTCAACGGCCAGATCAACCAGGCCGTGCAGGCGGGCGTCACCCACAACGACCTGCTCGACCGGCGCGACCTGCTGCTCGACCAGCTCTCGCGCTACGGCCAGGTGTCGGTCACGCCCGACCCGACGCTGGACGCCTCCGGCAACCCGGCCTACCCGGGCATGATCCAGGTGTCCTTCGGCGGCGCGACGACCCCGCTGGTCTCGCAGGGCACCGTGACGATGCCCACGGTCGCGACGCTCTCGGCCACGCCCGGCGGCCAGATCGGCGGCCTGCTCGACACCGCGAGCAAGATCACCGGCTACCGCGCCACCCTGAGCTCCATCGCCTCGTCGCTCATCGGCTCGGTCAACGGCACCGCGGCCAGCCCGATCTTCTCGGGCACCGGCTCCAGCGACATCGCGGTCGTCGCGACTGCCGCCACGGTGAAGGCCGGCAGCGGCGGCGCCGGCGACAACAGCATCGCGCTGGCGATCAGCGCGCTGCGCGGCGGCGCGGTCGACCAGGGCTACGCCGGCCTCGTGCAGACGATCGGCGCCGACACCGCCACGGCCAACTCCAACCAGGACACCACGACCCGCGTGCTGGACTCGCTCACCGAGCAGCGCCAGTCGGTCGCCGGCGTCTCCATGGACGAGGAGATGGCCAACATGGTGCGCTTCCAGCGCGGATACCAGGCCGCGGCGCGAGCGCTCACCACGATGGACGAGATGCTCGACACGCTCATCAACAGCACCGGACGGGTGGGGCTGTAGCCATGCGCCTCTCGAGCTCCACCATGGGCGACCGCCTGATCTCCGATCTGACGCACGCCTACACGCGCATGGCGACGACGCAGCAGCAGATCTCGACCGGCCGCCGCGTCAACCAGCCGTCCGACGACCCGCTGGCCGCCGGCCAGGAGCGCCTGCGCACCTCCGACCTGGCCGGCATCCAGGCCAGCCAGGCCAGCGTCGCCACCGCCACCTCGTGGCTGACGGCGTCCGAGACCGGCCTGTCGTCGATCAACGACGTGCTGGCCCGCGCCCGCGAGCTCGCGCTGCAGGGCGCCAACGGCAGCACCGACCAGAACGGCCGCAACTCGATCGCCACCGAGATCGACCAGCTCATCAAGTCCACCAAGGACGCGATGAACACCAAGTTCGGCGACGCCTACGTCTTCTCCGGCACGGCCTCCGACGTGGCGCCCTACAGCGCCGCGACCGGCGACGCCTACCAGGGCGACACGAACGCGGTCATCCGCGAGGCCGGCACGGCCGCGACGCTGCAGGCCAACCCGTCGTTCGTCCCGGCCGGCGGCTCGACCGCCCAGCCGCTCAGCGCGCTGACCGTCCTGGGCGGCGGCACCGCCGCCGGCGACGGCCGCGTCCTCGACACCCTCGAGACGCTCGCCGCGAACCTGCGCTCGGGCAACCTCTCCGCGCTGCAGACCACCGACCTGCAGCGTCTCGACGCCAACCAGCAGGCCGTCAACTCGGCGCGCGCCTCCGTGGGCGCGATGCTCAACCGCGCCACCGCGGCGACGAGCCGGCTCGAGGATCTCGAGGACCTCACCAAGAACGGGATCGACGACCTCACCGGCGTCGACCTCGCCAAGGCCCTCACCGACTTCACCGCACAGCAAAGCGCCTACCAGGCAGCCCTGAAGGTCGGGGCACAGGTCATCCAGCCCTCGCTCTTGGACTTCCTCCGATGAGCGGCGGACTGGGACATCCCACCAACGGAGACGACTCCACTATGGCAGTGACCCTCCAGTCGAGCCGCTTCGGGGAGCTCCAGATCCCCGCCGAGGCGGTCCTCGACTTCCCGTCCGGCCTCATCGGCCTGGGCGGCCGCCGGTTCGCCCTCCTCGCCCGCAGCGAGGAGTCCGCGTTCGTCTGGCTGCACTCGATGGACGACCCCGAGCTCGCGGTCCCCGTGACGAACCCCTGGCGGTTCTTCGAGGACTACGCCGTCGAGCTCGACGACGACGAGGCGCAGCGCATCGGCGTCGCGAGCCCCGAGGACGCCTCGGTGTACGTGACCGTCCGTTCCGCCGCGGCCCTCGAGGACTTCCGCGCCAACCTGCGCGCCCCGATCCTCGTCGTCGGCAACCAAGGCCATCAGGTCATCAACCAGGCGCAGAACGCCCCGGTCCGGGCCCCGCTGTTCGCGGGGCTGCAGGAAGAGCCGTCGCAGGCCGCGTAGGCCGGACGCTACGCTCGCCCCTCTGATCCGTCTCCAAGGAGGAGTCCTCAAATGCTCATCATCACCCGTCGCCCCGGCGAGAAGATCATGGTCGGTGACGATGTCGTGGTCGAGGTGATCGAGGTCAGCGGTTCGAGCGTGCGCATCGGCATCGCCGCACCCAAGTCCATCCCGGTCTACCGGGAGGAGATCTGGGCCGCGGTCCAGGCGGAGAACCGCGCCGCCGCAGCGTCGGACGTCACCCAGCTCCCGGATGACGTCCCGACCCCCTCCAAGAAGCGCTAACGCACGACCCCCTCCAAGGACAGGAAACGGAGACAAAGGATGTCCCTTCGCATCACCCAGAACATCGAGGCGCTCACCGCGTCTCGCCACCTGCAGGCCACCACGCTGAACCTGACCAAGTCGATGGAGAAGCTCTCCAGCGGCTACCGCATCAACAGCGCCGCGGACGACGCGGCCGGGCTCGGGATCTCCGAGTCCATGCGGTCGCAGATCCGGGGCCTCGCCCAGGGTCAGAAGAACATCCAGGACGGCGTCTCGATGGTGCAGACCGCCGAGGGCAACCTCGACGAGGTCCACTCGATGCTCCAGCGCATCCGCGAGCTGGCCGTGCAGTACAAGAACGGCTCGCTGGACACGAACGCGCGCAGCTCGATCCAGAACGAGGTCAACCAGCTGGCCTCCGAGATCACCCGCATCGGCGCCCAGGCCCAGTTCAACAACAACCACCTGCTCAACGCGACCACCACCGTGTCGTTCCAGGTCGGCGCCAACGACAACGAGATCATCGCCGTCGACACCGTCGACCTCGCGAGCACGATCGGCACGTCGTACTTCCAGCTCAGCACGTCGAACACCGCCGACCTGTCGGAGATCGACACGGCCATCAGCTCGGTCAGCTCCCTGCGGGCCGGCTTCGGCGCGGTCCAGAACCGCCTCGAGCACACGCTGTCGCTGCAGGCGGCCTACCAGGAGAACCTCACCTCGGCCGAGTCGCGGATCCGCGACGTCGACATGGCCGAGGAGATGGTCAACCTGACCAAGACGCAGATCCTGCAGCAGGCCGGCACCGCGATGCTCTCCCAGGCCAACCAGGCCCCGCAGAGCGTCCTGAAGCTGCTCGGCTAGCCCCGTCTCGTAGGTCACTCAGGCGCACTCGCCACCGGGCTTCGGGCCCGGTGGCGAGCCGCCGCTGCCCGGCGCGGCACAATAGGGAGCGTGAGCTCGCAGGTCGGCACGCTGCTCAACGGCCGCTACAGGCTGGATGCCCAGATCGGCACGGGTGGGATGTCGACCGTCTACCGCGCGTTCGACACGGTGCTCGAGCGCCAGGTCGCGATCAAGCTCATGCACCGCGAGATCGCGTCGGACTCCGACCAGCTCGAGCGGTTCCGCCGCGAGGCGCGGGCCGTCGCGCAGCTCTCGCACCCCCACATCGTCACCGTCATCGACGCGGGCGAGGACGACAACACGCCCTACATCGTCTTCGAGTACGTCGAGGGCGAGACGCTGAAGGACCGCATACGCCGCCACGGCCGGCTGCCGATCTCCGAGTCGGTCGCCTACGCGATCGAGATCGCCCGCGCGCTCGGTGTCGCCCACGACCGCGGCATCGTCCACCGCGACGTCAAGCCGCAGAACGTCCTCGTCGACGAGGAGGGCTCGGCCAAGGTCACCGACTTCGGCATCGCCCGGACGCTCGACCAGGAAGCTCTGACCGCGGACGGCCGCGTCCTGGGCACCACGGACTACGTCTCGCCCGAGCAGGCGCTCGGCCACGCCGTCACCGGTCAGAGCGACCTCTACTCGCTGGGCATCGTGCTGTTCGAGATGCTCACCGGCGACGTCCCGTTCAAGGGCGAGAACCAGGTCGCCGTCGCGATGAAGCACGTCCGCGAGCAGCTGCCCGACGTGCAGCGCCGCCGGCCCGAGGTCTCGAGCGCCCTGGCCGCCGTCGTGGACCGGGCCACGGCCAAGGACCTCGACCAGCGCTACGCCGACGACCGCCGGTTCATCGCCGACCTCGAGGACGTGCTCTCGATCGAGACCGCGCGCTCGGGCCAGGCCACCGGCGAGGCCACCGCGGTGCTGCGGACGATCTCCCCCAAGGCGCGCCGGCGCCTGCCCGCCCGGATCCTGCACCCGGTCCGCGTCCTGCTGGCGCTGGCGCTGATCGCCGGCATCGTGGTCCTGGCCCTCGTGCTGCTCGCCGACCGGACCGAGCGCGGGACGGGGCAGCCGCGCAACGTGGTCGCGCCGCCGGGGCTGAAGCCGATCTCGCTGGCCCAGAGCGGCGCCGGCGACTTCGACCCGCCCCCCGGCGACGGCACCGAGCACCACCGCGACGTCCGCAACATCATCGACCGCCAGGCCGGCACGACGTGGTCCACCGAGAGCTACCAGAACGGCGTCTTCCCCCGGGGCAAGCAGGGCGTCGGGATCTACGTCGACGCGTCGCCCAGCGCGGCCGCCCGCGTGATGGAGATCCGCACGCCGAAGATCGGGTGGGAGGGGCAGATCTACGTCGCGCAGTCCGGCCCGCCGAAGACGCTCGACGGCTGGCAGCGCGTCGCGGACTTCACGATCACCGACAAGCACCAGCGGATCGACCTCGACACCGCCAAGCAGCGGTTCCGCTACTACCTGATCTGGATCACCAAGCTGCCGCCGGGGGCCGAGAAGGCCGAGATCTCCGAGGTCCTGCTCTTCCAGTGAGCCCGGCGCCGCCCACGGTGAAGCTCACGCATCCCGAGCGCGTGCTGTGGCCCGGCGACGGCCTCACCAAGCAGGACCTCTACGACTACTTCGGCGACGTCGCCGCGGTGATGCTGCCCCACACGCGCGGCCGACCGGTGTCGATGCAGCGCTTCCGCGGCAGCATCGACGAGGGCGGCTTCTTCCAGAAGGACCTGCCGCGGGGGGCGCCGGACTGGCTGAAGACCGTGGAGGTCGGCAAGCGTGGCGGCGGCGTGGTCCGCCACATCCTGGCCGACGACCGGCCGACCCTCCTGTGGCTGGCCCAGCAGGGCTGCGTGACCCCGCACGTGTTCCCGCGGCGCGCCGACCGGCTCGACCGCCCGGATCGGCTCGTCATCGACCTCGATCCCTCGACGGACGACTTCGACGCCGTCCGGCGCGCGGCGCTGGCCTGCGGCGAGGCGCTACGCGGCCACGGGCTGGCGCCGTTCGCGATGGTGACCGGCTCGCGCGGCATCCACGTCGTCGTGCCGCTCAAGCGCACCCGCGACGTGCGCGACGTGCTGGCGTGGGCACACGCGTTCGCCGGCGAGCTGGCCGACGCGGATCCCGGCGCGCTGACGACCGAGTTCCACAAGGACCGGCGCGGCGACCGCATCTACCTCGACGTCGCGCGCAACGGGCCGGCGCAGACCGTCGTGCCGCCCTACGCGCCGCGGCCGCGTCCGCACGCGCCGGTCGCGACGCCGCTGCACTGGGAGGAGCTCGAGGATCGGGCGCTGCGGCCCGACGGCTGGACGATACGCAGCGTCCTCGAGCGATTGGAGGCGCTCGGCGGCGATCCGTGGGTGGAGATCGGCAAGGCCGCGGCGGCGCTCCCCCGGTAGAGGGAGGCGTCCGCTGACCCGCCCGGCGAGGCTCAGGCGTGGTCGAGCCCCATCGCCGCGATCGCGAGGCGCCCGATCTCCTCGTCGCGCTCGGCCGACACGCCGCCGCTGACGCCGATGCCGCCCAGCGGCAGGCCGTCGCCGGGGCGGCGGATGTGGATGCCGCCCTTGACCGACGTCGCGCGCGGCCCGAGGTGCAGCTCGATCGCGTTGTCGTAGAGGCGGTCGATCTTCTCGGTGTAGCCGCGCGTGCTCTGCAGCGCCAGCGCGGCCGTGTAGGCCTTCTGGATGGCCATCGTGCGCGAGATCACCTGGGTCTCGTCCTGCGCGCCGTAGCAGACCAGGTCACCGCGATGGTCGACGATCGCGACCGTCACGGGCTTGCCGTCCTTGCCCGCCTCGGCCAGCGCGGCGTGCAGCCCCCGCAGCGCCTCGTCGAACGACAGCGTGGGGCGGTCGTACATCGCGCTCCTCTCCGAAGACCGAACCCGTCAGTGACGCAGCGCGCGGTCGCGCTCGAACCGCGCGACCGCGATCCGGCACAGCGTATCCATGAGCTGCGGATAGGGCACGCCGTCGTGCTCCCACAGCACGCCGTAGACCGACGTCGTCGTCTGCCCCGGCATGGTGTTGAGCTCGTTGAGCAGCACGTCGTCGCCGTCGACGAAGAAGTCCGCGCGCGCCAGGCCGCTGCACGCCGCGACGGCGAACGCCTCCGCGGCCAGCTCGCGAACGCGCGCGGCCGCGGCCGGCGAGATCCGCGCCGGGACCTGCAGCCGCATGCCGCCCGCCTCGTACTTGGCGGCGAAGTCGTACCAGCCGTCCTCGCCGCCGGTCAGCACGATCTCGCCCGGCGTCGAGACCTCGACCTCGCCAGGCTCACCCAACACGGAGCACTCGACCTCGCGGCCGGGCGCCGACGCCTCGATGATCACCCGCTCGTCGTAGGCCAGCGCGCCGGCGATCGCGGCCTCGAGGTCCTCGAGCCGGTCGACGCGGGCGATCCCCACCGACGAGCCCATCCGCGCCGGCTTGACCCAGACCGGCAGCCCGAACGCGGCCACGTCGGGCACGGCGCCGCCGGCCACCGCGAGCGCATAGGCGACCTGCGGGATGCCGGCCTGCGCCATCAGGTCCTTGAACATCACCTTGTCCAGGCACACCGCGCTGGCCATGACGCCGGACCCCACGTAGGGCACGTCGAGCAGCTCGAGCAGCCCCTGCACGGTGCCGTCCTCGCCGAACGCGCCGTGCAGCACCGGGAAGCACACGTCGCAGCCGAGCAGCCCGCGGCCCGGGCGCAGCGCCACCTCCTCGCCGTCGTGCGACCAGGTCCCGTCGCGCGCGAGGTCGATCCACACCACGTCGTGGCCCGCGTCGCGCAGCCCCTGGGCCACCGAGGTCGCGCTCGCCTGCGAGACCTCGTGCTCGGACGAGCGGCCGCCCGCCAGGACCGCGACCCTCACGCGGGCGGTGGGGTCGTCGTGGTGTCGGGCGTCGCGGTCGAGCCCGTGCCGGGCTCCGGGTTCAGCGCGGGATCGAACTTCCCGACGCTGATCTGCACGGTCGAGCCCTTCTTCGCCTGCCCGTCGGCGGGATCCTGCGCGAGCACGTGGGCGTCCTCGTCGAGGTTGTCGGTGGGCTGCTCCACGACGTCGACCTTGAAGCCCGCCTTCTGGAGCGCATGGGTTGCCGCGTTGCGGCCCTGGCCCGTCACGTCGGGCACGTCGACCGGTGCCGGCTCCTTGGCGACGGTCAGCGTGACCTTGCCGCCCTTGGGCAGCGTGGCGCCGCCGGCCGGGTCCTGGGCCAGCACGGTGCCGGGATCCTGGTCCTCGCTCTCCTGGTCCTTCGTGGCGACCTGGAAGCCCGCGTTCAACAGCGCCGAGCGCGCGTCGTCCTCGGACTCGCCGACGACGCCCGGTACGGCCACGCGCTGCTTGCCGCTGGAGACGACGACCACGACCGTGCTGCCCTTGTCGCGCTGCTCGCCCGACGCGGGCCGCGTCTCGATGACGTGGTTCTCGGTGACGGTGTCGCTGGTCGCCCGCTGCTCGGCGGTGGCGAAGCCGAGGTCCTTCAGCGTCTTGAGCGCGGCGCTGCGCGCCTGGCCGGTCAGGTCGGGGATCTCGGCCGTGCCCGGGCCGGAGGAGACGAACAGGTCGACCGTCGTGCCCTTCTTGACCCGCGACCCACCGGCCGGATCCTGCCCGATGACCGTGCCCGGCGGCTGGTCGGCGCTCTGACGCGGGATCGCATCGGTCGACAGGCCGTCGTTCTTCAGGCGCAGCTCGGCCTCGGCCTGCGGCGCCCCGACCACGTTGGCGACCCGGACCTTCTCCTGGCCGAGCAGCAGGAGGCCGGCGACGATCGCGGCGGCGACGACGATGCCGACCAGCAGCGCGACCCACCAGCGGCTCGATCCGTTGTCCGACTCGGGCCCACCCACCCCAGGCTGGGCCGGCACCCAGCCCGGCGGCGGGGTCGGCGGGGCGTAGGTCGTATACCCGATGGGGTCCTGGTAGGCGCCGACCGGCGGGATCGGGACGAACGGGCCCGTGACGATCTGCGTGGCCTGCGTCGCGGCCGGGCCCGGCGGCAGCCCGGGGGCGATCCCGGCCTGGGCGTTCTGCAGCGCGGCGATGAACTCGTCGGCGTCGCCGAACCGGCGGTGCGGGTCCTTCTCGAGCGCGCGCAGCACGACGGCCTCGAGGGCGGGCGGGATCGCGGGGTTGTAGGCCGACGGCGGCACCGGCGCCTCCCCCACCTGCTTGAGCGCGATGGTCACCGCGCTCTCGCCCTCGAAGGGGACGCGGCCGGTGAGCATCTCGTACAGGATGATCCCGACCGAGTAGAGGTCCGACGGCGCGCTGACCGCATAGCCCTGCGCCTGCTCGGGCGACAGGTACTGGGCGGTGCCCATGATCGACCCGGTCTGCGTCATGTCCGACGCGCCCGCCTTGGCGATGCCGAAGTCGGTCACCTTGGCGCGGCCTTCGGCGTCGACGATCACGTTGTGGGGCTTGAGGTCGCGGTGGATGATCCCGCGCTTGTGGGCGAACCGGGCGGCCTTGAGGATCTGGGTCGCGAGGTCGACCGCGCGCCACGCCTCCAACGGCCCCTCGTCGTGGACGAGCCGCTTCAGCGTCCGGCCGTCGAGGTACTCCATCGCGATGTAGTACGTGCCGTCCCAGGCGCCGCGGTCGTAGACCGCCACGACGTTCGGGTGCTGGAGGCCGGCGGCCGACGACGCCTCGCGGCGGAAGCGCTCGACGAACTCCGCGTCCTCGGCGAAGCGGCGGTGCAGCAGCTTGATCGCGACGCGGCGCCCGAGCTGGAGGTCCTCCGCGCACACGACGTCGGCCATCCCGCCCGACCCGACGCGTTGCAGCACGCGGTAGCGCCCGTCGATGATCGTGGAGGTGTCGGGGACGTCCGTCATGCCAGCAGCGATTGCATGATGTCGCGTGCGATGGGCGCTGCGAAGTCGCCGCCGAAGCCCGTGACCCCGCGCACGTAGACGGCGACGGCGACCTTCGGGTCGTTCGCCGGGGCGAAGCCGATGAACCAGGCGTTGTTGATCCGGTTGCCGGCCTCGGTCTCGGCCGTGCCGGTCTTGCCCGCGACCTGGATGCCGGGGATCTGCGCCTTGGTGCCCGTTCCGCTCTGCACGACCGAGATCATCATGTCGGTCACGGCGGCGGCCGTCGAGGGCTTCATGACCTCGGACTGCACCTCGGGGCCGATCGTGTCGACGGTGCGCCCGTCGCGGTCGACGATCTTGTCGGTCAGGTGCGGCTTCATCAGCTTGCCGTCGTTGGCCACCGCGGCCGCCACCTGGGCCATCTGCAGCGGCGTGGCCTGCAGGCCCCCCTGGCCGATCGCCATGCGCCCGAGGTCGACGTAGCGCGACGTCGGCGAGACCGGGTGGCCCGGTGGGTTGGGGGCCACGACGCTGGCCGACATGGAGTCGCGCGGGTAGTCGAGCTGCGGCTTGCGGTCGAAGCCGAAGCGCTCCATGTACTCCTTCATGGTGGCCTTGCCGAGCTTCTCGCCCACCTGGGCGAAGGCCGTGTTGACCGACTGGGTGAGCGCCGACTTCAGCGTGAGCTTCCCGAACGACTGGCCGAAGTCGTTGCCCAGCGGCACGCCGGAGATCTTCACGCCGTTCGTGCCGTCGACGGTCGAGTCGGGCGTGAGCGCGCCCGTGTCGATCGCCGCGGTCGAGGTGACCACCTTGAACGTCGAGCCCGGTGCGTCGCCGAACTGCACCGCGCGGTTGACCAGCGGCTTGCGCGTCTCGTCCTTGTTGGCCCGCGCGAGGGCCTTGCTGTCCTTGATGACGTTCGGGTCGTAGGTCGGCGTCGAGGCCATCACCTTGACGGCGCCGTCACGCGGGTCCAGGGCGACCACCGCGCCGGCGCGGTTGAGCTTGGCGATGTCGTCGAGCGCGAGCTGCTGGGCCTTGGGGTCGAGGGTCGTGATGACGTCGTCGCCCTCCTTCTTCTTGCCGACCAGCTCGTCGAACGTCGTGGTGATCGCGTCCTTGTTGCCCATCAGCTCGTCATTGCGCTCGCGTTCGAGCTCGGTCTGGCCGATCCCCGCGTAGGAGTAGCCGATGGGGTGGCCGAACCGCTCGCCCTGCGGATACCGGCGGTGATAGATGCCCTCGGCGTCGCGGACCGAGCGGGCGATGACCGACCCGTCGGCGGCCCGGATCGTGCCGCGCCGGATCTTCAGCGAGCGCAGGACGTCGCGGTGGTTGGCCGTGTCGTGGTTGAGGTCGTCGGCGCGCAGGACCGTCCACCAGGACGTCGACACGAGCAGCGCGCCGAACATCAGCAGGAAGACGACGAAGAGGCGGGCGATCGGCTTGTTCATGCCGCCGCCTCCCGGCGCGCCCGGTCCGAGACCAGCAGCAGCAGCGCCAGCAGCACGAAGTTCGCGAGGACCGACGAGCCGCCGTAGGAGACGAACGGCAGCGTGACGCCGGTGAGCGGGATGAGCTTCGTGACGCCGCCGACGATGACGAAGACCTGCAGCGCGAAGACCGACGTCAGGCCCGTGGCCAGCAGCTTGCTGAACGAGTCCCGGGCGAGCATCGCGATCTTGAACCCGCGCTGGACGACGAGCAGGTACACGCACAACAGGCCCGCCGCGCCGACGAGCCCCAGCTCGTTGACGATCACCGCGTAGATGAAGTCGGTGTGCGGAGCGGGCAGCAGCGAGCAGTTGACGGTCGAGACGCAGTCGCTGTTCTCGGGCAGGCGCAGCACCGCCTGGCCGAAGCCCTGGCCGAGCACGCCGCCGTCGGCCTGGGCCCACAGCCCCTGGGCCAGCTGGTAGCTGCCGCCCTGCAGGCGCTGCAGGAGCTTGGGGTCGAACGGGTCCTGCCAGGCGTCCACGCGGTCGGCGATGTGGCCGATGTGGCCGGCGACGAGATCGGCGCCGAGCGCGAAGAGCCCGATGCCGACCACGACGAACGACGCGCGGTCGGTGGCGACGTAGACCATCGCCAGGAACGCGCCGAAGAACATCACCGACGAGCCGATGTCGCGGATGTAGAACAGCAGGAGCATCGACGAGCCCCAGATGAGCAGCAGCGGCCCGAAGTGCTTCAGCGGCGGCAGCGTGACGCCCAGGACGCGCCGGCCGGCGGTGACCAGCAGCTGGCGTGTGTC
>Ga0157379_10001476_pt1 | contig 19376 bp, 12 predicted proteins | sample S25metaG_FD_121802 | JGI IMG/M metagenome (GOLD analysis project Ga0157379, IMG submission 121802) | Switchgrass rhizosphere microbial communities from Kellogg Biological Station, Michigan, USA - S2-5 metaG | ecosystem: Host-associated > Plants > Roots > Rhizosphere > Soil | place: USA... | reverse complement strand
CGCATTGCATTTAGCGAACTCTACGTTAACAAGGATATCTGGCTCTTTGATCCGATGCGTGGAACGGAAGACCGCGCGAGTTATGAAGGCCAAAATGCGTTTCCGACAATGTCGGCAACGGGGGCGCTGATGGCGTTTCGATCCGATCGCTCGGGACCGCTCCGCATTTACCTGAGCAACGAGAACAACCTTAGAACGGCGTCCGCTATAACGGAAGGTCCGCTCGATACTCCCAGTTCATGGACGCCCAACGGGAACGAACTGGCATTTACGAGAGATGGAAACATCTATGCGGTTTCGGCGAGCGAGCCTCACACGGTCCGACCGCTTCTGGACACGGCCGCAGATGAACGATATCCGGAGGTATCTCCCAACGGCAAATGGCTCGCCTACACTTCCAATGAATCGGGCCGGTATGAACTCTATGTTCAACCGTACGACGGGTCCGGCAGACGTGTGACACTCACGAGCAGCGGCGCGCAGGAGCCCGCATGGTCGAAAAACAGCGATGAGATTTTCTACCTCAACCAGGGCCGCATCTTTTCGGTCCGTTACAAAGTGTCGGGCGCGGAATTCGTTCCAGAAAAACCCGCAGTCCTGTTCGATCTGATCCCTCTCGTTCAAGGTGGCGGCGCAACTGTGCGAACGGTTTATGACGTCAGCCCCGATGGCCGTTTCTTGATGATCCAATCGGTTCCTGAAGCGGCTGCCGAACGAAATCAGAAGGTCTTTCCCTCTACTCTTCGTTTTATCTTCAACTGGACAGATGAGGTTGAACGAATGATTGCAGCCGCGAAATAGTCCCTGTCATCGGTTTCCGAGAGAAACTATGAACACTCTTCACATCGCTCTGCATGAAGGATTTGAACATTCCAATGGCACGCGATTTGCAGGGAGTCGGTGTTTGCGCTATGGTTTCGAAAAAATCTGAACATTGTTCCCGGAGTTAAATCATGACCAGGTCTTCGTTCGCGCGACGTGCGTTGGTGTTAGCAATCCTTTCAGCGGGTCTTTGCTCTGTAAGCCAGGGACAATCATCGGCTCCCGCTCTGCAGCTTGAAGACGTGGTCAAAGACTGGAAGGCTGGCATCGGGGAAGAATTGATCATCACCAAGATCAGAAAAAACGGAAAACCGTTCACGCTGAGTGGCGCCGAAATCAATGCATTAAAAGACTCTGGAATACCCGAGAACGTAGTCAAGTACCTGATGGATCCTTCGCTTCCTCCACCGCCGCCCCCCGCCCCGCCACCCGTAGCTCCACCGGCGGCTGCGGCGCCTAATCAACCCGCTGCTCCAAACGCGCCGCCTCCTCCAGCGAAAAAGTATCCGGCCGACGAACATGCAAGTCACGTACCTGCTGACCCCGGCCTCTATCGTTTTGCAGGGGATGCGAGTACAAGCACGAAGACCGACATCAAGATCCTGCTCGGAGAAAGCCAGGGACCTGGTGTCGGCAAGTTCATGGGCCAGAAAGGTAAAGGCATTGGTTATCTGTTGGAGCCGAAGGCGGCTACGCGGATAAGCGAACCAACGCCGGTGTTCTACTTGCGCCTCCCTGCAGGTAAGCCCATCGAAGAAGTCGTTTTGCTCGCCCTGAGTTCAACCAAGCAACGGCGTGAAATCGAACTCGGCCCGTCGCTCGAGAAGCAGGAATTGAAAGCCGAGTCGCGAAGATCCTTTGAGTCCCTGGAAGTCGGCGCGCAACTCTTCAAAATCACGCCGATGAAGCTGGCGCCGGGCGAGTATCTATTTCTCTTGCTGGGATCTGCGGAACCGCCGAAGGGCAGTTACGGTAAGGTCTACGACTTTTCCATTCAGGCGCCGGCCAAGCCGGTCAAGAAGTGATGGCGAGGACCAGCGTCTATTCCCTTACCTGGTTCCAGTAAAGGAATAGTTCTTGATGAGGTTCTCATCTCGAAACCAGAATTCTTGGGGTGTGATTCCAGAGAGGTTCCATTGTTTCTTGTACGGACCCCCGCCGGAACTCGGGGTAATCGTATACTCGATTGAGCCCGGTGAAATGATGATTTCCACTTTGTAAGTCGTCGATTCCCCGTCGAACTTAAGTTCCTGCAGCTTGTTGCCGGTTGGTTTCGGAGCTGCCTCAAGTTTCGCGGTCTCCAGCTTGAACTCGATCGATTTGTCCCTGGACCCTATCGCCCATTTTCCATCCCTTCCGCCAAACCCACCAGCCCGCGTTTTCAGTTCAATTTCAAACGTGTGCCTGCCGTATCCGGCGGAAACGCGACTATCCCTGCAATTGAAGAAATCCTTCTTAACCTTGTCAATAAAGCAAGTCGGTTTCAGATCGTTGATCGTCAACCGCTTCGTGTCGTCCGGAGGAGGGGGCGGAGGAGGCGGAGGGGGCGGCGGCGCCGCAGCTTTGGCTTTTGGTTGCAAGTCGACTCTCGCGTCGCCCGGGATTGTCACCGATTTTCTGTCGGGATCGTGATCCGGCGCCGTTCCCGTAAACGTGTAAGATCCCGGAGAGAGCTGTTGCGTTCCGGCGGGAATCTTTTGTGGAGGCCCGTCACCTCGGCCCCACGAGATCTCGCAGTTCGTCACGGGACAAGAAACCGCGACCTGGTAGGTCGGCTTAAAGTCCAACCAATTATGTTTAACCTGCGCGCCAGGCGAAAAGCTGTCAGTGATAGGCGAAGTGCCCACGTTCGGAACTTTGACGAAGACTTCACCCGATCCGGTATCGACGTTATCGAACCGGAACTCCCCGTTGCTGATGCTTCCCGGCAGCTTTGCTCCTCTCACCAAGATTTCCGCATTCGCTGGAAGCCCCGAGAGGATCAAACTTGCATACTTCGTGACAAAGTTCATATTGACGGCCTGTACTGTGCCGGCCTTCACCGAGACTTTCACCGGTCCAAATGGGGCGAACCCCGCCTTTTCGCCGCGAATCAAATAGTCTCCTGGCTTAAGCGAGAACTGGAGCGCTGTCCGCCGCGCTTCCTTTTCCGTCCCTCTTTGGAAAAAGATTTCGATGTCTTTCTGGTCTGAGACGATCTTGATTTGTCCCTGGTCCGGGTCTGGAACCATGAGCGTAAGACTCGGCGAGGATTGCGCCTGAAGCGGCAAAGAGTACGTTTGGTCCCGCACCTTAAACATGACTTCCTTGGGAGTCTCGCCCAGTCCTGGGATTTCCAGTCCATCGGCCGGGACGTCTTGCTCCGTGCCATCGAAACTAACTTTTTGCGGCCCGTAAACCCGCGCTCGATCGCCAAAGCTCACGACGAGAGCAGCCCCCAACGTGTTTTGCCAGGTTGGTGGTCTCGTTATCGTCGGCATTCCAGCAGTTATTGCGGTAAAGGAAAATTCGCCTTTTCTGCCCAGCGTGTCGGAGACACTGACGACCTGGTCCGGACCGCCCGCCATCAACTCCTGATGGAGATCGGCGTCCTGTAACACCTGATTGTTGAGTTTTATGATAGCCGGTCCTTTAATGAACTCGACGATTGTCGGCAGAGGCGACAAGTCCACGGGTTCGACATTGGTTCCGGATGAGGTAACGGTCACAGAACGCGTTTCCGTGCGATAGCCGGGAGCACTAATTGAGAGGTCATGAACTCCCGGCTCAAGTGAAATCGTTCGGACATTACCGTAGTCTTTGTCTTTAATTTGAACTCTTGCCTCTGGCGGAGAAATTGTAAGTGGCACCTGAACCGCCGCCGTCGGTACCGGTGACGGAGTTGGCGCAGGCTGTTTCCGAGGCAGGAAAACGGCAGCGACAGCCAGAACCGCAAGAGCAAGAATCGCAACTGCCGCGTACCGTCGATAGGGCGCAAACTTCGACTTCCAATCGAACCGCGGGGCCGGCGGAACAACTTTTGCAGGTTCCTCCTCATGCCCCCCGATAGCTGATTCGTGGTCAGGCGTGGCCTCACTGACGTTCGTTTGTCTCAGAGACGCCTCACTGATCTCTGTTGCGATACCTTGAATCTGCTCGTCATTCGGATGTTTGCCGGCGAGAATCCTGCTTTCGACAAGCAACGATTCCGTTAGCGCGCTGTCTTTCGAAAATTCCATCTGGCGCCGCAGCTCCGCCATTTTTTCCCGATCCCGCCGCAATTCGTTTTTCTTCTGTGAGGAATCCACCATGGTGGTGAGGACCGCTTTAAGCTGCAGAAGTTGAGCGTCCTCGGGGAAGGCCGCGAGCCCCTTGTCCACCTCTTCCGATGCGCGAGGCAAATCATCAGCGGCCTGGAACTCGCGCGCCTTCGACAAATGACTGTCGATGGTCGCAGAGCGCTTCCGGTGCAGGGTCAGGACCTGCAACCTCTTGACGCCAGGGTTCGTGGCATCCAAACCATACGCGGTATGAATCAATCGATCGGCAGTTTCGAGATCGGTGTCGATAATCGCCGATGCCTTGCGGATCAGCGTTTCAATGTAAACAGCCCGAATCAAGTCATTGTGAGCGTCCAGCCCGTGCGCTTCCTCGAGCAGCGGAAGGGCATCGTCGTGTTTTTCGCTTTCGAGTAGTTTCTGTCCGCGCTCTAGCAATTCTTGAGCGCGAAGCGATTGCTCCACACGTTGACGGGAGAGCCGCTCGAGCGGGACCAACTGGGGGTCAGCCGGGAATTCCAGGAGCGCTTGCTCTACAAGCTCCAGTGCCCTCGAGCATTCACCTGAATTCAGGGAAGAATCGATCCGTTCAATCCAACGCGACCTGGCTTCTGAACGCGTGTGCTGTTCCAGTCGCTTTCGGAGCTGGGCGATTTCGATGTCGAGCCCGGGGAACTGCTTGTAGACAGCTCGCAGCATTTCCCATTTATCGATGGCTTCTGAATATAACCCCCGAGTGTCCAGGTTCCTGGCCTGATTCTCCAGGCCATTAACGAGTTCACGCTTCGCATTCACACCTTTCAGTGCACGCTCGAAGTGGAGTTCACCCGGGTAACGATTCAAGGCTTCTTCGAGAAGCTTTGCTTTTCGCTCGAGATCGGGTTCTTCTTCGGTCTTTCGATCGACTTCCGCGATATAGGCGGACAAGTCCTGACGCTGGCGATCCCCAATGTCATACTTCAAGGCTTGAAACAGCGCGTGATTGGGATAGTTCTCGAGGAACTTGTTACAGATAGCCTCTGCGGCTGCGTATTCTCTGGATTGGAGTTTGCTTTTGGCTTCGTCCAGGGAATTGCGGATATTTTCTGCTTCAGAACGAACTTCGTTGTAGAACCTCTGATATTCGGCCGCCCTTTCCGGCCTCAAACCGTCCGGCGCCTCTCTGTCCAGGGCTAATACCTTCTCGAGACGGCTCAGCGCTGCGGTCAGGTCACCCTTGTGGTGAAACTCGATCGCGGATTCATAGTAGCGTTCCTTTTCTCCGCGCTTTCGTATGATGTCCTGTTCGACGCGATTGATCTCTCCTTTCAAACGAAGTGCCGTAGCGTCTGTCGGAGCCATCCGCAGGACGGATTCCACCGCCTCGCGGGCGGGTTCGAAAGCATAGTTGCCAAGGTGCTCCTGGGCAAGTCGGACCCAGTTTCCGATTTGCTGCGCGCTGCGCCTGGATTCGATTTGTGCCCGAAGCGCCAAAGATTCCGAGTTTGTCGGATCCAGCTGCATGGCATCGTGGACCTTGTGAAGCGCAAGAACGTATTCGTCTTGCGTGAGAAGGCGGCGGGCGGTTTCGAGAAATTGCCGGATATCCCGATTTCTGACCGCTCGATCCACTTGACGCCGCAGCTCTTCCAGAGATGGGTGCAGATAGCCCTCTTCTTCCAACTGGGCGAGGATGTCATTGGCATCCTCGTACTGCGAAGCCTCCAGAGCCCGCTCGACTCGCGTTAGCCGAACCTGAAGTTTTCCCGGTTCAAAGCGCTCAATAGGTTCGTTGCGCAGCGCCTTTTTGAGGCATTCGCCAAACTCACGCGCAGACGCATACCGATGCAACGGTTTCTTCGCCATTGCCGCGTGAATCACCTGGCTCAGTGCATTGTTGACAGCGGGATTCAGGCTCGAGGCCGGTGGCGGGATGCGCTTGAGCACGGCAGCCCGAATTTCCTCCTGCGAATTGCCGGTAAAGGGCCTCTTTCGCGTTAACGCTTCAAAACAAACAACGCCAAGAGAAAATATGTCGGTAGCCGGTGTGACGAGCTTGTTATCGAGTTGCTCGGGGGCCATGTAATACAAGGTTCCCTTCGCCCCAATGCTCTCGCTGGTGACGAGGTGCGCCACGCCAAAATCGATGACTTTGACCGAGTCATCTTCAAGCACAAAAATGTTGCTCGGCTTGATATCGCGATGAACGAGATTGTGGTCATGTGCGGCCTGAAGACCACGACAAACTTGATAGAGAATCTCGACCGTTCGCTCGACGGTCAGGTGCTGAGGAAAATCCTTTATCAGTTGGGCGAGGGTGAAACCTTTCAATCTCGCCATGACGAAGAAGGGCTTCATGACCCCCCGGTCGTCGAAATCCCCGGTATCGTAGAGTTCGATGACGTTGGGATGATTGAACGACATCAGAACTCTGCACTCTCTCTTGAACAGGTCTAACGCTGCGGGGTCGCTGCCGTCACGAATTGTCTTGAGAGCTACTTCCCGTGGAGGATCAGAGTTGGTGTCGAGGGCGAGGTAAACATCTCCCATACCCCCATGACCAAGGGATTCCTTCAGCTGATAACGAGCACCAGTCCTAGGCGTCGCACTCATCGTTTCTTAACCTGAATTTGAAGCGCGTATTATATATGCCGGCTTTCGTTTTGCCATATACAGTGAGTTGCCGATACGCCTATCGGTAGCCCCCTTCCGAGATTTCATTGGACGATTCCAGGTGGAGCAAGCATCGTGCCACTCCAGCAGCGAACGAGCACGCTGTAGGGAGTGTTAACGGTCAGGAGTTATGGCTCGTCTTTCGGGCGATAGGTTTGCCCTGTCGGATGCCATCCACCTCGGCGCGTATGCCAAGATCGGTGACTTTGCGGTGGACGAGGTTTTCATGCAACCCCAGGATCTGGCCGACCTCCGCGAAGGTGCCCGACTCCGAGGCGCGAAAGGCTTGCAGGATTGCCTGACGGCTTGCTTCCTTGATTGCAGCGTAGTATCGGCGTGTTGTCGGTACCGCTGAGACCACACGGCCAATCGGTTGCGGCAGATCTTCTGCCCGCAGCCTGTCGGTTTCGCCGACAACGATGGCATACTCCACCGCGTTTTCGAGTTCCCGGATATTGCCGGGCCAATTGTATTCAGAGAGTGCTTTGATGAAGTCCGGATGCGTCCCGAGCAGTTCACGGCCTGCTTTATGTTTGTACTTTTGGAAGAAATGATTGACGAGAGCAGGCAGATCTTCAATACGCTCGCGAAGCGGAGGCGTATTGATTCGTAACACGTTCAATCTGTAGAACAAATCCTCTCGAAACTCTCGAGATTTGACCAGGCCCTCCAGATTCCGATTCGTCGCCGCGATAACGTGAGTGTCGATATCGATGGGCTGGCTCGTCCCCAGGGGAACAACCTGGTGGGTCGAAAGGACGCGAAGCAGTTTGACTTGCGTTTCCAGCGGAAGTTCCGCGATCTCATCGAGAAAAATCGTGCCTCCGTTTGCCTCTTCAAAGTGCCCCTTGCGATCTTTGTCTGCGCCCGAAAACGTACCTTTCTTGTGGCCAAAGAGTTCGCTTTCAACAAGTTCACGTGGAATGGCGCCACAATTCACCGCCACGAAACGATTGTTTGCGCGGCTTCCATGCCTGTGGATCGCCCATGCCACCACTTCCTTGCCCGTCCCACTTTCTCCGGTAATCAACACCGTTGAACCTGCCAGGGCGGCACGGGAAATCATTTTTTTCACGTCTCGCATCTTTGCGCCGCTTCCGATAAGGCCGTAATGGGTCGTGATTTGCTCATCGAGACGTGAGTTTTCCTTCTCCAGCCATTCGACATACCGAACGTGTTCGAGTGACACTGCGGCAATTGCGGCGATTGCGCTCAGCAGCTCGAGATGACGCGCGTCGAATGGAGTTGCTGGATCTCGTGTGTCGAGGTAGACAACGCCGATTTTTTTATCAAACAGAATCAGCGGAACGCACAGAACCGAGTGAATGGAATTGGCAACGATGCTCTGAGAAGGATCGGCGTCCGTAAGTACGTCGTTGCTTAAAATTGCGATGCCCTGATCGAGCACTCTCCGGGTGATGGTTTCGCTCGGCATTCGCACTTCGGAATCTCTATTTCGTTGGCGGGTTACCGAAGAGATGAAGGCGCTTTGTTTTTCGTCGGAAAGTCGAATTGTGCCCTGTTCGGCCGGTACGATGTCGAAGATGCGTTCTAGCAGTTTTTCCTGCAAAACATCAGAACGTCGAATCGCGTTGATTTCTGCGCTAAGCCGCAGAAGCACGTTCAGATCTCGGGCTACTCGGGGGGTTGCCGCATCCAGAGAAAGCGTAGTCCTCAGGTATTGGGATTCTGAGGGGACCAGCTCGACGTTTTGGACACTAACAAGAGTTTTCGTATTCCGTGGCTTGAGCTCGTCTTCGGAAAAAAGCAGGCGTGTGGAACCCAATCGTATCTCATCGCCGTTATGCAGGATGGTGGTTTCGGTGGCCTTGATGTCATTGACAAATATTCCGTTTCGGCTGTTCTGATCGATAATCGCAGGCTTACCGTCCTGGAACTCCAGCACGCAGTGGCGCTGCGAAATCTGCATGTCGGGAATGTCGATGTCATTTGATGGTCCTCTGCCGATCGTCTTACGTTCGCCTTCAAGCGCGAATATCTGACCAGCCAGGGGCCCATCCACCACAACAAATCGGGGTGCCATATGGTGGGATTCTACCGATGCTTGGCTCTGTCAGAAAGTCTTTAAGAAAGTTCCTATCCGGATAGATAGAAACTCTTACTGAAACGATAGAGGAATCTGGAATGGATTCGGCCCATCACCGACGCTATCTGCTATCGGCCGGACAGGGATGCCAGCGGAAAGATTTGGCTAATCGTTACTCGGTCATTAAGATCCCTTAAGCAATCGAAAAATACCTGAAATTGCAGGACTGCGGCAGTCGCCGTGCAATATCGACGCCCGACCGAAGTCACGGGTCAACTCATGCAGGCCAATCTACGATCTCTGGTTGGAAAGCTAACACCGGGCACTCGAGCCGCTATAGAAGCAGCCGCGGAACTCTGTCTGGCCCGAACTCACTACGACATCGAAATCGAGCACTACCTGCTCAAGCTGCTGGATATGACCGATGGCGATTTTGCTGCCATTGCAAAGTACGCTGAGATCGATAGGGCTCGGCTTGCGGCGGATCTGACACGTGCCATCGACCGCTTTAAGACTGGTAACGGTCGTACACCGAGATTTAGCCCAGACCTGATCGAACTCCTGACGCAGGCCTGGGTGATTGCTAGTCTCGAGTTTGGCGCCGCGCAGATTCGAACGGGCTTCACCGTTTTGTCCCTTGTGGGAACCGATAGGCTGACCCGAGTTGTTCGCGAAATCACCAAGGAGCTTCATAAGATATCGGCAGAAGATCTCCGGAGTAATTTTCAGAAGATTGTTCAGTGGTCCAGCGAAAGTGAATAAAGTTTTGGCTAATCGGAATTTGGTGCTTAAGATCGCTAGATCAATCGAGGATTTGAAAGTGTAGAGACTGCGGAAGTCGCCGTGCAATATCGGTGACGAAGCGAGCCAGTGGGGTCAACATCATGGATGCCAATCTACGATCTCTATTTGGGAAACTAACACCGGCCACTCGAGCCGCGACAGAGGCAGCTGCGGGCCTGTGTGTGGCGCGAAGTCACTACAACATTGAAATCGAGCACTACGTCTTCAAGCTGCTAGATGCAAGCGATGGAGACTTTGCCGCCATCGCGAAGCATGCGGAGATTGATAAGGCGCGTCTTTCTGCGGATCTGACACGTGCCATCGATCGCTTCAAGACTGGAAGCGGTCGTACACCCAGATTCAGCCCCGACCTGTTTGAAGTCCTCAAGCAGGCCTGGGTGATTGCCACTATTGAGTTCGGCGCTTCGGGGATTCGAACTGGATTCACGGTGTTGTCTCTTTTCGGGACCGACAGGCTGACCCAAACGGTCCGCGAAATCAGCAAGGAGCTTCAGAAGATCGATCCGGAAAAACTCCGGAACAATTTTCACAAGATTGTTCAAGGCTCTACAGAAAATGAATCAGCAGACCCGCCGCAAAGCGACGGGACCCAGACTTCAGCTCGCCCCGCAGGCGGAAAAACACCACATCTTGATCAGTACACAGTCAACCTTACGGAAAATGCGCGCAGTGGAAAGATCGATCCGGTACTCGGCCGTGACTTTGAAATTCGGCAGGTCGTGGACATCCTGACCCGCCGCCGTCAGAACAATCCCATCATGGTCGGAGAGGCCGGTGTCGGCAAGACGGCGATTGTGGAAGGGTTTGCACTACGAATCGCTCAGGGAGATGTCCCGCCGATCCTGAAGAATGTGACCCTCCGAACGCTGGACCTGGCACTACTTCAGGCTGGAGCCGGCGTGAAGGGGGAATTCGAAAACCGGCTGAAGAGTCTCATCAGTGAAGTGAAGTCGTCGCCGTCGCCGATAATCCTATTCATCGATGAAGCCCACACGATGATTGGAGCAGGCGGACAATCGGGGCAAAACGATGCCGCAAATCTGCTCAAGCCTGCTCTGGCGCGCGGCGAGTTACGCACAATTGCGGCAACGACCTGGTCCGAATACAAGAAGTACTTCGAGAAAGATCCCGCGCTCACGAGACGGTTCCAGGTGATCAAGGTCGATGAGCCCAGCGAAGACGCCTGCATGGTCATGTTGCGTGGCGTTGTGCCTGCGCTGGAAAAACATCACAAGGTACGGATTTTGGATGAAGGCCTGGAAAACGCTGTTCGGCTCTCGCACCGTTATTTGCCCGACCGTCAGCTGCCTGATAAGGCGATCAGTGTCTTGGACACAGCATGCGCAAGACTTGCGCTGGGTCACAATTCCACACCGCCGAGCATTGAATACGCCACGCGAACGCTGGATGATCTGGAGGTTCAGACACGCATCCTGGAACGAGAGAGCCGTCTGGGCGCAGACCACGCCGAACGGCTGGCGGAGATTACTCAGCAAAAAGCTGCTACCACATCCAAACTTGCTGAACTTCGGGCGTGCTGGGATAAGGAAAAAGACCTGGTGGGCCGCATCCGCGAAATTCGCACCAGCCTCGAAGATCCGCAACCTGTGAATGTTCCGCCGTCTGGAGCCAATGGCCATCAAGCGGCGACTCAGACAGCGATTGATGCGGAGGCGCTACGTAGCGAACTCGCCAAACTCAACAATGAACTCGACAAGGTTCAGGGCGAGACGCCGATGATGCGCGTCGCAGTGGATGCCCACATTGTTGGAGAAGTGATCTCCGGATGGACCGGAATTCCTGTCGGTAAGATGCTGAAGGATGAAGTCACCACTGTCCTTTCGCTGGAGTCGCACCTGGGCGAACGCGTTATCGGCCAGTCGCATGCGCTGGAGGCAATCAGCCGCCGCATTCGTACGGCTAAAGCCAGACTCGACGATCCGGGCAAACCGGTAGGTGTCTTCCTGCTTGTTGGGCCAAGCGGCGTTGGCAAGACAGAAACCGCGCTCGCCTTATCGGACTTGTTCTACGGCGGGGAACGGAATCTCATCACGATCAACATGTCCGAGTTTCAAGAGGCGCATACGGTGTCCACTCTAAAGGGCTCGCCCCCCGGATATGTGGGCTATGGCGAAGGAGGCGTTCTGACTGAAGCGGTGCGGCGCCGGCCTTATTCGGTAGTCCTACTCGATGAGGTCGAGAAAGCGCATCCCGACGTTCTGGAACTCTTCTTCCAGGTTTTCGACAAAGGCCAGATGGAGGACGGCGAAGGCCGCCAGATCGATTTCAAAAACACGATCATCATCCTGACTTCAAACACCGGCACGTCTTCGATCATGAAGTACTGCGCCAATCCTAACGACATTCCGGATTGGGAGGAACTCGTCTCCGTACTTAAGCCGGAACTAAACAATGTTTTCAAACCGGCTTTCCTCGGCCGTCTCGTGACGATTCCATACTTTCCGATTCGAGATGAAGCGCTGAAGAAGATCATCAATCTCAAACTTGCAAAGATTCAGCGACGGTTGAATGAAACGCATCGCGTCCGGCTGTCATTCAGCGATGAACTCGTCAACGAAGTTGCAAATCGCTGCACGGAAGTCGAAAGCGGAGCGCGGAATGTGGACAACATTTTGACAAATACGTTGTTGCCGGAGATTTCGAAATTGATTCTGGGCAGAATTGCTGAAGGGCAGAGTCTGGAATCGATTCAAGTAAACCTTGGGGATGAAGGTTCCTTCGCTTATTCATCCGGGACGGGAAAGCCGTAACTGAGCACGGAACATGATTGGCGACTAGGCGATCTGCCGATCGGTAGAAAAGGGAGGATTGCGGGAAGCTCAAGGCAACTCGGGACCGTTTGTTCACATAGCAACTCTGTCGAGATCGACAGGCGAACCTCAACGGGCACCGTTCTTCTTCCGATGGATGGTGGTACTGATCCAATGCACGTCGAGGTATACGAAATCTCTGCGAAGACATTTGCATTCGATCAATATTCTGTAATGAATCTGCGGAGGCAACCGCGCACGGGATTGGCCACTCGGTTGCTAGCGAACGGCCGATAACCTACTTTGCGTTGCCTCCCTGCTTTCTACCTTCTTTCTCGCGGACGAACTTACCGTGAACTTTGAACGGTTTGCCCTGGCTCGCCAGAACTTCCTGGGGAATGTACAGGATCGTCTCTTTGCCGACGTTAACGATCTCCCATCGCTCCTTGAACCCACCTGGATTGCGGTACTCGTCCGCCGGCAAGAGCATCCTCATGAAAGCAACTGTGCTTTCATCCAGCTTGCCCAACGGAAATCCGTGCCGGCCGCGGTGGTTTCGGTCGTTGCGAATGTATCCGAACTCATAGATATCGCGGATCTCGAACGTCAAATCCTTGGTCTTACTGTCCTTGCTGACGAGGACATCGAAATGACCCAGCGAATTCCTCAAATCATAAATCCCGGAGTTGTACGGATTCAGGTTCGAATGAAGTCGCGGCTTTTCCTTCGTGGCTCTCGCAATCCAGTCTTGCCACTCCAGTGGTATTGATTCCAGGTCGTACGGCTCCCCGCTTCCTTCAACGTAATGCCGCAGCAGCGCGGTTGAATAGGGGGAATCCGGTTTTACGGGAAGCGCATCAAGAATTGCGAGCAGCCCGGACTTTCCGATTCCAGGCGCTCTGTCCCCAAATTTTTTAAGTTCGCCGGAACCGCGGTCGGCCGCACCTCGCAGCCAATCCCATGCGATTTCGGCGCTTTCCCGGCAATCCTCAAAGATGCCGCCTTCGGGACCAGGTCGTCTCTTCCCGGCCACTTGATATCCCTCCCTCTCACTCCAGCACGATCACAATTTCCATTTTAGGATCGACAATGTCGCCCGGCGCATGAACGGCAATCTGACGTGACAGCATGATGGCGTCCCAAAGCGGGCCCGCTTGATTCAGAGTGAAATACTGATTATCCAACTTCGTCGGAATAGCAGCTGGCGGCACGGCGGCATGACGCAATGTGAGACCTGGCATGAAATTTTGCTTCAGATTTTGAATCTCGTCCGGCGCTGAAACTTTGACGAGTTGCGGAACTTTGCGGATGAGATCATCGATGCCCATCTTCGCGCTCACCGCGAGAAAGAATTGCGAATTTCGGAAGTACTGATCCTCCGTCACAGTCCCTGACCACACAAATTTATCGCGAGGCGCTAGAGGTACAGGCACGAACTTCGATGGGATGACAGTTTCCATGAGTTCCCGGATCTTCTCGTCGAGCATTGTGAAACAACGGCCTAAGTTGTTGTGATCGTAATCCGGGAGATTCTCCGGACGGGCTTCTAAAGAGAATGTCGAGAGCGCGCCCGCGAGACGAAGCATTGCCACATAAGCGCTCTCCGGATGGCCCTGGCGAACGCGCCAGAGGTGCTTCAGTTCCGGCAAGTATGAATTCACCGTATGCAAAAGCCAAAAGTGGGCAGTCTCCGAAGCGGAATAGTCTGCCACAAGCTTGCCACGCTGGCGGCGAGGGCCGGAAAGTGTGGCGCTCTTCGTGGCCAGGATCTCAATCTGCCGGCGTAGAATCGTGGTGAGGTAATAGCTCGACGACAGATTTAGGCAGGGTGCGATGAATTGCGGATTAAGAATAGGTACGCCGGCGGCGTTGCGGATCACTTGGGCAATGCGTAGCGTTGAGAATCCATCGCGATTCTCATCTTCAAACAGGAGCCGGAAAGTTCTTCGCGCGACTTGCACCGGCTTTTCCTCGTTGCCTGTGTTTTCATCCGTGAACATGCGGGTTTCGGCAAGGTAGCGTGAACCCAGCGGACCCTCAGACGGGTCCGCGTGGCCGTTGGCCTTGATAGTCACATTCCTCGCGTGTGGACGGTTTTCCGGAATTGCCAGAAAAACGTCGAGTGACTCACGCGAAGGCGGAAAATGCTCGACAACAGACCGGGACGGAAGCATCTCGTCGGCTCCCGGAATTTCAAACGTTTCACCGTCGGGCATGATGCCGAGGCCCTTGGCCAGACGAAGCTGCCCGTTTTCCAAAGCTTCAGTATCAATCTTCAGTTCCACCACACCCCAGTTGGCGAATTGAGAGGCAGCAAACCGAAAGTTGAGGTTGCTCTCGAAGAAATGTTCCTGCGTTTGAAAATGCTGGGGAGTTAGAAACATCCCCTTGGTCCAGACCACTCGATGCCGGCTTTTCATAACGCGTTACAACTCCTGCCCATGGCTCTTCAGAATCTCGGCAATCTCCTGCCGGAAAGGATCCTGAAGATTTTGAACACTCCGTATGTCCAACACCTCAGCAAAACTCGTTCCACCGGTAAGTCCGCTGGCAATCGTGACCAGGTTGTCCGGTGGACGAACTGTCGCGAGCGGCGCCGAGATGGTGACCAACGGCAATTCGCCCATTTGCGGGGAGTGTCGTACTTCCACGCGGTAACGCAATCCCGCAAATAACTCGGCTAACGCGGGGAACTTCGCGAATTGAAGATGCAGAACGCAGGCGCGCAATACGAAGGCGCGCACATCATCCGGTTTGCCTTTCTCCTGCCCTGCGAGCACTTGGCGCACCATCGAAAGGGAATAAGGCGATGAGTAAGCGAGAACCCAGGTCAACGGTGAAGTCACTTTGATGTCTTGCCATCCACGCTCGGTCTTGGTCTGGTGTTCGTATTCCCATTCAAACAGCTGCATAGAAGTGGAAATGGACTCCAGAGGAACACTCAGTTCTGGCCGAAGACCAAATGGCCGAACAGCAACTCGTCGGTACAGTTCACGGAGTTCCGAGAGCGTGCGCTCGGACCCTCCTACTGATTCGCGCTCTCCGCCTTCAATAGCCTCACCTAAAATGCGCCGCGGACGAAACAGAAGAGCCATGCTGTCAAGGTACCCACGCAGCTGTTTCTGGAAAAACTTAGAAACCTCCTTCGTCACAGCGTGCAACTGTAATAATTGCTCGACCTTTAGAGCTTCGGCGGGCACGAACCAGTCATCCATAAGATTCCTCGCGATATCCGTTCTCGGGAGCTGTCATTCTATACAAACCCGTAGCACACGATACGAACAGTAATTCCACATGATTCAGGGAGAAGTCCGTACGGAGTCTGGGACGAAGGGACAGCACTCGGACGCAAATGTACTCTGACACTCTGTGCTACGGCACCTGAGTGAGAGATCGAAGAACGTAGACGCAAGCTCCCTCCTCGGGTCGGAATGGTGGCGCAGGGTTCTTGTCGCTTGGCCCGATGATGCACGCCGCCCGAAGGCCTGTTTCGGACGAACTTTCGCACATCGCGTACGGGCCTGGTGCGTTTCCACCAGCAATGGCCAGTGCGGCCAGGATAATGGCGAGTGTACCAGATGCCGCGCCAATATCCCCCACACTTGAGGCCGGGTACCATATTGGCAGGCGATCACGGCGAGTGCGGTAGAACCGTGTGGCGTAAAACATTGATTCCCACACTGCATAATGTTCACCATTAACCGAAGAAACGCGGAGTGAAATACTCGATTCTGGCATAGAGCTCTCTTGCATTGCCGAAGTAAGAGCAGACATGAATGCACGTCCCTGCGAACACCTTTGGACGAGTACGCTGTCGACTTCGAGAGCTGACGCCATTCCGACAATCCGAGCAATCGCGGCTCGAAACCGATGTTCGAGCGCCACCATCAGGAAGGCGGCCCCTTCACCGGGAATCAGACCTTGCGGTGAGCCTGGCTCTAACATTCGCCCAGCGCTGCGCAATCGTTTTACATCACTGTCGTTGATTAAGGAGTCCACACCACCCACAACACACGCATCCACTTCTCCGGCTAGAAGCAGTTGCTTTGCGGAGTGCAAAGAAGCCAACACGCCAGCGCCACCTTCGCCCACGGCGGATTTTACATGAAATTGCTGACCTGATTCCGACTCTATTCGTTCCAGGAATTCATCCGTCTCTATGCAAGCTGGGTGTTTTCTATCGCGCTCCGGGAGGGTCATAACAAGTCCGATTCGTCCCTTTACGGATCGATAACCGAAGAGCTCGCGAATCGATCGTGACGCGAGGTTTGCAAACCAATCTTTATGCGTGCGTTTGAGAGAAGCACGCGCGGGAACTCGCGCACCCCTTAGTGGGTTCTGCGGCGGAACTGCCGGAATCGTCTCCTCAAACGACGCGATTCGTGCTCGAAAGGCCGCGGAAGTCTGAAAAGCATTAAGCCCTATCGACGTCACGGCGCCGCAAGACAGTATCTCAAGTGTTTCAGTCATGGCTCATACAACAGAGTTTCCACAGTTTGAAGGGGCTTGTTTTTGTGGTTGATGTAACACTTCCGCTTTTGCTTTGCCCGCAAGATTCCCCGGGTTACAGATCCGATTATGAGTTCACGTGGATAACCATGCCTCGCGGGAATTGCCAGACGGAAGGACATCAAAACTCTCCGAGAATCAGGCTCAATCACCAATGTATCCAATTTAGGTTGACTCTGAATTGCACGGCTGTCGAACACTAGCCATACAGGCAAATGGAGTTGCGGAAGCTCAAATGTCCAGATCCCATCTGGGGTAAAGTTCATCAGCCGTATAGTATCTCCCATTTGAACACAACGCGTCTGTTGGTCAACTGGCGCGGCTTGAAAGTGCTTTGAATCAAAGTTGCGCGGCATCAAAGGCCATTGAGCGTCTTGCCATTCCTGATCGAATGTTCCGGCCCACTCAAGGCGGGGGCTCCATGCTCGCGAAATAACTCCGAACCCAGTTGGAATCGACGAATTCTGCAGCACCGATTCCAGATTGGGATAGTCTGTCGTAATAGAAGGCAATTGCGAGCGAACCCCATTGAACCCGAGCCCGACTGGATTTGTTCGGCAGACGAGATGATTTCGCGGATCTGGATCGCGTGTATCAGTTCCACCAAAAGCCCGCTCGTAGACAATTGGCATACACAAAAATGGTTCTGGAGAAGACGCGCCCGATGCCGATCTGAATCGGTCGCCTAAGACCCGAACTCTTTTCCGAATGTCACCGGCACAAAGTTCCACTGTTACTTCAGGAACTGGACGACCAGCTGGTGCATACGCACTGCCGTTGATAATAATGTCCATTTGCGGCTTTTCGATGGCCGTCTCGGCTTCGTACCTGATACTTGAAAGTCGCGGATCTCCGAAGTATTCATCCGCCACTTGAACCGCGCGCTGGGTGCCAGCGGGTTCTAGATAGCCCCTGATCGAGGATACAAGTGTCACAGCAATCAGAAGGACCTGCACCTCTTGACCCTCGACATCCGGAAAACTGAATAGTTCGGCTGGGAACGGCGTCAGATTCTCAACGTAAGTCATATAGCGTAAAATTCAAACCCAATTACCTTGTCGATCTAACCCTACTGGCCAATACGGCATGCAGGCGAGGACACTAACAGCCTTCTCATTTTCCTGATCGATAAGCCAGCCAAGAAGAAATGTCCACGGTGCGACTCGCTCGTTATGGGCCACTTCTTTATTCAACTGATCACATGCGAACCAGTAGTCGCGAACGAAAGCTACAAGTCCCGGAAAGGAGGCAGGTCCCGCCGGTCGGTCAATCCAGGCATTGTGGACAGCCAGACGTTCATCTTCGGCGTTCCTCTTTCGAGCTGCAACCGTGTCCTCCCACCATTCCAAAGCAACAGCTGCTATGAATGCTACCTCCTCTTTATAGTCTTCGAATAAGGCGAGGTGCCGAGCAGAATACTTGGCCTCGATAGCCGGTTTCCAAACAGGTTCTCCCACTATTCGTAGATCAAGGGGAGCACTTAACAATCTGCGAACTCCTTTTTCCAAGAGCCCGTCTGATAGTGGAACTTCCATCTAACCCTCCGAAACTATTCCGCTTTTATTTAGACAGGCTCGCTATTTTTCATACCAATTGGTACATAAACGAGCGACAACATGAATTGGTAGAGGTCGTCTGATCTTCCGCCAGCCAATAAATCCAATACGAATACTTTCGGCTCGATCTGACGAGCAGGTGGAGGCTCATCATTACGTTGCCCCCAGTCATCTTCGCTAGGATCTTTGCGGATTACTTCGCGTGGGTGCTCTGCGAGTGTTTCGTTTAATGCCTTGCAGAGGAAATAGTACTTTCGATAAGTAGCAATCACGAAAGGATGTGATGCGGGGCCAAGCGGCCAGCGGTCGCGAACTGACAGCGTTTCTGAGGAACCTGGTTGCCGTAGCTCCTGTTCGTTTAAACTGCTCCACCAAAGCTCCGCCGAATCTTTGGATTCCCGAAGCTCTGCGATATAGGCATCAAAAAGTTGTTCGAATTCTTGGATCATCATTTCGGAATTATCCCCAATACTGCGTTAAGAGCATCAGCCGCTCCCTTGCCCGACGTTAAAGGACGAAGAGTGCCACCTTGACTGCTCGAATGAGTCTTGCAATGCGGCTTCACTGCCTGCGTTGAATTCGCCCATTCCTTAAACGCGTCAGGACTCGGCTTCATGTGACAACCTCCGATCGACCACGCGATGTTCAATGGAGGCTGATGATCTGGAATAAATTGTTTGTTGTCGGCGAGACCGCTTGTGTATGCACTCATCTTTGCCTTCACGGCCCCGGATGCCAGCGTGATGGATTCCCAGTTGCCTGAAGGCAGGTCGCGATTGCACTCCCAGCATGGTCCACCCCGAACAGAATCCTTTTGCTCCGGTGTCGTCTCTTCTAAGCCAAGCGCTTTACGGTCGTACGGCTTTGAACAAGGCTTTATCTCGACTTCCTCCTTAAGCAAGAATGAGACAAGGGCCTTCATATCAACGCACCCGGGGGGATCCGAAGCGCAATTCTG
>Ga0157379_10001474_pt1 | contig 19390 bp, 15 predicted proteins | sample S25metaG_FD_121802 | JGI IMG/M metagenome (GOLD analysis project Ga0157379, IMG submission 121802) | Switchgrass rhizosphere microbial communities from Kellogg Biological Station, Michigan, USA - S2-5 metaG | ecosystem: Host-associated > Plants > Roots > Rhizosphere > Soil | place: USA... | reverse complement strand
CAGACCCAGGTCGAGCTCCGAGATTTCGTCGAGAAAGAGGGTCCCGCGATGGGCCATTTCCACCCGCCCTGGTTTCGATCCGTAGGCCCCAGTGAAAGCCCCTTTTTCGTATCCGAAGAGTTCGCTCTCGAGAAGCGTGCCCGGGATTGCCGGACAGTTGACCTTGACGAAGGGGCCGCTCCGCCACGGAGATAGCCCGTGAATCATGCGGGCAATGATGTCTTTGCCGGTGCCGCTTTCGCCCTGGATCAGGACGGGAACATTTGCGCTTGCGACCTTGTCCATCCGGTCGCGAAGCGACTGCATGACCTCTGAGCGGCCGAATATTACCGCCTCGGGAGGAAACTCCCCAAGCGAAGTAGCCAGCGAAGTGACTGAAGGAATAGTTGTCATGAGTAATCTTGTGGCCCTGGGGGCCTGTTCTTCCGGGCTTGGGATGTGCACCCTGAGAGCCAAACCCCCCAAGGCGGGCTTTGGATCGTGCAGATTTCATGTATCTTGCTTATATTCATGGGTTTGTTAGGTCTCGACAACACCAGTTGGCGGTTCGATGGGCCACCCTAAAGCCTACGGATTAGCCTCGGCGGCTGACAGATCTATGGGAAAATGTTTTCACAGCGCGGAAACGGCTTTCCTTGGGCCGGAGGTACGGGAGGAGGGCGGGTCGACAAGAGGACGAGAGAATTTCAGGCCAACCAGGTGATAGCCATCGGCATGGTCTACCCGCAGAGTTCGCGCCCGCAAATTCCGAGCGGCTTTGGGCAACGAGTTCGCGACGGCCAGGGGAGCACTGGGGATCTCGAGCAAAACCTGCGTAGAGAGCGGCAAAGAGCGGCGCACAGCGACCAGCGCGCCACCCGCGGAGATGTTGAGCGCAGTGGCGAACTCTAGAATCTCCTTGCCCTTTTCATCCCGGCTGCGCACAAATACCGGTATGGCGATAGGGAGACGCGGCCACTTACGGCGCTCTGCTTCGAGATTCCGACGCTTCAAACGGACCCCTTTTGTACTCGAGATAAACCTACCTACCGCACCTTGGGGGCCAAACCAGCCGGTCGAGGGTTGTCATTGTCCCTAAGAAACCCGGAGAATTCGCGGCGATTCCTCTGTAACTCCGCCATAACAGCCCTATCCGGCCCAAGTTGTTTTCTCTCTGTATTCGCCCCGCAAATGGCAATTAGTGACGAGCTATGAAGCGCTTAGGAGTGCAAGGTTTTGCTCATCCAGTACCATCGAGTTGCATTTTCCGTTGACAGAGGCAAAGCTCTGTCATACGATTTGACAGCACCTAAATTAATACGCTGGGCTATTTTCGTCCCCTCCCCGTACAAGCCAAAGCATTGAGTTTTCCACATATGGGAGTGGTGCCAGAAAAAGCGCTTGTGTCTCGGGAGGCGGGGCCTGGGGACGCTGGAACAGCGTCCTCCCCGGCCCAACGACCTGCCGGAGATCCCCTCACCTACGAAGACTTGCTCCGCGAGTACAACCAGCTGCGGGAGCGCTCCAGACGCACCACCAACGCCTTGGCATCCGCCGCACATGACCTCAAGACGCCGCTCGCGATCCTAAACGGCTACATCGAACTGCTGCAGAATGAGAAGTTAGGCTCGCTCAACGAGCGACAGCGGGAGATCCTCGCCGATATGAGCGCCAGCGGGCAGCGCCTGCAAAGCTTTATACAGGATTTCCTGAGCTACAGCGTTCTCGAAACGGGCGAGATGAAAATGCGTTACGAGACGGGCAACGTAAACCCCTGCCTGTCGGAAGTCTGTCGCCTGTGGTCGCATCGCTTCCAGGAAAAGGGTCTGGCGCTCTACTTTCTGGCCAACGAGAAACTGCCCGAGCTGGCGTTTGATTCGGCCAAACTGCAGCGGGTGATCTCGAATCTGCTGGAGAATGCCTCGAAGTTTACGCCCGCCGGGGGCACGGTCTGGCTGCACGCCGAGCCTTACATGTGGGAGCGCCGCAATCCTAACAGTTCGGGGACTCCGAGCGAACGGCGGCGCCAGAACAATCCCCTGCCCAACTCGGTAAAGGTCAGCGTATCCGACACCGGACCGGGAATTCCGGCCGAGTATCACATCGAAGTTTTCGACGATTTTTTTCGTTTGCCGCAGAACGAAGCGCAAACTGAGGGCATGGGACTGGGACTCGCCATCGCACGCCGGCTGGTGAGCGCCATGGGCGGGAAAATCTGGGTCGAGAGCGAACTTGGGGCGGGCGCGAAATTCTCATTCATCATTCCGCTTAAACCAGTCGCGGCGGTACCCGGCAAAGGAAAGAATAAATGACCGAAGCGGTCAACATTTTATTGGTTGATGACGAACCCGGAATGCTGCGCTACATCCGCACCCTGCTCGAAGTGGATGACTACAGCGTGCAGACCGCATCCACCGGCGAAGAGGCCCTGCAGCAAGTAGAGAAGGGTTTGCGCCCCGACCTGGTCCTTCTGGACTTGCTGATGCCGGGAATTGATGGCTTGCAGACGCTGGAGCAGTTGCGCGGGTTAGTCCCGGGACTGAAAGTCGTGATGCTCTCCTGCGTGAGCGACACCCGCAAGGTGGTGCAAGCCATTCGCCTGGGAGCGCAGGATTATCTGACCAAGCCTTTTCAGAAGGCCGAGCTGACCACGGTCATCGATCAATGCTTGGGAAAGAACCAGCAGAATTTGCCGGGCGAAGTGGAAGAACTTTACGACGACGTATTTTTTGTGGCGGCCAGTCCGGCCATGCGCAAGATCCGCTCCCAGGCTGCACTCGTGGCCAACGTGGATATTCCGGTCCTCATGCTGGGAGAGAGCGGCACGGGCAAGGAAGTGGTAGCCCGGCTGATTCACAAGCTGTCTCCGCGCGCTCATCGAACATTTCTGAAGGTGAATTGTGCCGCCGTTCCCGGGGACTTGCTGGAAAGCGAATTGTTCGGTCATGAAGCCGGTGCATTTACTGGCGCTACTCATGCCAAACCGGGCAAATTTGAGCTATGCAACAAGGGCACAATCCTGCTCGACGAAATCGGCGAGATGCCGGCTCTGTTGCAAGCCAAGCTGCTGCATGTCCTGCAGGACCAGACTTTCTACCGCCTGGGCAGCCGGTCCGTGATCAAAGTGGATGTCCGCATCCTGGCAGCGACCAATATCAACATTCCTGAAGCCCTGGCCAGCAAGCGTCTGCGCGAGGACCTTTACTACCGGCTGAATGCCTTCACCATGCAGTTGCCGCCGCTGCGGGAGCGCAAGGAAGAAATTCCCATCCTGTTGAAGCATTTCATGTCTCGCATGGCGGAGCAGTATGCTCGGCCCCCGCTGCCGCTTTCAGCCAACATGCTGCAGGCGTGTCAGGATTATTCCTGGCCCGGCAATCTGCGCGAACTCAATAACTTCATCAAGCGATACCTGGTGCTGGGAGATGAGAAACTGGCGATCCAGGAACTACAGCCGCGCGACGACGGACACAACGTGCGACCTGAAGCTGCGCACAGTCCCGCCGAGGGCGGTGGCGGACTCAAGTCGGTCGCGCGCAGCGCCAAGGACGAAGCTGAAGCGGAAGCCATCCGGCAGGCACTCGACCAGACGAATTGGAACCGTAAGCAAGCCGCGGCACTGCTTCAGATCAGCTACAAAGCTCTGCTCTACAAGATTCGCCAGTATGGCATCGCGCAGACGAAGAGCCACAAACTGACTGCGGGCGCCTAGGCTCAACGCGAATAGCGCCTACCCCAAGTCAAACGGGCAAATCTGCGATTCGCTGCCGGAAAGTCAACGCCGGTGAGGAACCACGCCCCCGATGCCGCAGGCGGGCGCCCCAAGAATCGAGGAAGCGTGCAGTGCGGGTCGTAGCGTAGGCGGGCTGTTGCTAACGGCGTGTCCGAACGATTCTGCTCCTTACGGGTACTAACTCTACGCCCCGCGCGCCGTCCGGAACAGTCGGGAATATAATTGTATGCGGAATGGTTCTCTCTCCTGGCGCCAAGCTCGGGCCCTACGAGATCATCGCCCCAATTGGCGCGGGCGGGATGGGCGAAGTGTATCGGGCGCAGGATACACGCCTGGACCGCAGTATTGCGATCAAGATTCTCTCCCCCACATTCTCTGCGGACAACGATCGCTTGCGGCGTTTCGAGCAGGAAGCACGCTCGGCGTCCGCCCTCAATCATCCCAACATCATCACCATCTACGAGCTCGGACGGGACGGGTCCACGCACTACATCGCGATGGAGCTGGTCGAAGGAAAGACCGTGCGCGAGCTGATGGTCGCCGGTCTACTGCCCATCCGAAAGGCAATTGAAATCGCGGCGCAGGTGGCGGACGGTCTGACCAAAGCGCACGAAGCGGGCATTGCACACCGGGACTTGAAGCCCGAGAACCTAATGGTCTCGAATGACGGATTCGTCAAGATCCTGGATTTTGGCCTGGCCAAGCTCACGTTACCACCCAGTGGTGAAGTATCGGACATGAGTCCTACGGCCGCGTGGCAGACTCGACCGGGCATCGTAATGGGAACGATGCAATACATGTCGCCGGAGCAAGTCAGCGGCGGCCGGCTGGATTTCCGCTCCGACCAGTTCTCCTTCGGCCTCGTGCTCTACGAGATGGTGACCGGGAAGCTCGCCTTCCGCAGAGACACAACCGCGGAGACACTGGTGGCGATTCTTCGGGAACACGCCGAACCGGTCGGAGTGCAGAACTCCGACGCCCCGGCTCCCCTGTGCTGGGTCATCGAAAGGTGTCTGGCCAAAGAGCCCGAAAAACGGTACATCTCGACCCGGGAGCTGGCCCGCGAGCTCGCGGCCATCCGCGAGCGCTTCTCGGAGAAGCCGGCCCGGCCGGTGGAGACGCGGCCAGCCAATCTTCCGGTACAGCGGACCGGGTTGGTGGGACGCGACAAGGAAATGGCTGCCGCCAAAGAGCTGCTGTTGCGTGAGGATGTGCGCCTGGTTACGGTCACAGGCCCCGGCGGGATCGGCAAATCGCGGCTCGCGGTGCAAGTGGCGAATGATCTGGTCGAGCACTTTCCGGGAGGCACTCATTTTGTTCCACTCTCCTCGTTGAGCGATCCGGCCCTGATCTCCGCCGCGATCGTGCAGGCGATGGGAATTCAGGCGGGAGGCCGGTCGCCGCTGCAGATACTCAGTGAGAATTTAAAAGATCCTTTGGGCGCTCCAATCCTGCTTCTGCTGGACAATTTCGAGCACCTGATCCAGGCGGCGCCCATGGTGGCGGGGCTGTTGGCGATGGGCCCCCATCTTAGGATCATGGTGACCAGCCGCGCGGCGCTGCACGTTTACGGAGAGCACGAATTTCCCGTGCCGCCGCTGGCCATGCCGGATGCGCAGGCCACGCCATCGGTTGAGGTCCTGGCGCACTATCCCGCGGTTGCGCTGTTCGTGCAGCGCGCCATCGCCGTGAAGCCGGATTTTGAGCTCACGCGAGAGAACGCATCCGCCGTTGCCGAAATCTGCGCCCGCCTCGATGGCCTGCCCCTCGCGATCGAGCTCGCGGCCGCCCGGGTCAAAGTTCTTTCGCCCTCGTCCATGCGGACGCGCCTCACCAGCCGGTTGCAGCTGTTGACCGGCGGCGCGCGTGACATGCCGGAGCGGCAGCAAACGCTGCGCGCGGCCATCGACTGGAGCTACGATCTGCTGACTCCCGCCGAACAGAAGCTCTTCCGCAGATTGTAGGTGTTCGTCGGCGGATGCACGCTGGAAGGCGCGGAAGCCGTTTGCGACGCCAGAGGCGATCTTGATTTGGATCTGCTCGATGGTATGGCATCCATGGTGGACAAGAGTCTGGCGCAGCAGGTCGAGCCAGGCTGGGGCGAATCGCGCTTCCTGATGCTGGAAACAATTCGCGAGTACGCTCTAGAAAAACTGGAGGCAAGCGGGGAGGAAGGCTTGACCAAGCGCGCCCATGCCGCCTACTGCCTGGTGCTGGCCGAAGAGCAGGCTGCGGACCAGAGCGGCGCGGAAGGATCAGAATGGATGGAACGCCTGGCCCTGGAACATGACAACTTTCGCGCGGCTCTGGAGTGGTTGACAGAAACCGGAAATGCGGAGTGGGGCCTGCGCCTCGGCACTGCCCTGTTTCGTTTTTGGGAGGGGCGCGAGTATCTCGCCGAAGCCAGGAGCCGGCTGCGCGCGCTGCTGCAACTCCCCGGAGCGGCCGCTCCCACCAAGGCGCGTGCGCGCGCGCTTTTTGCCGCAGGCGTGCTGGGAGCTGAGCAGGGGGACTACGCCTCGGCAGATACGCTCATACGGGAGAGTCTGGACATCTCGCGCCAGTCGGGGGACACGCAGGGCGCTGCTGTCTCTCTGAACGCGCTAGCCGTCAATGCTCGAGACCGCGGCGACCTCCCAGTTGCGCGTCCTCTGTTCGAGGAAAGCCTGGCACTCTGGAGAGAATCGGGTGATCCGAAGGCTGTAGCGCGTTCGCTCAGTAATCTGGCCAGTATCGTCAAATTGCAGGGCGACAATGCCCGCGCGAGCTTGTTATATGCGGAATGCATGTCCATCTTCCAGGGACTGGGGGATCGGATGGGGGTCGCCTGGTCGCTGAACCACCAGGGAGACGTCGCTCGCGATCAGTGTGATTCCACAGCGGCGCGGGCGTTGTACGAACAGGGCCTGGCAATCTTTCGGGAACTCGGCGACCGTTGGGGCATTGCGGGCACGCTGGCTGATCTGGGAAGCTTGGCGAGAGAGCAGGGAAATTATTTTGCGGCGTGCTCGCTGTACCGGGAAAGTTTAAGACTTTTCCAGGAAATGGACCATAAGCGCGGAATCGCCCGCCTGCTGGAGTGTTTCGCAGGCGCAGCGGCCGTCCAACTCGAAGCCGAGCGCTCGCTGCGGTGGGCGGGTGCGGCGGCGGCGCTGCGCCAGAATATTGGTGCGCCGCTCACGCCGGCGGAGCAAACCAAACTGGAGGCAAGTCTGAGCCAGGCACGGCAGGCTTTGAGCAACACGGTCGGCGTGACGGCGTGGCTGGAAGGTTGGACTCTGCCGGTCGAGAGGGTTATCGAGGAAGTGTTAGTGCCCGAGGCGTCTGCTTCAGGCCGCACAGGGGGTGCAAGCTGAGGTGTGGGTGATGGAAATTGAGATGCTAGCGGAGATTGAATCGCTTACTCCGCGCTTGAAGCATCCAGCAGCCGGCGCACCGCGGAAACGCGATTGGCAGGAAGGCCTACGCGCCGGGCGTGTTCCTGAATCATCCCCTCATCGGGTGCGAGATAGACGCAGTAAACCTTGTCGCCGGTGACGTAGCTATGAAGCCACTGGATTTCGCTACCCATTCCCTTGAGAACGTTGACCGACTTCTGGGAGACTTCGCGCAATTGAGCGTCGGATAAACTTCCGGCTCCCGGGATTTCTCGTTCGATGACGAACTTGGGCATTGAGAGTGTCTCCCTGACGCAGTTATATCCTAGCAAGCAGATGAAAGGGCTTCAAGAACGGCTGAGGATAAAAGAATATGGATCTTCGATCGCTTCAAAAGCCGCTGAAAGAGCAATACCGCAGCGACCCCAGCGCTTCGCATATCACGCTTCGGGCGAACGGCGGGCAGACGGATGTTCCGGTGTCGTGTTCGGTAGACATCGGACGCGCCATCTATCAAGCCGAGGCCCACAAGGGAGTTGGTGGCGCCGGCGCCGGCGCCTGTTCTGGTGATCTGTTGCTCGGGGCGCTGGCGGCTTGTGCCCAAATCACCTGTCAGATGGTAGCTGCGGCCATGGGCATTCCTACCGAACGCATTGCGGTCACAGTGGAAGGAGACCTGGATCTTCGAGGCACTCTGGGAATTGCAAAAGACGTGCCCGTCGGCTTTGAGAGCATCCGTCTTAGTTTTGATGTGGCTGCGCCCCAAGCCACACCGGAACAACTGCGCGGATTGCGAGAGAAGACGGAACAGTACTGCGTGGTGATGCAAACTTTACTGCGGCCGCCGAGCCTGCACACAGCGTGGGCTGGTCAGGAGTGAATCCCTGACCAGCTTTTTTGAAACGGGAAGCCGGAAACCGGAAACTGAGCTCTTACTGCACCACCAGGACGATCTGCTGCGTCCGACTGGCTGCGCTGGAGGTTGCGGTGACTGTGAGATTGTAGGTGCCGGCCGGTGTCCCCGTGGTCGTCGTGGTCGTGCTGCTGGAGCTACAGGCCATCTGGAACATGACGAGCGCGAAGAAGCAACCCAGCAGCGTCGCCATCAGCACACGCCGCCGTCGTGACTTTCGCCCACCGATGCTGGCGCCTAGCAGCGCCAATCCTGAGACCGGCAAAAACGCGGCATAAATGGGCCTGCCTACAGGGAAAAGGCTGGCGGGCGTAGTTACGCGCGCCGTGGTGTTAACCACCAACTGCCGGCTTTGCGGCCCATTGCTCAGGGTGGTAAACGAAGTGCCGTTAGGAAATGTCGTGGTGCCACCGGTGGGCGCGCCCGCCACGGATAGCGTGACCGTATTCGGAATGTTCCCCGTGGGCGTGACCGTAACCGTGAAGCTCGCGGGGATGCCAGCGGCCACGGTTGTGGTGTTTGGGGAAACGCTGACGTCGAAATTATTGACCACTGCGACGGCCGGGGCGGCAGGCGTAAACACTGTGGACGTACCGAAAATACTAACTTTCCCACCGTCACTCAAGGTACCGGGTTGGAGTGGGACAGCAGGCAGGGTAGGAGCCAGAACGACGGTTACAGTTCCAACCTGTCCACCGTTTAACATTCCGACCGTACAGGTCAGCACGCTACTCGCCGGAGTCGGACAATTGCCCGCGCCAGGGGAGCTAACGGCGGAGACAAAAGTGGCGGTGGACGGTAACACATCGGTAAAGATGACGCCGGTCGTCAAGTCCCCGTTGTTGGTGATGGTATAGGTAAACGTGACGTTGTTGCCCACTCCTACCGTAAGCGGGGTCACGGTCTCGGTGAGGGCCAAGTTCAGGGTAGGGCCCAGCTTGGTCACAAATGCGTCGCTGGTCCCGTTTGGATTTGCCTGGATCGGATTCGCCGTCGGAAAGTTGCCGGACCCAGTCTCGCCCGCAACATAGCTGTTGCCCTGCGCGTCGGTCGCGATGCTGGTTCCGAAATCGTCACCCGCTCCTCCCAGGTAAGTGCTGTAGTGTCCCAACGAGACCGTCGAACTCGCCGTGGTGTCAATGCGCGAAACAAATGCGTCCACCGCCCCGCTCAACGCCGGTTGGACGTGATTGTTTGGGGTGGTTGGAAAGTTAGGCGAATTGGTCCAGCCGGCGATGCGCGCACCCTGAAGGGTATCGACCGCGATGCTTAAGCCGACGTCGGTGGCGGAACCTCCCAGATACGAGAAGTAGGTATAGGGCACGGCTGTGTTCGTGCAAGTGGACCCCGTGCAAGGAGTTCCGACCTTGGCGACGAAAGCGTCGCTGGCGGTGGCGGCCGGACACGGAGAAGGATTCGCAGGATTATCCAGGCATCGTTGGAAAGGCGTGGTACCGGTGGGGATCGTCTCATCCGTCGAAGCAGTCGACCCGGTGATATATGCGCTCAGGCCGGAATCCACGGCGATGCCGAATCCCGCATCATTTCCCGTACCGCCCAGGTAAGTGGAGTAAAGCAGTTGTGCTCCCGCAGCGGCGGCGGGATTGAGCTTGGCCACGAAGGCGTCGGTCGCCGTCACGTTGGTGGCGCAATTGGTTGTCGGTGGCGTCGTCGGAGCAGTCGCCGGGGGCGGCGTATCCAGGCAACCCTGGAAGGCGTTCAGGATGGGAAAATCCGTAGCCGGGCTTCCGGTGTGCTGAAAATTGGTGCCGCCGGTGATGTACACATTCGAATTCGCATCCACCGCGATGGCGCCCCCCAACGTCAGTCCGTCGATGGGATTGCCTCCGCCAAAATATGTGGAGTACGCGAGGCTGGGAAAGCCAATCAGCGCAGGGTCAATCTTGCTGACAAAGAACTGGCTGTTGCCCAGCGAAGACACCTGAATCGCGCCCAGCGTAGCGGGAAACGCATGGGTAGCGTCGGGCTGCTCCTTTGAGGTGGTGGTACCGATGACGTAGATCTTGTTTCTCGGATCCAGCGCCAGCCCGCGGGCAGTTTCTGCCCCGCTACCCGAAAGATATGTGGAGTACAGGAGATTTTCGCCCGTCGGACTCAGGACGCTGACAAACGCGTGCTGGTTTGCATTAGCGGCAATAGGCTGGAAAGCTGTCCCGGCACTGGTGGGAAAATTCGTCGAAGCCGTAGTACCCGCCACCACTACGTTAAAAGCCGTATCCACCGCCACACCGGCGGTGAAGTCCACATTGTTGCCGCCCAGGTAGGTGGAGAACAAAATCGCGGAGCCGGCTGCATTCAGTTTGGTGACGAAAACATCAGGAGCCGCGGCAATGGCAGTCTGAAACGCCGAAGGCGGAGTAGCGACCGGCGGAACCACCGGTAAATCCGCGGAAGTGGTCGAACCCGCGATGTAAATGTTGGACGATGGGTCGATCGCTATCGCGGGACATCCGGAAGGCGGCGATGCGACTACTAAGATAGCGGAGCAGGATTCGGCGCCGCTGCCGCCGAAATAGGTCGAATAGTTCAATTCCGGATCGATCACCAGCGCTCGGCGGCGATCATAGGCCGCGAGCTCAAAACCAACCTCGCCGTCTTGCTGCAACACGAAGCGTCCCGCAACGGGTCGTTGCTCAGCCCCAAACTCCTGGTAAATGCGCGGAGCTTTCAGCTGGACCTCATGGCCGCCGCTGGCCAATATCAGATTGCCGCTGGTATCCAGGTTTGCAGTCTCCTGGCCCTGGAACCGCATCGCAATCTGGCCGGGATCCGCACCGGGAGCAACTTCGAAGTCGTACTCCAGCTGTCCCTGGTTTCCGTAGTACACCAGGTCAATTCCGGAATAAATATTCTGGTAGCGCACTCTCGCGAATTGGGGAACGCCGCCACGCCATTTCGCAGGGTCGTTGCCGATGAAGTAGTTGCTCCTGCCGGGAAGTGGACTCGTTCCTGAAGCCGCTGCGGTCGAGTTGGCACCCGCCAACTGCATGCGCAGCACTGACGAAGTCTTGGCCGACGAGTGCAGGGTCAGGACGGCCTGGCCCGCGGTCAGGAAGACTCCGTAGCCGGCGCCACGGGCCAGAAACTTGATTTGAGGATCGCTTTGCCCCTGATTGGGCTCGAAGCTCAGTGGAAGCTGGCCGAGATCGACTCGAACGCCGGGGCGCTTCGCAGTAACGGGGGCGGCAAAGGCCTCCAAGTTTGACTGGTTGCCTCCGGAAGAGGCCAACTTCGACGCCGGAACACCTGAGTGAAGAACCAGACCACCCAACAGCAGCAGCGACGCAAACGACAGCAGGACAGGGGAATATCCTGTTCCCAACTCCCGGAAATTCACTTTCACTCGCTCCTCCGATTCATGGAGAGGAAGAAAAACGGCACACAGACAGCATCGCGTCCGCCGAGCGGCATGCGTACTTGTTCAGCAGATTAAGGGCAAAAAAATAAGTAACTACTTAAACATCTGACGGATAGCCTGTCAAGCCGCGCACCATTCCCACGCCCTGCGAAGGTCAGATGCAGACAGCAACCACTTAAGATGCCGATTGCAAACGCAAAACTCGGCACCGGCAGAGGAAAATTGGGAAACGGTGCTGGGGAGAACACCCTTCCACTGCAAATTTTTTCACTTGTATCCTTATGAGAAAGCTGCACCCTGCGGCGCAACCCATTAGGCTTTATGACCAAGAGGCTGCGGATTGGCTGCGGCTCGATGGCAATGCGTTTGCTTGTACCTTGGCTTCGGCCCAAGTTTGTGTTTTTAGGGATCCTCCCCCGAGGCCCTCCCCGCTGTCACGCGTTAACCTAGTCTGTTCCCCGCGCTCTTTTGCGCTTGCAAACTGTTGCTGAATCAGTAAATCTGGCACCACGCCTTCCAGTCAATGGGTAATGCCCGCCATTTGGAGTGAAATTTGGCCGGGTTTGGGTTCATGCATCTGCGCAGAGAAAATTCGATGCAACATCCCGCTCCGGAGCGCCGCACCATGCGTCGCTTTGACATGCGGCTGCCGGCTTCGGTACGGGTTGCAGGCAACGGTCACCGTGACCTGATGACGGAAACCCAGAATGTAAGTGCTCGCGGCGTCTTTTTCTATCTTGATCGTCCTCTGGCCGAGGGCGCCCGCATTGAGGTGACCATGACCTTCCCGCCGCACGTAACCCTCACCGAACCAGTACGGGTGCGTTTCACCGCACGCGTCGTTCGGGTGGAGGACTCGCACTCCGCTTCGAGCATCGGCGTGGCTGCCATGATCGAAGAGTACGAGTTCCTGAGGTCCAACGCGGCCACGGAATTCAGCAACGAGATGAGATAAAGCAGCAATTGGCAATTGCCAAAAACTGGTCGCCGTAGGTGTCGGCTAAGTGCCAATTGCTAGTTGCAAAGTGCTGGTTCCCACCTACTTCTTCTTCAACTCATCAATCTCACGGCTCAGCCGCTGGTAGCGCCGCACCAGTGTGCTCAGGTAAACGATGTGTATGATCCAGGTGGCGGCGTAGGCGGCGTAGAGGAAATTCATCGTGAGCCCCGGGGTTCGAGCATAGCTTCGAGTGCCTGAGTTTCTTCCACTTCCCGTTGCAGAATCTCCAAACGATACCGCGACCAGCAAACCAGCCCGGCAAAACACAGGAAGGCCAGCCAATTGATCAGCAATATATGCAGCATAACGGGATCAATTGAGCCGCCTCCTCCGACCACTGGCTGCGGATGCTGGGTGCGGAATATCCATATCGAGAAGTACACCAGCGGGACGTCGAGCGCGCCGAAGATCGCCAAGGCAGCGGCCAGCACCGGGGTCTGCCCGCTGGACGAAAACCGGCGCAGCATCAGGTAGCTGATGTAAATGAGCCAGAGCACCAGTGTAGAGGTTAGGCGCACATCCCAGGTCCACCAGATGCCCCACACCGGACGGGCCCACAGCGGCCCAGTCACCAATACTACAGTGCAGAACACGACTCCGACTTCGGCGGTGACCACGGCCAGCGCGTCCGTCCTGGTCGGCGAGAAGCACTTCTTGATCAGGAAATACAAGCCGCAGATGGCCAGCCCGGTGGTGGCAACGGACGACGGCTCTATGCCTTCGGGCAGGGGACGAATCACGAAAGCAGCGATGCAGGATGCGATCGCGATCGCAAGGACGGTCCAGTTCGTCAGCTTGTCGGCAACTGGGTTGGAACGCACCAGATACTGGATGGAGCACACAAAGTTAATGCAGAAGAGCAGAAACGCGGTCCATGCGGAGGGGACGTGGTAATAGAAAATGCGCTGCACGTTGCCCATGGTCTGCTCCGTCGGGGCAACTACCAGCGCCTCATAGAGCGCGTAGCTCAGCAGGACCGCGGTCAACAGACCGAGGATCGGGAACATCCGTTTCATTTTCATTCAGTCTGTCATTCAGGCTTCATTTCGCGTTGGCTCTATTCGGCGTTCAGCACCAGTTCGAACAACAACAGACAAGCGATAGTAAACACCACGTCGTAAGTAGTAAGCAACACGATCCAGAACTTGGCCGAAAGCTCCCCCGTCAAAATTGCGGTAGTGGCGTTCACCATAGCCAGTAGGGCGGGGATCGAGACCGGAAATAACAGCAGGGGCAGCATGATCTCGCGGCTGCGCGTGCGTAGCGAGATGGCGGCGAAGAACGTGCCGTTCACTACCAAAGCCCATGTCCCCAGAGCAGCTATAGGAATCAGCTGCCAGGCTGGGCCCAGCGCCCGCAGCTTGTAAAACATGATGAACAGCGGGGTCATCAGGATCTCCAGCGCCGCGACCAGAATAAAGTTGCCCAGCGCCTTGGCCATGAACAGCGAATTGGCCGGAGCGGGCGAAACGCGATAGGCATCGAGAACTTGATTGGGCAGCTCGCGCGCCCAGGTCTGATTGAGCGCCACCACTGCGGCGAAGAGAAATGCCACCCACACCAGTCCACCGGCGATCTGGCGCGATTCTTCAGCATTCGGGTCAAATGAAAAACTGAAAACCACGACTACCAGCAGTGAGAAAAACAACATGGAGTTGAGAGCGTCTTTCGATCGCCACTCCAGGCGCAGGTCTTTGGCGAGCGTAGCCCCGGTTACACCTGACGGGGCAGCGGATGACTTGGTCATCGCGTCTCCACCACCCGCAGCTCGCGAGTCCGGTTGGTGATCTGCCCGTTTTCCATCCAGACGAATTCGTCGGCGGTTCCTTCCAGAAGCGATGCCTGGTGGGTGACGACGAAGATTGTCTTGCCCGCGCTGCGCATCTGCGCCAGCAGCGTGACCATGGCACGCGCCGAACGGATATCTACATTGGAGAAAGGCTCGTCCAGCAAGAGGACTTTGGGTTCGTTGAGCAGCGCCCGCGCCAGCGACAATCTTTGGCGCATGCCTTGCGAATACTGCGCCACCGGACGCGCCAGGTCGGGATCGAGCCCTACCGCGGCCATGTTGGTAGCCGTCGAATTAATGATCCCGTACAGGCGGCCAAAGTAGCGCAGGTTCTCCGTGCCGCTCATCTCGTCGTACAACAGCGACGGATGGGCCATGTAACCCAGTTCGTGGCACACCGATCGCAGCTCCTTGGTCCCCAGAATCGATACGCTGCCGCGTGTCGGCTGCGCCAGGCCGGCCAATACGCGCAACAGAGTGGTCTTCCCTGCTCCGTTGTCGCCGAGGATCGCGTAGAGCCGTCCCGCCGCGAATTCAGCACTGACGCCGCGCAGTGCGGCGAAGCGGCCGAACTGTTTGAATACGGCGGTGAGCGTGATTATGGGAGGGGCGTCCACTTGCTTGGAAGATAGCCGAAGGAAGGATTGAAGTCGAGTGCTTGACCGGCGAGCTTTTGCTCAAGCCTGTGAATCGCGGGAGCTCTCGCCCCCCCGAACCCTGCCATTGAACTCAAAAGCCGCGGGCGGGGGCGCCCCGCCACATAGGCGGTGCGAGGGATTAGTTCGACATGGCGGGAGCAGCCGTGGCCGTCTGGCCCGGTTGCTGGGGCGCATATTTCGAAGCGCATTTGGCCTGCAGCTGTTTGGCGTGGAAAACGCCGTCGCGTCCAAAGCTGCCATCCGCCAAGGCCTGGGAGTTGTCTTTGAAAGTATCGGGTGGCGCTTCGGTTCCGCTGTACACCACAGGAAGGAGCTGATCGTTTTCTATCAGGGCAAACTCGACCCGCGTCCCACTTCGCTTGATCGAACCAGGCTGGACATGCCCTGCCACGCGTAAACGTTTGGTGTACGCGCCGTCGCCCATGCCGCGCAACTCTTTGATGGTGACGTAGTAGCTCTTGCTCTCCTGCACGCCGGTATAAGCGAGATACCCCAGCGATAACAGGATCAGTACCACGGCTCCGCCGAATTTGAAGTACTTCCGAGCGTCACTCGCCATAAGCCTAGCCCGAATAAACTCTATTCCCGCTCCCCGCCGAGGTCAAGGTGTCCGAATGGCCGATATAATGTGTGCTGTTCTCATAATCCCATCGAGGCCCAATGATGCATCCCTGGCACGACGTGACACCCGGCGACAAGCTGCCGCAAGAGTTTTACAGCATTGTCGAAATTCCCTTCGGGTCCAGCGTGAAATATGAACTCGACAAGACCAGCGGCATAATCAAGCTGGACCGCGTTCTCTACTCGGCCGTTTACTATCCCGCCAACTACGGGTTCATCCCGCAGACGCTGGCGGAGGACGACGATCCTCTCGACGTACTGGTGCTATGCCAGGAGACGGTAGTTCCGCTCACCCTGATTCACGCCCGCACCGTCGGGCTGATGACCATGATTGACAGCGGGAAGCAAGACCACAAGATCATCGCTGTCGCCACCCAGGACCCGGAATTCAATACCTATCGCGAAGCGAAGGACATGCCTGCCCACCGGTCGCTCATGTTGCGTCGTTTCTTTCAGGACTACAAACAGCTGGAAGGCAAAGCGGTCGAAGTGGATGAGATCCAGCCCGCAGCGAAAGCTTATCCCATCATCACCGATGCTCTCGAGCGCTACAGCGAGCAGCGGCGCAAAGGCTTCAAGGGATTTAGCGGGGCCCATTGACGATTCGCCTGCTTGTCGTTCGGCGATAGATCCCGGCCTGTACTTTGGTGTCAGCACTCCGAGGCAAGATGCCCTCGGGACAGCCGGCGGGACGCCGGCGCTACCAAGATCGGCGACGCCTCGTTTTTCTCAGTTCTTTTGAGCAGCCAGGGCGGTCTGCTCGCGCCGGGCGTCCTGCGCGGGGATGAAATCTGCGTCGGCATTCTTCCAGAGCAGGAGCAGCTGTTCGTAGGTTCGCGCGGATGCGGCGGGATCGGTCTTGCTCTGAGCGCGGGCCGTTCCCAACAAGCACAGAGCGTAGTCGGGAACCTGTGCCGCACCCGTCGCACCCTCGCCCAACGACAGAGCCCTATACCGAATCCCCGGCTCAAAGTCGGTCAAGGCCTGCTGCGCATTCTTGGTCTCCAAAGAGGCTCGACCGAGAAGGTGGGGAACTTTGGACACCAGCAAATAGGGAGCCGCTGGCGACACCAGACCCGCGACTTGTTCCGGATGGTGTTGCAGAAGAGCGGTGGCGGCCTTTACTTCGGGCAGGTAGATCTCGTTGGCCAGCGTATTGTTGGGTGATTGCACGGCTAAACGTCCCATTTCCTTGAGAGCGGGGCCTGTCTCCCCGCAAAGTGCCAAGGCCAGCGCGGAATCAGGCACGGTGGCCACTGAATGGTCGAGTGCCAGGCCACGATTGGCGAATTCGCGCGCCGACGCACAATTTGAGACCAGCGCGTCGTGCACTGCCCTTACCGAGTAGAGTCCACCTGCCGCATCGGGCAGGTGCTGTTGCTCGGCTCTTTGCCCGGCATGTTCCCAATGCCGATCGGCGTCATGCATCTTACCCATGGAAAAGTAAATCGTGGCCGCACTCGCTTCTACCGTAAAACCGTCAGGACGGGCGACCGCCCATTGCACATGCTTTTCCCAGTCAGGGCGACCAGACAGAAAATCGTCCATCATGGCGTTGACGTGATAGTTGGCATCGTCGCTGCCGCCCTCATCCACCGCTTCTTTCAGGTAGCGCTCCGCTTCCTGCAGTCGGTCCATGCCGATTAAAGTGCCCGCGGCATTGTTGGCCGCGATGTTGTTCCACTTGGCAATTTCCCAGTCCTTCTTAAAACCCGCGGCCGCCTGTTCGAGGTCGCCGACAAGTCCGTAGGCGTTGGCGAGGTTATTCCACGCGGCTGCGTCCCGCGGATATGTCGCCACAAAGAGTTTGTACGATTCCAGCGCCTTGGGCAGATCAAACTGCTGTAGTGCATACTGGGACTCGATGTACATCCGTTCCCGCTCGGTCACGCGTTCGCGCAGGTCGTAGGCTTTTTTCAAGAGTTCGACCGCCTTGGTGATTGCCCCCTGGTTCCCGTAGGCCACGCCCAACCGCGCGTAGGCCATGGCAAAGCTGGGGTCGAGCCGCAGAGCCTCCTGGTAGAAGGACGAAGCCTGGGGAAAATCCCGTCCCATGCGATGCTCTTCTTCGCCCAGCGAAAATGCATGGAAGGCCTGCAACGATGTGGTGGTCACATTGGTGTAAGGCGTCGAGAGCTTCTGAATCGATGCCATCGACTCGCCCAGCCGCGCTCGCATCGCCGTGGCCGCTTTCGCGACTGCTGCCAGGACCGTCGTCTTGTCCGATGCGGTCTCTTGCTGCCGCGCAAAAACTTCTCCGGTGGAGCAATTCACCGCGTTGATCGAAATGACATACGACGGTCCTATGTTGGCGATGGTTCCCGCGAGGTAGGCTTTCACACCCAGCCGCTGGCCCAGCTGTTGCGCCAGTTCGGGCGTAATCCTTTGCGCGCCCGCCTGTCCCAAATATTGCAGGTTGTTGTGCAGTTCCGCATCACTCACTAATTGCAACAGCGGAGACTGCTCGAGTTGAATGGCCAGAGCTTCTTTTAGTGTCGAATCGAAAACCGTATCGCCCGTCTGATTGGTGAAATCGGCAAGAATCAGCTGGTCTTTGTCAGTCAGTTGCACGGTCTGACGCCTGCGCCAGTAGAGTCCGCCCGCAATAACCACCAGCAGAAGGATCACTGCGGCGGGAATCATGAACTTGCGCCAGCGCCGCTGCGGTTCCGGTTCCGCAGGGACACTGGCTACTGCACCTGACGAAGCCGAAGCAACGGCTCGCGCCGAACCGCTTGTTTTATGCGCTGAGGCAGATGCCGATTCCACCGTCGCCGGGCCTACGCCGTATGCAGCATACGACGACGAACTCACCGACGAGCTTCGACCGGACTCCAAATCCCGCTTCAGACGCCGCAGCTCCGACTTGATATCCACCGCGTGCTGGTAGCGCAGCTCGCGATCCTTTTCCAGAGCGCGATTGATGATGTCTTCCAGCTTGGGCGGCAGGTTCGGGTTAAACCGGATCGGCGCCAGCGGCGCACGGTTCATGATCGCGTCAAAGATCACTCCTGATGTTTCGCCGCGAAATGGCACCGAGCCAGTCGCCATCTCGTAGAGGACGATGCCAAACGAAAACAGGTCGGTGCGCGAATCCAGAGTCTTTCCCCGCACCTGCTCCGGCGACATGTAAGCCACCGTGCCCAGCGCCGATCCCGGGCTGGTCAGATGCTGCTGCGCGTTCGCTCCCTCGGTCTTGGTCACGTCCGACGGGTCGAGAGTCCGGCTCGCGTCGTCCGCCACCTTGGCCAGACCGAAGTCGAGGATCTTGGCCGCTCCGCGCGAGGTCACGAAGATATTCGCCGGCTTGATGTCACGGTGCACGATGCCTTTGGCATGCGCCGCATCGAGGGCTTCGGCTACATCAATGCCGATCGAGAGCAGCTTCTCCATCTCCAGCGGCCGATTGTCGATCAGATGTTTCAGCGTCTCGCCTTCCAGATACTCCATGACGATGTAGGCCTGGTCGCCTTCTTCGCCGATGTCGTAAATGGTGCAGATGTTGGGGTGATTGAGCGCCGATGCTGCCTGAGCCTCGCGGCGGAACCGGCTGAGGGCCGTAGTGTCGCGGGTGACATCTTGCGGAAGAAATTTTAGTGCGACAAAGCGGTGGAGGCGGGTGTCTTCGGCTTTGTAAACCACCCCCATCCCGCCCCCGCCGAGCTTCTCGATCACCCGGTAGTAAGAGATGTTTTGGCCAATCATTTCGCCCATGGAGAGGTCGCCTGCAGCCTCCGAAACCACAATTCGGGTGACACATCTTAGGGGCGGGGCGGAAATAAAGTCAACGCGGGACTGGTTAGGTTAGGTGAGACTTGTCCCGAAGGCTGCCGCACGAAATAGTGGCCACCTTACTGGCACCTCCCAATAGTCGACAGCAAAATTATCAGCAACGTTCACGCCCGCAAAGAGACGTAGGGGCTGGATCCGCGGTGCCTTG
>Ga0157379_10001472_pt1 | contig 19418 bp, 14 predicted proteins | sample S25metaG_FD_121802 | JGI IMG/M metagenome (GOLD analysis project Ga0157379, IMG submission 121802) | Switchgrass rhizosphere microbial communities from Kellogg Biological Station, Michigan, USA - S2-5 metaG | ecosystem: Host-associated > Plants > Roots > Rhizosphere > Soil | place: USA... | reverse complement strand
TTCGAGTCGGCCAGCTTGAACCAGATCCGCTTGCTGTCGCGGCAGGCCTTGGTCGCCTTGCCCTGGTTGGACGTGGCCGAGCCGAACGCGTTCTTCGGGCAGGACGCACACGTCTGCGACTGCTTGTTCTGCACCCAGGGCGAGGGCGCGATGCCGTCGTCCGAGCTGCAATCAGGCGGCTCCTTCGAACCTGGCTGGTAGCCCTTCGAGTAGAACGCCTTGATCATTCGACCGGCGTCGGGCTCCACGCCGACGATGACGATGTCCACGTAGTCACGGAACTTGACCACCTCCTCGCCGTTCTCGATGAGGTGGAACTCGCGCCCCTTGAAGCTCATGCGGGGGACGGAGTTCGAGGACGAGGCCATTGCGGCCGCATCCTCCAACGCTCGCTGAGCCGCCTCGGCTATCGGGCCGGTTCGCAGATGCTCGGGTACTTCGATGCTCATGATTTCTTCCTGCTGATTGCTGAGATTCCGGTCAGTCCGCCTGCTTGCGGTCCTTCCAGTTCTCCATTGCGGCCGCGACTTCCATCGCGTCCTCGTACTTCAGGATGGCCGCAGCGAGCGGGCGACCGGAGGTGCCCGCTTTCTGATGGTACTCCATGAAGGTTTTGGCCCACGACCGGACGATCTTGGGAGCGGACTTGTCGTGCGCTCGCAGGACGAAGATCGGTTCGTCCGCTTCGGCCTTGCCGAGGCAGCTGTCCGGATTCGTGATGTTCTCTTGTTTGGTGCTCATATCAGCAGCTTCCGTTTCGTTGTGGCCCACTCAGCGATTCCGCTGCCGCGCGGTGGGCGAGCGCACGGCGAATTCCACTTCGACCAGTAGACCGATGCCGGGCGGCAGAGCGGACGCGTCGTCCGCCTCGACGCCGTTAGCGTGGGCCTGCTGTTTGATCTCCTCGCGGATCTCCTTCACCGCGTTGGGCGAGACCCGTTTCTGGAGGATGTGCAGATTGCCCGTCAGCTTCAGCCACTCGACGAGCTTGTCCCAGTCCGCGACGGAGAACTTCTCCTTCTTGTTGCGGTAGGCAGTGCCGCTCGTGCCGGCGAAGCTGTCGAGGCCGAGCTGGTCCGCGCGGTCGCGCAGCTGCATGCTGATCATCTCGCGGGCGGTCTTGAGCCTGGCCTCACGGGCCTTCCAGCCCTTGCGATCGGTGGCCAGTTGGTTGCGGATCGCGATGGACTTGGTGATCAGGTCGGCCACGCTCATCTCGACCAGTTCGCTCGGTGCGTGGGCCGCCTCGGGCACAGCAACGAACTTGGGCTCGTTGCCGGTCAGGTCGCCCTCGTCCACCTCGGCGAAGTAATCGGGAACGAAGCCGTCCTCCTCGTCTTCCTCGGGATCGTATGCCATTTCAAACCTCCATCCATAGTTCATTCTACACCGTTACGAGCAGGGTGTACACCGCTTTGACCGGTATTGGTCAGATTTCTTGCGCGTCGAAGATCTTCAGCGTGGCGCTGGAGAACTGGTCCTTATGGTCGAGGATGCCAGCCACGTGACGGTCGGCCTGCGTGGACATGAACCGCACGACGAGCGTGGGCAGGGTCTGCCCACCGCGGATGGCACGGGCGTTGCCCTGCTGGTACAGCTCGTTGCTCGCGATCAGGCTGAACCAAACCACGGTGTTGCCGGCAACGAGGGTGATGCCGTGCGCCGTCGACTGGGGCTGGAGGATGATCATCTCCAGATCGCCGGTCTGGAAGCGGTCGATGATGGCGGCGCGGTTGTTCGGCGCCACGTCCCCGTAGATGCAGTCGGCCTTCACGCCGCGCTTCGCCGCCTCGCGCATCAGCATCTTGATGGTGGCGATGAACGTGGCGAACACGATGATCTTGCCCTGCGGCGTCTGCTCCAGCAGCTCGAACAGGGCGTCGAGGCGGGGCTTGCAGTCGACCTCTACCACGGCGCCGTCATCGGTCTTGACCGCGCCGGCGCTGATCTGCAGAAGCTTGTTGAGCTTGACGGCCGCGTTGGCCGCGGTGATCAGGCCCTCCTCATGCTCGTGCATGAGCTTGTCCTTCATGTCCTTGTACGCGACCTTCTGGGCCGGCGTCAGCTCGATCTCCAGATCCTGGTACGTGGTCGGTGGCAGGTCCAGGCACTCCTTCCGCGTGTAGCGGATGGACGGCTGCATGACCATGGCAACGACGTGTGGGGCGACCGGCTTCGGCTCCTCGATGTACTCGGTGATGCGGTTCATGACCGCGTCGTAGAACTGGCCGTAGTAGCGGGGCAGGAACTCGTTCCGCGGGTTCACCACCTTGCACTGGTAGAAGGCCTCGGTCGGCTTGTTGGGCGTAGCGTTTCCGGTCATGCCCCAGACCCCGCCGTCCCGCGTCCTGGCTCGGTTCATATCGGCGTACTGGGCGTTGGCGATTCGGATCATGCACTTCGTCCGCTCGGAGTTACCCTTGTAGGCAGTGAGCTCGTCGACGATGATCACGTCGAACTGCTGGCGGACGATCTCGTCCTCCTCCGCCTTGATGCCGTCATGGTTCATCACCACGAAGTCGTACGCCGGATTGGTCAGACCCTCCTTGCGGATCTTCGCGTTGCCATGTGCGATGACGACACGACGATGAGGCATGTTGAGCATGACCTCGTTGTACCAGACCGCTCGCATCGTGGAGATTGGGCCGATGATGAGCACGCGCCTGATCCTGCCGGCCAGCATGAGCATGTCGCAGGACCACAGCACCGAGAGGGTCTTCATCGTACCCATCTCGTTGAGGATGTAGCAGCGCTTGTTCTTCAGCGCGAACGCCGTCGTCACCTTCTGGTGGGCGAGCGGCTTGAGACCTGGCCTGATCGGCCAGGTGTAGTCAGCGGACGTGAACGTCATGAAACACCTTGTGATTTGGAGAGGGCGAGGACCCGCACGGCCTCGAGCCGGGCAGGATCGTACCCTCGGATGACGGCCGCGATCCCGCCGGCCTTTTGGATCTTCTTCAGAAACACCATCTGCAGGGGAGTGGGCTCGCCTTCGTCGGACTTGACCTCCAACGCGATGAACACGCCCATCCAGCAGATGAGCCAGTCGGACACGCCGGCCTGGCCGAACGGGCCGCCCCGAGGCGCGACGCGCACGTGACCCGGCATGTGGATCTCCAGCCACTGCTGATTCTTGCGCTTCGCTTTGTTCTCGGGAGTGGCCATGTCAGAGCTTCCGGCTGAACTTGCACTGCCCCTTGGTGGCAGGGCACCACTTGCAGTTCTCGTTGGGCGTCGGCTCCCACTTGGTCTCGGCGTTAACCTTCTCGAACTCGCGGTCGAAGTGCGCCGTCACCTCGGCAAGGTGCGGGATGCGGCGCCCGTTCTTGTCGACCTGGTCGGTCGGTTCGCGCGTGACCTTGCAGGTCTCGACCTTCTTGTGCTCGATGTAGATGTAGGCCGTGTTGATCTCGGGCACGTCCTTGAACTTGTGCAGGCCCATCGCCGCGGACAGGTGGAGCTGGCCGAAGCCGTCACCGTACGGATAGATCTTGCCCGACTTGTAGTCGCCGATGAACATCGAGACCGGCGACAGGGCGGTCACGTCCCAGATCGAGCGCCACGCCGTGTCCTTCGCGAACCACTCGGTCGGCGACCAGTCGGTGCGGGCAGCCATCTGGGCCTCGGCGTACACGCCGCCGCTGAAGTTGGCGTACAGCTTGTCCACGTAGGGCAGCGTGTCTCGCACCTCGGGGCTGAAGCCGAGCGGCATGGGCGCCGCGCCGTTCTTGGCGTTGACGTAGTCCTCGAGCTGCTTGTGGAGCTGCTCCCCCTTCACGAGGTGGATGGACTTCTCCTCTTCCTTGAAGGACCTCGTGATGAACTGCAAGTGGAACTTGCGCGGACATTCGTTGAAGGTCTTCAGTCGGGACCATGATAGTGCCAGCATTTAGCTATCTTCCTTTCTACTTGACGTCTGCGAAACTCGTACCGATCTTGGACTCCTCGTACAGCAGGTCGATGGGCAGAGGGTTGTCGAGCTGCCACAGCTGCTGGTACGGAGTCTTGTTCAGTTGGTGGATGATGTACTCGAACTCCTCCACGCCCTCGGGACCGTCATCGAGGACCCAGAACTGGCCGTCGTGCATGTTGGTCTGGAGGCGGGCGTCCGGCACCTGGGACAGTGCGGCGTAGAACATCTCGGCGCCGGTGCCCTGGATCGGGTGGCTGATGAGCGTGCCCTCCACCTTCCAAGCGTCGGAGCTGTTGAGCATCTCGATCGGCGCCTTGTACCTGCGCTGGGCCAGGGTGTAGGAGTAGCCGTTCTTCTTGGCGAAGGCGATGATGTTGTCCCAGTACCCTGGCACGCCCGGGTACGTCCGCTTGAAGGTCTGCACGAGCTTGCGACCCTCGATCTCGGTGAGGTACGTGTCGTATTCCGTCAGGGCCTTCTTCGCGAGGGACTTGCCTCCGATGCGAAAGTTGCAGGCGAGGTTAGTCAGCTTGCCCATCTGCCGGCGCTCGGTGAAGACGCCGCCCTCCATAGGGTCCTCTGACTTGTACCCCTTGTGGAACTCCTCGTACGCGTAGCCGTAGATCTGGCTCGCCATGTAGGAGTGGAAGTTGATGCCGTCTCGGAAAATACGAATGATCTCATCGTCCCCGGACCAGATCCCCATGATGCGAGATTCCTGAGCAGCGGCATCGGTTTCACCCATCTTGGTGCCCGGCGGAGGTCCCATGTACGCGCGGACGAGCTTGTCCTTGCGAGGGATCTGGTGCTGGGCGGTGGAGCAGCGGAGGCCCTTCATCGTCTCGGACGAGTAGGTCAGCCGGCCGGAGTCGGTGCCGAACATCATCGGCTTGCCGTACATGCAGTCGTCGCTGGTGCGGGCGATGGCCTCGTACGCGGCGACGATGTACTTCGAGCGAACGGTCAGGGCCTGTCGAACCTTGAGGATCTTCTTCATCCGCTCGTCGCCGGTGTGGAAGGCGAGCATGATCCAGGTGTCGGCGTCGGCGGAGGGCTTGCCGCTCGGCGTGCGGCTGATGGGCTCGAAGCCCCACTGGTTGAACACCACGTTGCCGAGCTGGGCCGGCGATCCGAGCACAGCCTCGCTGAGGCCGAGCTCGAGGCAGCCGGCCTGGATGATCTTCTCGGTCTCCGCCTCGGCCTGCGCAAGGCGGTTGCGGTCGACCTGCACGCCGATCAGCCAGCTGTTGGCGATCTGCGGAATGCTTCGCGCCTCGATGACGTAGCCGCGGCGGCACGCCTCGGGCAGGCATCCCTCCAGGAACTTGGCCAGGCGGTACGTCCACAACGTGTCGGCGGAGCCGCGCTGCCGCCAGTAATCGTCGTTCTTGGTCGTGTCCTCCATGTGCTCGGCCTGCTTCATGCGTATGAAGTCGTCCGCGCCCTCGTATCCCATCTTGCCCTTGAAGGTCTCGATCAGGTTGAGGAGGCTGTAGCTGAAGAACTGAGCCTTGCGGCCGTTGATGCACCACTTGGCGAGGAGGGCAGTGTCGCGCCACCTCACGCCCTTGACTGCGGCGTGCAGGCGGGCGAGCTTGTTCGGCTCGATGCTGGCGATGATCCACGCCACGTCGAAGAGGGCGAAGTGGCAGTAGACCTCCTCGCCCTTCAGCTCTTCGAGCGTCTCGATGATCTGATCGCGCGTCGGCCGCACGACCTGCTTCTTGATCTTGTCGCCGTACACGTCCATGTAGGAGATGTAGGCCTTGCCCTGTCGGACCCGCCATGGCTCCAGTGCGAAGCCGTCGGCTAGGTTCCCTGATATCGAGGCCGTTTCAAGGTCAAGTGCGTGCATTCGTTCTCTCCATGTCAGCTACAATTATAGTGCATCCGTGTTAGGATGTACACCTCTTTGACTAGATCAAATCAGGTCCCGCGGCGGACTCCGGCTTCTGGGCGGGGAGCTGCGCCACGTTGCCGTAGTAGCGCGCGACCATCGTCCCGTACCAGGCCTTCATCGACTCGCGAAGGTTGCTGTCGGTGATGGCCGCGTTGCGGATCTTGCCGTCCAGGTAGTAGATCGTCTTGCCGGAGTTCTTGACCTGGAAGTCCAGCATCGGGACCTTGCCGTTGCCGTCCGATTTGACCGTCAGGACAGGGCTGTTGGCCAGGCGGTGGGCCTGACGGTTCGTGCGGTGCAGGGTCTTCAGCTGTGGGCCGAAGTGCTCGCGCATCTGCTTGACGATCCACTCCGGTACGGCCCGCATGGGGCAGAAGTGGCAGGCCATCATCAGCACGTCCTCGGTGAAGTAGGGCGGCAGGTTTTCGTACATCCACTGGAGGGTTGGCGGATTCTGCCCCTCCATCAGGGCCTTCTTCACCTCGTTCATCGAGGCCTCGGTCCGATCCATCGTGTCGGAGACCAGCCGCTCCTTGAGGGCGAGGCGCAGGGCGTAGATGATGTGCTTGCGGAGCTGGTTGTCCCGCGCGGTGCGGTCCAGCCAGATGCCGTCACTGATCACGTCGACCAGATCTCCGAGCCTCGCCTGATCGAGCTTCTCCTCCGCGGCGTGGAACACGTCCCACCGACGGTCACCGGGCTCCAGCAGACTGGACAGCTCGAAGTTGGAGAGCACGAAGAAGTTGGAGAAGATGGGCGCGTTGTACGGACTGACGAACTTCTCGTTCACCGACACGTGCTTCGCGGCGACCAGGTCCTTGATCTTGCCCATGAACTCGGCCGCGGCCATCGTGCCTCGTGCATTGGTCTGGAGCTGTACCTCGCTCGCGCAGCAGATGATCTTGTCGTGCAGGAGGGTGTGGCTGTCGGTGATCGAGTCCAGGTTGATAGGCAGATAGTACTTGCGACCGACGATCTCACGCATTAGACCGAGGAGCGAGTCCTTGCCGGAGCCACGCACGTGGGAGTAGATGATCGTGGCCGTCGGCATGCGACGGTAGGGCTTCTGCACCATCCACGCGAGCTTGTCGAGCAGTCGGACGTTGTCGCCCTCCTCGTAGCCGGTGATGTGGTTGATCAGCTCGTTGAACTTGGGGACGAAGGTCTTCGCCTCCTCGAACAGTTCTGGATCCGGCTCGAACGCCATGAACGGGTCATGGTACGTGTTGACGTAGCGCTTGTCCTCGAACTCGAAGAACGGCATGTTGGCCTTCGGGTACATCGCCGCGCCGTACGCCACCTCCTTCGGGGCGTAGGAGGTGATGACCTTCTTGCAGGGCGTCGAACCCTCATCGTTCTTGATCTCAACGCCCATCAGTGCGTTGCCGATGTTCTCCGTGCTGAACGTGCTGCGGGCGTCCAATCTGAGGATCGTTGATCCATGCCGGAAATGCAAATAGGATTTGGCAACGTTGCGCAAAAGCACCGTGCCGGCGTTGTCCAGCTCCTGAAAGAAGCCCGACACGGTCTGCAGCCGCATCTCGGACTCGTTGGCGTAGACCCGCTTGACCTTGTCGGCGGCGAGCTCGATCCAGTGCTCGACAGGTTCCTCGGGAGAGGCCTCGCACCGCTTGCCGATCTCCGTCATGAAGATGATCGCGGCGTCCTGGGACATGCCCGATAGCCTGCACAGGCGGGCGCACTTGTAGAGCGTGTTGTCCCGGCTGCTGGAGGGGATGATGAGCGAATCCGGGATGAGGCGCCACCTCAGGGACTCGCCGACCGAGTCGTTCCGCAGAGCCTCGTTCACCTGCCTGAGCAGGCTCTCGATGTACACATCGGCCTGGTCGTACGTGTCGCCGAGGATTTTGCTGAGACCGAGCACTGTGAGTGCATCGGTCGGCCTCCCCTTGATGATCGTGTACTCACCCTGCTGCCAATCCATGGCAGAACCTATCGACGTTGGGGCAATGACCATCCCGGTCCAGCCACGAATGTCGATGCCCGAATCCTTCGAGAAGATGGACGTAGGCGAATGAAGCTGACGGTCGGTGCCGTCCGAGTAGTAGAGGTGGTAGCCGCCGGATTTGGTCTTTACGACCAGCTCTGGGATTCCCATGGCAGGGTCGCCGTATGCTTCGGCGACCTTGTCTTTCCACAGCTGCAGCGCATGGACGTTCTTCTTGGTATCGATGTCCACCACGTACCGGCCCTTGGGCGGCACGATGCCGAACATCAGCGGCTTGCTCGTCTTGGCAGAATGCTCCTCGATGAGGACCTGAAGGTCCTGCATGTTGGTCGCGGCCCGCTTGGGCCACTGCTTTACGCCGATGTATCCATCTGATGTTTTGATGAATGGGGCAACTCGCCAGCCGCCCAAGAAGAAATCTGTCAATACGCCTGTTACAAGGTCTTCTGACATATGCTCGTTGGTCTCCAAGTCCTTCCCACCTCGAGAAGACTGCACATCGACGGAGTAACGCCGACTTCTTCATTATAACACGGTTGAGCTAATGTGTACACCGTTTTGACCGAACGTCTGTCGGCTCCGGTTCTGACTATATTTATCCGGGAGCCGTTAACTTGGTACTACTACGGTATAGTAGTCCGGGAGTCCCGGAGATATCACCGTTTCTCCCGGACGCGCTCAACAGCGTGCTACAAAGCGCTAGGAAATAAAAAAGAGTACGCCGAGGCGTACTCAAAGCCGCGGGTCACGGCTGTTGCTGACACACCCTATTGCGTTGAACCTAGTGCCGCGGCTCTGCACTTGTAGTAGATGCCTGCCACTTCCACCAGCTTGATCTTCGTCGCGCCGAAGGAGTCGTCGTCCAGCGGCGTCAGATCAGGGCAGTTTGACACCACTAGCGGGGACGGTTGGAGAGACGACGTTCCGAAGGGCGTCGTTGACGTCGCGCAAGCCGTCAGCAGTGAGCTTGCAATCACGATACACAGTGTTTGTCTGGACGTCATGTATCGTCCTCCCCATTACGGTAGTGTTCTTCACTTGAATGCCCGCGATTGCGGACGCCGCAGTTTGAGCCATTGCCGCCTGTGCTTCGCGCACGGCAGAGACCTCCCGGTTCTGCGCGGCCATCTCCACGTCCTTGCCATCTGACCTGCCCTGCAAGTAGGAGCCCGCAACGGCGGCCGCAAAGACGAGGGCTCCGATCAGGTAGCCCCACATCAGCGCACCTGCAGGATGCCCGCTCGGGGCCCCTGTCCGTCGATGGTGATGACGCGGTTGATCGGATTGGCAGGCCGTGCGTTGCCCGTGTGGACCCAGCGGCCGAACTCGTGGATCAGTTGTCCGATGTTCAGCTGATCCACGTGGTCCTTCAGGAACATTGCAACCTGCAACGGCGTGCCGAAGTCAGGCGCGTGCCAGTCAGCGGCGAGGGCCCTCGTGTGATCGGACGTGTCGGCAGATCCGACGGCTCGGTTCAGCTGCAGGCAGCGGTAGCCGCTCGTCAGGTACATGCCGATGTCGCGCCCCTTGGCGGAGCTGAGCGCGGCTCTGATCCGCTCCAGCATTTGGCACGTGGAGATAGCGTTGGCCACCAGGTCACGCGGCAGGGAGTTGTCGATGTTTCGGTGCTCGGTGAAAGTGAATTCCTCGAGCGAGAAGTGCGGTGTCAGCTGGTTCATAGATCTCCTCTTCAGTTAGGGTCAGCGGGAATCGTACCGTTCTTGTAATCGAGATCCTTCTGATAGTACCGATCGTCGTAGTTGACGGCCGTCACCTTTTCGGTGAATCCATCATCGGGCGTGCGAGTCGTGATGAGGTAGGACTGGGGTCGTACGTCGTCGTTGGCGACGATCCAGTACAGGGTCTTGACGGATGCATCGTCGTCCAAGCTGAGCGTGACGGTCGGCGCACGATTCAGGAGGACAGTCCGATCGGAAGATCCGCGCGTGATGCCGATGGATTCGACTGAGCCCTCGATGCCCTGCAGGAAGATGATGTACGACTTGCCGTCCTCGAACGTGGCGGGTTGGCTGAGCTGCAGCTCGAGCACGTTCTGGGCCTCGATATCACCGTCGTTGGCCTTCGAGCGGGTGACGTCGGCGATCAGCACTCGGTCCTGCAGCTGCAGCAAGGCGGCCTCCTGCGTTGCTGTGAACTGCACCGAGGTATTGGTGAACTTGATCTTCTGCCAAGCACGCCACGCCTGCGCGTATGCCTGAGGGTAGTTGCGGACGCCGACGCTCGTGATCTGCTGAGGCCTATCGCCCTGCGCAGGGATGTAGAGCGTGACCTGGCTGTCGTCCACGGGCGACACGTAGTTGTACTGGACGAAGTCGTAGTCGTTCTGGTTGCCGAAGGTCACCGTCCGCTGCTGCGAGCCCGGCAGAATGTTGCGGTGGCCGAACAGGAGCGTCGCGTCCTCGGTTTGGCGCTCGAAGTGCAGGCGCATCTGATGGCCCTGACGGTACGCGTTGCAGAAGATCGCGCTCGTCACGGCTCCGACCATCTCCTCGTATGAGTAGTTGTCGTCGTCGAAGGTGTAGCAGAACTCGCTGAACTGGGTCGAGCCGAAGTAGCCGTTGATCTCGTCCATCGTGGCGTAGATCTGATCGACGTCCAGCTCGGTCACGCTCCGACCGCCGACCTTAGGATCCAATGCCATCGCACAGATAATGTCTGCAGCAGAGTTGGTCGCCACCAGAGTGGGTCCGAAGGTATTGTCGGAATTGCGGATAGGGAGCTTGCGAGTCACGAGCAGATTCAGCTTCCGCTCCTTCACGGCGAGCGCGCCCTCTGTAGCCTTGGTAACGGCGTACACCGTCGTGATGTCTCCGAAGTCGTGGCGGTTGACCGGAGTGATGCTCATCAGGTCCTTCCACTTGATCCCGTCTACCACCTGTGCGGCGTGAGGGCTATCCGACGTCCGAACCAAAGTTACCATGCACGGGCCAGTCGCGGCGAGAACGATCTTCCAGGTCTGGGCCACGGTGTTCTTCTTAGGATCACCGTTGACGGTCAGAGTCATGTTGTACGGGTCGCCGATAGGGCTGCCGACAACGTCGGTAGGCTGAATCGTAGCCTGAAGATTGACGTTAACGGCTGTGGCGTTGCCACTGCTGTCCAACTGGTACAGACCGCTGGATGCTACGATGTTCAGCCACACCTCGGTCTGATCGTCGTATGGCAGCAGGAACGGGCCGACCTGGAGCTTCAACCGCGACACGATGTGACAATCCGTGAAATGGTACTCGCCAGGCCACTCGAGCCAGCCCCAGTCGGCGCTCACGCTCTTCGCGTTGCGGAACGTGAGTGTTTGACCTGATACGGAGTACACCGTGTAGTTGCCGCTCAGATAGATGTCCTTGGTCGTGTGATGAGTCTTGTAGGCCTTCGAGAAGAAGTAGATGATGTCGCCGGCGTGGATGCTCGAGATGTCGATGCCAGCGGCGAAGACTATGGTGACTGTGCCGTTGTTGCTGGCCACCTCAGTGATCGTCATCGTCGAGACCGAACCGATGCTCTCGGATTCACTGTCGGTCAGCAGATCCTGACCGTTGACGGACGTGCTCTTGTACACGTTCAGCACAGGTTCAACAAGAGATTCACCGAAGAGCAGACGATCGAAGATGCCTGGACCGACGAAGCCTGTGTTGGGCGAGTCGCCGGGCGGAAACACTGTCACACCTGCGCCATCGATGTTGGAGACAGGTGTAGTGTCGTCCCGGCAATCGTGCACGTCGAAGTAGCCACGGCCGATGCACATGTACGAGTGCTCGTACTCGATGTTGTTGACGTACACGGAGTACGGCCTCATCAGCAGATCCGGCGTCGAGCGGACAGTGCCGTAGATATCGGGGATCCGCTTGAACGGGCGTGCCGAGTTCTGCCGATCGGTCAGCGAATTGTTCGGGGACGGCGTGTTCTGGTCGACCGTCGTGTTCTTGGGGATGTTGCTGTACGCGACGGCAGCCAGGATCAGGGCGATCGCGGCAATGATGTATGGGATCGCCGCCCACTCAGGGTACTGCACGACGTAGAACGGGCCGGGCAGCAGGTCCATCCTCTCGATCCCGCCCTCGTCGAACGGCGTGACCTCGTGCAGAGAGTCGACGTGCTGATGATAGATCTTGGTCGTCGGCGACCACTCGATCTGGGATCGGATGTACTCGTGGATGTTCTCAACGTCCGCCTCGGTCCACGAGGCCGGATCCATCGTATTCTTGGCGATGATGACGGTCTTCAGCATGGCAGCGCGTATCTCGTTGTTTTGAAGCCGAACTGGGCGAAGAAGATTGGCTCGAACCTGACTCCCTGGTGCTCTCGAATGTGCAGCACCCTTCCACGCAGGTACACGCCGATGTGGGGCGTCTCACGCGGATTCTGGAGGACCACGATGCAGGGATCCTGAGGCTTCGGGATCTCACGCAGACCGCTGACCAGTTGCCGATTCAGACGTCGCGCCTCGAGCCCGTCACGGATTGCATCGCCATAGGCTTTGATGAGGTCCTGACCAGTAAGATCCGCCCACACCTCTGCAGCGAGGTGAAAGCAGTTGTACTTCCTGGCGTCGTAAACCTTGCCAAGATACTCGTTGACGGAGGTCCTAGCCGTCACAGGAACCCTCTCATCATCGGGAATCGGTCCATCGAATAGGTCTGACCGGTGGTAAGCACGTTCAGCTGAGGGGCCTGGGCAGTGAACACCGTGCCGTCGCGAGACATCTGAAACGACGGTGCCTCGAAGATGAAAGGACCCCACATCGGAGCTTCAAGGTTGTCTGATCTGTACTGACGGAACTTGACAGTAGGGCGGGTGCTGAAGGTGTTGGCGGCGCGCACTCGGTCGATCTCGTTGGAGACCAGTTCTCCCAGATCGCCGAGCGTGATCTGGATGGTGGAGTCCAGATCGTCAGCGGCCCCAGTCCGCTGCAGCTTGAGGGGATAGTAGACGTAGTCGTGCGAGACCAGGTCCTCGTGCAGTACCGTCACACCGTTGCAAGCGTTGCGCACAATGTAGTACACCTGCGAGAACGACGGATGGCTGATCTCGAAGCAGTCGAGTTGAACCACGGCTCTCCTTGAGCCGAGGTAGAACTCTGCGTACGGGTTGCTCATCAGGACCCCTTGATGACCATCGAGGACGCGTTCGACACAGCGTCCGCGTCAAGGGTCGTGGTGAAGGCAAACGTCTCCACCGACGAGAGCTTGCGGTAGAACAGGTTGGTGCTGAAGTAGGTGCCGTCCTTCTTCAGCACGGTCGTCCAACCTGTGTCGTCAGTGAAGGTGTGGGCAGTGCCGCGAGCCGACACGCCGAGGAGAATCAGATCATTGGGCTTCGTCGCCGCGTGGGTGGCAGTGAGGGTCACGGCTGCAACTGTTCCATCGGCGTGGTCCTGGGCGATGTCAAGAACCGTCGTGATGTCCGGATTCTGGACCTCCAGCATGATGACCACCGCGTTGCCGGCCTCGGACTGCGGATTCATGGTGCAGGAGTACGCCCCGTTGGAGTTGCTCCTGACCCACGCGAATTGGCAGTGAGGGTTGTCGGACGCCGTCGGATAGTGGGTGCCGAAGGTGAAGTCTGCGTAGAGGTGGCCCTGCGTATCGCTGACCAGGAAGTTGTGACCGACCTGGTCCCAAGCCACGATGTGGAAGACGATCAAACTGCCGTTCAGCACGTCGGTGTCGAAGGCCATGCCGGTGGCGGTGTTGGCCGGCAAGTTGAACGACTTCGACTGACGGATGGTCGGATCCGCAGGGGCCGCGGCGACGGTGCCTGTGGCGCCAGTAGTGTATGTCACATTGCCCGTCGTCGAGTTGTGGAGCGTCACGGTGCAGTTCATCTTCTGACCGTAGTCGTCGCTCGCCAGTACGACCGTGTTGCCCGTGTCGCCGGTCGGAGTGGACACGCCGCTCGTGCTGTCGTAGTGGTTCCACGCGTAGGTCTCGGAATCCACCGTGCCGGTAGTCGTTCCGGCAGAACAGGTCAGGGTTTGCGTGACCTGGGCAGTGCCGCTGATGGTCGGATTGACTGTGAAGGACGGTGCTCCAGCGCCCACGGCAATGACGCCGATGTCGACGATCTCGAGCGTGGAGCCTGCACCGTTGGTGGCGGTGATTTCCAGGCGGGCGTGCCCGCCGGCGTCAGGTGCGGTCCAGGTGTGATTGAACGAACCTGTGCCGGTGTCGGGGGAGCCCGCCGCCACGTTGTCCACGGTGAATTGGCGGCTGTAGCTGGTGGGAGACTGGGCCCACGTGCCGACTCCGCCGGCGGTGGTGACCACGCCGACCTGAGGGCCTCCGCTGATGGAGGGCGCTCCCGTCATGAACGGCGATGCTGTGTGGTACTCGAAGCATCCAAGGTCTGGAGCCCCGCCCGGTTGCCTCGTGATGAGAGTGGTGTAGTCGTCCCTGACCACAATGCCTGCGGGCAGAACTTGGGTACCGGAGTTGATGGCCGGCGACGTGGATTGCAGGGTGAAATCGCTCGTGGAGGGACTGACGAACTTCGGATCCCCTACCACTGCGAGCGAGTCCATCGTCGGCGAGGGCACCGTGGTGTCGCCGTTGTTGAAGTACAGGTTGCGGGCCCAGCTGATCCCGTTGCTGAAACCCGTGTTGTCGTTCAGCCAGCCCGTGCCTGCAGCCGTGTCGGGGCCGTGGCAGAAGATGTTGTCGTACAGTTTGATCGAGTGGCCGGGCGTGTGCTGCCACCCGTCGTTGCGGAACATTGCGTTGCCACCGCTCAGAATCGTGTTGCAGTTGTAGAACGTGTTGAAGGCGATGGTGCCGTCGGACGTCTGTGTGGTCGTGCCGGTGTGGATCGGGGGCAGGCCGCTGCCGATGCACATGTTGTTCGTGAACTCGAAATCCAGATCGCCGAGCCCGCTGCCGATGTCGTTGAAGCTGAGGATGTACTTGGCCGCGTTCTCGAACCAGTTGTGGCGGATCTTGATGTTGGTGAAGCCGGTCCACGTGCCGAACAACGTGTCGAACGTGCCTGAACCCCCGTCCGAGTCGTTGAAGCTCAGGATGGATCCGCCTGGAATGTCGTGGATCCAGTTGTAGTCGATGGTCCAGCCGTAGGAGTTGGTGCCTGGGTAGATGCCGTGATTCTGTAGGGCCGACGTCCCCTCGATGTCGTGGAAGTGGTTGCAGAGGATGTAGCCGTAGTTGCCTTCGCCGGAGGCCGCGGCACAGTTCAGCACGGGCGAGTCGCCTGCAACCCACGGTCCGGCCTCATTGCCGACGATCCAGAACTGCTGTTGGTTGTACTGGAGGTTGAACGGTCCGGCGTCACGCGCGGCTCCGCCGTCCACCACGAAGTGGAAGTTGGCAAATCCGACGAAATCACCGGTCGTGCCGGAGATGTCCTGACCCGGTCCCTGGAATCCACCGCGCATGCCGACCGTCGTGCGGTAGTTCACGGTTTCGCCTGGCATGCCAGCAAACGTCACGAATCCGGTGCCCATCGTACCGTCAGGGATGGATCCCTGATGAGCGGCCTCCAGGAAGCGGAGCCACGTGTTCACGCGGCCGATATCGGTCCACTCCGCGCCGCCGTCCCCTCGCACGATGACTTGGTCGCCGGCCCGCAGATGATTGTAGACGTCGGCAGTGCTGGTCTTGTCGGACGATTGCAGAGTGCGCCACGGATGACTGACGTCGCCGATCACCGCCGTGCTGTTGTTGCCGCCCTTGGACACGTAGAAGATACGACCAGGGTTGGGCGTGAAGACCCAGTCCTGGTTGCTGATCTGGCTGCCGACCACGACTTTGATCGGATAGGGCTTGCCGGGCGTGAGGCCTGAGAGTGTGCCGACTCGCACCTCTATCCGCTGCCGACCGAAGCCAGGCTTGGCGTAAGGGTCCGTGCCCATCGCCACGTACGTGCCGACCTCGACTCCACCGATGTAGACCTTGGTCGTGGTGCCGAGGCCGGACGGATCACCGAACCTGACCCCATGAATGAACAGAGCTCCGCCGAGTGTGCTGAGGCCGGATCCGTCGTCGTACGGACAGCTTGGCCAGCTGGACGCGATCACCACCGGCTGGGTACCCGCGATCGACGGATTCACCGCGAGCGTGAGGTAGCCTGGCACGTTGTTGACGGAGTCCGTCACCGTGTAGGTGATCAGCGGAACCGGCCCGGTGTAGTCGGCGGTTGGCGTGAAGGTGTAATCGCCGTTGGCAGCGATGTTGATGGTACCGATGCCGGAGATCGAGACGTTGGAGCCGAGCGTCTGCGAGCCTGACATGCCGGCGATGGTGTAGCTGGCGACCGTCGGAGTCGTCTCGTAATCGTAAGCCTGACGGTACAGGATGTTGCCGGTTACCGCGGTGTTGATCGGCGTGGACCCGTTGACCGACGTCACGATCGGAGCACTGTTCGTGCCGGTGATGGTGACGGTCAGGGTCTTCGTGGACAGGCCGCCCTTGCCATCGCCGATGACGTACGTGAAAACCTCGTGCTTCACGTCGCCGGTAGTCAGGGCACGGGCTTTCGATCCGAGCGTGTATGTCCAGCTGCCGTCCAATCCCAGGTACAGAGATCCGTACAGACAGGTGACGAGCTGTGGAACCGGGTACATGGTACCTGCGTAGGTGATCGACTGCAGAGTGATCACGTCGCCATCGTCGTCTCCCGCACTGGTCAGCACGTTGCCCGTCTGCAAGGGAGCTGTGTCGAGCGAGGACGAGCTGAAGTCCAGGGAGTGGGGAGCACGGTTCACGCCCGTGATGGCCCAGTCCCTGAGATTGGCGAGCGACGTCTTGAACGTGACACTGCCCTGAACCACAGGGATGAACTCCGTACCGTCGAACGGGTTCGGGACGTTGTCCAGCTCGGTGATGCGCTTGTTGGTCATAGCAGGAGGGCTCCGCCGCTCTCATCCAGGAGAGCGCTCTGATACTCTTCGAGGGACGGCCAAGATGCGTCGACGCCGTCCTTGGGCTTCACCCACAGATCGGCCTGCACGACGTACAGATCGCCGGACTGGTTGTTGAGGTTGAAGGTTTCGGGCACGAAGGTTGCTTCGTACTCCTCGATGTAGTCGTGGTCGATGATCAGATCGATCGTGAAATGGGCGCCGCCACCGCCCTCGGTGGAGGTACCGAGCTCGACGTAGCGCTGCACCTGCTTCAGATACTTGTACCCGAGCGGGCCGGTCGTCCACTGCACGGACACCTTGATCCATTGACCGAAGATGTCTAGCCTCGAGCGCGGACCTCCGCCGTCCAACTGGGCTTCGACCAAGGCAGTCGGGAACGAGACCGAGTAGCCCTCCTGGTCGACGCGGAGATCGAGCTTATGCAGTGTCACAGCTTACGCCTCCGAGCAGTGAGAGTGTTCTGGCGAAGACCCTTCGAGGTCGCGCCGTTTGCGTTGCGCAGATCCTGGGCGACAGCCCGTGGAGCGTGCTGACGAACGGTATCCTGCGCGATCAGTCGCACACGGCTCTCGGTCATCTGCACCGCGGTGTAATCCTGCGGCGTGCCGTGGTTGTGAACCTCGATCTGCATGCCGGCCATCTTCGAGTTGGTCTGATAGGCGGTGCTGGACCGAACGGCCTCGCCGCGGTTCATCGACTCAAGCACCGCACGGTTCTTGGCCGTGGCAGATGCGTTCACCACGAACTCCTGACCGTGGACCACGCCCGCGACCTCGTTGGTCGCGAACTCGTCACCGGTGTAGCCACCGCTCATGTAGCTGCCGGACGAGGCGATCTTGGCGATCGTCGCACCGGTCAACACACTGGCCGCGACCACGCCTCCCGCGTTGTACGGCCAGCCGGGCGGGGCCGCAATGGCGCGTTGGATCGCGAGGTAACCCTGGATCGTGGCGTCGGCTATCGCCGCTGCCTTGCCGATGCGGGAGAGCTCCTTGTTCTTCGAGTCTGACAGGGACGCCAGGCTCTTAAACATTGCGTCGGTGCCGGACAGCAGACTCTCCTGGTACTGCACATTAGCCATGTTCTTGGCCTGGGCAGCGGTCTGCTCATTGATCACGTCCTTCTTACGAAGCAAGTCGATCCACTCGTAGTACTGTTCGAGCTGCTTCTTCTGGGCGTCGAAGTACTGCTCGGAGCCCTTCATGTTCGGGTCCTGCATGACCGTGAAGTTCGTCTGATCCTGTTTCGTGAAGCCGCTCGACGGATCAGCGGCGCGCAGGGCCATCGCGTCCTGTTGCTTCTGCTTCTCCTTGTACGGATTGTTGATCTGATCCTGGATCTTGTTGCCCAACTTGTTCGCTTCGACGAGCGTGTTCTTGTCCATAATCTCAAGCTTCATCTGACGAAGCTTTTCGTCGGTGATGATGATTCCAACCTTCTCCAGCTCGTTCTTCTGACGAATGGCCTCGTTCCAGGCCCTGAGCTCGTCGTCGTTCATCTTGGACTGGGCGATCTCATCGGCCATTTGGGTGCGGATCTTCTCCTTCACCTCGACCTGAGCGAACGCGGAGTCGATGTACTGCTCGAGACCCTTGTTGTACTCGAGTTGCTCCTTCTTCAGAGCCTCGGTGTTGGCCTTCTCGATCGGCTGCTTCATCACGAGATCGACCACGGCCTTGTTGTACGCCTCGAGGTTGAGGCGACCGGCGTGATACAGCTCGTTCAGATTAGCCATCTCCTTCGGATAGTTGGCGTCCAGGCCGTAGGCGCGCTCCTCTGTGGCGTTGAGCTCTCGCTCGTGAGGCGTCAGCTTCTGCTTGCCATTGAGCACGTCCTGCAGACCTGAGGCACGCGGATTCATGAGCGAGCCGAACGCAGCGAGATCGTCCACCGCGCCGATCTTCTGGCCCTGGGTCTTGTACGTCTCCGAAGTCAGGATGGTGTTCAGGGCGTTGTACTGGGCCGTCGTCAGTTTGGCCGCGTTGAAGTTCTTGCGGATCTCGCTGACCAGATCAGGCGAAGCAGAGTCCAGGTTTTTGGCAAAGGCGTTGGCGGCATCGGCGAACGCGCGACTGGCATTCGTCTGATCGATCAGGGCCTTGCGCGCCGCCTCGGCCGCGATCTTCGGATCTTCAGGAATTCCGGGCTGGTTCTTGTACTTGTCCTCGACGGTCTCGCCGAGGTAGCCACCGCCAGCAACGCCGAGCGCGCCACCGATGAGGGCTCCATATCCGCCACCGGTGCGGGCGCCGATGAGCGCGCCGCCGATGCCGCCGATGGTTGCGCCCGCAACGCCGCCATGGTCGATCAACCACTGCAGCCCCTTGATCATGCCACCGATGGCGTCCACGGCAAGGTTGACGGCCTTGGTGAAGGTGTCGAACCCCTTGTGGATGTCGTCGGACGATAGACCCTTCACGAAGCCGGTGATCTTGTCACCGATGCTCTTCACGGCCTCCGAGAAGGCTTGGATCACGTACGGATCGGACAGTTTTTCCCTGAGCGCGTCGAATATGTTGATGATAGATTGACCGGCGCCCGAGTCCAGTACGTTCTTGACGAAGTCCACCCACACGTTGGTCAAACGGTTGATGGATGCGGAGACCGAGGTCGAAGCCTTCTCGGAGGAGTCATGGAAAGTTCGCTGCAGCTCGTCTCCGAAGAACTGCAGGAACTTGGCGGAATCGACGGAGCCCTTGCTCACGGCCTGGATGAACTCAGCCTCCGTGGCGTGGACGGACCTGGC
>Ga0157379_10001469_pt1 | contig 19425 bp, 18 predicted proteins | sample S25metaG_FD_121802 | JGI IMG/M metagenome (GOLD analysis project Ga0157379, IMG submission 121802) | Switchgrass rhizosphere microbial communities from Kellogg Biological Station, Michigan, USA - S2-5 metaG | ecosystem: Host-associated > Plants > Roots > Rhizosphere > Soil | place: USA... | reverse complement strand
CGAGCCAGTCGGCGAGCCGGGTACCGGGGAGAACCTCGATCTCGTGGTGGACGACCCGCCGAGCTGCTTCCACGAGATCGAGGTTCTCCCCGGTACCCGGCTCGCCGACTGGCTCGGAGCCGGCACGCACGTCGTCAACTCCTACCACCACCAGGCGGTCGACCGGGTCGGCGCTGGACTCCGCACCGCGGCGGTGGCACCGGACGGCACGATCGAGGCGGTCGAGTCGGTCAACGGCGCCTTCGCCCTCGGCCTGCAGTGGCACAACGAGTTCCACATGCGCGCCGACGCGCGCTACGCGCGCCCGCTGCAGGCACTCGTCGAGGCAGCGCGCGCGTGAGAGACGGGCGGCCCGGCCGCCCGCCTCCCGACCGCGTCAGTCCGTGTCTTCCTGGAGCTTCAGCCAGGCGCCGTACGCCAGGACGGCCGCGGCGATGATGGCCAGATACAGGCCCCATGCCCGGCTCAGGCCGTCGGGCATGAAGAGGAAGCGCAGGATCACGAACAGCAGCCCGGCCGCTGCGGTGCCGGCAAGCGCCTGCGACACCGGAATCGGCATCTGCGAGACGTCGACGTCCATGTAGTCGACCACGACGAGCAGGATCGCGATCAATGCTGCGAAGAAGACGAGCTTGCCGAGCGCCCCGGTGTCCCAGCCACTGACATTGAGTGTCACCGGCCCGAGCGAGAACTTGCCCCAGCTGAAGAAGGTCGAGATCAGGAGCACGACGCTCCCGCCCGCAGTGAGCCAGGTCGAGCGCTTGACAGTGCTTGCGTCGAACCCTTGAGAACTCATGCAACCCCCTGTGTCGTCCTCAGGCCACGCCGACGGCGAGCCTCTTCATACTCTGTAGCACGTCGGGCGCCCGCTTCCTGCCTCCTCCGGGCCTGCCAGAACACGCCTCGAGCGCGCGCCCGCTACCGTACGCGCCGTGAGTACGGGCCCCTCGCTCCGCGCGCAGTTCTACGCGACGCGGCCCATCAGCCGCGACAATCTCGTGCCCGAGAACGCCGCACTCGGTCTGATCGCGTTCTCCAGCCCGAACGACCCCGAGCCCTCGCTGCGCATCTCGGACGGTCGCATCGTCGAGCTCGACGGCAAATCCGAGGACGAGTTCGACCTGCTCGACGAGTTCATCGCCCGTCGCGGCATCGACCTCGCCGTGGCGGAGGAGGCGATGGCGCTCGACGACGTCGCGTTCGCGCAGGCGCTCGTGGACGGGGCCACGCCGCGTGCCTCGGTCACGCGCCTCGCGGCGGGCATGACGCCGGCGAAGCTCGCGCGCGTGCTTGCGCTGCTGGCCCCGGTCGAGCTGCTGTCGGCCATGCAGAAGATGCGCGTGCGCCGCACGCCCTCGATCCAGGCCCACGTCACCAACCGCGTCGATCACCCGCTGCTGCTCGCGGCCGACGCCGCCAGCGCCGTCGCACTGGGCTTCCGCGAGCTCGAGACGACGGTCCCGCTGCTGCGCGATGCGCCGCTCAACGCCGTCGCGCTGCTCGTCGGCGGGCAGGTGCCCGCGCCCGGCGCGCTCACGCAGTGCGCGGTCGAGGAGCGCCTCGAGCTCGAGCTCGGCATGCGCGGCCTGACGACGTACGCCGAGACGGTCTCGGTCTACGGCACCGAGCAGGTCTTCGTCGATGGCGACGACACGCCCTGGTCGAAGGCGTTCCTGGCCTCCTGCTACGCCTCGCGCGGCCTCAAGATGCGCTTCACCTCGGGCTCCGGGGCGGAGTGCCTGATGGGCGCGACCGAGGGCTGCTCGATGCTCTACCTCGAGGCCCGTTGCCTCGCCGTGACCCGCGCGGCCGGCTCGCAGGGCACGCAGAACGGCGGCATCGACGGCGTCAACGTCGCCGGCTCGGTGCCCGACGGCATGCGCGAGGTGATCGCCGAGAACCTGCTGGCCATGATGCACGACCTCGAGTCCTGCACCGGCAACGACACGCTGATGTCGTCGTCCGACATCCGGCGCACCGCGCACACCCTGCCGCTCCTGCTGGCCGGCTCGGATTTCCTGTTCTCGGGCTTCGGCTCGATCCCGGCCTATGACAACGCGTTCGGACCCTCCAACTTCAACGCCGAGGACATCGACGACTACCTGGTCGTGCAGCGCGACTGGGGGTTCGAGGGCGTCCTGCGCCCGCAGTCGGACGACGACCTGCTGCCGCTTCGCCGGCGCGCCGTGGAGGCGCTGAGGGCCGTGCTCGACGAGCTCGACCTCGCGCGCTTCAGCGATGCCGACGCCGAGGCCGTGGTGCAGGCGCACGGCTCGCTCGACGTGCCCGCCCTCGACCCGCACCTCGTGCCCGACGCGGCCGACCAGCTGATGCAGCGTGGCCTCACCGCGCTCGACGTCGTGCGCGCGCTCGCCGTGCGCGGCTTCGAGGTCGAGGCCGAGCGCGTGCTCGACATGCTGCGCCAGCGGCTCTACGGCGACTATCTGCAGACCTCCGCGATCTTCACGGAGGACATGCGCGTGCTCTCGGCGCTCTCGGACCCCAACGACTACGCGGGCCCCGGCACGGGCTATCGGATGACGGCCGCGCGCCGTGTCGAGACGGGCGCTGTGCGACAGGTCTGGGCGCCCGCGACGCTCGTGGCCGAGCAGGACGCGCACGCGGGCTGCATGCAGCTGCGCGAGCTCGGGCCGGCGCAGCGCGGCACGCGGCCCGACGAGGTCGTGGTCGGCCTCTCCCCCGCCTTCGCCCACACGATCTGGCTCTCGCTCTCGGGCCTGACCGTGGCCGAGGTGCTGCGCCAGGTGCTGGCCGGCATCGAGGAGGAGGGCGCCTCGGCGCGCCTCGTGCAGGTGCGCCGCACGCTGGACGTCGGCGCGATCGGCTCCACGGCCTCGCGGCTCGCAGGCTCGGGCATCGGCATCGGGCTGCAGGCCAAGGGCACCGCCCTGATCCACCGGGCCGACCTGCCGCCGCTCGGCAACCTGGAGCTGTTCTCGATCGCGCCGCGCGTGACACGCGAGCTCTATCGCGGCCTGGGACGCAACGCCGCGCGCTATGCCCGCAGCGCGGAGCCCGAGCCGCTCTTCCTGGCGGAGTCCAGCGAGCCCCTCGGTCCGAACTACCACGCTCGCGTGGTGGCGCTGGTCGCGCTGGAGCGCGGCAGCGTCGTCGCGAGCGACCCGCTGGAGGTAGAAGCGACATGGCCGAGCTGAAGCCCGTCTACCCGCTGGCCGAGAGCGACACCGGCCAGGCACGCACCTCGAGCGGTCGCAAGGTCGGCGAGATCTCGCTCGACGCCGTCGTGCGCGGCGAGATCGGGCCCGGCGACATCCGCGTCAGCCCCGAGGTGCTCCGACAGCAGGCGGACTTCGCCGAGCAGGGCGGCAACCCCCAGCTGGCCGACAACCTCCGCCGCGGGGCCGAGCTCGTCGCCTTCTCGGACGAGGAGCTGCTCGACCTCTACGAGTCGCTGCGGCCCGGGCGCTCGAGCGCGCTGGAGCTGGAGCAGCTGGCCGAGCGCCTGGAGGCCGGCGGGGCCGCCCTGTGCGCCGCGCTCGTGCGCGAGGCGCGCGGCGCCTACGTGCGCCGCGGGCTCGCCAGCTAGGCGATGCTGGTCGCAGGCGTCGACGTCGGCAACTCCACCACGGAGCTCGCCGTCGCGCGTCTCACACCCGGCGCTGCGCCCGACTTCCTCGGCGTCTGGCGCACCGCGACCACGGGAGCGAAGGGCTCGACCGCGTGCGCAGCGGGCGTGAGCGAGCTCGTGTCACGCGCGGAGCGGAGACTCGGCGAGCCCGTCCACCGCCTCCTGCTGGCCGAGCTGGATCCGGTCGACACCGGCCTCGTCGAGCTCGGGCACCTGGAGGAGCTCGACCTCGCTCGCAACGCCGTCGTGCGCCCGGTCAGCGAGACGCCGTCGGGTGCCGGGGCCGCCGGAGGGCGCCTGCGCCGGCTGGGCGAGCTCGAGGGCGACCCGGGCCCGGAGGCGGTGCTCGCGGTCGTGCTGGACGAGGACTTCGAGGATGCCGCTGCCGCCTTGCGAGCGGCGCGCGAGCGCGGCCATCGCATCGCCGGAGTGATCGTCCAGGGCGACGACGCGGTGCTGATCGGCAACCGCTTCGACCGGGCTCTGCCGATCGTCGACGAGGTCCCGGATGCGGCGATCCTGCCCAGTGGCGCACTCGCGGCGCTCGAGGTTGCCGTTGCGGGCGCGAGCGTGAGCGAGGTCTGCGATCCCCTGCAGCTGGCCGAGCTGCTTCGCCTCGGGCCGGACGAGGCCCGAGCGGCTCGCCATGCCGCGCGTGCGGTCGCCGGCCGGCGCACGGCCCTCGTGGTGCGCGAGGCGGGCATGGCCGGATCGGCCGCCGAAGCGATCGACACGACGGTGCGGCTGCTGCTCGCCGACGGCACGGCTGTCGTGCTGGACGAGCGCGAGGCGCCTCCACCGCCCGGCAGCGTGACCGCGCTGCGCGGAGCCGCAGGCGCACACGAGCAGGTGCTCGACGCGTTCTGGTGCCGCCTGCCCGAGCCGCCCGAGGACCCGGGCCTGCGCCGGCGCCTGCAGCGCCGCCGGGCGCTCGCCCTGGCGGTGCTCGCGCGCGGCGATTCGAGCGATCTGCTCGCAGTGTTGGCCCAGCGGACGCCCGGTGGCGCGCAGGTCGTGTGCGACGAGTCGAATGCAGCCGTCCTGGGTGCCGGCACCACGCCGCGCGCGGGCACGACGCCGTTCGTCATCGACATCGGGGGCGGCACGGTCGACCTCCACCGCGAGGGCCTCGCCGTGATCACGGCCGGTGCCGGGGAGCTCGTCACGCGCATCTGCCAGGGCCTGCTGGGAGTCGGGCGCGACGCCGCGGAGCGCGCCAAGCGGCACCGCGCCGCCCGGGTGGAGACGCCGTTCGTCCTGCATCACGAGGACGGCTCGCGCAGCTTCCTCGGCGAGCCGGCGCCACCGGTTGCGCTCGGTCACCTGTGCGTCCTTGCCGGAGGACCGCCCGAGCCGCTCGAGAGCACGCTCGCCCCCGAGGTCTGGGGCGGTCTGCGACGCAGCGCCAAGCAGGTCGTGATCGGACGCAACGTGCGACGCGCGATCGACGCGGCGGGAGGCGTGCCGCGCGGCGAGCTCGTCACGCTCGTCGGCGGCTGCGCGAGCGACGCGGAGGTGATCGACGCGGTCGCGGCCGAGCTCGGTGACCTCGACGTCGCCGTGGCGCGCGGCAACGTGCTCGGGCGCCATGGCCCGCGCGCTGCGGTCGCCGTCGGGCTCGTCCTCGCCTATGCGGCCGGCTCGTGAGCGACCCGCTGGTGCTCGCGCTCGTCGCCCCGGATGTGCCCGAGAGCGCCCTCGCCGCCCTGCTCGCCGGATTCGAGGAGGAGAGCGTCCCGCTCGTCGTCGAGCGCGCCGAGGGCACCGCGCACGAGCTCGGCCGGGCCGCCGCGGCGCGCGCCCTGCTCGGCCTCGGCTTGGGTCTCGACGCGCGCGAGGCCTGCGCCGTGCTGGCTGCGGCGGCCGCCGCCGACTACCTGGGGACGCCGCTCGCGGGAGTGCGAGCGTTCGCGCAGGACGCAGCCAGGATCGCGGGGCGCCGCCCGTTGCGGCGCCCCGCGATTCCGGAGGCCTGCAGCTAGTCGCCCGAGCTGGGCGCGTCCTCGTGCAGGTAGCGGCCGATGCCCTCGTAGCGGGTGCGGTCGCGCGAGCGGTAGAGCTGCGCCAGCGCCATGCCGATGATGAACACGACGAGCGGCGGGACCCACATGTACTCCACGAACGGAATGCCGGCACCGCCGCTGAGCGTGTTGCGGTTGTCGATCAGCAGCCAGGTCGCGCCGAACATGATGGCGGCCGCGACCAGCGGAGCGACCACCGCTGAGATCACGTCCAGCTGACCCTTCGCCGTGGTCGCGAAGTAGCGGATGATCGCCAGCGACACCAGGCCCATGATGGCCAGGATGCCGATGTTCCCCATCATCGGCGCCCACGTGCCCAGTTTGAGCAGTGCGCCGAGCGTGCTCGAGTCGTAGAGCAGGAAGCCGCCGATGATCAGCGCCGCGAGGCCCCCGACGATGAACGCCGCCACGTGCGGGCTCTTGTGCGTGGGGTGCGTCCGCCCGACCTGACGCGGCAGGACGCCCTCGCGGCCCATCGAGAACAGGTACCGCGTGGCCGTGTTGAAGAACGCCAGCTGACACGCGAACGACCCGGTCACGATCGTCAGCTGGAACGCCCGCGTGAGCAGCGATGCACTGCCGAGGTCGATCGGGAAGACCCGGTCGGTCTGCGGGTAGAAGACCGACGCGATGTCACCGTTGAACTGCGAGGTGACGCCGCCGGTGATGCCGTTCTTGCCCCACGAGACCACGAGCATCCAGCAGATGAACGTGTACAGGACCCCGAGCCCGATGACCGAGATGTAGGTCGCCGGGGACATGATCCGCTTGGGGTCCTTGGACTCCTCGGCGTAGTTCGGTGCCATCTCGAAGCCGATCCATGACCAGAAGGCACCGAATATTCCGACCCCGACGGTGGCGGCACCGAACGCCTTGGTGGCGCCGTTGGCGTTACCGTCGAAGAAGTTCCACGGCAGGAGCGAGCTCCAGACGTAGCCGTCAGCCGGCTGCAAGAGGACGCAGATGCCGAAGGTCATCAGTGCGACCAGCTCGAGCACGAGGAAGACGCCGAGGATCTTCGCCGTCAGCTCGATGTGGAAGAAGGCGAACATGATCATTGCGGCGAGCGTGCCGAACTCGAACACCCAGACCGGGATGTCGACGCCGATCCAGTCGTTGAGCGTCGTATTGGCGAAGTACGCCGTGACCCCGGTCACCCCGGCCGAGAAGATGAGGTAGCACGCCGCGATGAGCAATGCCACGCCCATCCCGATCGTCTGCCCGAAGCCGTGCGAAGCGAAGCTGTAGAAGCCGCCTGCAGCGGTGACGCGCCGGGCCATCGCGATGTAGCCGACCGAGAAGACGGTGAAGCCGATCGTTGCGATGATGAAGGCGCTGGGAGCTGCCCAGCCGCCGCCGAACACGGCCCATGGATCGTTGAACAGCATGGCCGCGATCGGGGCCGCGCCAGTGACGATGCAGAACAAGACTTGCGGCAGACCGAGTGCGTTCCGGGCGAGCCCGTGCGTCGGGTCTACCACCTGCGAACCCTCCATGACCACCTCCCTTTCCAGCGTTGGGGCGCCGCTCGGGAACGCGGCGTGGCGTGAGGGTACAGTCCAGCAGAACGCTCGACAAGGGTTGAATGGTGGGCGGTGGATCGTGACCTCACCTGTGCCATCCGTACCGGCATGGCATCATCGCCACGGCCTGCCGGCCCCGACACGGAGGAGGGAGCGAGTGAGCGAGACGCCCGTGGTGCTGCCCAAATGGGGCCTGACGATGCTCGACGCGACGCTCGTCGAGTGGCTGAAGCAGGAAGGCGAGCACGTCGAGGTCGACGACGCCATCTGCCTGGTCGAGACCGACAAGGTGGATGCCGAGGTGACGGCACCGGTCGCGGGGGTGCTCGGCCCGCAACTCGTCCACAAGGACGACGTCGTCACGGTCGGGGCGACGCTGACGACGATTCGCGAGGACGGCGCCTGACCCGGCGTGCGCATCGACCACGCGATCATCGGGGCTCGCGACATCGAGGCGGTCGCGGACCGGCTCTGGGAGCAGCACGGGCTCGCCTCACTCCAGGGCGGTAGGCACCCCGGCTGGGGCACGCACAATCGCATCGTGCCGCTCGGCGGGCCCTATCTCGAGATCATCGGGGTGGCGGACGAGAACGAGGCGCTGCGCGACCCCATGGGGCGCTGGCTCCTGGCCAACACGGCCACCGGCGACCCGCTGATGGCGTGGTGCTGTGAGACGACCGAGATCGAACGGCTCTCACAGCGGCTCGGTCTCGCTCTGGAGCCCGGCAGCCGGGAGCGCCCCGACGGCTCGCGCATCTCGTGGCGCGTCGCCGGGCGCGACGCGTGCCTGGGCGCGAAGCCGTTCTACATCGCCTGGGACGACCCGGCCATGCGGCCGGGCCTGCTCGCCGCCCCGCATGCCGTCGAGGTGCAGGGCATTCGCCGGGTCGAGGTGGGCTGCAGCGCGGAGGAACTGGAGGGACGCGTGGCCGGAGACGTGCCCGTGCAGCCACTCGGTGACGGCAGCGGCCTCCGTGCGGTCGTGATCTCGACGACGGACGGGGAGATCCGGCTCACCGGCGATTCATGAAGCTGGGGTGAATTCCGGCTTGCGCGCCTGTAGCGAAACCAGGGCGAGCGGTACTGTCAGTCACATGGAACGGCCCACGCCAACACCTCGCTCCGGCATTCCCTTCGGTCGCGCGGCGCTGCTCGGGACGTTTGCGGCGGGCATCGCCGGTATCGCCGCGGCCCCCTCCGTGAGCCGATTCCTCTCCAAGGCCGTGCCCTCGACCGGCGGTCTCGGCGAGGTGCTGCCTGGCATCGGAGGCGGCTGGCGCATCTACAGCGTGCAATCGCCGCTCCCCACCTTCGATCCCGCCTCGTTCGAGCTCAGCATCACCGGCCTCGTGGAGAAGCCGCGGCGCCTGCGCTGGAGCGAGGTCGCGGCACTGCCGGGCGTGCATCAGACGAGCGACTTCCATTGCGTCACCGGCTGGTCGGTCGACAACGTCCGCTGGGAAGGAATCCGGGCGCAGACGATCATCGACCTCGTTCGGCCGAAGCCCTCGGCGAAGTTCGTGACACTCCAGTCGCTGGAGACGCCGTATGTCGATCAGGTCTCGCTCGACCAGTTCCGGGAGCCGAACGCGATGCTCGCCCGGCGCCAGGACGGCAAGCCGCTGACACGCTCGCACGGCGCGCCGTTGCGTCTCGTGCTGCCCAGCATGTACGGCTACAAGAACGTCAAGTGGGTGCGGGAGCTGCGCTTCGACGCGAGTCCCGCTCCCGGCTACTGGGAGCAACGCGGGTACGACGTCGACGCCTGGGTCGGCAAGTCGAACGGCTATGGCGCGTAGGCGGATCGGCCGCTTCTCCAGGACGGAGCGGGCCGCCCACTGGCTGCTGGCCTCCACGTTCTTCGTGATGCTGTTCACCGGCCTCTGCCTGAGCGTGTCGGCGTTCGAGGGCATCCTCGACCGGCCCACCGCAAAGGCCTGGCATCTCTGGAGCGCCATCGCCCTCGTCGGCGGGCTCGCCCTGCTCGCGCTGCTCGGCAACCGGCGCTCGCTGGCCCGGAGCGCGCGCGAGATCGACCGCTTCGACAGCGACGACGCGCGCTGGCTCAAGGGCGCCCCGGGCCGGTTCATCAGCGGCGGAGCCGCGCCGCCGCAGGGTCGATTCAACGCTGGGCAGAAGCTCAACTCCGCCCTGATCGGCGGGCTGATGCTGACCATGTACGCGACGGGATTCCTGCTCTGGTACGGCGAGCGCGACACCACGTACCGCTTCGCGGGCACGGTGATGGTGCACGACTGGGGCACGCTGATCCTGATGATCCTCGTGGCCGGCCACCTCTACCTCGCCGTGCTGCATCCGGCCACGCGGCACTCGCTGCGCGGCATGACGCTCGGGGACGTCGACGAGGACTGGGCTCGCCGGCACCACTCGAAGTGGGTCGAGCAGCCCGAGGCGGAGCGCGTCGCGGCCGACCGCGAGTAGCACTACAGTCGGGCGGCGATGAGCAACCGCTTCCGACGCATCTTCCCCGGACCGCTGCCCGTGATCGCGATGGCCCACGTGCCGGCGCTGCCGGGCTCACCGCTGTACGACGAGCAGGCGGGCATCCAGGGGGCGATCGACGATGTCCGCCGCGACCTCGAGATCCTGATCGGCGAGGGCGTCGACGCCGTGCTGTTCTGCAACGAGAACGACCGGCCGTACCTGCTCGAGGCACCGCCCGTCCACGTCGCGGCGATGGGGCGTATCGTCGGCGAGCTGGCGCCCCAGGAATGCCCCTTCGGAGTCGACTACCTGTGGGATGCCCGTGCGGCGCTGGGCGTCGCCGTCGCGACCGGGGCCGCGTTCATGCGCGAGGTGCTCCCGGGCGTCTACGAGAGCGACATGGGCATCTGGCAGCCGGATGCGGGCGCGCTGCTGCGCGAGCGCCGCGCCTACGGAGCAGACGATCTCTGCATCCTCATGAACGTCACGCCCGAGTTCGCCTCGGCACTCGGTAGCCGCACCGCGGGCGCGCGCGCCCGCTCGGCGGTCGTCTCCTCGCTGGCCGACGCGATCCTCGTGTCCGGGGCGATGGCGGGCGCCGTGCCCGCGCTCGAGACGGTGCGGGAGGTCGCCGAGGCCCTCGACGGCAGCGCCCCCGTCCTGCTCAACACCGGCGCCAGAGCCTCGACGATCGCTTCGTTCGCGCCGTTCATCGCAGGTGTCATCGTCGGCAGCGATCTCAAGCGTGACGGCGACACGTGGGCACCGGTCGAACGCGAGCGCGTGCGCCGCTTCCTGGACGCCGCGCGGAGCGCCTGAGCGGCTCGGTGCTGGTCGGGCTCGATCTCGGCACGACCGCCGTCAAGGCCGTCGTGCTCGACCCCGACCGCGGCCTGCTGGCCGCAGACTCGCTGCCGAACGCGCCGGTCTCGCCGCAGCCGGGCTGGTCGGAGCAGGACGCCGCCACCTGGCTCGACAATGCCCTCGCGCTGATCCCCTGCGTCTGCGCCGCGGCAGGCATCGAGCCGTCCGCCATCGCGGCCGTCGGCGTCGCGGGCTGTGTGCCCTGCGTCGTGCCGCTCGGCGACGACGACCGGCCGCTGCGCCCGGCGCTGCTCTACAACGATGCCCGTGCGCACGCGGAGATCGACGAGCTGACCGCCGAGCTGTCGGATGCGCGCGTGCTCCTGCGCACCGGCGCCGGCATCACGCAGCAGTCGGTCGGCCCCAAGCTGCGCTGGCTGCAGCGGCACGAGCCCGGCGTGTGGGCACGCACGCGACGCGTCGCGGGCTCGTACGACTGGCTTGCCGGACAGCTCGCCGAGGTCGCCTTCAGCGAGCGCAACTGGGCGCTCGAGGGCGGCCTCTACGACCTCGGCTCAGGCGCTTACGCCGCCGACCTGTGCGCCGCCGCCGGCGTGACCGGCGAGCTCTTCGGCCCGATCCGCGACCCGTCCGACGTCGTCGGTGGCGTGAGCGCGCCGGTCGCCGCAGAGACCGGCCTGCGCAGCGGCATCCCCGTAGTGGCAGGGCTCGCCGATCACGTCGCGTCCGCGTTCGGCGCGGGACTCGCCCGCCACGGCGACCTGCTCGTCAAGCTCGGCGGCTCCGTCGACGTGCTGGCCTGCAGCGACCGCCCGTTGCTGGACGACCGCCTCTATCTCGATGCGCACCCGGCTCCCGGCCTCTGGCTGCCGAACGGCTGCATGGCGAGCGGCGGTTCGGGCCTGCGCTGGTTCCAGCGCGAGCTGGCGGCGGGGGCGGCGCTGGAGGCGCTCGACCGGGAGGCGGCGGCCACCCCGCCCGGCGCCGGCGGCGTCGTCGTCCTGCCCTACCTGCTGGGCGAGAAGACGCCCGTCAACGACCCGCTCGCGCGCGGCGCCATCGCCGGCCTGCGGGCCGACCACGGCCGGGGCCATGTGTTCCGCGCGCTGCTCGAGGGCTTCGCCTACGGCGTGCGGCATCATCTCGAGGTGCTCGCCGAGCATGGCTTGGCCCCGCAGCGAGCGCGTGTCACCAATGGCGGCGCCTCCTCGGCCCTCTGGAAGCAGATCGTCGCGGATGTCACCGGCCTGGTGCTCGAGCCCGTCATCGACCATCCAGGCTCCGCGCTCGGAGCGGCCTTCGCCGCCGGGATGGGCAGCGGCGCGTTCACGGCCTGGAGCGATGTCGCGCGCTTCGTGACCCTCGCCGAGCCGGTGCTTCCGCGCGCCGGCAACGCCGAGGTCTACGACGAGGGCTATCACGCCTACCGCGCGCTCTACGAGGCCGTCAAGCCGGCAGCGTGAACGTGAAGCTCGCGCCGCCGCCGGGGGTGTCGGCGACGCGGATCGTGCCGCCGTGCAACTCCACGATCGCGCGGGCGATTGCGAGGCCGAGCCCGGTCCCACCTGCGCCGCGGCTCTCGTCGCCGCGCCAGAAGCGCTCGAACACACGGTCGCCGCTACCTGGCGGCAGGCCCACGCCGGTGTCGATCACGCTGACCTCCACGCCGTCACGGGCCCTGATCAGGACCCGCCCGCCGGGCGGCGTGTGCCGGATCGCATTGCCCACCAGATTCGAGAGGACGCGGCCGAGCTGGAGCGGATCGAAGCGACCGCGCAGGCCGGGCGGGCACTCCCGCTCGAGCAGCACGTTCGCCGTGCGCGCGTCGGCGGCATAGAGCGCGACGCAGTCGTCGAGCAGGGGCTCCAGGTCGATCTCCGAGACGTCGAGCGGCACGACGCCCGCGTCGAAGCGCGAGAGGTCGAGCAGGTCGTCGACGAGCAGCGTCATGCGCTCGACTTGAATCTGGAGCGAGGCGAGGTGCGGCGCAGGATCGCCGACCCCATCCTCGAGCGCCTCGGCCGAGGCGCGCAGATTGGTGAGCGGTGTCCGCAGGTCGTGGCTGGCCGCCGCCACGAGCTCGCGCTGCGCGCGCAGGAGCCCGTCCAGCGCCGCGCTCATCTCGTTCACGACGGTCGCGACCTCACGCAGCTCACTCGGTCCGCTGATCGGTGCGCGCGCCTCCAGCTCGCCCTCGGCGAGGCGCTGCGCAGTGCGCCGCAGCGCGCCCAGTGGCAGCGAGATGGAGCGCGAGACGAGCAGCGCTCCCACCAGCGCCGAGGCCGAGGCGATGGCCGCGATCAGGGTGACGAGCGCGTCGTGCCGCGTGTCGAACATGATCAGCCCCGAGGCGACGACGGCCACGAGGGGCAGTCCGGATGCGAGCAGCGCGAGCCCTGCGAGTCGCAGGCGCAGGCTCGGGAGCAAGCGGAGGGCGAGCCCGCCGGCGATGCCGGCGGCCAGAGAGCAGAGTGCAAGCGTGAACGCGAACGGGAACATCAGGCGACGAAGCGGTAGCCGACGTTCCAGACCGTCTCGATGCGGCGCGGCGTACGCGGGTCGTCCTCGATCTTCTCGCGCAGCCGGCGTACGTGCACCGACAGCGTGCCCGTGTCGATGGCCGCGGTGTAGCCCCACACGCTCTGCATGATCTGCTCGCGCGTGAACACGCGCCGCGGGTGCCGCGCCAGGAACGCAAGCAGGTCGAACTCGCGCGCGGCCAGCCGGACCTCGTCGCCGCGCAACCGCACCTCCCGAGCCGGGACGTCGATCTCGAGCTCTCCGTGCAGCAGGAGGTCCGGCACTTCCTCACCGCCTCCCCGGCGCAGGACGGCGCGCACGCGCGCCACCAGCTCGCGCGGCGAGAACGGCTTGGTCACGTAGTCGTCGGCGCCGAGCTCCAGGCCCACGATGCGATCGCTCTCCTCGCTGCGCGCGGTCAGGAGGATCACCGGGATCGGCCAGCGCGCGCGGATCGCGCGGCAGAGCTCGAGGCCGCCGATGCCCGGGAGCATCACGTCGAGCACGACGAGGTGCGGCGACTCGCGCTCCACGAGCCCGGTCACCTCCCGGCCATCACCGGTCGTGACGACGCGAAAGCCGTCGCGGGCGAGGTACTGCCCGACGACGTCCCGGACGGTCGGCTCGTCGTCGACGACGAGCACGGTGCGCGCAGGCTCCACATCGCCATTGTGGCGGCACGGACATTAGGAAGCGGTGAATTCGAAGCGCGTCTGCGGGCGCTTTCCTGAACCGCGGCTGAACAGCCGCTGAACACCTGCCCGGGAGCCGTTATTTCCGTTCGGGGTCGTGCGACGGTGGCTCGTCCGCATCCACGACGAAAGGACCGACACATGCCGTTCCGCACCTCCCTTCGACGACTCACGGGTCTCGCGATCGCCGCCTTCGCCGTGATCGCGCCGGCGCCGGCACTGGCACACGGCGGCGGCGCCGTGTTCACGGAGACGAACGCGAGCGCCAACGCGGTGCAGGCCTACACGCAGGCCGCCGACGGAACGCTCACGCCGGGCGCGAGCTACCTCACCGGCGGCGCCGGCAGCGGTGCGGCAGGCCTCGGCTCCGAGGGCGCTCTTGCCCTCGACCATGGCTGGCTGCTCGCGGTCGACGCAGGCTCGAACGACGTCTCGGCCTTCCGCGTGCGCGGGGATCAGCTCGTGCTCGTCAATCGCGTGCCCTCGGGCGGCACGACACCGAACAGCGTCACGCTCCACCACGGCATCGCCTACGTGCTCAACAGCGGTGGCACCGGGAACATCACCGGCTTCAAGCTCGGCCGCCACGGCCTCGCGCCTCTCAGCGGCGCGACGCAGCCGCTCTCGTCGGCCACCGCGGGCGCGGTGCAGGTCTCCTTCACGCCCCGCGGCGACCAACTCGTCGTCTCGGAGAAGGGCGCGAACGTGATCGACACCTACCCCGTCGACCGCTCGGGCCGCGCCGGAACCGGCACCGCCCACGCGTCGGCGGGCGCGGCGCCGTTCGGCTTCGCGTTCGGCAAGCACGACTCGCTGCTCGTCACGGAGGCCGGCGCCAGCGCACTCAGCTCCTACCAACTCGACCCCTTCACCACGGTCACGGCTTCGCTCGTGAACGGTCAGGGCGCGGCTTGCTGGGCAGCCTCGACGCGCGACGGGCGTCTCGTCTACACCGCGAACGCGGCGACCGACTCCATCTCCGCCTACGCGGTGGCTTCGAACGGCAGCCTCGCGCTGCTCACCCCGGGGGGCGCGACGGCACAGCTGGCCCCCGGCACTCACCCGCTGGACGAGGCGATCTCGCGTGACCGCTTCCTCTACGTCAACGGCGGCAACACCGGAACGATCAACGCATTCAAGATCGCCGGCGATGGCTCGCTGACCTCGCTCGGCAGCGTCGGCGGCCTGCCCGCGGGCTTCGGCGGCCTCGTCGTCAGCTCCTGACGCAACGCGGCCAAGTGGCACACGCAGCGTGTGCCACTTGGCCGCGCGCGGCCGCTGGGCGGGACGTCAACGGCCAGCCCTTGACGTCCCCCCTTGACGTCCCGCGCGTGTTACGAGGCGTCGACGGTGTCGCGCTCCACGAGCTCGACGAACAGCGCGCGGTAGTCCTGCATGGCGATCCGCAGGTCCTCGGTGTCGGTGTCGGTGCTGCCGTCGGCGTTCGCGACGGCGATGGAGTGCGCCCGGCGGTAGCGCTCGACGACCTCCGGATGGTCGACGGAGACGAGCGCTGCGCGCTCCTCGAAGTCCTCGACGGGGTACCCGCGGTCCCGCATCACGTTTTGGATGAGGCGGTCGGCGTCGGAGATGGCGACGGCCGGATCGTCGACGAACTCGGCCTGCGTGCCCTGCCAGGCGTCCAGGAAGCCCTTGCGGGCAAGCGGCGCGAGCGGGCGGAGCTCCAGCTCCTCGCGGCGGTGCTGGCGTTCGCGCAACTCGGCCTCGGCGGCCCCGCGCCCGCCGGCGCGATCGACGGTGCGGTCGTACTCGGGCCCGAAGCCGTCCCGCAGGCGCTCGGTTCTGCGCCGCTGGATGGCCGCGGACAGGACCAGTACAGCGATGACGACGACGGCGACGACGAAGATGATCCAGAGCCAGGTAGACACGGAAGCCTCCCTCGGATGAAGGTGGATTGACGTGAGCCTCCTGCCCGTCCGGGCAGAGCCAAAACCTCTGATCGGAGGTGCTCGCTCAGCGACCGAAGCGGTTCGTGATCGGCAGGCGCCGGTCACGGCCGAAGGCCTTGTGGTGCACCTTGATGCCGGGCGGCGCCTGTCGCCGCTTGTACTCGGCGAGATCGACGAGGCGCGCCACGCGCTGCGCCACCTCGAGCGTGGCCAGGCCGCGCCGCGCAATCTCGTCCGGCGAGAGATCGTCCTCGACGTAGGCCTCGATCAGCGGATCGAGCTGCTCATAGGGCGGCAGCGACTGGTCGTCGCGCTGATCGTCGCGCAGCTCCGCCGAGGGCGGGCGATCGATGATCGAGACCGGGATCAGCTCCCTGCCGGCCTGCTCGTTGACATGGCGGGAGAGCGCGAACACGAGCGTCTTGGGGACGTCCTTGATGGGCGCGAAGCCGCCGGCCGAATCGCCGTACAGCGTCGTGTAGCCCACTGCCGTCTCGGACTTGTTGCCGGTCGTGAGCACGAGCCATCCGTGCTGGTTGCTGAGTGTCATCAGCAGCACGCCGCGGATGCGCGCCTGCAGGTTCTCGGCCGCCAGCCCGGTCGTTCCCGGCAGCGCGCCCTCGAACGCCAGCCGCAGCTCCTCGATCGCGACCTCGCGGAACGAGATCCCGAGTCGCTCGGCGACGAGTCGCGCGTCGGTGCGCGTGCCCTCGCTGTTGTAGCGGGTCGGCATGGAGACGGCCTCGACGCGGTCGGGCCCGAGGGCGTCGGCGGCCAGCGCGGCCACGAGCGCCGAGTCGATGCCGCCCGAGAGCCCGAGCAGCACGCGCTCGAAGCCGTTCTTGCGCGTGTAGTCGATGAGCCCGATACGCAGCGCGCCCCACAGCTCCGCGGTCCTGCCGTCCGGGACGGGTGCGACCGACGACGTCACGACGGGCCGCTCGTGGCCGAGCGGGAGCTCGATCGTGACCGGCGGGTGCACGCGGTGGCGGCGCCCGCGGCGCAGACGCGAGTCGCGCAGGCGCTCGTGCACGGAAGCGTCGAGGTCGAGGTCGGAGACGAGGAGCTCCTCCACGAAGGAGGCGGCGCGCGCGAGCACGCTGCCGTCGGGTCCGAACACGGCGCTGCGCCCGTCGAACACGAGCTCGTCCTGGCCACCGACGAGGTTGCAGTAGGCGACGGCGCAGAGGCCGTCGCGGGCGCGCGTCGCGAGCATCTCCTCGCGTGCCTCGCCCTTGCCGAGGTGGTAGGGCGAGGCCGAGATGTTGAGCACGCAGACGGCCCCCAGCGCCGCGGCCTCGGCCACGGCGTCCGGCAGCCAGACGTCCTCGCAGACCGTCAGGGAGAGCGCGCCGTCCGGCGTCTCGATGTGCAGCGAGCCGCGGCCGGGCGAGAACGTGCGCTCCTCGTCGAAGACGCCGTAGTTGGGCAGCTCGCGCTTGTCGTAGCGCGCGAGGATGGCGCCGTTCGCGAGCACGAGCGCCGCGTTGCGCACCCGGTCGCCGTCCAGCCACGGGCAGCCCACGACGAGCGGCACCTCCACCTCGCCGGCGAGCACCTCCGCCTCGGCCTGGCAGGCGCGCAGGAACGAGGGGCGCAGGAGGAGGTCCTCGGGCGGGTAGCCCGAGATGCCGAGCTCGGGGGCCAGCACCAGATCGGCGCCGGCGCGCGCGGCATCCGCACAGGCATCGGCGATGCGCTTCCGGTTCTCGGCAAGCGCTCCCACCGTGAGGTTGAGCTGGGCCAGCGCGAGGCGGAGCATCGATTCCACCGTAGCAGCGGACTGCTGCAGTGGTACCCGCAGGCGCCGAGCGGTCTTAAATGCCCGCGAGCACCTTGTACAGGCCGTAGGCGGGCTTCTGCTGCCAGTCGAACGTCGCCAGGCCGGAGCGCCAGTAGCTGGTGGGCGACTCGTCGCGCACGAGGTACCAGACGAGTAGCTTCGCGTACGGGTAGTGCGTGCGTACGAGTGTGACGGTCTTGCGCAGGAGATCGGCCTGCCTGGCGGGCGAGATCGTCCCGAGCTTCGGCGTCGGCGCCGTGCGCCACGCGAACTCGGTGAACCAGATCGGGACGCTTGCGCCGTAGGCCGTGTTCAGCCAGTGCTCGAGCTGGTCGAGGTTGCGCAGCGTGATCGCCCCGTCGGCGGGCTTCTCGTTGGGCTTGAAGTCGGGCGCCAGGCCGTTCATGTAGGGGTTCAGCGCGAGCGCCTGCGGGCGGGGGCCGCCTGCCAGGCGGTAGGCGTCGAGGAAGGCGATCGGCGCGGCTCCGCCCTGCGCGCCGCGGCTCGCGATCGGCCCGACGGCGACACGCGCGTCGGGAGAGACCGCGTGCACCGCGTCGGCGCACGCTTTGACGAGCCGCGCGAACGTGCGGGCTGCTGTCAGCCCTCCCGGGCCCTGCGGCAGCAGGTACTGGCCGCGATTGGGCTCGTTCCAGACGGTGAAGTTCTTGACGGCCGGCAGCGGCACGAGCGCACCCGGGGGCGTGTACGTGCCGGAATAGCGCCACGCCACGGACCCGCAGAACTGGCCGTAGAGATCGGCGTTGACCGGCGCGTAGCGCGGCGCCTTGCCCCCGTTCGCCCAGCGGGGCGAGTTGACGATCGTGAACAGGCTCTGCGCCCCGATCGCGGCCGTCTGCTTGGCCATTGCGTCCGCGCGCTTGAAGTCGTAGGCCGGGTCGGCCGGGTCGTCGGCGAAGGCCGGCCGCGTCGGCGCGACCTGCTCCCAGGCGACGTTGTAGCGCACGACCTTGGGCGCCAGCCCCCGCGCGAACGGCCACGCGTTCGGCTCCTGCGATGTCAGGAGCGCGTCGTCCTGGATCCCGAGCTGGAGCTCGGCCTGCGCAGGCACGACGCCGACCGCGGCGATCAGGGCGAGGGCGAGGAAGAGCGAGCAGGGGAAAGCGCGACGCATGCCCACACCATCGTCGAAGGCCGCGCGCGATGGCTCACCCTGACGGGTAGTCAGCCGGCGAGCTCGCCCACGGCCGCGTCGAAGACCTCGCTGTGCAGGTCGACGTCCGCCTCCGTGGTCGCAGGGCACATCAGCGCCATGTTGTGGAACGGCGTCATCACGATGCCGCGGTTGAGCGTGTAGAGGTGGAGGTAGTCGTCGAGCTCGTCGTCGATCAGCGCGGCCGCCTGCCCGCCGCTCGCGGGCGGCTCGGGATAGAAGTGATACTCGGCGCGAGCGCCGAGCTGCACGATGCACCAGGGCACGCCGTGTCGGTCGATCGCCGCCTGCACGCCCTCGCGGTAGCGCGTCGCGAGGTCCGTCATGCGCACGAACGCCTCGTCGGTCAGGACTTCAGCCAGCGTCGCCCGCGTCGCCGCGAGAGAGAGCGCGTTGCCGGCGAGCGTGCCGCCGACGCCGCCCCAGTCCAGGTAGTCGCCCTCGTCGTCGGCCTCGATCCGGTCGAGCACGGCCTGCGACACGCCATAGGCCGCCACGGGCACGCCGGCGCCGAGCGACTTGCCGATCGTGAGGATGTCGGGCGTCAGGCCCCAGGCCGCGACGCAGCCACCGGGTCCGGCAGAGATCGTGTGCGTCTCGTCGTAGACGAGCAGCGTGCCCGTCTCACGGCACGCCTGCTCGAGGCCCTCCAGGAAGCCCGGCTCCGGCAGCACGATGCCGATGTTCGTGAGTGCCGGCTCGGTCAGGACACATGCGACGTCGCGCCGCGCGAGGGCGCGGCGCACGCCCTCGAGATCGTTGAACTCCACGACCACCGTGGTCTCGGCGGGATCGACCTGCGGTCCCACGTTGCCGGGCTTCGGCGCCGTTTCGCCGTCGGGGCCGATGACCGCGACCGTCTCGTCGACGGAGCCGTGGTAGCACCAGTTGAAGACGAGCACCCGCCGCCTGCGCTGGATCT
>Ga0157379_10001467_pt1 | contig 19441 bp, 15 predicted proteins | sample S25metaG_FD_121802 | JGI IMG/M metagenome (GOLD analysis project Ga0157379, IMG submission 121802) | Switchgrass rhizosphere microbial communities from Kellogg Biological Station, Michigan, USA - S2-5 metaG | ecosystem: Host-associated > Plants > Roots > Rhizosphere > Soil | place: USA... | reverse complement strand
GGGGACGGGCGTGGGCAGGAATTTGCGGATGGATATGCGCTGCTTGAGCGCGTCGCTGACATTAAGCATCGCCAAGGCACCTTAAATAGAGTGTTCCGCCGGCGGCGCGGGCGGGCGGCGGATTATGCATGGGATTGGCCCGCTCGGGGCGGGCCAAAAAAGGCTCTTTGGGGTCGCGGCGGGATTCGCCACGCCAATGCCGGTTGGGCTATTCTTCGCGGCCGGCCGGCTCGGCCGATCCGGCCCCTTCCACACCTCGACCAGGGAATTGATCTTGAAAAGCAATATTGAGATTGCCCAGCAGGCAAAAATGCGCCCGGTTCTGCAGATTGCCAAGGAGCGGCTCGGCATCGCCGAGGAACATCTGGAACCCTATGGGCGCTACAAGGCGAAAATCTCGCTCAAGTACCTCGAATCGCTCAAGAACAAGCCTGACGGCAAGCTGGTGCTAGTCACCGCGATCTCCCCGACGCCGGCCGGCGAGGGCAAGACCACCACCACGGTAGGACTCGGGGATGCGCTCAATCGTCTGGGCAAGAAGGCCATGGTGTGCCTGCGTGAACCGGCTCTGGGCCCGGTGTTCGGCATGAAGGGCGGCGCGGCCGGCGGCGGCTTTTCGCAGGTCGTGCCCATGGAGGACATCAACCTGCACTTTACCGGTGACTTTGGCGCCATCCAGCTGGCGAACAACCTGCTCGCCGCGCTCATCGACAATCACGTGTATCACGGCAATGCGCTCGGCTTCGACGTTCGGCGCGTGACCTGGCGGCGCGTTGTAGACGTCAACGATCGCGCGCTGCGCGACATCACTGTGGGTCTAGGCGGCACCGCCAACGGCTACCCGCGCCAGGACGGGTTCGACATCGTCGTGGCATCGGAAGTGATGGCGATCTTCTGCCTCGCCACCAGCCTCAGCGATCTAAAAGAGCGCTTGGGCAACATCGTGGTGGGCTACACGCGCAAGCAGGAACCCATCCGCGCCCGGGATCTCAAGGCCCACGGCGCCATGACGGTGCTGCTCAAGGACGCGCTGGCACCCAACCTGGTTCAGACTCTGGAAAACAACCCGGCCATCATCCACGGCGGACCGTTCGCCAACATCGCCCACGGCTGCAACTCGGTGATCGCGACGACCGCGGCGCTCAAGCTCGCCGACTACGTGGTGACCGAAGCCGGGTTCGGCGCCGATTTGGGTGCTGAGAAGTTCATCGACATCAAGTGCCGCAAGGCGGGACTCACGCCCGCCGCCGCGGTCATCGTTGCCACGGTGCGCGCGCTCAAGTATCACGGCGGCGTGGAAGTAGCCGACTTGCCGCGCGAGAACGTCGAGGCGATCAAAAAGGGCATCGCCAACATCGAGCGGCACATCGACAACATGCGCGAGCGCTTTGGCCTGCCGTGCGTGGTATCGATCAACCACCGCGCCGAGGACACCGACGCCGAGGTGCAGCAGCTCATCGAGCGCGCCAGCCACTATGGCGTCAAGGTCATCAACGCGCGCCATTACGCCGAAGGCGGTGCCGGCGCCCTCGAAGTGGCCAAGCACGTGGTGGAGCTGTGCGAGCAGCCGAACAAGTTCAAGTGCCTGTATGAGGACAAGCTCCCGCTGTGGGACAAGATGAAGACCATCGCCAAGGAGATCTACGGCGCCTCGGACATCACCGCGGATGCCAAGGTGCGCGCCAGCATCAAGACGCTGCAGGAGTCAGGCTACGGCCACTACCCGGTGTGCGTCGCCAAGACGCAGTACTCGTTCTCGACCGACCCGAAACTGCGCGGTGCGCCTAGCGGACACGTGGTCAACATTCGCGAGGTGCGCCTGGCGGCCGGGGCGGAGTTCATCGTCATGATCTGCGGTGACATCATGACCATGCCGGGCCTCCCGGCGGCTCCCGCCGCCTGCAGCATCGATCTGGATGCCGCAGGGAACGTGGTCGGGATGTTCTAGAGCGCCTCAGGCGCCGGCGCTTTTCGGCAGGCGCGTGCCGATCAGCGCCGCGACCTTCTCGGGCGAGGCATCGTTCGCGTCCACAGACACGCTCCCCAGGCGGCGCGGCCCGTACTGCACCGGGGAAGTGGTGCGAAACAACGCAACCGTCTGCGCTCCGGCGGCATCCGCGAGGTGCATGACCCCGCCATCCGGAATGACCACGAGCGAGGTAGCCGCGAGCTTCGCGGCCAGCGCGCGCAGCTGTGGCGTATAGGTCGAGGGCACGAGCCCATCGAGCCGGCTGCGCGCATCCTCGGGCGTGAATTCGATCAGGCGCAGCGCCGGCGAGCGCTGCCGCAATTGCCTCACCAGCTCGTGCCACCACTCGGGCGGCAGGCACTTGGCGCCAGTCGCGTGCGCAAACAATCCCACGATAGGAGCAGGCCCGCTGCCCGAAGATGCGAGCGCGCTCTCCAGCGCGAGCGCGCCCTCGCGACGCTCCTCATCGGTAAGGCGCACATCCATCATCGGCAGCGCACCGCCCTCGCGCCCCTCGGGCGCACGCAGCATGGAGGCGCGCAGCAGGTAGACGGGCAACTCGGCGTGGTGGGGTGGCGCGGCGGCCGGCTCGATGGCATCGGTGAGCACGCGATCCTTACCGGAATCGCCCCAGCGAAAGCCGAGGCGCCGCTTGGCGCGCACGAAGCGCAGCAGGAAGCGGCCGGCGCGCGAGCGCACCGTCGGATCGATGGCCAGATCGTAGCGCTCGCGGCGCAGATGCAGCAGCACGCTCAAGACCTTGCCGGGATGCCGGTAGGATTTTCCAGGAAAAGCATGCTCGGCCGACACGTTGCGGTAGCGCTCGAAAATCGGACGCGCCACGCTCCCGGCGCTCACCAGGTCCACGCGCGCTTCGGGGAAGCGCGCCTCCAGCTCCTGCATCAGCGGGGTCAGCAGTAGCGTGTTGCCGATCCGGTGGTTGGGCCGCAGCACGACGATGCGGCGCACGCTTTCGGCCTTTGCAGACGTCTTCGGATCGCGCATGCTCTTGGACTCACACCCCCGCCCCAGCCTTTGGCAGTATGTGGTTGGCGGGCGCGCTTAGCAATTGAGCCGGCGAGTGAAGCGTGAGGCAGCACGACGGCCGGTGCGATAGAGGCGAGCACGGGCACATGCCTGCGCATGAGCCAAAATGACCGGAGGAGAGGCGGCGTTGGCGATCGAAACCAAGTCCATCGACTACATTGCCGCCCACGAGCGGCACGGTAAGCTGTTTGATCAGGTGAACTTCTGGTTCCTGGGAAACTTCCAGTTCTTCACCATCGCCATCGGCTTCGTGGGACCGAGCCTCGGGCTCGGATGGGTCGACACAGCGCTCTCCGGCGCCTTAGGGATCCTGTTCGGGACTCTGTTCGTGGCCTTTCACGGCTCGCAGGGCGTGGAGCTCGGGCTCCCGCAGATGATCCAGTCGCGGGCGCAGTTCGGTTTCCGCGGCGTGACCATCGTGCTCGCCGCCACGCTGCTGATGTATATCGCCTTCAACCTGGCTGACACGGTGCTCGCCGCGCACGGGTTGCGCGGGATGCTCGGCTGGAATGAAACCGCGATCGCCGTTATCGCGTCTCTGGCTGCGGCAGTGCTGGCCATCTACGGCCATGACTGGTTGCACCGCGTGTTTCGCTGGTGCTTCCTGGTGAGCCTGCCGATCTACGCCTTGCTGACGCTCGCCATCATGAACGGCTCGGTCCCGGCGGTTCATGGCAGCGTCGGACACTTCAGCTGGGTGGCCTGTCTCGCGCAGTTCACGGCCAGCGCCAGCTACAACATCACCTACGCCCCTGCGGTCTCCGACTATTCGCGCTATCTGCCGCAATCGACCCGGCCGCGCTCGATCATTGCCGCGGTGTTTGTCGGCGCCGCCTCCTCAGCCATCTGGCTGATCGCGCTGGGCGCGTGGCTGGCCGAGCGCCTCGGGGCGAGCGACGCGCTGGTCGCGCTGCACGATGCGGGCAACGCCGTGCTGCCCGGCTTCGGGGTACTGCTGGGAATCGTCTCGGTGGTGGCTCTGGTCGCGGCGATGGGACTTAACGCCTACAGCGGCATGCTCACGATCGTCACGGGCCTCAATTCGCTGTTCGGCACGCCGCCCAGTCTGCGGCTGCGGGTGCTGTCGGTCTGCGCGCTCACCGCGGTATGGCTGGCGCTGTCGTTCGCATTCAGCGTCAATTCCATCGCGCTGGTGTTCGCGGTGCTGACGATCATGCTCTATCTGCTGGTGCCGTGGACCGCGGTCAATCTGGTCGATTATTTCTTCGTGCGCCGCGGCCGCTACGCGATCACGCACCTGTTCATGCCGGAGGGAATCTATGGGGCATGGGCGGGCCGCGGCCTGATCGCCTACGGCGTCGGGTTCCTCTCGATGCTGCCTTTTTTGGTGCTGCCGGAAATCTACGTCGGGCCCGCGGCCCGGGCACTGGGCGGGATCGATGTGGGGTGGCTTGTGGGCCTCATGGTTTCGGCAGCCCTGTACCTGTGGCTGTCGCGTCACTTTGATCCCTCGAGCGAGCAGCGCGCCATTGCCCAGAGCGAGGCCGCGCTCGCCGCTCCGGCGCCCAGAGCCTAGGAATAGCGCGGCCTCATCCACTGCTTGCGGGTCTGGCCGATCAGGCGGCGCGTCAGATTGCGCGCGCGTATGCGCCAGCGCCGGCCCGCGATGCGGTCGGTCAGGTTGTCGATGTACTTGGTCTCGGGGCTGACCTCATCGGGCGCACCGAAGCAACGCACGTTGCGCAGCGCTGCGAGATTGGTGAGCACCGACTGATCGTACCGGTGATCGATGAAATCGGCGTGCTCGCGCACCCCGGGCATGACGCGCTCGTCACTTAAGGCGACCGGTTGCAGGCACCAGCGCAGCCACTCCGCTGCGAACCCTTCCGCGAGCGGGCAGCGCTGCCAGACTGAGAAGGTGGCCTGGATCTGCGGCAGTTGCCAGTAGCGCTCGGAATCGCATTGCATGGCGATGAAGCACTCGCGCTTGGTCCACTTGCGGTTGGGACCATGCTTGGGCACGTACACACCCGGCAGCACGCCGCCATTGGCATCGGCGCACCAGCGCAGCAGCGGGGCGAGCGACTGGCGAATCACCAGCGGCCGCCAGGGGTATCCACAGTCGGAGTACACCAGGAAGTCGCCGGGCGCCAGGCGCTGCAGTTCGCGCTCGATCAGGAACGGCTTCCATAGCCAAAGACCCCCGCCCTTGCGGCGGTCGAGCAGGGCGCGATGCTGCGCGTAGAAGGCGGTGCGCTCGAGCATGGCGCGGTCCCAGCTGAAGATGTCGGTGAAACCGGCACGGCGGGCGCTGCGGACCACGGCGCGTTGCTGGGAAGCGTAATCGGTGGTCGCGTAGGTGAGGAGGGCGAGGCGCGCGCTGCATGCAGCCACCGGCGTGTCCATATCAATGCGCCCGGCGCACGCGTGTGCGCACTCGATAGGCCGCTCCGGGATACTTCGACCGCAGCTCCGGGCTGTGTTTTAATCCGCGATAGTGCAAATTTCAGGGGGTGATGCGATGGAAGAGGTCATTATAAAACTGTTGGGCCAGTTTGAGCGCGGCGCGATCTCGCGACGCCAGCTGGTGCAGAGCCTGACTTTCGGCCTCGCGGCTCTGGCCACCGGAAGCGGTGCGGCCAAGGCCGCAACAGCCACGCCCGTCGCTGCCTCCAAGGGATTTAAGGCCACGGGGGTCAATCACATCTCCTTCGGCGTGGCCGACTACGCACGCACGCGCGACTTCTATGCGGACCTGTTCGGCATGGCGGTCAGCCAGGATGACGGCAAGCAGTGCTACTTGAGTTTTGGCGACACGGTGCTCATCGCCCGCAAGTCGCACCAGCCGGACGCCAAGCCCTACATCGATCACATGGCCTACACGATCGCCGACTGGAATCACGAGCGCGTCGAGCAGGAGCTCAAGCGCCGCGGCCTTGACCCCAAGCCGGATTTCGACAGCTTCCTAATTCGCGACCCCGACGGTTATGATGTTCAGATCGCCGGCAAGGACTTCATGAAGGAACCTTAGATGATGCGTCAAACGGGGATGGCAGGTGCAATCGCGCTCTGGGCGCTGCTGGCAGGTGTCGCGGCGGCGGCCGATAACAATGATGTCATCGATTATCGCCAGCACATCATGAACACCCTCAACGAGCAGGCCGCCGCGCTGGGCGAAATCCTCTCCGGCGCCGTGCCCGACGACAACGTGATCGCGCACATGGATGCGCTGGCGATCACGGCCTCTACGGCCCTCAAGGCCTTCGAGCCCAAGGTGCCGGGCGGCCAGGCGAAACCTGAGGTCTGGAGCAACTGGGCGGACTTCTCCAAGCGCATGAATGAATTCGCGCAGGGCACCGCGGCCATGGCCAAGCTGGCCCACGAGCAGGGGAAGGATGCGGGGCTGGCCAAGGTGATGGACGCGCTCAGCTGCAAGAAATGCCACGACACCTACCGTCAGGAAAAGCACGGCCCCTAGGCCGTCTGCCCTGCCGCACGCAGCTGCGGATCCTACTGACTTCGTTGGGCGCGGCGGCGCTGGCTTGCCAGGCGGCTAGCGACGCGCGCATGGTAGGAAGCGCGGCCACCGAGATGGCGGCCACGGCCGAGCAGGGCCGTTACCTGGCGACGGCGGGCAACTGCCAGACCTGCCACACGCGCCCCGGGGGCGCGCCATTCGCCGGCGGCCTGCCCTTCGAAACACCGCTCGGCACGATTTACTCGAGCAACATCACGCCCGATTCCTCGACGGGGATCGGCTCGTGGAGCGCTGCCGACCTCAGGCGCGCCATGCAGCAGGGCGTGGCGAAGGACGGTGCGCATTTGTTCCCGGCCTTTCCGTACCCCTCATTCACCAAGGTCAGTGATGCGGACATCACGGCGATCTACGCGTACCTGCGCACCGTACCGGCCGTGCGCTACCGACCGCCGGCGAACGGTGCGATGTACGCGATGCGTTGGCCGATGGCGCTGTGGAATGCGTTGAACTTCAAGCGCGGGCGCATCGGCATCAAGCTCGCGCAGAGCGCCGAATGGAACCGGGGCGCGTATCTGGTCGAAGGCCTGGGCCACTGCGGCGCCTGCCACACGCCGCGCAACTGGATGTTCGCCGAGCAGGAGGAAAAGGCGCTGCACGGCGGCGTGATGCGCGCCGCGGTCAGCCCGCAGCAGCAGCGCAACTGGTCGGCGGTGGATCTTACCGGCAGCCCGCGCGGACTGGGCTCCTGGTCGGTCGCAGAGCTCACGCAGTACCTGCAGACCGGCGTCAGCGCGCGTGCCGGGAGCTTTGGCCCCATGAACGAAGTCATCGTCAACAGCCTGCGATCGCTCGCGAGCGAGGACGTGCACGCCATGGCCGTGTACCTCAAGAGCCTGCCGGCGCGCTCCTATTCCAATGAGCCCGTCGCGCCAGCGCTCGCCGCGAAGGGCGCACCGATCTACAAGGCGCGCTGTGAGAAATGCCATGGCCGCTCAGGAAGGGGCGGGCTGTTCTCAGGTCCGCCGCTTTCGGGGAGTGCCGTGGTGCAGGCGGAAAATCCCGCCTCGCTCCTGAATATCGTGCTGTACGGTCCCGAGACCGCGAGCGCGCTCTCCTACGGGGAATGGGACACCATGCCCGCCTACCGGAAGTTCCTGAGTGATGAGCAGATCGCGGCGGTCAGCAACTACGTGCGTGGCAGCTGGGGGAACAAGGCGGGCGCGGTGAGCCCCAAGGACGTCAAGGCGCAGCGCTAGCGCGCCTACTTGAGCGGCTTACGGTACGTGTCGTGGCAGCTCTTGCATTTGAGCGCCGAACGCATCTTCCCGGAAACGGCCGCAACATTCTGCCCGGCAGCTGCCAGGTCCGCGGTGCCGGCCACGAGCTCATCAATGCGCTTGGAGAAGTCTGCCCAGTTGGTCCAGATCTCGGACTTGGCGTTGCCGCCCTGTACCTTCGGCTCGAAGGCCTTCTTGGCCTGCGTCGCGGTGACGGCCATCACCTTCAAGTGCGCCCCGAGGTTGTCCGGTGGGATCTTGTTCTCGAGGATCAGACCCACCGCGTCCAGCTGCTCGCCCAACGTTTTCATGACGTGGGTCCGATAGTCGATAACGTCCTGATCGTCTGCCCGGAGGGGAAGCGAGGTGATAAGAAGCAGGCCCAGGGCGGGAAGGACCAGAGAACGGGTCATGTCAGCTCCTTGCACTCCACGAATCGCAGCGGCCAGTCTGATCCACCGGCCCGCTCATGATGACGCAGTTGCCGCAGCCGCTCTTCGCGCTGTCGGGCGTAAAAAAACCACACAGGCTGCAGCTCTGATTGGCGACCGTCGAGACGCTCGCGTAGTGGAGCGATGTGCGCAGTGACTCGGACTGCGGATCGACGCAGGACTCGGCCGCCTTGACCAGGGCAGGCAGACTCGCCGCCGCGGCGCTCAACTGCAGCGCTCGGCGCAGGAACAATCGTCGGGGTAGCTCGGCCATCAGCGGCAGGTTAACACTAATTGGCGCCGGCCAGGCTCGCCGCCGGTGAGGCCACGGCGGCCGTCGGCCGCTGCGGTTGGCGCGGATCGGGCGGGCCGCGATAGGGCTCGGCCGGACGGCGGGCGGCGATGGCCGCGAGCGTGGCGGGCTGCGGGCGCGAGGCGGGCACGATGGCGACCTGGGTGAACTCGGCGCGCAGCGCCGATGAGATTGCGGTGTTGGCGCCGCTCTTCGGATCCGGATACGCATCGGCCAGGCGCCGCAGCGCGCGATAGAGCGCCGGGGCGGAAGTCTGTCCGTAGTTCTGGTGGTGCGTTGACCAGTTCTTCATCATCTGCAGGTACCAGCTCTCCACGTCGCTGTAGCCGGCGATCAGCCCCTCGGCCGTGGTCGGCGTCAGTTTCATGCGCAATCGTCCGGCGCGCATGAACTCATCGGTGGCGATATAAAACGGCGCCCAGGGGTAGACGATATCGACCGGCTCGGTCGTCAGCACACCGTCCTTGATCGAGCCGCGCATGTGTTGGATGTAGCGTGCGCCCCAGCGTGAATCGATGCGCTGCGAGCCGCCGGGGACCACCTTCTTGCCGGTCGCGTCGTAAAGCAGCGGATCGCGGCCGCGGTAGAGCGTGACCTGAACGTTGGGCGAATTGACGAGGTCCTCGACCCCGGTGATCTCGAAGATCAGCCGGTTGTACTGGTCGCGCCCGATCATCTCATCGTCGAAGAACTGGATGGCGCCGTCCGGTCCGCGGTAGTTCTTGATGCAACCGAGCGCGCGGAACAACTGATTGTCGATGCCGGGCTCACCCGTGGGGCTGGTGAAATCGTTGGGGCCGACCTTGCCATCGAGGTTGAGGCCGAGCGCGGTGGTGCCGCGCGCCTCGTGGAACGCGAAGCCATCATCGGCGAGCGTCGGATACCAGCTCTCGATTTCCCACCGCAGCTGCGTGTCCACCAGTGTCCGCTTGGGCCCGTTTTCCGGATACAGTTTCTTGAACTGCTCGCGGTTGCCCTCGTTGAAGCCATCCGGGCACTCGCTCTTGCCGCCCTCGGTCTGGTAGTTGGCCCAGTGAAGGTTGGTGAGCGCATACGCGATGGAGCCATTGACCGGTGCGCCCGCCGGCGCGTCAGCCGCTCCGGCCTGGCAAGCCAGGCCAAGTGCCACCAGCAACGAAGAGGCCTTGAGCATGTTCATCCGCCCCGTCCGAAGTAGTCGTCCCGCAACCAGAAGGCATTGTACCCCTCGCGCTCGCCGCGGAACTCGCCGTAGGCATCGCCGTTGACATCCCCGGGCTGCGCATCGCCCGCGTACACGTATACGGGCCGGTCTCGGTAGGCCCAGACGCGCAGCGACTTGGCATCGTCCGCCCGGGCACGCCGGCCGGACATCGGATCGATGCTGATGACGCTCCAGCTGCGGCTGTGGCTCACGGCTCCCGCTGGCGCGGCCACGTAGGGGAAGTTGCGCAGGCAGCGCGCCGCATCGCCACCGCCGCACATCATCAGACGGTACACCTGGGTCTCGGTCGGATGATCGCATCCGAGCTGGTCGATCGCGTCATCGCCGCAGGTGTAGGCGTAGATGGTCATGCCGTGCGCATCGGCCAGCACCTGGCCGGAAGTTGTCTCCTGGACCGTGAACTCGGCGGGCGGGGCGGGCGCGCGCTGCGTGTACACGTTGTGCCAGCCGGGCTCATCACTGCCCGCCAGGCTCCGCGCGCGCGTGTCGAGCGCGTAGCGATACAGCGGCTTGCCGCGGAAGGCCCACTGGCGCACTCCAGGCGAGCGCTCGATGATGGTCCACTCACCGTGCGGGCGGACGGATTCGGGCGCCAGCATCGGCGGCCAGGTGCGCGCGCAGCTCGCATCGCAATTGGACCTGGTGGAGCTGTCGGCGTCCGAGGCGTACACCGAAAAGCCGCGTTCGTTCTGCAGCAGGCGGCCAATGACCGTGGTGGTGACCTTAAATCCGGGCGGCACATCGGCGGGCGGGCCGATCGGCACCCGCACCGCCGGATCGTCCCCCTCGTGATCGTATCGCTCGCCGCCCAGCACGTCGCCCGGTCGGGCATCCAGCACTGAGGTATAGACCGGCAACCCGTCGAAGGCCCACTGCCTGTTGCCGTCCTCGCGCTTGACGATGGTCCACTTGCCGACTGGCTTGGCTGACGCATCGGCCAGCACCGGCGGCCACATCTGCACGCAGCTCGGACGGGTGTCGAGCTCCGGCATCTCGAGGCCACCCGGATACGGACTCATGTAGCCCGAACTCTCGGTGGTCTTTACCGAGGTGCAGTGCGACTGCCCCTTGGGATCGCCGGTGTTGCCCACGCGCATGATCTTGAACGGCCAGGTGTACAGCGTGCGCCCGCGCGGATCGGCGAACACCGGGCCGTCAAGTTCGGTGGCCTCGACGCGAAAGTGCGGGGGCATCGGCACGTGCACGTAAGGCTCGGTGGGCGCACTCACCCCAGCGCCTGCGGCCAGCGAGGCGGCCGACAGGAAGCCGAGCGCTGCGAGCCCGCGCCGCGCGCAATGCCTGAATCTACCGTGCGCGGCTTTCACGCCAGGATCTCTCCGATTTCCTTCGAGGTCGCGTTGCTCTTGGTGCCCCAGGCGCTGGCGTCGAGGCCGAACACCTTGAGGGCCGTGTAGCCGACACGCGCACCGGGCCCGGCGGCGCCGTCGATATGCAGTCCCGTCTTGACGCGCCCCCCCGCGCGGCCGGCGGTGAACATCGGGATGCCGTCGAGCGAGTGGATGCGGGCCCAGGCCGTGTCGCTCGAGGCGTAAATCAGCATGTTATCGAGCAGCGTGCCGTCGCCTTCCTTGACCTTGGTAAAGGCCTCGACGAAATAGGCCCACGATTCCATCGAGCGGCGCAGGAACCAGGAGGCGGTGGGCTGGTAGCCGATCGACTGATCGATGGGCTCCTCATGCGTGCAGGTGTGATGCGGCTTTTCGTAGCCCGCTTTGGTGGTCGAGGCGAAGGCCGCGGAATAAGCCATGTTGCATACCCGCGTCTGATCGCAGGCGACCGCCATCACCATCAAGTCGGTCATCATGCGGTGGCGCTGGGCAACCATGGTGGCATCGACGCTCGACTTGGGCTCTTCCTTGGGCTCCTCGACCGCATGGCAGGAGGCAATCGGCTCGGGCTTGGTCAGCTGCAGGTCCATCTGCCGCTCGAGGTCCCTGAGGTCCGAGTAGTACTGATCGAGCCGCGTGCGATCCTCGCTCCCCACCATCCGCGAGAGCTCCTTGGTCTGATCGAGCACGCCGGAGAGCACGCTCTTGCGGGCCATGACGCGCGGATTGGGCGTAAAGGCGCTGGCATTCGGATCCTGGTAGCCCGGGCCGAACAGCTTTTTATAGAAGTCGAGAGGCGAAGCTTCCGCGGCATTGATCGAATTGGCGTTCTCGTAGCTGAAGCTGGTGCGCACATCGCCGTTGGCCGTGGCCGTCACGGTCTGAAAGCGCGTGGTGCGGCCGATCGCGCGCGCGATCGTGACATCGATGGTCTCGCCCGGGCGGTCCTCGGGGCCAATCGGGGTCGAGCCGGTGCGCAGGATGATCCACCCGGAGTAGTGGCACAGGTTGGGTGAGGAATCCCGGAACGCGTTGAAGTTGGTGTACAGGTTGATGTGCTGGCGCACGTTCGCGAGCGATGACAATTCGTCCGGCAAATCGTAGTTCGCGCCCAAGGTCTTGGGCACGAACACACTGGAGTTCATGCCCAGTCCCCAGAACCAGGTGCCAAAGCGCACCGGGATTGGGGCCCCGGAGGCCATGGCCGTGCCGCTCTCGTTCAGGAAGCAGTTGAGGAGCGGTAGGCCCAGCGTGACAACGCCGCCGTTGAGCATGCCGCGCAGCACGCGGCGTCGGCTGAGGAGGGCCAGTCGGCTGTGATGTTTCATGGATGGACTCCCGCATTCCCGGCCGGTTCGACGCGCGCCACTGCCGTGGGTTTCTCGCCCGTGACCGTCGTGAATGAATTGCTGAGTGCGATGGTACGCAGCAGCTGCGGCAGCTTGTAGCCCTGCTGTGCAAACTGCGCACCGAAGTAAGGAACGACCGGGGCCGTGTTGCCGGCCGGCGCCTGGCCGACCGCGTAGCCGTACAGGCGGGTCACCAGGCAGGTCGGGAGCGCTGGATGATCGTGCAGTGCCTGCGCCAGGCCGACCGCGTCGGTGTAGGTCTTGCCATCGAGGTTGCCGCTGGCATCGATCGGCGCGCCGCGCTCGGTCGTGCGGTACTGGCCGGCTCCATCGAAGTTTTCAAGCGCTAGGCCGATCGGATCGGTGATCTTGTGGCACCCCGCGCATACCGGATTGGCGCGGTGGGCCGCGAGCCGTTCGCGCGCCGTCAACAGCGTTGATTTCGGGTCTTCGATGAGCGAGAAATCCACGTTCGGGGGCGGCCGTGGCACTTTCTGGCAGAGCAGCAGTTCCCGCAGCGCCTTGCCGCGCAGCGTCGCCGAGCTCCGGCCGGGATGTGCGTGCGAGGCGAGGAAGGCGATCTGTGTCAGCAAGCCCACGCGCTCGCTGTCGGCAGGCACCGAATACGGGGTCCAGCCCGGCGGCGCCGCCACCCCGTACAGTGGCGCGAGCGCCGGGGAAATAAAAGTATCGCGGGTCGTGAAAAGGTTGCGGTAATCGCCGTCCTTGACCAGCAGCTCATCGACGATCATGCGCAGCGTCTGTTCGCGCGCATCGCTTACCGTGTCGGCGATAAAGGCGGGATAGATACTCGGGTCCTTGGCCAGCACCGCGAAGTCGTCAAAGCCCAGCATGTCATCGAAAAAGGCGCGCACTCCGGTCTCCAGGCGGGGGCTGGAGAGCAGGTAGTCGACCGCCTTAGCCTGACCGGCCGCAGTGTGCAGCTCGCCGTGCTGCGCCCACTTGAGCAGCTGATCATCCGGCGCCGCGTTCCACAGGAAGAAACTAAGACGGCTCGCCAGCGAGTAACTGTCCAGGCGGTACTGGCCCGGATGCGCAGGATCGGGCTCCGAATGATCGACAATAAATAGAGTCTGCGGAGCGATCAGTAAACCCTCGAGAGTCACGGCCAGCCCGGCGTAAAAATCCTTGAGGCGCTCGGCCGTGCTGTGCGCCTGACCGACGTAGTCCGAGAGCTCCTTGCTCGTGAGCGGGCGTCGGTACAGCAAACGCCCCACCAGTCCTACAAAGCGGCTGGCGCAGGCATCATCGGCGCGTGTTGTCGTATGCGGGGTGCAGGGAATCAGGAAGGCGCGATAGTCAGGGCCCACAACTTTGTCGGCGACCGCGCCGGCTGTGCGCTGGAACTCCTGCATCTGTCCGAGCGTCACGCCCGCCGAAGCGCCGCCGATAGCCAGCAGCCCGTCGGTGCGGCGGAAGGGCGCGAAATGCGCGCCCATGGCGATGTCCGGGCCGAACACATAGGAAAGGGAGTTGAAGTACTGATCCTGGGAGATCAGCCGGACGTGCGGAGTTGAAGCGGTATTGGCGGGTTCCTGCGCCACTGGGACGGCATGGCCAAGGGGCGGAAGCGCCGCGAGTACGGACAGGGCCAGAATCCTGAGCTTCGGTCTCACTATGTAAATTCCCAACCTCTCGGGTGGCAGTGGCGGCCACGCGCCGGTCAGAAACGTGTCCGGCGACATGGAAAACCAAGCGATTATAAGCCAACTTGGGCCCACTCACTTAGTGCCCTGGGCGGAGGTCTGGCGCGCCCGATGGTCCAGTTGCGGCGCTTCGCGCCAAAACGGCACTCTGCGGTGCAGCAGCCCGCGCGTGTCCGGCGGTACGTCGAAGTTCGTCCGTGCGCAGCATCGATGTCAGGCCAGGCCACTTCGCGCAGGCAGACATTGAGCAGAGAAGAGGTGTGCTATGGTGGAAAAAGACCAAACAACGAAGAGAATGCCGCATGGCTCGTGAGCAAAGCGGACAAAGCCTGGGGCTGGTGGCGTTGTGCTTGCTGGCCGGGTGTGGTGGCGGTGGCGGCGATAGCAGTTCGATGGCGCCGCCTCCGACAGCCAGCATTTCCAGCTCCTCGACGGATGTGGCTGCCGACGGATCGGTCACGCTGACTTGGTCCTCGACAAACGCTACCTCGTGCACGGCATCCGGCGCCTGGAGCGGCGCGCTGGCAACCTCCGGTTCCAAGAGTGTTGTCGTCACCCAGAATTCGATGTACTCCCTGTCCTGCAGCGGAGCGGGCGGACAGGCCACAGCGCAGGTCAACGTCATCGCCGCTCCCATGCAACTCGCCGTGACCGTGAAATACCAACGGCCGGGTGCGCCGGTCGTCAATACCGCCGGAACCTACTACGTGCCTGATTGGGCGCATCCGGTTACCGCAACCGTACCCTACGTGTATGTCGAACTTGACGACCCGACCGGTCAGCCGGTGCAGTCGGTCTACGCCAATGCCAACGGCGTCGCCACCTTCACCGGACTCGACCCACGGGTAAGCTACACCCCACAGATAATCTCGCGCGCTAAGAGCGCCACGCTCGGCATCGATTTCGAGGTGCTCAACAACACCGCACCGATTGACACCTCCAAGGGCACATTCCGGGCGCGCTATCCGCTCTATTCGGCATCCTTTTCTCCCTACACACCCACCAATCTCGTGTCGCAGTCGGTCGCCGTCACGGCTCCCGATGGTTGGAATGCCTCGATGGGCAAGCTCGTAGATGATCAACGAGTCGCCGCACCCTTCGAATTGCTGGCCTATGCCACCTTTGAGGCGCAGACAGTATCGGCGGCCGCCGGCGGGGGGAGCTGGCGTCCGCTTACCATTCTCTGGAGCGTTGAGAACAAGGGCGGACTCGCCGCACCTCCGGACAACTACGACCAGGGCACGGTCACGGGCTCAGGCGGCTTCTATGAGTCGAGTCATGGTGCGATCGACACCAATGGCACCGACTCCGGCAGCAACGTATCGGAGGATACGATCTTCCTGTCGGGTGATCAGACCGCCGAGGCGATGGATATCTATCCCACCGTGATGACGCACGAGATGGGCCACTTCGCGCAGTCGCAGTTTTCCACCGAGCAGTCTCCCGGCGGCAATCATTCCTACAACGACTACGAGGATCCCACCCTGGCCTGGGTCGAGGGCAGCGCCAGTGGCATCGCGGCCCTGGTCATGAACACGCCCAAGCAGGATCGTCTGGGATATGTCGGCGGCGAAATCGTGGTGGGCGTGTACGACATGACCAACAACACCATCAGCGGCAACCCGCAGAACTGGCCGATCGGCTGGTACCAGGAGTCGACCACCACGGCGATGATGTGGGCAAACTACGATCCAAACGGGACCATACGCCTGTCGGCCGCCGCTACGCTGGCTCCTATGTTCTCCAGCGACTGGCTGCAGGGCGCGTATCTCAACACCGTCTGGGCCTATCAGTATCTGCTCAAGCAGGCCAACACCGCCGCCGCCGTCGCGATCGACGCCTGGAGCGCTGCGCACAACATCGTGACTGCAGGCAACGATGTGTGGGGCTCGACCGAGATCCACACCGGCAATAGGACCGCGCAGGATTCGCTTCCTCCTTACACCACAGTGAATATCGGGCAGACGCTGCAGGTGTGCTCGGCCGGCGCGCCGCTGGAATACAACAAGGAGAGCAACGTGCGCTACCTGCTGCTGCAGGGCGACGGCGCATCGCATACGCTGACGGCCCAGGGTGCGGCTGGAACCGTGCCGGTGTTGTCCGGACTCTACTTTACCGCTGGCAGCAACACGACCTCACAATCGGGCGTCGCCCCGGTCGCCGGCGCCGTGACGACGGTCGGGGACTGCAGAGTTTCCTATGGCCAGTATTCTTCGGACACAACCGCGTGCTCCGAACCGGCTGCCCCGCCGGTCGAGCAATGCTGGAGCGTCACGTGGCAATGATGGGCCTGCCCAAAGCGCCGGCCCCGATGGAGAGTCGTACCATGGCATGCAACAGTGAGCCGCAGAGCAGACTCGCAGGCACGCGAGCCGCCCAATTGTTCGGTGGCGTATTCGGCATTTTCTTCCTGAGCATCGGCTTGGCGACGGTCCCGGTCAGCAACGAGCTGGGGCTCAGCATGAAGGTGCTCAAAGGCGGAGCGACATCCACCGTCGAACTGAAGTTCCAGCCCAAGCGCAGTTTTGATTCCGTCACGATCGAGGCGGCCAGCGGCGTGGGGTCGCTGAACTCATCGTGTGCGTTTGCCCATTCCGGCGTGATCGCTGGTCACTCCTACACCTGCCAGGTGGATGTGTCGGGTAAGTCTTCGGACGCAGCGATGACCTTGAATGTCATTGGACGGCGGGCAGTGCCCGGCGGGGTCGTGCCCGAGACCGAAATGCACAATCTATCGATCAGGAATTCGGGATTCGCGGTTGCGCACAAACGCGCTTCGGCTTCGCATCACGATGTCGCCGAACAGGCGATCTTGAACAAGTAGCAGTGATCAACAGCTAGAGCCGGTGCGCGCTGCTGCGCCGGGGTCTTGCGACCCCGACGCAGCTTCATGCCGATCGCCAAAAAAAGCTAACAGACTCCCGGATTGGCGTTGCAGGCCTGTGTAGCCAGGCTCTTCACGTTGGTGCTGAGAAAGGGAGCCGCGCCCTGATTCTTAGGGCCATTCGAAGTCGAGCCCCAGCTGGTCGTGCCGACCACTGTATTTTCCTGAGGTGCCGACCCGAGGGTCGTGGAACTCAGGTTCGGGCGCTTACCGAAGTTGACCAGCCACGGGCCGCCGCTCGAACCGCCACACATCAATGAACCGATCACTGTGTTGTTGGCATTCACCGCCGAGGTCGCACCCTGCGAATCGTTGCGCTCCATGATCTCGCCATTGTCGAGGCAGGCCGGGTAGCCGATCTGCGTGATATGCGTGAGCTTGTTGGAGGTGAAGCCGTAGCCGTCCCAGGCATAGCCGTAGAAACCGGTGCTGGTCCCGGGATATTTACCACTCACAGGATTCAGAACCATGATGGCGACATCGTCCTTGCACACCACGCCCTTCTGGGAGCAGGTATCACTGCCGTTGGCGTAGGCCGCAAGCACGTACACGGCCTTGGCGGTCCAGTTTCCGTACGGCGCCGCTCCGTTCTTGTACCCGGGAACAAAGCGGAAGTTGGTGTAAAAGTGATTCTTGCCGAAATCGTTGACGCAATGTGCCGCCGTGACGACCAGCCCCTTGCCGATCAGCGATGCGGAGCAAATGAACGAGCTACCGCCGTCACTGAAGAACAACTTTCCGGCAGCGCGAAACGGATAGATCTTGTTGGTGCTGCCACTCGCCCCATCGGCCCGGGAGGTGCTGAAGGGGAGATTGCTGGTGCCAAAGTCTTGCGGGCTGACGCCACCATCGTCTGACAGACCCTTAGCAGGGGTACCAAGGAACACGGGGCGCTCCTTGCCGTCGCCCACCTGGCCACGAACGAATCCGGGGTGCGCGCTCGGCGCTGTGGCAGCAGAAGACAATAGGCCGATCAGCTCCGCGCGGACGGTGTCCGCGGAAAAGTTGCTCGCGATCGGCAGAGCCTTGGGACGCGCATTGACGTAGTCAATCGGGTCTTTGGCGAGTTGCGTGGCTTGGTCCGCAAAACGGATGCTGGTGACGGTGCCGTGCTGCATGACGCCCGGCTGCGCGGCATAGAGTGCACCGTTAACGGCGCATCCCAGCAATACGGTGGCGACGCGTAACGCAATTCTGCCCGAAACAGAAAAATCCAGGTTCATTGAGAGGCCCCTCTGAGTGCTTGTGACGTGAGCGACGAGGGTGTGGTTGCCCGCTGATCAAGGGAGCTCGCAACAACGATTGGCAGGCGCCGAAGAATAACTCGTCACGCGCCAGCCTAATGATCGACCCCATCCGTCGGTTGAAAAGCAGTGTGGAATCGTTCCTTCGGAAATGCAATAACCAATCCGCTGCAGTAGTGTTTGGTCCTACAGTTCCCGCTGTGTCGTCGTCCCATTAACGTTGCATTCGAATTGCTGAGCGGGTGGTAGTATTACCCAGAGCAGTTGTCGCACGTGCGCTGACACAAATAACTTCGGCGCCGAACAAGTCTCGGAATAGTTGAGTGTGCCGTGCCTCGCGCTTGTGTTTTACATATGCATAAAGAGAATTGTCGCGTGGCGTGAGTGGTGCAACGCGCGGATTAATTAAAGTTGGCCGTGGCGCTACGCAAATGAATCCAATGATGGGGGCATCCATGTTCCAAGGCTCAGGTGTCCGTCGGGTGTGGTGTTTGCTGATGGTCTGTTGGCTGACGTTGCTTGGTGCCGGTACGTTAGCGAGCGCAGCGAATGCGCGCCCTCCACACGTGAGTCGTTTGCGTCTGTACATCATGGACTGCGGGACGATCGTGCCGATGGATCCGGCTCTCTACGGTCTCAAGGCCGAGGAGATACACGGCGATACCGGGTTCGTGACGCCGTGCTATTTGATCGTCCACCCGAAGGGCACCTTGGCCTGGGACGTTGGCCAGGTGCCCGATGCGGATATTCCTGACGATGGCACTATGGTGCAGCAGACGGTGTTGCGCGCTACGCGCAGGCTGTCCACTCAGTTGCTGGCGATCGGCTATCGGCCCCAGGACATCAACTATCTTGCCATGTCGCACTACCACGCCGATCACACAGCCAATGCCAACGCCTTTGCTTCGGCGACCTGGATTGTCCAGCAGGCTGACTACGACATGATGTTCGCCCCTGGCGAGATCCCGATCCGCGCGCCTGCGACTTACAAGGATCTCAAGAACGCCAAGCGCGTGATGTTGCACAACGAAGATTACGACGTGTTCGGCGACGGCAGTGTCATCATCAAGACCGCGCCGGGCCACACTCCGGGACACCAGATGTTGTATCTCCGGCTGAAAAAGTTCGGTCCGTTATTACTGGCTGGGGATCTGTACCACCTGCCGGAAGAGCGCGCGCTCGATCGGGTGCCGACCTTTGACTACAACGCCGACATGACACGGGCGACCCGAAAGAAGACCGAGGAGTTCTTGACGAGCACGCACGCC
>Ga0157379_10001466_pt1 | contig 19445 bp, 20 predicted proteins | sample S25metaG_FD_121802 | JGI IMG/M metagenome (GOLD analysis project Ga0157379, IMG submission 121802) | Switchgrass rhizosphere microbial communities from Kellogg Biological Station, Michigan, USA - S2-5 metaG | ecosystem: Host-associated > Plants > Roots > Rhizosphere > Soil | place: USA... | reverse complement strand
TAAAAAATCATGATACCTACTGGAATGCGAAATTCTACTTGGTTCTTACAATGATCTTGTAAAAATCCTGGGGCCCATTACAAGATGCATATATCATCCTATAGATATTATGAAGTCTCTGCGGGAATTATCCAGATATTCCAACACACTTGTAATTCGGTCCAAACAATTGTCGGCAGGGCACAAGGCTCACGGGGAGTCATAATATATGTGAATGTTCGCAATGTGATCGCAATCCACGCTCTGAATTACTCATCCTTATAATTGCATTACAACGGATGCCAGTCCATATGGACTTATCGGGCGCTTATAATGCAATACAATTTTTTGACGGTTTGGCTGATATGACCGTAAGTCAAATCCCCCAGAATTGCAGAAAAGCTATAGCTTCGCTGTTAGAATATGTTGGGTTAGGATTAGAGTTGGAATGGGGATTTATATCGTATCTTCTGCTAGAAAATAGGCGTTGAATGGGAAGGCTTAAAACTAGAACCCCAGACCTATTACTAAAATCGTATAATCACCAACCGCTATGTATCTGGTGCCTCTTATCCTGATCGATCCTTATGCATGTACCCACATTCCGGTGTCTATCAGGCGCCAGACTCACCTCTTACAGACCCGCTATATACTCTGGTTTGTTGGGATCTTCTGGATTTACGAAAGGGAGATTGAACCTCGCTGTCATCCTTTTTTTTTTTTTTTAATTCAGAAGAAGAAAATCAGAAGACATTCAAGGTCTCCTTCGGCTTTCTAGTACATAGGGGTCATCACTAATATTATTGCCAGGTCACCAAAAATATTCAAGAAATCTTAGATCCCGAGCCACATCCATTGGGCTATCCTTCGGTTTCTTGGCGAGGCATTCCATCGATCCATCGATGTAGCGAGTGGATAGCCACCCGCAAAGAATTGTACGACCTGAACACCTAGAACTCTACACTGTCCTTTTTTTTGACGAAATACAGCAATACCTCAACCTAGAAATGAGTCACGTCCGTTTCCGTATTGTAATGTTTTTGTATTTTATTTATTTTATTTATTTTATCCTGCCCAATGACGTATGCCAGTGCGAAACCCTCTTGAAGCCGCCTTGATTGGAATTTAATATAATTGCTCTTGATTTACTCACACTTTTATCCACGGAAAGCTCATTTCAGATTTCTAACATGATGTGCTGCCATGGACCGCTTCTCGATACAGTACTACTCCTTGATACGCTTTTGATAGCGCAACGCTGATGTACTCTTTGATTAGCAACTTACCCAATATGACTTACAGTCCGTTTCCTATTCTCTGATAGGCTTATAATTCTCTCGGGATATTGGAACTTGCTGAGAGGCTCGATGGCATGGGTTGATGGGCTCAAGTGCCAGTACAATCTGGCCCACTCTTTGATACACTCTGGAATATTCTCCCCACATAAAGTCGACATAATTATATGCCCAAAAAAATGAAAAATAGTCTAATATTATAGTTTTGATACTTTTATATACCAATGTGTCGGAAGTGGGTGCCGGCTGGGCGAAGTCCGCGTGGTGTATCAAGGAGCGGTGAATGAGCGTTTCGGAGTAATTTACGTGATATATTCCTTCGAGACACCAAGCGAACACCACAACCTTTCTCGTCAATGCCGTACCCTCGGAATCCTTCTTATACAGATCCCCTCAGATAGAGTTTCAGGTGGATAAATCAGTCCGCGCCCGGCAAAAGAACCCGTAAAAGTCCAACAATATACCAAACCAGTCGTGGAGGAAACAAGAAGGGGTGGGGGAGAACGACCGGCCTTATGCCTTGAACGGTATGCCTTAAAGCAGGTAATGGCACTTCTCAGTTTATTAGTGTGGGCTCTACCGTTTCCCAGAAAAGAATCTTCTTTTGGCCTCCAATGATTTAGAAGCGAATATTTGCCTTCAATCAATTGCAGGGACTTCCAAGCTTTATGTCCATAAGAGTATATTTGGGTGGTACTATCAATTCCGGCTTACAGTGAAGTGCGATGTCACCCATGTTTTTAAAGTTTTGTATTTCTCAACTTCATTGACAGACTGTACAGTCTAATCAGGTGGAATAATTGAGACACCTTCAACCCTTCAGTTCCTCTCGTGGTACGTAGTTGTCTGGGATTAGCGTTGTTCTTCATATACAAACTTCCAACGAAAATAAAGCTGACCAGGAATTACTCGGTATAATCTTCTCTCTCAGGTTTACTAACTCTTCGCAGCTTCCGCGAGCGGACTGCCGTGGCTCCGGGGCTAGAGCTCTTAGACATAGATAACTTTGTCTATGGAACCCAAGAGAAATCCATGCGAACGTCATATCCATGATTGAGTTCCGAAATATTAGTTTTGCTTCCAAGAGGAAGCGTACGTGGTTCTGTCGTTTGGTTTGAGAGGGTTCTGCAACGACCTTCAGAAATGTAACGTCATCGTCCGAGAGATTATGGAACGGATAGAGAGAGCAGGATATTGGAATATTGGATCATTGCGTCTTCGTTCGGTTACCTCTCCCACAAGTTGTTACCGTAATACCGTGGCAAGTCGTGAAGGAGTTCGAGAGTCCGATATCTGACACTTCTGGCATTCCTGAAGCAACGTTTAGCGACTAGGTTCCCGAAAAGATTCGACTCGTTGAGCTAATTTTGGAGCTGATGGCGACCAATGTCTTCCTCCCAGAAGATTAGGGGTAATGAAACCAGAAAAGAGAAGCTTCATTTATGTTAGCATTACGTCCTCGTGCTACTAGTAAATAAAAATTCACAGAACTAAAGCAAATAATTAAGTGTCGAATAAGCACAGAAAACATTGGGTCCTCCTGGCATGCATAATGGGACTGATCGGTATTGATGGTTGACCCTTCTTGGTCGTATTTATTTCCATCAATTATGGGTTAACACCGGCAAAAAATATATTTAGAAGACTTGAGCACACAGCTGTTCTTGTCAGGAAAAGAATCTGAATTTGTTGTTGAGACAGGACAATTTGTGCGACAATTGTTACCGCATGGATTGCCGGGATGGAACGATGAATAAGTTTCGTATGTCTCCAAATCAGAAACCAGGAATAGACATGTGACGACCCAAGTTCTCGAAATTGGACGCATTTTTCTAAAAAGTGTTCTATGAAGGGGAGACCCAGAAAATAATGGGAATACAGCAAAGGAAAGACACTGTTAAAAGAGTATGCGATAGTCGGATTCGAAATGAGAGATTCCTCGACTATTTTCCCAACATCCAGGAGTACCGGTCCAGATGTCAATTATTTCTCGAAATGGTTTCTCGACCTCTTCGGAAAGAGATCGAGGGATACGGTTAGCGTGGTGAGTAGGAACTGGAGAAGGTGGTCGAACGGGAGAACAGATGGAATTAAACGTTCGGGAGGAAAAATGTGGCAGGGTGAAACAGAGTAATTGAGAATTCGAATCGGGACAATCCAAAGGCACCAAAGTTGGCAGAGCTATGAAGCATACGTATTGCCGACCAGAAGATTATTATAGATGTCTACTTACGAGAACACTGGGATATGGACACCTATAGATTGTCTATCCAAAGAGTAGTTGTAAATGATCGTGACGAGGGAACTTGTCGTGGAAATTAAAGGGATAGTCTCTGATTGCTGCGGGTATCGCAAAACTCGAGGAGCCACAGTATAGGCAAAATATTAAGATTTCTGGCGATTTTTTTTTTCAAGACACTTGGATGAGTCTTGGAGTTGCCCTAGGAGTGGAACAGGTGTAGGAGTTTTGGGATTCTAAACACCAGCTTAAAGACTAAGGGACACTAGACTCTTTAAGAGGATTTCAATTTCAATGATGAACTGAAATTTAAGATGCCTGAGGAGGGGTAACGGAAACCTTGTCCATCTTGAAATCCTGAAAGGCTGGTTTGGAAACAAGGGGCGCTCGAGGTATAAAGGGAGGAATTTGCTCAATGTGGGATGGGGCATATATGCAGCCATCTACTGCGATGCACCATGCTAAAGCGGACGCCAGCCGGAAACAACATTAATGTTCCAGGGTTGGGAGAACACTTACCCATTTCATAACCAACTCACGGTATTTGGGGGATAACGTGTCACTATCTTTTAGGAAGCTCTCCTGATAGAGCATTCTCAGGGAAGGGTTGATCACTATCTTCGATCACTTCCATGCCGCTTGAACATTGCCAATAGGTCGACTTTGTGGCTGAAGGAGATTCCTGGGCCGTATCTTTAAAATAACCGTAATATACGAGAAGATTCGAAGATGTCGATGAGGAACGTTATCGAGTTCTGCAGGTGGCTATGCATAGGTCCGTGATCCCCCAAATCAACGGAAAAACTTCCATTATTCCCAACCATAAGGAAAGGCTATGTTATCCCCATGATCCATCTTCTTGTAAACGGAAGACACGGTGGTAGATATTCCTAGCTCTGAACGGGACCGAGTGTGACCTTATAAGCCAACCGAGAGAAAAGCAGCCGCTCCAGGCCTTGGTTCACGTAATAGTAGAATCTTGCGACGAAACCTTAGGAGCTAAGTTGGGCTACCGGCTCCGCTGGAGAGGAAACGGCCAACTGAGAATGCGTTGGAGCAAACCGATGCGGGACTTCCTCGGGAGAAATAGACTCGATGTCATTGGAGGATGTGGGTAGAAACTTGAGACGTAAAGGTATGGATCGACTGTGCTACGACGGCATGTTGGGAGTGGCAATTGTGGCATGGTAAGACGGTCCCTCTTTTTTGAAAGAAAGACAGCCTCCCGGTACGATTGTTTGCAAGAATGTGGAGTATGTAACACTATTAGCGAATAACGTACCTGAGGAACGTGGAGTTGGCACTCGAGTTTCAATTTCACCCTAGGACTCGTTCGTCCTATGTTTCTCCCGGAGAAAAAAATCCGCAGGATAAGTAAACGTAGGGGTGGGCGGTTAAAAAGGGAGTTAAACCTGTCTTAACTAAGGGTACTTCGAACTTAGGAAGCGAAGAGAAGTAGAAGACCTCTAATTCGTGAGTCCTTCGTTTGCTGTATCGGGGAATAGGGTATGTTCTCACACCCTAGCATCTGAGAATATTCGTGGATTGATGTTCTATGACGGACCCGAACACGGTTGGATAAGCAGGCGTAGTTAGGCACTCACCTGCGTGAAGGCTATGGAATATGATGTTGACGGCCTAATTATAAATTACCTGTAGAATATCGTGGTCTTATTAAATCGAACTTTCAATTGACAGTAAACCGTTAGATACATTGTAATTGCCATGTGAGAGCGAAATAAGGGAGGAAACTTCTTCAAGCACATCTCTAAATACTAGAGAGAAGAATAAGCTAGACAACTAGAGGGTCACGCCTCGTAACATCGTTCTTCATCGTCGTGGTCGGAAACCGAAAAATATTACTGGAAGCAGGTTTATTTTTCGCCGAGGACCCCGACATACGAGAGAGAAGAGCCTCTCTTCGAAAAGACAGGGAAGATGTTTAACCTAGATTTCCATGACGTCATTATTCAAACAGGGCTCCTGTTCTTTTGTTCTAGGATACTTTCGGACTAGATGGGGAATCCTGTCTCCTTCAGAAGTTTTTCTCCTCCGCATGTAAGGGTATGGCGGAATTCTGGAATTTTTTTCCAATATATCTTGAATATCTGGACCAGTGACAACGGCTCGTCCCTGTAGCACCCGTGGGAAGCTACGTCACAACATTCATCCAAGCTATTGACGTCATGTGTGACGTCAGTTGAGGAGACGCCTGCCACATTGGTTATCAGTAACTCAGTGGAGTCGCCGTTTTCCCGCTGTCCCCTCCATGGCTCCTCCTTCTCCCCATCTTACTACCGCCCCTTCTCCCGCTAGCGCTCCACCTCCTAAGAGGACTCCCCGCGGTATGTCTTTATCGCCGTCTGAGATATTCCTTGCTCATCATCTCCAACAGCGTGCGATGAATGCCGCAGATTGAAAATACGTTGCGAACCGCTAAGGAACGCCGATGAGGACGATATACCTGAGGAATCGCGTCGATGTCGAGGATGCACGTCATCTGGCATTGGTGAGTAGGCAAAGATGTCGTCCATCTGCGGCTTTTTTGCCAGCGCAGAATGAGGCTTCTTGTCGTCGCGATCTGTTGCTTACTGACGTGTCGTTTCAGGATGTACATATACCGGTCAGAATAGTTCGGATTTGATTTCTGTGAAATCATGAAATATAACGCGTCTTTGCGTAGCCCCTGTTCACAAGCGCGGCCCACCCAAAGGGTAAGTCATCCACCTTGTCGCCCCCGTTGGCATCCTTTCTGACAGAACTCTCACCAGCTACTTGAGCGCCTTGGAACAAAGATTAAATGATGCAGAGGCTCTTTTGGGGGCATTGATATGCTCGAAGGATCCCAGAGCGACTACTCTGATTACGGATCTCTCGAAAGACCCACTGGCCCTCTCGATCATTAGTCGTGTTTCTAATAGCGAATTTGGTCCTACTGGAAGGGCTGAACGCTCAAAAGCTGGCATCCGTTCTAAAACTACCGAGACACCCATGTTTACCATCGATAGCAACGGTGAGTTTTCAGGTCTTTTGAAATTCGCATCAAACGGGGGATGCTGAACGAGTGGATACGCGGCACGAGGAGGCTCGTTTCTTGATATTCTGCGTCGTTCCTTTCCTTGTCTCATTCAAATTGCTCCTCCTCTTGGTATCTTCGGTTTATAATACTTAGGTCATCTCGTATTCACGACTCCCAGCAACACGTGGCAGGATTATCTTGACATGCGCCTCAGCCTTGAGATGAAGGCTCGCACTCAAGCAGCAGTTCAAAGCCAGCAACAGAATGGACGTCATCCTCCACAGCTAAATCGTACCAGTGAGCTTGATTCCTAAACTTATCTTTCCAAATATGTTCTAAGAGTCCTATAGCTACAGGCACATCGGCTACGCTCGTCTCCGAGAACGGGGACCTATCTGCCGCCACCCAAGCGCAGGGGCTCAAAGATATACATATGCGCCTCTGCGGTACGCCTAACAATTCCATTTCCTTCCCCATCTCCACCCATGTATCCCTCACATTCCCCACTCCTCCCTCTCTCTTCCCTGCTTCACCTACCCCCCTCTCCACTATTCCCAAGTCAAAAGAAAAGTCGAACGTTACAAGCTCACGTCAATACACCGCAGAAGAGATTAACACGTGGCTTACAACAGATGATATGTCCATCAATGGAACAAATACGAATATCCACCACGCTAGTGTACCCCCAACCAACGGCTCAACTACTGGTTCAACCACAGGAACATACGAAACATACGGTCATGAAGGCGATTATGGCGGAGGAGGCGGCGGCGGCGGCGGCACAAAAGAACACGAAGTACCTTACGGTGCACTCTGTGATATTTTAGGGCTGGATAGGAAGCAGTGGGACTTGTGAGATCATTATGATGAAAGATAAAGCGGAGGTGGAAGTGGAAAAAGAGAGGTGGGTGTTCGATAATCAAAGGATTCGAAGTAGGTCCGGCGACATATTGTGTAAAAGTGACTAATGACGGAGTGAAGGGTGTTTCTGTAGCCAGGTTGAGGAATACCTATACGAGATGGCGCGATGTGTGGACGATGGTACCAACGATTTCCAGTGATTCCTCTCACAAGATGTCTTTATGGCGGATCCGATATCATACGGTTGCGGACGGTTTACCCAACATCACTTACCTTTATTCTCATTCTTCCGTTCTGTTTCCCTCATCATTCTGCCTCAGTACTGCATTTCATAATTATGTCTTTGCAGGCTCAAGCATCGGTTTCTAGCATTACCGCGATATACTACTAATACCCCAATGACCCGCTCCCTCATCTGTTTTCTCTCATACACATCCTTTCGTCGTAGCATACGATTGACGAGCTGTAGGATGACCGCATATGTATAATAGACCCAAAAAGTATTTTCATAACTGCGAAACTTGGACGGGATATACTACAGTCCGTTTGTTGTGAAGATCTCCCTTTCTGCACGGAGCCGAAGCGGAAATGCAGTGGGGCCGTGGGCATACTTATAAAGCCTGACAGAGATACTCCTCTTTTACTCGTTTAAGGAAGTTAAAAGAGAGATCATATGTTCCTTTAGATACCCCAAATCCGTAGGTCAGTAGAGGTCCCCGCGGAACTCGTGGTCTGCCTGCGTGCATACATGTCGATCCGCCTAACAGCAGCAACCCTCAAAGAGAAGTCCAAATCGGCACTCATTTATAGGTAAATAGGGATGTCTGAATTGCTCCATAGACACGCCAGTGGAGCGGAGCAGATAACCCCTTCATAAGGCTCTTTGAGAGACTGCATGTGGCCGTCGACTACGGAGATAGGGCTGCCTCGATTGTCTACCATTTTTTAAGGGTTTATGGTAGGAATTACGTTGATCCCTTGATTTGTAGCAGGAGGATAAGAAACATGGAGGATTCTATGGGAGGGGAAATGTGTAATATCTAGCTAAACCCGGCCCAACCGTAAATGTCTTATGTATGAACTCCTCTATATCTAAAGCCCTTTATTAAATTAATCTAAAAGAAAACAAAGCCATGGCTATATATAGATTGTCATAATTCTTACTGGTGCACATGCAGAATCCTATTCTACCAACATATTCTCACGGACCACCTTTCTGCTTGGTACCAACACTACTCCATACCACGTATTTACCAGAAGGACTTTATCCCAGATAATCTACTCTATGAGAAGTTGCAAATATTTATGGCTCTTTGATGCAAATATCCAGTTTATTCCCTTGTTCTTTTGAATCAAAGTGAAAAAGGACTCAACGAGTCATACTTATTCTATCTAAAAGGACCACTGCTGTCGATTTTATTGAAGGAAATTTCTGTACAGTGTCTGGTCTGAGCAAATCAGTCGCCATTATTGCAACAGGGAACACAACTAGGGTCATGCGGTAGCGTTGCTTCGTAAGTTCTTTTTTACGTACTTCACGTTGAAGAACAGAGCTGATGTATATTCGAAGACAAGATACCCAAGTCACGCTTCAAGGCTTGCCGACCATTGAAGTGGAATAAAAAATAAAATTCATGTGTAGGTTGCGACTGTTATTTACCGTATCGTTGATGTACATAATGTTGAAAGCTTCTCACAGTATTCAGCGTTAGATTTTATCGATACCAGTCAACGGAAGGCTCATTACTATTTCCCTACTGGAAAGCTATTTTAAAACCCTCTCGTTGACATCTCTCGGAAGCTGAAAGATTCATGACATGCTTGGGAAACGCATCGACGAGTATCTCGAGCTCACGACATACTTAAGTGAGCTAGTACTCTTGATCATTCTTCAAGCCCCCCCCCATCTTTACTGTCATGCAAGTACGGTCCCTTTCCATTATTCTCGCCGGTTTAACTTGCGTTTTTCAAGTTCAAGCGGCAGCGGCACCTGCAAAGAAGGTTGCATTTGTCACCCCCAGAGATATTCTGAATTGCTGATGACATTGAATATCCCCATAGGCTTGTTTCTCTGAGATAAACTGGGAATCTTGCACAAATTTTCCTAATATTCAATGTGCTTCCTATAAGGTATCCAACTGCTTATATGTATTCATTTGGTTCTCACTAGGTTCAAAGGTACCTTTGGATTATTTCCGACCACAACTTGGCTCTGCCACGATCGCTTTGACTCGTGTGCCAGCCACAAAACAGCCGAGGCTCGGCACTTTATTCATTAACCCAGGTGGGCGACATTCTTTCACATTGATGAAGAGCTCTATAGTCACCCTCTATTCAGGTGGTCCGGGGGGTAGCGGCGTTTCTTTTGCTCAGGGCCGTGCAAATAGTAGCGTCGCTTTTACCAATGGTCAATATGATTTGTTAGGTCAGTTAGAATAGGTCCTGGCCGTTGCTCTTGTGTTTAATCCGGGTATTTGTGTCCAGGATGGGACCCACGTGGAATAAATGGATCATCGTAAGACGCATCTATCCTGCAGTGGGGTCAAGCTCACTATTTGTCAAATCCAGACCTAAATTTTCTTGCGGTTTCGCCAACAACTCTGAATTTAACGCATTTTTTGCCAATAGTTTCTTCACCGATGGCTTCGAGGTTCGAGGAAATTTCACAGATCCACAAGTCATTAAACAATTCCTCGCGACCGCTCCTGTGGCAGACAAACTGATGCGAAGTCTTGGAGAGAAGTGTGCTCAGACCAACGCCGAGTTTTTACCATTCATGGGCACGGTAATCCACTTCTTTCTCACGCAATATATCTGGTTATAAGATTTTATATGCGTAGGCTTCCGTTGTCCGTGATATTCTGGCGATTTCGGACTGCATAGAAGGGGCTGGAAAACCCATCAATTTCTACGGATTCAGGTGAGTCAAATCATTGAAACCCTAGCAAATTGCCTACTATCAACGTAGCTATGGCACTGTTATCGGAAATTATCTGGTAAATAGTGAGTGCTATCTTCAGAATTTTATCGTGGAGTTACCCATTTAGGACGCCTCCAGTGTTTCCTGAGGTACGTAATCCTGAGATATCTTTGTCCAATACCCACTGTCTGCTGCCATCAGAGAGTTGGGCGGGTTATCATCGATGGAGTCGTGGATAGCATTGTGTTTGTAACATCTGCAGCGCAATATATAGCTCCAGCTAACCGATATATCATAGATGGGCCACAGAACCCTCCTTTAGAGTAATTTCATTTTCTCGTTATTGCCTTTATACTTTAATTGATTTTTATACAGTTTTTTGATAGTAAGATTGGAAGATTTTTCATTGTGTTCCAAATATTTAATACTGTTTTATAGGAAGTCTTCAAGATACCCAATCTGTCGTTGCGGGATTTACCAAGCTTTGCGCCGCAGCTGGTCCAGAGCATTGCACGTTTGCCAAAGAAGGGTCGACAAGTGAATCACTCTTGCAGGAAATTGCGGAACTAATTGAGGTAAGAACAAAATCCTAATAATTTCCAGAAATTACTAAGGAAGAGTAAAAGACGGCCTATGATTTACACAAGGCTGGCTTAACGAATATTACATCCTTCCATGTTCGAGGTAGCTACAACCAGGGCGACATGAAATTATTTGTAAGGTTGACGATATGGCAGATTTCACATACAGTCACCTCCCTAATCCTACCTCTTGGGCTTCAGTGCTTGCTCCGCAACTGGCTTCGTGGCAAACAACTTTCAAGTCCCTAGCCCTTCGTCCTCGATTGCTTGATGGCGACACTAGATCGAGCAATCAGCTGGCTAGGGCATCCCCTCCCAGTGACCCGGCACTGCAAGCATCAGAGGCGTACGCTATTTGAACTATTATATAATCGAAGTAACCCCTCTAAATAATCTGTTGACAGAGACATTATTGTTCGCTGCGTGGATAGCATCGACCAGAACAGTGTTTCGACCACTCGAGTGTTCGAAGAGATTGTCAATGTGACACATACGGAGTCTTCGCTGTGTATGTGGAGATTTCTCTTTCGATTATGCCAAGCTGAATACCTTTCATTTTGACCGAACAGTTAGTGTTACCATGCTTGGAGAATTTGTGAGTCTGGATGAGAAATTGCCTATATAGTTGAAAGCTAAGTATTATATTCAGGGAGGCATCTTCTGTCACAGGTTCCCAATCCGAGCTGTGGAGAGATTCACGGGGCCATTCAACAAGAAACTCGCCAACCCAATGTTGGTTATTGGAAATACGGTATGGAGGAGAGTATACTTTAACCACATTGTGACTCATATTGCATTAGGGCGATCCCAGGACACCTCTGGAAAATGCACAAAAGATTACTGCAACTCTAGGAAATAGTGCTCGTCTCTTGATCCAGGATGGATTCGGGGTATGCTTTCCTCACCAAAGCCCGTTCCCTCGGCCTAATGGATTTTTTTAGCATACATCTCTGGCCGAAACCTCTTTCTGCACCCAAGCTGCTGTCAGAGACTTCCTTGTGAATGGAACGGTTCGTGATTTCATACCAGCATGATATATGTCTTACGTATTCATACATTTCCATAAGCTTCCACCTGTGGGCCAAATCTGCTCTGTAAATCAAGGACTTTTTCCTCCTGTAGTTACTGCATGAATATCATCGAATAGTCAACTCGTAGTACTCTCGTTCCATGGAACCGATGATATGTAAATATTGAAATGGCCTTGCCCCTTAACTTCGAAGGTTAGGAACCCGAACTGTGCAAAATTGCATTTTCCTTGGAGAAAAAGCCATTACTAACTCAATTAGTATTCTAATGTCAGGCTAATGTGGGACACATCGTAGCTCCTTGCACACCAGAAATGGAACAGTGTCCTTGGCTTTCAACGAAACTTATCTTGAAGATAATTGGACTGCTTGCAGGAGATATACAGTCTATCAGTACACTGTCTTATGTACCTCCAACCCGATGCATGAAATTGCCATAAGCCCACTCTATAGCTTTGCTATATATCGGGAAAATGATACCTTGTAAACATGTTTGACAGATTTATATTGTCATAAAGGGTCAGAACATGGTACCTTCAAAAATGCGCTGATCTGGAAGAATCCGATGCTTTGTTTATTTCATCCCTCTGCGCCCCCTATTCCACGGTCCTAATCCATGAATCTCAATTGAATCATAGTGGTATCTCCGGGAAACTCTGGAATTTTCTAAGAAAATATCCAAACACACCGCGCCGCCGTGCCAACCCATACCTACTGGACCCTGGAGACTGTCCTTTCTAGCTCATCCCGACCGGATCCTTTCAGGTATGTTTCCTAAGGGGACACCCGTGACGTACCTAATCTATTCACATAATTCTCTTTGTTCATTGATTGCCTTCTTAATGATTGGAAAATCCGCCTCCCAGCAGTGACGCATTCTTCACTCACAGCCGCCCTCATCAGGATTTTGGCGTCAAAAGCATGCCAGAGACTCCTGGCTAGTGTACGATGCAATATGGCTTTCGATCCTCTAACGAAGTTTCGGAGTTACATGATAATTATTTATCAAAGAATTTCTGTGCATATACCTAGGCCAACAGTTGCAAAGCCGTTCTTCTGGGCATGGATACCCCCACTAGACTATGGTGTCGTGGTCAGAAGGAGAGAAACGCTAGTAAGCACGGATGTAATACCAGTGGCGATAAAGAATCTGGCAGCTCGGCGGCCTAAACCTCCGGTTCATGAGAGTTGGCGAAATACTCCCAAGACTCCGGCGAAGAGCCCAAATACTGAGTACCAATATCCAAAGATTTCCTATAATACTCCATACTCTATAAACCTTCGAATCATGAGGCGATCCGTTGTGGTGATAACAAATGCGCGTCATTGACCTAACCAAATCTTCCAGATCGTCATAGGGTTCGACACACACAATCAGGCGGTAGTGTAAACACCAGACGAGACCTCCCTGATAGTAGTTCATAACAGGCCATTGGAAAAAATTGCAAACTTGGTTGGAAGGAAAGCAGACCAGTGATGTAGGCGGCTCCTTTATCGATTAATACCAGACGTTGTCTTTAATATCTACGCAGAACCCATCTCTCCCGAGGGGCGGAATGCTACCACGCGCAACCTTGGTAGAGTTCTACGGTAGTGGGTTTCGTATGGTTACCCTTGTTGGTCCCTTCGGCCATGGGTGCATCATATGTTTCGAATACCAGGTCCTTGTAGGTATATTATTCTATGAGTTCCAATTCAGGTTTTTTTTAGTCTTGAGAGCGGTCAGATGGTCTTCAAACGGCTTGAGAAAGTCACGTATACCTTTAGATACAGGATTAAGGTGTAGAGTATTGTTCTTCATTTGCTGTATTACTTCGGGCCCTTATGACAGCGGGGATAGATATGTTGAATTAGTTCATCTCATCACTAGATAGCTCATTCAGCGTCTTCCCGATTTTTTAGATTGCTCCTGGTCTGGTTATTCGGAGATGCTAGGACTGTTATATGGTCTGTGGGATTTTGGCGAAGGAGACCTCGTCGAGGGAACTAGTCGGAGATAAATAATTATCGGATTAATGAAGATGGTGCTATTGCAACATAAAGGATGTAGCCACAGCAGGAAAGATGAAAGAAAAACAATTGGTTGAACTTGAGTGCGACGCGTTACACGGTCATGTGACCTACAGGTAAAGCACGCGGGAATTTAATTCTGCTACATCGCTCCCATGTTTGTTGATCTCCCTGCTGAGCTCTGGCTCTCGGTCCTGTCCTATATCCCTCCTAATGTCCTTCAACAAACGACTCTTTCTCTAACTCGAGCACTTCCGCGCTCTTCGATATCGCAAAGACCGCTCTTCGAGCACGTTGTGATCACCGAGGCCATCCAAATCCTCCAGCTCTTCCTGCGACTCAAAAATTCAGGGAATCGCAAAGACGAGTTAAAATGGGTTAGAACGTTTGTTATGAAAGTGTGGGATGTTGATGCGAATGTGTTGATTAATCTCTTGGATGTGTTGCCATGTTTGGAAGAGCTGCACTTGCGCATTGGGCCGGCATTCACGCCAGAGCATGTTCAAGAACTGCTGAAGAAACCAAAGCCTTCGTTGCGCGTTCTAAATATCCGTTTACGACCCTAGTAAGCACCCTCGATAAATCTGCAACTCATAACCCCCTGATTTATACATATATCCAGCCTGAAATCGGCACACTACTACCAATTCCTCAAAGGCTCCTACTACGAACCCTTCCTCGACACTCTCTCCTCCTGGCCTTCCAAGCTCACCTCCCTCTCAATCCAACAAGACCCTCTTCCCCCTTCAGGTCCCGCTAAATTCGCCCAACCCATCGTCTTCTTTACCCTCACCCCTTTCACAACTCTCTCGCTTTCGCCCCTCGCACGTCAAATAACACACCTCCGTCTTCGTGTTCCGAATCGGCCGATTACATCGTGTTTTAAGGGAGCGGCGGAGGATTATTTTCCAAGAGTGGAGTGGCTCGATTTGGGAGGGTCTGTGGTACGAGGAGTGGATGTGGGGGGACTACTCGGCCGGATTGGGAGAGGCGGGGTAAAGCATTTGCTGTGTGATGGGACGGGTCTGGGAGGAACTGGTGTGCTTGTGGGAGGGGAATGGATGATGCTTGGGCGGACGCTTGCGAATTATGGAGTTGAATGGGCAAGGCAGCGGGAGAAGGTGGTTAAGAGGGTGGTAGAGGAAATGATTGCGAGGCGGGGTAACGGAGATGATGCGGGGAACGAAGAAAATGTTGGAGGACAGGATGAAAATGAACCTAGAAGACCACGACGAGGCAGACGCGGTCTCGCGACCGCCACAATCTCTATTCGTTCAGGACCCCTAGCCTCCGCATCAACCTCTACATCACCCACCCTCTCCCCGTCCTTCGACTTCTCTCCAACATCCACAACGCCTCCTAAAATCCGAATCCTCCCCTGCCTCCCATCCGTTCAGTCCCTCTGCGTCCCATCTCCGCCGCCTGCAATACCAACACCAACAACAGAAGGAATTGGAGAAGAAGCACGCAGACACGCTCGTGCGGATTTCGAGTCGGGTTTTCATCAAGGCCTGCACACCGTCCGTTCCGTCTGGGAGCGTATTAAAATTAGTAAACTAGCACATCCGTCAACTAGAGTCTTTGGGAGGTCGACTCTACCCGCCGAAGAAACCGATGAAGGGGTAGAAGGAGAAGGAGACGTTATGAAAGGCCTCGTCGAATTTGGGTCGGCGGATAAGGCGAGTGCGGTATATGATGAGAAGTGGGATGCCTTGACGCGGGTGAGTGGAGCGCCGGTGCTTTGTTTCGAAGGGGCGAGGATAACTGTGGGAGAGGACGGAGGTAATGTTAGCGGTAGTGGGGGCGGAGGCGGGAGTGATTGTGGAGAGTGGGGCGGGGGTGATTGGAAAGGACATCCGGAGGATTGTGGACACCGTTGTGGAGAGAGTGTGTGGAAGGATGGGTTGTGAGTGAAGAAGATGAGGGTGGACTTACTTATTTGTTACCTATATTCTACGTTATACTTTAGATTATTTAACCGAATAAATAGACATAGACATCAGAACTCATAGCCATGTCAAAGGACCCAAAGAACTAGTCACTGGCGTGCTGCATGCCATGTTAGGTATTTTCACCACGAAGTCTCCATGGTTAACATTGAACGTTCTTCTCTAGGACATTGGGTTCTCTTCGACGCAGGTTGACCGCATCGAGACATCAATATTGGTAATGTCATGCTTATGCAGCATCCCGAATCTCGTCCTGCTGTTAGAGGGTATGTAGACGGCCTTAGGATCCTCGAACTAAACTAAATGGAATTCCTGCCAGTTTCCAATTACCCGATAATTTTTTCGAAGGCGGATGCATTGGGTTCGTCACAGATGGTGATTTAGCAGTCAAGTGGAATGACTCTAATCGATCAATCGCCAACCGTCGCTCGGTAATTTATTTATCAGATTGAGTCGCACTTGCTCATACGCTTCCAGGGAACACCCCCGTTTGTCTCCCATTATATGGCTTTGATCTAAAGGAGAAGACGTACCACACTGCCGTTGACGACCTCGAATCTTTCATCTGGGTACTGCTTTGGGCCATTTTTGATCTTCTGGGATTGAAATCAAATGGCCAATATAAATTCTCTCGCAGCGAAGCAAAGATGAATTCGATACTTCATTCGTACTCTTATGACGCTCTCGGCGGACGCAATGGATTTGAAGATATGCTATACAGAGATCAGCGGATAGGACAGTTAACACCAGGGTTTGCAGTTTTCGGCGACTTGTTGATCAGGTGGCTCAGACTGGCTAAACGGTCCCGCGACACTATGTTAGATATGAAGTATACTCCTGAAGACGCCAAGCCGTTTTATAAGGCCTATTATCAGGAATATTTGAAGATCGGTGTTGACCAGTTGGAATCCTTGCCGACATCTTGGGATTATATCAACGAACCTCCACAACCACAAGTCTAGACAGTACGAGGGTAAATTTCCTATAACACATTGAATATCCACCCTCTCTGGAATGGGCTACTCTGCAGTTTCTTTCTCACTTTGTTTTGGTGATACGATAGATATACACTTGTCTCCATATCCATTTACATACATGTCCTCATATAACATCACTTGAACGGCCCCGTTTTTCTTCACGTCCAAATTGTGAGTCTCCGTTCAAAGTAGCTCTTGTCTGATATTTCGACAGAAAACAATATCATTCTTCAAAATTTTATTATTGGTTGGCATTGTTGAAGCTTGTTTGTCAGTATGGACGCGTCGCGACATAGCTGGCATTGTCGGAGTCTGAATTCGCCCCCAAAACAAACATTGAGGTCATTTCGCTTCTTCTTCCGTTCCACACGTCCCGTCTTCCATTTCTTTTCTTTCTCCTCCTCATTCTTTCCACCTATTTTGCCATCTCTTTTCAGGACTTTTCATTCTAATGTTTTCTCGCCTCTTCGCTAGTTCAAAGCCGGCGCAACCATCGGACGCAAAGCGCCTTGAAGACTCTCTAGCACAATTGCAGGTTAACAACAGGGCAGCATCGCCGACAGTGACGGAACCTGCATCTATTGCTGCGTCTGCCGTGCCTGGATCGCCGTCGCGGGGAGGTGGGACTCAGATAGAGGCGATGAGGACGCCATCTCCTGTGAGGGACGGGGTAGAGATGGGTGTGAACGTCGAGACATTGAGGGCTTTGGTGAAAGGGTGTCCAGTTAAGACTGTCTATGATTATGTTATTTCTCAACTGGATGTCGGTGAGTCGTTAATACTGTATTTTTCTTCCAACCTCTTTGTCCTTATCAGAATACCTCCCCCTTTTCCACCAGCTTCACCGACTGAACTCCGCGCTCTCTCCACGTTCTTCGCAGCACTCACACCACCTGACCAACTACACTGTGTTCGCTGCCACAAATGGTTCTACGAAGTCGAGAATGACGATCGCGGCTGCACCATGGCGCATGATGACGAGTCGGCAGAGGTAGAACATATAGGATATGGCAATAAGAGAGGAGGAGCATATGAGACGAGATGGGATTGTTGTGGAAGGACAGTAGAAGGATCTGGCGATTTGGGGCCGCCCAGTGGATGGTGTTATGAAGGGAAGCATACGGCAAGTTGTCGACCTTTAGCCAGTTTCTATTGTTGATTTTCTTACCTTTCTGCTTTAGGTCGATCGGAAACGTGCTCGTTATCGTAACGACTCCACACCCACAAATGATCTCCTCCAATCCTGCGAACGCCGCGGCTGTCATCGCAAATGTGAGGCACGTCAATCGCGCAGTGCCCGGGTCGTCATCGCGGACGATGCCCGCTCCGTTCGTTCAACTCGCTCTACCGAAACCGGCGGAGGCGATAAAGACCGGGAAAAACCTGCCTCGAAGAAACGTGGTCGGAAACGGAAGAGTCAGCCGGAGATCCACGATACCGACGAAGATGACGGAAAGAGTATCGTTACGGAGGCGGCGAGTGTAAGGGCTTCAGAACCACCTGAATCTAGCAACAAGAGGAAGAAAAGGAAGGTCGCAACATGAAATACGGACAGACACTAGACATTCTCCATATTCGAACGAATTTGGGGCTGGATAATGTCCCTGGATTACTTGGTTATCCTTTCTCTGTCCTCTCGGTCTTATGTACTTGTAGGAAGTCGTCGATATTACTTGGGTTTGTACAACCGCGCGAATAGGTCGGTCTTTCCCCTCTCACCCATCGCACTTTTTGTTCATCTATTTCTAACTAGGTGTGTACCCAAACCACCACATCCCTCAAACTCCAATCCTCAACCTAACACACAATCATTTTATCCAAACTTGGTCAATATGGCTATGCCTATGGACAAACTATTCTCCATCCACACCCCAAAAAATCACACTCATTCCCTATATTCCAATTTCTTATTTGTTCCTAGCTTCCGCTTATTCCTTATTCACCACCCCGAAAGTCTAGCGTGAGTAAACTAAACTCGCCACACACTCACTGCTCCGGTGATTATTTCCCCTTCCCCCCTTTTGATATCCCAAGTTGGTTTCCGACTCTGGTTTTACTTAACTTTTGTTTGGTCTGTGTACTTTTACATATGCCGTTGAAGTGAAATAGTATAATGTTATTTGCAATTGTTTTTTTGTTTAAGCCTAGGGCTTCGTGTGTGATAGGCCAAGTATCCGATCATGTGATCTCGAAGCTTCAAGAGCAACGAAGTTCCCTACGAGAAAATAACCATATCATGTTTAAAAAAAGAAAAAAAGGAAAAGATGACTACCTTCTAGCCGATTTGAACGACTAGCCTCGTCATTGCTAGTGACGTGCTCCACCAACTGAGCTAAGAAGACGAACACTTTTCTTAGAGAGCGTCGTGTTATAGTGTACCCAACGTGTTCACACGGCACACGCATAATAAACCCGCAGAGATGGAGATGAGATTCTTCACTGCAAGATTCGCCCCACGCAGGTGGACTCGGTAATAAACTCTCCTAAACGCATATGAAGCTTGGTAAGTATGATCTTTTGTTATTATCATTTTCACAAAATCATAACCAATAGACTCCTTAACACAAAGGCATTGTGCGCCCCCCCC
>Ga0157379_10001464_pt1 | contig 19449 bp, 30 predicted proteins | sample S25metaG_FD_121802 | JGI IMG/M metagenome (GOLD analysis project Ga0157379, IMG submission 121802) | Switchgrass rhizosphere microbial communities from Kellogg Biological Station, Michigan, USA - S2-5 metaG | ecosystem: Host-associated > Plants > Roots > Rhizosphere > Soil | place: USA... | reverse complement strand
GGATGGTTCTGTATGCGTCCAGCCCCAGATATTTCTTTGTGCCATGAGGTTGTATCTCCAGAACTAACTCCGTCGAATGGTGTTGTCATCGTACCAGACATTAAAGTGGTACAAGGACCGCAGGCCAGTCAGGTTAGGACGATAAACAGCTACCGTGTTCATTGTCCTTATGTTTCTTATATCTCTTTAATAGGAGGAACCTTTGATGGAGAAAGTAACCCTGACTGCTTCAGCTGATACCCCACCATCAGGAACAGATACCCAACTATCCTCCCGTATGCTCAGACCTTTCATCCTACTCTACCCAGGTTAACCATAGATCCAGAGCGAGGCCTCCCTATTGAACTGCTGGAAATCATACTCTCCTTTTGTAAACCCCAAGAACTCGTCCAAGTTTCCAGAGTGAACCATCTCTGTCGAATACTAACTTCAAGACTCATATACCGCGAAATTGACGTCACTTCAGCAGTGGTAACTATCAAGTGCTCAAGAACATTATCAAGCAACGGGAATACCGCTCTTCTCGTTCGCAAATTCCATGTGAGCGATGGAAATAATGACGACATCCTGCTTCCTGCTTTCTACAAATCCCTCCGGAAAGCCCTCCAAAACATGGACAACCTCACGGCATTAACACTTCTTCTCAGCGGCGCACGTTCTCATGTCCTCGTCGGTTCCAAATTCAAACTACAGAAATTCACCACTGCATGTCACTTCGATCTCAACATGGTTGAATTCCTAGAGACCCAAGACCAGATCACCACCGCGCTATTCTGCGGCCAATACCACTATGATGCCCGATTATCTCAATCAGCTTTACCTAATCTTCAATCTATATCAGCATCTCCACTTATTCTTGCAGCGGTCGTACCTGGGAGACCTATACAGGAGGCAGAGCTATGTCTTAGCGAACCGTGGCTGTTACATATGGATGTAATCGCGACGGTCATGCGGATATTGGGCTTTTCGACATCGACGATTCATACTCTACAATTTATCACACATCTACCTGTGTCACCAGAAATGACCATTGCTGCGTTCAATGCGGTTCCAGAACATTTGCCAGGACTTACTTCACTTGCCATGCATATTGTGAAAGGCAAGGTTACTGCGGTGAGTACTTTGTCGATTTATCTCGGTCATGCCGCTGATATTTTTCTGCCAGGATCTACTGGAAGGACTAACCATAATATTCTCCGCGTTCTCTTCTTTACGGTCTGTTATGCTCCTTTCAAAAGAGGATAAGGACGCACTGCACGACGATTCTATTACTGGATCACTTGTGACTAAATGGGGCACCGCTTGTTCTTCATTGGAGATCATATCATTTCCTAATGCAATATGGTATGTTACGGTCAATTTTCATTTCTCTCCGAGTTTATTAAGCATTTTATCAGGGCCAAGAATCCAAGGCTAGGCTGGATTACGCTGAAAGAACTAGAACGTATTCTGCTTGAGCGAGAGAAGACCTTAGAGGAGAAGGAGAAGGAACTTCATGCTAGAGAGAATGAGGTGGAAGAACACACCATCTCTGCTGACCTAGTTAAAGGAATTCCGGTATAATTTCTCAATCCTTAGTGGTTAGAGGATCACTGTAGAATACTAATATAAGATCTGGAATATATAGGAAATGATTAGGTTCTCAAATAAATACTTTGTACATTACCTAAATTAGCTTGATTCCTGTTAATAGACGCGGTGTAACGTAGTAAACGCGTGACGCAATCCGCCACGTCTCTGAAATTCCCTCCAAGCTCTACTTCATAATCTTCCGAACCTTTATAACAGAATGGAAGAAATATACCTAGCGTATGCTGGAATATTAACATTGGCCACGACGACGATTTACTCTGGTGCATGGGGTTCTTTACCAGTGAGGACCGCCCCAGCTGAACGTATGATCGACACAGCTAACCAAGTTGTGGCCTGTGTCATAGCCTCCTCGAAAACCCAAAAAGACGGAAGATGAGAGGAAAAAAGTGGTTGTTGCCACAGAAGATGAAGAATCCGATGAGGAACCGGATGTTGACGAGAGGTGAGTGACATGCACTTCAGAGGGTTCCTCACCCATGACTCACTTGTTTGATAATGTCAGAATATCCTCATCCGATGCATATTTATTCCCAATTATTGCTTCTGCTGCGCTATTTGGGTTTTATTTGGTGTTCAAGTATCTGGGTCCTGTGAGCTTTCTGTGTTGTTTCGTTTGCGTCTTGAGCTGACGGGTTTTTGCTTCAGGAATGGGTGAATTACCTGCTTGGTATGCTGATTTACCCAGTTCTTTCTCAATAATACGGTTTAATCTATATATGCTTCAAGGATGGTACTTTGCTTTCATGGGAGTAGGGAGCGTCTGGAAGGTGTGTTAGCACAACAGTTGTACACACAGCAGCCCAAGCTAATCATTCTTTTAGACCTCTGTGTCTTTACTCAGAACAACTCTGGGGAGGAAATTCTGGAGATCATTCCGTAGGACACGCTTTCGCCTTGGGATCAGTGGCCATGGTACGGGTCTCGTCAAACACTCCTGTGTTTTATACTGAATATCACCGCAGAAGTTATCTCTGTCCGCTTTAGGACCCCTGTTCCTTACCTTTTGCCTGTGGCAATCGTTCCTTCAGTCATTTACATGCTTGCGGATAAAAAGCCTGCTCTCGCTACGAACGTCCTTGCCCTCTCATTCGCCTACAATGCTCTTTGCCTCTTGAAAGTCGACAGTTTCCGCACTGGAACTATTCTCCTCAGTGGTCTATTCTTATACGATATCTATTGGGTCTTCGGAACGGAAGTGGTAAGTCATTCGAAACGCGCATACTTTCAGCCTCCCTGACGAAATTCATAGATGGTGAAAGTTGCGACGACCCTTGATGCACCGATCAAGATCCTCTGGCCGAAAGCCATGGACTTCTCCACCGAAAAAGGATTTACTATGCTCGGATTGGGAGATATCGTTATCCCAGGCGCATTTATCACTCTTGCTCTTCGTCGTGACCTTTTCGTTTCGGGACATAGGAACCCCTATGCATCTTTCGCAAAGCCTTATTTCATTGCATCGATGGTGGCTTATGTTCTAGGGCTCGTTACAACTGTTGCTATCATGCATACATTCAAGGCTGCCCAACCTGCATTGCTTTATTTGAGGTTCGTAGCACAACACGTTGCGAAGTCTATCTATGTTGATAATTTTTGACTAGCCCGGCGTGCATTTTTTCGTTCCTCTTTACCGCTGTTCGACGTGGTGAACTCAAGGAAGCGTGGTCGTGGACTGATGAGTCCGACGAAGAGGTCGAGAAGAAGAAGAAAGGGACTGAAGCTAAGGCCGCTCAACCTGAAAAAGACAGTGCCCAGTCGGATTGATTATGGGCCACGTCTATAGTCTTAAGTCCATTGTTCACTCCTAATGACCACAGGCGCTTTGCTTTGTTATACCATCACACTTAATACTTATTACAGTCTAGCTTTAGTTAGAGAACGAACGACGTAAATTATTGTCAATCAATACGATTAGCTACCAAGATTACATTCATAACTGCTATACACCATCTATGAGAGACACAAGAGACCGAACTTGAACACAGTAACAGATCGAAAGACGTCTACAAGAGCCAACGACACACTTGGGAGAAAGTCCACTACATGCACCGGGAACAACACTGTGGCCAACATGTCTCAACGACGTCGAGGATGGTTTCACTTCCCGACAAACGATGCGAAGCCTTCACTGCAATAAAGTGGGGGTGGCAGATGCAGGGCTCGTACTATGATAGGGGGGCGGCGTCGACGTCTCGCGGCCATTACCTTGACAGTTGGGGAAATTTGTATTTGTACAAGTAGAGGTCTCCGTCTCCGTCACTGTGGCGGTAACGTTCTTGGTAATGGTGGTGGCATCGAGAGTGACGGTTTCCATAATGAGGATGGCCGGAAGATCGGCGGCGGGGATGGCGCCTGAAGGGGCAGGGCGGGGATATGGTGAAGGATAGGGAGCGGGATAGGGAGCGGGTTGAGGAGCTGGGTAGGGTGCCGGCTGAGGAACCGGGTAGGGTGCCAGAGGATAAGGTTGGGGATAAGGAGGTTGACCCCAACGCTTGCCAAGGCCAGAGTCCTCGCCCTTCGAGGCCTATGGCGGAGATAATGAGGACGATGGCGGAGATATCAGAGATAAGACGAAGAATACCTTGTCTTCCATGTCTGAGGGAGGAGAGATAGCATCCTTAGGGGAAGCATGGCGTTGGGATTCGAGAGCACCCTGAGGGGGACAGTGAGCGGAGATAAGACGGGCGACGATGAGGGAGGGGACTTACAGCGGCGTCGAGGACGGGGAGCATGGGCTTGGTAAGAACGCAACTGGCAGCAAGAGCAATGATGACGATGAAAGAACGCATTTTTCAGAGAATGAGCTAAAGAGCGGCGATATGAAGTTCAACGAGCGTGGTGGTGATGGTAGAAGGAAGGGAGGTCTGGAGAAGGGAAAGGTTTATATATCCCAGCAGGCTGGGTTTCAATCCGGAAGAGCAGATCTAGACGACAGGGGTATGGAAACATGGATTTTCCTCTAAAGAAGCGTGTCGGGTGCGCCCTAGAAAATTATTAGAATTAGGCAAGAATTACAGCACAGTGCAAAGGTTTCCGGCGACCAGAAGCGTTTCTGAGGTTTTCTGGTGGTCTATAATATCTCCGATAAATAAAATGATAAATTATCTTCTTTGCCAGTCTCCGGGAGTACATGTCGAGCTGCGAAAGGCAATGAGCTTGTCAGGAGCAAAGAGACCAGAAGAGAGAGTGGCGTGACGGCGCTTACTGAAATACTGTCACAATCCTGAATTATGGCCACTTCGAGCAGTTCGGGTGAGTACGACGTGTTGGGGATTCTTGGCATAGTCTTATTATATTTAGCTATCGGAAAGCTCTCTCGTGAAGAGTTTCGTCGTCAGAAGGATCTTGATGCAGCTCGTAAGGCTGGTACCGCACCCGCCGCTATTGACGAGGAGGGCAAGGCTATCAATCCACATATTCCTCAGTACATCTCTCAAGCTCCATGGTATCTTGATACTGGGAAGCCATCTCTTTCCCATCAACGTCGACCCCAGGAGGAAGAGGCTCCCAAGCTAGACAACTGGTATGTTCGAGGACAGAAAGCTGGACCGGCAGCCACCAAGTACCGCAAAGGAGCTTGTGAGAATTGCGGCGCAATGACCCATAAGAAAAAAGATTGTCTGGAGCGACCGCGAAAGAAAGGTGCCAAGTTCACAGGGAAGGATATCCAGGCGGACGAAATCATTCAGGATGTGGAAGCTGGTTATGCTGCGAAACGAGACAGGTGGAATGGGTACGATCCTGCGGAGCATAACCGAGTCTATGAGGAATACGCCGCTGTGGAATCTGCTCGGCAAAAACTTCGCGAGGAGGAAATTGATAACCAGACAACCACTGATCTTGCAGCCGTCCGAAAGGTGGCCAAGGCTAAAACGCATGGTGACGACGAGTTCGGGTCCAGCGACGATGAGGATGAGGATGAAGACAAGTACGCGGACGCCGCTGATGCTGTTGGGCAAAAGATGGATACCAAAACACGGATAACTGTGCGGAATCTTCGTATTCGTGAAGACACGGCCAAATACCTTCGCAATCTCGATCCCGAGAGTGCGTATTATGATCCAAAGACTCGTTCGATGCGTGAAGCACCAGACAAGTCTATTCCTCCTGAAGAGGTGAGTCTGAAAATTTCCAGACTAATTAATTTGATTGCTGACTTTAAGGTAGGCGATGTTTGCTGGTGACAACTTCCTCCGTCACACGGGCGAGGCAATGGATGTGGAGAAACTGCAGCTGTTTTCCTGGCAGTCGGCTCAGCGAGGGAATGACGTTCATCTGCACGCCAATCCTACAGCAGGAGAAATATTGCACCACGAGTACAAGGAAAAGAAGGAGAGTTTGAAGAATTCAAACAAAGTCAGCATCCTTTCCAAGTACGGTGGTGCAGAGTACTTGCAGCGAGCACCAAAGGAGCTATTGACTGGCCAGACCGAAGAGTATGTAGAGTATTCGCGAACAGGTCAAGTTATCAAGGGCAAAGAACGGGCGAAGACGAGGTCGAAGTATGCAGAAGATGGTGTGTATTCTAGTAATACATACTTGAATCTACAACTCATATCCATTCAGTGTTTATCAATAACCACACCGCGGTCTGGGGTTCATTCTACGACACATCCACTGGCGCGTGGGGTTTTGCATGTTGTCACTCCATCATCCACGCATCGTATTGTGCCGGTGAAGCTGCTATCGAGGCTGCAAAAGCCTCGAGTGCCCAGAACCTCCTCGCAGCACCATCTCGGGCAGCACCAACACAATCTCGCTCCATGGTCGAACAACACTTGGACGAAATGTCTAAAAGCAAGGGGAAAGAGCGAGATCGTGATGAACCTTCGTCTTTATCGAAGAAACATCTGGGTGAAGGCGAAATACGTCTAGATAAGGATAAGCTTTCTGAGGCGATCATAGCCGAGAGGGACCGGAAACGCAAAGGAAGACACGAGGAGGATGAACCGCCATATGGGAAACGCAAGAAGCAGGAGTCCTCGCTCTCCAGTAGCAATCCAGAAGTGACAGAAGAAGAACTCGGTATGTGTCCATAAGCTATTCTGTGTTCTATAGCTAACTCCCGACTACAGAGGCCTACAGGATGTCTCGCCGCGCAGGATTCGACGACCCGATGTATAACTACGTGGACAAAGAAGACGCTTGATTTCTGTATGATACCTATCTACTTAGTGTATTTTCCTTTGCAAAAGAAAGCTTTTGACCGTGTATAATATCTATTTTTGGCACAACGGGACTGACGTTTTATGAAAGCCACGTGTTGAACGCGTCGCGTTCTTCGAACATATGTTTGGCGCTATGCACAGACGACCTCAACCACACACCCCACACACCGCAACATGGCTGGTGTTGAAGCAGCGTTGGGTGTGCCTATAGCCTCCATTCTTGCCATTCGTTTTATCATGTCCTATATCCTTCAAACGCAGAATCCAAACGCAGATGGTCTGTTAAAAGGCCTCATTCAAGGAATCCTGGTATACCATGTTGTTCTGTCGACGAATCAAGCGATTAGCTTTGCATTGGTACTGGGAATCGGAGGGAGACTAATTGGCGATTTTGTTCAAAGACAGGATACGTGGAAACTTGCGAGCACGTTGCTTGGGATCGCTTTTGGAGTCCTTCTGGCGGATGTCGTCTCGTATTTGTACGATGACAAGGAATGGAATGGATTTTCCTTCCTAAAGACGACTAGTACGCGCATGACTAAGGAAAGATCACATCGGCACAAATCGTCTACGCACCATCGGAGGGTGAGCGAACCTCGAAAGGTCGAGGAAATGCCTGCCGTGTACGATGAAGCGTCAAGCCTCCAATCGACTCGTTTGGGAGACGACACGGAGCTTTCAGACGTTGATAAAGAAGTTGCGAGATTACGGGCTAAAGCACTTCACGCTGCTGGTCAACGCAGACGGTTCAGGGAGGAACGCAAGTGGGCTTTGTCCCAAGGAAATGTTGCACGGGCTTTCCAATTGCGTTGGCAGGTCAAGAAATATCATGCTTTGGCGAACAGTTTTACGAAGGAGGCGGATGAGAAGTTGCTTGAAGGTGTGTTGTTTTTATGATATCGAAAGACATCTCATAAATGAATCGACATCTAGCCGATCGAGCGAAGAGAAGCGCGCCACCCACACCATCTCACCATGATCTACTGCCTTCCGCTCCCTTCGTTCAAGTCGTTGTAGAAGGTGCTCGTGACCCGGAAGACGATAGTTCAGATGACCAGTCCACAATACGCGATCGCCGTCATACGGTCACCTCAAAATCACGAAAAGGGAAGGATAGGGAGACAATCCGGACAAGGTCTGGCGTTCAGATAGATTCTCGTGGGTGAGTCCTGGAGAAGCCGAAAAGAAATAAGGAGAACTTGACTGTGTTGCCCTTCTCCGTAGCGTTTTGAGACGCTCCGGGCGTAATGGCGAGGTATTTTCTGAGAGCCCAGCGACATCCGATACTTGGTCAAGACAGCTGGATTGATTTGGAAAAAATTGCCTTGGGTTTGCAGGATCATTTTTTGTTTTGTAATGCTGATCTGATGATACCTTTTGTAAATACCCGATAACTGTTATACCTATTTCCGATTTTCAGAGATCATGTCTGGTTGAGCGGTGTTTTGCTTTTTTCCCAAAAAGGCAATCTTTTAGTCAAGCGCTTCCACTACTTCTATGTTTTCACCTCTCGACGCGACTGCCGTAGCAAAAAATAATGCTTTCCTTGAATGGTTTAAATCCCAAGGAGGAACAGTTCACCCAGCTGTCGGGTTTACCTTCTTTCCAGGCATGGGGCGAGGAGCTATAGCTCTGGAAGACATCAAGGTGCCTCACGAGTTCTTTTGCGCCTTGGATTTTGATATAACATGTAAATGCAGGAAGAGACTGTCTTGTTTACCCTCCCTAGGGCATTGACTTTGTCTATGAGGACGTCTACTCTTCCGACGAAATTTGGTGTACAGGAATGGAAAAGGTTTCAGTTGCATAAAGGATGGGTGGGGCTCATTTTATGTATGCTCTGGGAAAGTTCGTTGGGAGAGAGCAGTAAATGGAGTGGTTATCTGAGTATGTTGTTTCTCTTATTCCGTATTCGTTACCTCTAATGCTCGTAGAGACGCTGCCGAGACAGTTCACGACACCTATGTTCTGGAGTGAGGAGGATTTGCGCGAATTAGAGGGCACAGCTATCTTCGGTAAGCATTCGAACGTGGTTTACGAAACTTTTTATAATTTTTTCTTTCAGACAAAGTTGGGAGAGCCGAGGCCGAGGGAGATTATCACAATAAGCTAATACCAGCCATCAAAGTGCGTATACTCCATACACTCTCTTCAGCTTCGGCTTACAAGTGATATCAGAGTCGACCAGATCTCTTCCCGAGAGATCGTATGGAGCTCGACTACTCCTTGGATCGATATCATATCATAGGAAGCTGTATCCTTTCCCGCAGCTTCCATGTTGAAAAATGGGAGGATGAAGAAGAACATGAAGGAGATATTTCCATTGAAACTCAGGGCAGCAATGCAATGGACGTGGATGATAATGAAGAACAAGCTCCTGGAGAGGAAGCCGAAGCCGAAGACTCGGACGACGATTCTGACGAGGAGGATCCGAGCGATGTGGCTATGGTCCCTCTAGCCGATGCTTTGAACGCAAGATATGGATCTGAAAATGCGAGAAGCACGTTCTTTCTTCTCTATCTTAAACTTACTGTTTGATAGGCCAAATTACACTATGAAACGGACGATCTACAAATGATCTCCACGAAGGATATCAAGGAAGGAGAACAAATCGTAAGTCCAGAGTATTTCACCCTAAAATTACTAAATCAAAATTTATAGTGGAACACATACGGCGATCCTCCAAATTCAGATTTGCTTCGACGATATGGACATGTCGACTTGGTTCAAATGGAAAATGGGTTGCAAGGCAACCCCGCGGACATTGTGGAAATTCCTGCAAATCTTGTTGTGGAAGTCGTACGAATTCGAAACAGGAAGAATGAAGATACATACACCGAAAGAATCGACTGGTGGCTGGAAGAGGGAGGAGACGAGTAAAGAATTTTCAACGTCCGCCTGCTCCACTTGAGACTCACACGTTCCTAGTGTCTTTACTATGGAGAGCGACCTTCAAGTGTCAGAACCTATGGTTTCTTTAGTCCTACTTCTCTCGATGAATGAGGCAGACTGGAAGACAACACAATCAAAGAGGAAGTTACCAAAGCCGAAGATCGACCCGACCATTCTCCAAGTAGCGAGAGTTGTGTTTGAGAAACGACTGGAAGCATATAAAACCTCGACTGAAGTAAGCCTTTTTCAACCATGCATTCCCTCTGCATTTTATTCATTTTACTGCAGGATGATGAAGCACTCTTGAAAGATGGGCTGGAAATGCTCGGGCAAAATAAATATAACGCTGTCGTCGTCCGCCTTGGAGAAAAGCGAATATTGAAAGGCGCTATTCGGGAACTCGTGCTCATGTCGAAATCTGGGATGCCTGACAAGAAAAGGGGTGCTGAGGAGTATGGGCGAGGGTCGAAGAAAAAGAGTAGGCATTGAAGGTAAAATCTCTTTTGAAATTTCTTGGATGCCTTGGGCATTTGATTTTACTATTTACTTCTTTATAGTTTCTTTTCTGAACAGTTGCCAGTTTCCACTTGTTACCCCAATGTACACGCTGATCATAACAATTTGAAATTCCTCCCCAAAAGTGGACGATCTTCTTTATTTAAAATTTGAACTAGCTCTGAATTTATTCGACTGCCCATTATGTGTCGGAATGCCCATTGAATCTTGCTACCCGATTGAGAAGCCGATCATAAGATCGTGTGCCGGCCGACGACCATTACATCAGAAGCCGCAGCTTGTTAGTTACACTCAGGGTAACAAGTAACAAGCTCAGTCGACCATCTAAACTATCTTCCATGACCACAATGACCACGACAGACGACGCCCCATCTCAAGTCCCCAGGCCAGACAGCACAGCAGACTCCACCCCACCCACAATGCCCGAGGAACCTACAGCATCCAGTGAACCTTCTGTGCCACCTCGAACAACCTCTCTATCCCCTGCTGCTCAACCAGCAGCAGCTCCCAATGAACCCACCCAGACAGAAGGAAATCAGGATCCTAATGTCGTGGCACTGCAAGGAATGTTCCCAGATTTTGACTACGCCGTGTTACAATCTGTGCTCGAATCCGTTGGAGGCGACCAAGATAAAGCCATAGATATTCTGCTTGGAATGAGCGATCCCTCTTATAGCTCCACCGCTATGGCTACAGCTAGAGATGATGTCGCTGTGCGTATTTTTGCCATTATTGTCTTTCGGGAGAGGTATTCATTTTGCACAGGCCCAAACCGCTCTTGACGAGGAATTCGCCCGGACCCTCTTACTCGAAGAATCAGAACAACACAATTCTTCTTGGAGACCAAACGACCCACAGAGATTACCCTACAGACCACGTGCAGATGTCCCCCACCATCGCCCGCAGCCTGAACGCCAAGGATCTGAAGGCGATGGCATGGCGCAGTTCCAAGAGCAAATCGGGAAATTCGCTGAAAGTACGTATTCTCAAACTTGATATAACGCTGAATTTACCTGACAATCAATAGCTGGAAAGCGGACATTTACTACTTTATTTTCAAAGGTTAAAGCGAAGATCCAGGAATTCGATAGCCCATCTGGGTCAGTGAGCTGATTCTAAGCCACAGTCGCACACTTATGACTTCCTGGTAGATCGCAGTCTCAGCCGCAGGCTCACCATCCCTTACCTCATGGAGATGCTTGGAGTACTCCAGCCCAATCGCAAGCTTACTATGACCCCAATCCACCACTTGTTCAAGGATATGAAGTGAATGTGCCAGGTATGCAGAAATTATTGTGTAGCTTAATCTTGCAGACGCCGACGTTCTTCTGTAGGCCCGATTTCGAACCCCAGTAGCACAGCACCAGCCCGGTCGCCACCAGCAGCCTCATCGTCCCCGCCACCTGCGGCCGTTGGGCCCATCACGAGTAATGCACCCGGTGCCAACACAGTCGATCCAGGTGAATGCACCAGGGCTTAGCTAATAAGACTATGGTGACTTACTCCAATCCAGCAAAAATAGGTTTACTCCCTAAGAGACCCATTTCGTTGGGTTCTTCGCCCCAGCCATCCAAGACCGGCGATGAAGACGACGGTGCGTATCTCAACCTTCTGGTGGTTCCTTATTAATGGTTCGGCGTAGATATCGAATACGTCGAGAATCCTTTCGAGGAAACTAGTCGCAAATGAATACTTTATTATGTACTATTGTTTGGTTGGTTGGGTTCTTAAATAATTTTATTGTCCGGAAGATATGTCAAGGGTATTTGGGATGCTATACATTAATTATGAAAGATGAATTGCTGCTGTGAATTCTTGTGCCTTCCCTGACTGTCAAAACAAGGTTAAGCGGGATCATTAAGCTAGGTAGACCAGACTCACCACGAGGAGGCCAACGATTAAACCAAAGAGCCCCATAATGCTGCTGAAGACTTCAACAATTAAGATTTTGACGAACAGATCTGGGTCTGCTGCGTCCGCAATCGCCGCATTTGCACCCGTAATTCCGACCGCGACGCCACAAAGTAGGTTGCAAAGACCGACTGTCAGACCACCCCAGAATAGGGCGAAGCCGGTGTAGTAGTTGCCTGCAGTGTATAGGTCGGCATCCGGAACATGTGTGATTTTTGAGGAGAAGACGATGGACATTATCTATTTGGAGAGATTATAGTCAAGGCTTTGAGGAAGAAATGTGCAACTCACCACTCCATAAATAGCCACTACCTCGCAGAAAATAATACTTTAAATTGGTATTTAAATTGTGAACTCCTTTGGAGGGATTCGGAACATACCTAATAAGATTCTTCGTGCGTATCCGTGGTGCACGAACACCACCTCCAAGGATCGAAGAGCCAGTCACGAAGATCCCCCTTTGCGGTACGTAAGTGTCCAAGATCGGTACGCTTCAACGAATAACGTACCATCCAGCTCCCAGCGCACTTAATCCAATACACAACCCAATGCCAGTCATTGCCCACGCATAGGGACTCGACTCCTCAAGAAAGCGGCCAACATTGAAGGACTCGCCAGAACCTATCCAAGACGGTATGAGCCAAAACCAGGCATGCCGTACACATTTACGAACCTGTCAACAGCAAGTATAATCCGATTAATGTGAATGTGGACGTTGGAAGAGCCAGCGAGTAGGTGAGGTAGCCCATGGTTGAACAGTTGCGGACTGGGAATGGGCGCCTACTCTATACAGGGCGTCATCGTGAATCCTTTTAAAGCCCTCGGTTAGATCGCTGTCCGGGCACCAAGACCTCCTTTATGCTTCTTCTTGTTCGACAACGACTCTCACGAAAAAATTTACAGCCGTCTACGTTTACAAGTTTACGAAAAATCGTCGTTCCAACGATGCAGGACACGTCCTCACCAATTCAAGTACATCATACGATTCAGTCATACCGCGACTGGCGCGAAAATGCTCGTGAATTGGGGAAGTCGGTGGGATATGTGGCTACTATGGGAGCGTTACATGAAGGACACCTTTCACTAGGTATGAACGCCGTTTGCACTCCTGGATGAAGAGTACAATTGATGAAGAAGACTTAAGTTGAGCGGTCTTTGCGGGAGAATGACCTCACTGTAGTGTCCATCTTTGTGAACCCGGCACAATTCGCCCCACATGAAGATCTCGACTCATACCCGCGAACATTGCCATTGGATCTCGAAAAATTGTCTGGATTAATTGTGGAGGAAGAAGGACCTAGGACGCCAACAGCAGTTTTTGCACCTTCTGTTATGGAGATGTATCCCAATGGCATCGAACGAAGCGTTGAGGCCCAGAAAGGAACATTCGTTGAAGTGAAAGGCTTCAGTCACCAAATGGAGGGATCTAGCCGACCACATTTCTTCCGTGGTGTCGCCACTGTTGTAACAAAACTGTTCAACGTGATAGAAGTGAGTTTGACGTACCCTGCTACAAATTCTTGTGACCGACTCTTTTCCAAGCCAACCCACACATATTTCGGACAGAAAGATATCCAGCAAGCCTTGCTTCTTCGCCGGATGTGTACAGACCTCCTCTTGAATCACCCGAAGCCTGAAAATCTGCACATCGTCCCAACGTCGCGAGCCGCCTCTGGCCTGGCACTTTCTTCAAGAAATGCGTACCTCACCGAAAGGGAACTTCCCTTTGCGGTAACACTATACGAGGCGCTGAACCAGAGTGCTGAAGCGTGGAAGGCCGGTCAGAACCGCGACCAGATCGTGCAAAGAGCAGTCGAGCATGTGAACAAGCGGCGCGACGAAGCCAGGTTGGCGGATGTCGAGCTGAAATTAGACTATGTGGAATTGAATGATCCGGAGACATTCGAAGTGGTGGCAGATCCCAAGGGTAAACCAGCTATTCTGAGTGGGGCGCTCTGGGTGGGGGGGACGAGATTAATTGACAACATTCTGTTTGGGGAGCATGCTGGAGTTCTGTCATAGTTGCGTTTTGATTCTTGAAGCTGAAATTGATATCCTGTTGGGAATGGCTTTGACGATATAGACCGCCGGTGCCGCACAACCAGCACAGCTCCAAGTCTCCAAGTCCACCAGCTGTCCTCAAATGTCGCGCACGGTGATAACAATGTTGATACACGAGGACAAGGCTAGGACAAGGGGCGGCGGAGTCACGTGGTTAATCGTGTTTGGTTGTTCGATGCGCGCCTCGTGTTTACCGCGTCGCACCTGTTCTTTACCTATACCCCTTCGACTCTTCGCCCTTTCCCACTTCTTTCTGCACGATCACCACGCTTTGCTCAACATATAATATATTTCACGACCTTTCAAGCTTGCTTCTCTCCCTTCACCTCTTTCCTCCCCATTACCAGTGTACATCCATCTAGCGCAAGATGTCCGCTACGAAAGAGGTCTTCAGCGCACTTCCTATTCTTCTACGCTCTACCACACCAGGTGTGTTTCATATGGCTATACCACTCCTCATCGCCGCAGATCGTTTATGTTTTACCTCTTCCCCAGTCGCTTCGGAGAAAGGTATATCTATTCCGCCATTCTGTCCCGCCATTCTGTTTAACCAAGGAATGTACATCAGTCCTCATATGGCACCAGAAGATGCAGGAGGAGGAGCCTCTCCCTCCTGAACGTGACCAGGAGCAGAGCGAGCCTGATACCACTCCTCCCGACCACCATGCCTGGCAGCCAGAGCCTTTCATCCCCCCGAACCATACCCATGCCCCCGTCGCTCGTTCCGATTCTTCTCCCAACTCTGCGAAGATTCTCGAGGACCTCGCCGCGAGTAAATCTGGCGTTGATTATGCCGGTGTCGCAGAAGTCGAGGAGATTGAATCTAATATCCAGGAAAGATCTCAGCGTGCTCCCAGTAGAAGGAGCAGTATTCATGCCAAAAGCGTGGTAAGCTCTATCTGTTGCAAAATCTATGAAAATTCTAATTCACACGGCTCAATTGCAGAATCACGATGCTCAACCGACGCCGTCCCGGGCCCCAAAGCACCTCTCACAAGACACAGTACCTTCCTTTGGAAATCTGGATGCTACTGCCTTTGAACGGGCAGTGAGTTCATTTTAGCATCATGTTCACTGATATATTTCTTATGCAATTAAAAGCCTTCTATTGCTGCAACTCCAGTTGGGCCTCCGGTGGGCCTCCAAACTCCCCAAATTGCGATAGAGACTCCCAGTGAGAATTCTCGGGCCCACTCAAGACATTCTAGGGCTCCCTCCAGAGCTTCTCAATTTATTGCCCAATCTGTACGTGACGATGACACCGAAACGGTAAAAGACGATGCGCGCACCGTCCCCGTGGAAACTGTCGTACGTTATCATTGCAAGCTTTTGCGCCTTCAATGATCCATGTCTGAATTGAATTCTCAGGCACCCTCCCATAAAAGTAGATCGGTGGCGTCCCACTTGCCTTCTGAACATGCTACCCCCTCAGTTAGAGCCAAATCCCGCAACGACGTATTATCTCCTCCTCCAGCCAGTGTGAGATCCCAACACACCGCTAGATCTGGTGCATCTCTTCATCCTTCCCACATGCGATTACCACCGTCTAGTGAGGGCAGCGGCTTTGAGCCTACTCCCACTCAGAGGACTGTACCTTTGAATGGGCCTTCAGCCTATGCGCACTCACACCGAGGCTCAAACTACGCGCCTTCTCATCATGCACCGTCCCATCATGCGCCATCTCAGCATGGTCCGTCTAAAGCCCCTACTGTTGCCTCCCGCGCGCCTACCAATAAGGAACCATCGCAAGCTCCTTCGAATAACGGCAATGGTGTTGAAGCCACTCCAAGTGGCGACAAGCGCAAGACCTCCCTTCATCCTTTATCAAATTACCCTAGTATGATGCCGCCAGCCTATGGCTCACAATATGGTGGTTCGAGATATGCTGTTTCTAACCAAGGGGAGACACCTCGCGCTCTTCATCCCCTTACTCAACATTTCCAAATGCATGGACCTGGTAGTCAGCATTCTTATACCCGTATGGGACCGATGGATGCGCAGTACGCAGACGAGTATATCCATGCCGCTGTGCGTGGACGTGCGATGGCGGTTTCCCCTACTCCGTCTAATCCCCATGGACTTCCACCACCTCCCATTACTGCTCCGTTTGCATACAATCATCCCCATGGTCATACTTATATTCACGAGTACGGCATGGAGCACGCCATGACAGGAGGTGACCGCCCGATGACTCCTGAACCGTTCACCGACGAAGAGAAGAGAATCCTCGATGAAGTTTATGAGGAGCAATTGCGTACGCCACGGACGTCGTATACTGTCACTCCAACGGCTCTTGCTGCGGAAGTTACTAGATCGCACTTCCACGACGAAGACATTTGTATCCTGCTGCATGCTGCGGACCAGTCTGACCATGAGCTTGTGAGAAAGGTGATTCGTAAGGCCATTCGGAATAGGATGAAGAAACTCCAGATGAAGCACGAAAATGACAAGGTTTGTTGGTATGTTACATTCTAAAGGTTGATTACACACCGTGTTTTCTAGTTGCAACATTATGCCAGTCCTGGTAGCCAGAGATATTCGATCCAAGAAGCACATGTTCCGCCTCCGCAGCCCATGGTTATACCTCAGCAAGATCAGGCATGTCGAAATACTGGTTCCGGTATGTTTCACTAACTTGTTCGTTAGCCTCCTGCATGGGCAAAGGATATGATGATGATTATGCAAGAAACTCGTTCTCGTCTGGAAGAGTTGGAACGCAAGAAGAGGTCAACACGTTCTTATGCGCCAACTGAATCTGCCATGGATAACGAAGGCACTATTAGGCCCACAAGGAATCAACGTAATGGCGCTAGTGTCACTAACGATGTCGACGATTCCAGTCCTATCACAGTGACGCTCCCAATGCACACTCCTGCAGGTCGATCAGGGACTGTCGTCGAAGAATCTGTGCTCCATCCAGGTGCAACAGAATTTGCCCATCCCGAAACTGAAAATGGGCACACTATTCACCAATCCGAACCTCCTATGGAGAGTTCAGCTCACGCTCCCAGTCAAGCCGGAGACGAGTATATGGAGGAGTACGAGAATGGGTCGAGACTCCGTGAGTCCGCTGATACGCCTCCCGCCCCAGACGGCGAGGTGACGGCAGGACAAGAAGAGCTGAATGATGCTTTGGATGCAGAGCGTGATGAGTCTCCTGGGCAGCAATTCCTCCGGGAGGAGATCTACAAGCTTCGCGTGAAGCCCGCGCGATCTGAACATTCGCATCGCACCTGGGAGATCCAGCAAGAAGACGAGCCTTCCCAACAGCCAGTTACTGCTGAATCGGAAGCCATGCCAGAAATCCCGGATACTGAAGGTACTGTTTCGGAGATGCCTCAATACATCCAACGCAAATCCTCTCCTGAGCTGCCAGCTCTTCCTGTCGAGCATGGTGCGTCTGCAATTCAAGGGTACGGCGCTGACTGGCAAACGACGGAACCGCCCCCACCTCCACCTTGGCAACGTATCCATCAGCGTCTCTTAAACTGGGCTATTGTCTGGCCATTGTCGGAACTTGACCATGCTTTGAATAGCACGATGCGTGGACATCAAGTTGACGAGGTCGCCCTCAGCATTTGGTCGACTCAGACGTATAAGCGTTATGTTCGTGCTCGTTTGACTGAACATCCTCCTATGCGCGTGGATCGACTGTTTATTCCGCCGAACGTGGCGGATGCTATTAACAGTGCGGTTTACAATGGGAGACACGGGGATGCGTGTGGTATGCTGAGGGATATGTGGACTCCTTTCGGCTTGGATGGCATGCCGAGGCTTTTGCTCGTTCTTTGCAAACATAGACGGGAGGAGAATCACTGGGTCGCTCATAGGTATGTTATCACTGCGATGAAGTAAATGTTTCTTAACATCTTTTGTAGATTCTCTTTGCCTGACGGTACATTAACTACTTATGATACCTATCCTGAGAGGTCACTCCCTGATGGCCGAGTAAGTTCATCCTCTACCTTCATTTTCTCATTACTGAGTTCATCCCAGCCTCTTGGTTGGTGGTTCGCCATTCGCATTGCATGGCCCCACGCCATGTACCCCAGTCCCGACCATCTGGCGCAACGAATGGTCAGGATCCACAGACCCATGCAGCTAGGCGTCGACAATTCGGTTGCGACTGCTGGAATCTGGCGTAATCTTCTCATGGGCTCCAAGGCGGAACGGAGTATCGATCTGGAACGTCTCCGAGACCTTATCAATACCGAAGTGAAGAATCTACGCCAGCGAAAGGACATGGGAAAACTGTCTATCACGGCACCCCGTCCCAACTGGGAAGACATGCCCTAAAGACTTCACTTCGGCGGACGCTTCAATACCCTTATCCCCCTGCTTTATCTCCTCTCTCTATCTTGTGCGGACTTGATTATCATAAATTCGCGGGCCTTGTCCGGGCGATTTGGCACCATAAACTGATTTATGGGGGAGTGTGGTTGGTATCCACCTGTTTACTTGTTATATCTGCCCGAAAGATTTCTCTCCTCTCCTTCCAAGCTGTTGTTCAATTATTACGCCCCCTCATGTACGTATAGGTAGTGACTCGAATCTTACGAACGTGATGTGGTTATGAATACAATGAAGATTTTTTTGGCTCGGAAACGTGTAGTGAAGGCTCTCATTCTGCTGTACTTACTATGGTGCAGCGTTCCTCCTCCGAAGATGTTTCTGAGGCCTGAGGCCACGCAGCCTAGGGAAAGTTGAAGTAAAGATTATACAACAAATACTAAATTGGGGCTTACGGGGCTGGCTCATATCTAACGGATGTCCGTGCATGTTACAGCACTCAAAGCTAGGTATCATAGCCCTCTCAACGTCGCTTCTAATGCCATAACAGCAGCACCATCGTCGCATGGAGGTGGCGCGGTGACCCGAATGGGTGCTGAAGGTATAATTGCCTACGAGGGAAGCATTGGAAGGAACCTACAGGAAAAAGCGTGTTACTCACTGCGTATATAGCGTCGACCTGGTTGTCGATTTCTGACCGCTTTTCTTTGGCTTTATCCTTTGACCATTTCTTGACTTTCCGTTTAACGTTATTTGTGGATTCTTTCGTCGACGAGCTCTTTTGTTTACGAGAGGTTGGTGCTGGTGCCTGCGATGCACGTTTTTTGGTGGCCATGACAAGAAGGCGAGGAAAATTTGCTTCCGTGACGGCTTGGCGTCTATACGATCTGACGACGTCCAAACTTGACTTGCTATAGCGTATCTGATGATAGAGCTGATAGGTTGGGTTGTCTGAGCGTTAGCTCAGTAGTACGTAGAAACGCTCGCCGCTGGGAGGGCGGGCTTTCCACGAATTTGC
>Ga0157379_10001462_pt1 | contig 19459 bp, 18 predicted proteins | sample S25metaG_FD_121802 | JGI IMG/M metagenome (GOLD analysis project Ga0157379, IMG submission 121802) | Switchgrass rhizosphere microbial communities from Kellogg Biological Station, Michigan, USA - S2-5 metaG | ecosystem: Host-associated > Plants > Roots > Rhizosphere > Soil | place: USA... | reverse complement strand
AGGCCTGCGTGTTGCAGGCGACGACCGACACGCCTATCGTGCGGAAATGCAGAGTACCCGTGATCTCACGCGTGGATGCGTCGGGCGGTCGGCGCGAAGGGTCGTGCGCCTGGCGACGTATACGGCGTTCCTGGTGTGTCTCGGTTCGATGCGCCCAAGCACGGTTCGGGCTCAGGAGCTCCTCGCCTACTCGTTCACGGATCCCGTCGGCGATCAGACTGGCGCGGTCGACGTGACGAGTATGTTCCTGTTCTTCGACTCGAAGGGAAACTACAAGATCTACTTGACGGCAGACTCATCGCATCCGTTCGTCGGGAAGTTCCGTGTGAACATCAACCTCTTCAATCTCGACGCCGACCCCAATGACTCCGCGTTCTCGGACGCGTGTACCAAGAAATGTAGTGATGGGTTCGGCGGCAACACCGATTACGACCTTCTCACTCCGACCACGAAGCTCAAGATCACCGGACGCGATCCTGTTCTGATGCATTGGGCGGCGGGCGATCGAGTGGTCACCAGCAGCTTTGCAGATCTCACTCCTGGCCTGCTTTTCCGCAGTGGAGTGGACAGCTTTCCTCTGACCTTCGGCACGAACGAGGATTGCATCGCTTGTGATGCCACTGGGGTAGCGATCGGGCAGCTCACCTTCCCCCGCCGCGGCTGGATCCTGCCGCAGCCTTGAGCACGGATGCATGCTGCGCGCCTGGCTGACCGCCTGCGTGACGCGTGCTGCCAGAACGCTCTTAGTAAGGAGCTGGTCATGCGAATGCTGACATTCTTGGTGGGCTCGGCGGTGACGGCGGCACTGCTGGTAGGTTCGACCGTCACCCCGGGAGACGCGTTCGATCTCACCGGTCACTGGGTCGGCAAGTGGACGTGCAAAGGCTTCGACGGTGCGAAGTTCAGCGACCGAAACGACACCAGCACGTTGGACATCACGCAATCGGGCGCCGCGATCCACGCGAAGTTCGAGCACGCGTTCCCCTACGACGGTGTCGCCATTCCCGACGCCAAGAAGCCTGAGAAGGGCGAGGCGGTCATCGTCGATTGTCATACGAACGCCGTCCTGGCGGCGGACGGCAACAGCGAGATCATCCGCGCGCCGGTCGCGACGAAGGGCCCCAAGGGCGTCCTCAAGGGACTATCGATCCTCGAGAACGACGTCGCCCCGTTCGGCGAGGAGGTGCAGACGTGTAAGTACGCGTACCATCGCGTCGACACGAACGATCCCGGGATCGGCAGCTGTCCGTGATGGTGCATGACACCCCGTCATTGGGGAGTATCTATCGTCCGCAGTGACTCCCTGTTCGGCGATGATAGCGCCGAGCTGACCCGCGAGCGGGGGGCCGCGCCCTCTTAGTCGTCGAGCTGCGCACGCGTAGCGAGTCGGCCTGGACGCCGAGACGTCGATCCACTCCGCACCGCTCCCAGCCCGAAACTCCGGTTCCATGTATCCGGCCAGCCGCCATATGCCATGCGTCTACGTACAGTCCTTGGGGTCCAGCCGCTGTTGTCGTGAACGGGTTGATGCGCTTGCGGTGCACTATGGCTCCGTTTGGCACGCGGGCGGGTCACAAGGGGCGGGTGCGGCCCGTCAGTGGCCCCTTTTTCCCGCCGGCACCCCGGAAACATTGGAGTGATCGCGATGGTATCCGGATTGCTTTCTCACGCACAGACGTTGGAGCTCAAAGGAGACCTTGCGTGGACCAGACAATCATGGATGTCGTTGCTCTCGGGTGGCGAATGGTCGTCAATAGTCTCGTCGGCCCAATTCCCCTGACCCTTGCGATCGTCGGTGCATATGGCCTGTTGCTCAACGGCGTTCGGGCACAAGCGACCGGCCGCGATGAGGCGAGCGCGACTTTTCATGCGGTCGTCGGCGTCCTCACGATCCCAGTATTCGGGGTGCTCCTGTTTCTCTGGGGCATCGCCATCGATATTTGGTTTGCGTCGAGCGTCATCGCATGGTCCGCGATCCTGACCAGCGGGCACGGTTGCGTCTGGCTCGCGAGCAAGTGGCGGCGCGAGCGCGCAATGCCGACCGACTCCCTACGTTTGGCCGCGTAGAGGCGAGCGCATCGTACGACCGGAGGCTCGTGGGAGTCCTAAGACGTTCGTGAGGCGGCAGGGCTGCCTGGGACCGTCCCCATCAGCCCGTGGACGCCCGGGCGCCGCGCGAGAGCATCGGTCCGACCGAGTCAGGCGCGCGAGGCAGGACCGTCCGCCGGCGGGTGCCAACCCGCCCGAGCGAGGATCTCGTGGACGACTTCGCTCTTCGAGTCGGCGTATTGCTGGGTGAAGTCCCACTGCCGCTCGGCGAGCTCGAGCTTGGCCCGCTGGTAGAGGTCCCGATCCACGTCGTGCGTCCGCAGCCAGTTACGGAACAGCAGCATCTTGTCGATCTCGGAGGAGCCGGCCGAGAACGTGTGCAGGTTGATGATCGTATCCGGGCCCTTGAAGAGACGGTGCTCGAACCAACCGGGCTCGCGGATCCGAAGGATGTAGCCCGCGGCCTCCATGTCCGGGACGTACGCCGGCTCGTCGGACGAGTCGGGCACGCCCAGGACCAGGTCGATGATCGGCTTCGCCGAGAGGCCAGGGACAGACGTCGAGCCAACATGCTCGAGGAGCCGGACCCGGTCGCCGAGCACGCCCCGGACCCGGGCAGCCTCGCGCTCGAACAGGGCCGGCCATTCGGGGTCGTACGGCAGCAGGACGATCTTGCCGTCGGCGAGGCGCGCGACCGGGCCGATCGTGATCGCCTGGACCTCTTCGAGCCTCTGGATCTTGCCCGTCATCGCGAGCCCTACCATGCGGCGGATTGCCGCTGCACTTCCAGATCCCCTGACGTGTTTGCGCGATCGAGCATAGGCACAGATGTCGGGGCGACGCGAAGTCGTTGAATCTGTGGAGGGTTAGCGCACCCAGTGACTCTACGTCGTCTGCGCCATTCTGAACTTTACGCGGGGCCGTAATACTTGTGTCATAGGCTCTGGACAGCTTGGGGCCGCGCCGGCTCGTGCGGGGCGACCGGGCAACCAGCAGCCACTGCGACGAGGGCCATAATCGTCGTTGCGGCGAGCCCCGTCCTCAGAACACGGTGTCCGCGGGTGCAATGACAGAGGCCATCGCGCGAATCGTGAATGGGACGGCACCACGCGCGGTCCATGCGGCCGCTTGGGCGGAGCCCGGAGCGTACTCGACCTCGAGGGTTTGGGCTCCCCGCTCGTGGCCCCACTTCCCGAGTGCCGCCAAGAGTCGCGACTCAGCGCGCTCTCTCCAGGCCCGTGTGGTCACGAGTTGTTCGAGAACAAAGACACGGGCCGGACTCCCGAGGGCGCGCGTTTCGAGGTGCCCATATGCGCAGCCTTGCACCCTGTCCTTCGAGACGGCGATCACACCAGCGAACAGCGGGGCGTTCGGCTTGCCCGTGGAGCTCCAATCGAGGAGCCAACGCATGAAGCGCTCGAACTTCGCCAGATCCGCAGCCGTATAGGTGGGATAGCTGACGGCGCCCGCATCCCGATCTCGCAAGTACGCCGATACCACGAGCGGCACGACGGAAGGCAGATCGGCGACAACGAGCGGTCGGATCGTCAGGTGTGTGGCGTCCGCGTCGTGCGGCTCTAGCATTGGTGCACCTCCTGGTTTTCGGGGAGCGAAATGGCAGACATTCGTTGTTTGCATTCGTGGTCCGGGTACATGCAACTTAAGCATGGGCGATCCCGCACCGATGGCAGGCGGCCGATCCCAGGTTGACGTCATCACCTTGAGGCGACGCGGATCACGCCACGACCGGCGTCGATTTCGGCGATCAGCGCCGGAAGTCAAGCGGCTTCACGAACGTCTGAAATGCGAGGCGCCGTCTCCGCTCTCGGTTGACTGTCGAAGCGCAGACGAAACAATGCACGGGTCGTGAAGACGCTGCTCGTGCACCCGAGCCCGCTCATGTATTCGGAGATTTATCTCCGACTCGAGCCACTCGGTCTCGAGTGCGTGGCAGCGGCCATCCGCGACGCCGGACACGAGGTCCGGCTCCTCGATCTGCAGATCTTCACGCATGCCGACTACGAGGCGGCGCTGCGAGCTTTCCGTCCCGAGGCGGTCGCGTTCTCGCTGAACTATCTGGCGAACGCCCCCGAGGTGATCGACCTCGCACACGTGGCAAAGTGCCTTTGCCCGCGCACCTACGTCTTCGCTGGCGGGCACAGCGCCTCGTTCATCGCCGACGAGCTCCTCGCCCACGCCGATGGCGCGATCGACTGCGTGCTCCGCGGCGAGGGGGAGACGAGCGCGCCACGCCTCCTCGAGGTGCTACCGTCGGGAGTCATTGACGGCGTCCCCGGCGCGGTGACGTCCAGTGGGGGCGGGGCGCCCCCCGCATTCGTGAGGTCGCTCGACGACTGCCGTCCGGCGCGCACCCTCACCGCGCGTCGACATAAGTACTTCATCGGCGTCCTCGATCCGTGCGCCTCGATCGAGTTTTCGCGCGGCTGCCCATGGGACTGCGTCTTCTGCAGCGCCTGGACCTTCTATGGCCGCAGCTACCGCCAGGTGTCACCCGAGGCCGCCGGGGAGGACCTCGCACGCGTCGCGGAGCCGAACGTGTTCCTCGTCGACGACGTCGCATTCATCCGTCCCGAGCATGGCTTCGCGATCGGACAAGAGGTCGAGCATCGCGGCATCCGCAAGCAGTATTATCTCGAGACCCGCTGCGACGTCCTGCTGCGCAATCGCGAGGTGTTCGCGTACTGGCGCCGGCTCGGTCTCACGTACCTCTTCCTCGGCCTCGAAGCCATCGACGAGGAAGGTTTGAAGCTGCACCGCAAGCGCGTGTCCCCGTCCGCGAGCTTCGAGGCGCTGGAGGTGGCACGCTCCCTCGGACTGACCGTCGCGATCAACATCATCGCCGATCCCGATTGGGACGAACGCCGCTTCGCGACCATTCGCGAGTGGGCGCAGAGCGTGCCCGAGATCGTGCACCTCACCGTGAACACGCCGTACCCCGGCACCGAGACGTGGCTCACCGAGTCACGACAGCTCACGACAGCAGACTACCGCCTCTTCGACGTCCAGCACGCCGTGCTGCCGACGCGCCTGCCGCTGCGACGCTTTTACGGGGAGCTCGTGCGGACGCAGGCGGTCCTGAACCGCAAGCATCTCGGCGCCACCGCGCTCTGGGGTGCGCTCACGACGGCCGCTGCGCTGGCCGCACGCGGCCAGACGAACTTCCTGCGCATGCTCTGGAAGTTCAACAGCGTCTACAACGTCGAGCGGCAAATGTCGGATCACGCGCGCGAGGTACGCTACCGGATGCGACCACCGCGTCCGGCGACCGCGACGCACGAGGAGCTCTACGTGCACCCGCCGGCGCGCCGGCGCGGCCCCGTCGAAACAGGCGTGCGTCCGCTCGTCTGAGCGGCGACTCCGATCACCGCGAGCTGAACGTACGACCATTGCTCCATCGGGCTCTGGCGCCGCGTGGGGCGTCGTCTATGCTCTCGTGATGCTCAGATGGCGGCCTGCCACCTCGAAGGCGCGGAGCGCGTTGAGGGGCGGTCGGCGACGATGCGGACGCGAAGCGGGAGTGGTGTCCGGCTCTTCCGTCGCAGCGGCAACTCGCTGTTCCTGACCGATGCCGGGCAAGCGCTTCTTCCCGGGCTGCGCGCGGGATTCGCCGAGTTGGAGCGGTCGCTCGACGCGCTGCGAGAGCACGATTCTCGGGGACCGTTGGTCTTGAGCGTCGCGCCGATCTTCGCCACGAAGTGGCTCATCCCGCGGCTCGACGGTTTCCGGGCGGCGCATCCGGACATCGACGTGCGGATCTCCGCCACGCTGGAGCTGGCCGATTTCGAACGCGACGGCATCGACGCCGCCGTCCGCGTCGGGCGCGGTCGCTACCCGGGCCTGGCCGCCCACCGCCTCTTCGGGGAGAGCGTCGTGCCGATGTGTTGTCCGGCTCTGCTGGAGCGCGCGCGGTCTCTCGTGTCACCCAAGGATCTCCGCCATCAGGTCCTTCTCCACTTCGATTGGCCCGCGCAAGAGCAGGTCACGCCGGACTGGGGTACGTGGTTACGGTCGATGGAGGTGACGGGCATCGACGCGACCCGCGGACCACGCTTCACGCAGCCGGAGTACGCCATGCAGGCCGCAGTCGAAGGGGCGGGCGTCGTGCTCGGATGGCGCTCGCTTGCGCAAGCGGATCTCGATGCCGGCCGGCTGATCATTCCCTTCGATCTGCCGCTGCAGATGGACGTCGCCTTCTATCTCGTCTACCCCGAGGCCTCGGCGGAGCGGCCGAAGCTCGTGTGTTTTCGCGAATGGCTGCTGGGTCAGACCGTGACGTCACCCGGAACCCGCGCGCACCGTCGATCCGCTTCCGGCCGAGCGCGACGCAAGAGCCCGGCTGATGCGCCCCGTCGGCGAAGCTGAAAACGGGCCAGAGGCCGGTGTTTCCCCCGGGCGGTCCGGCTGCGGGCGTCAGCGACTATGGCTTGCTGCTAGGCGGTGGGCCTTGTCTGAGTACTCCAGCTGCAACTTTCGGAAACCGTGGCAATGTCTGCGATCTCAACGCGTAGTTGGGCCAGCCTTGCTGGGCGTTCTCGCTAATCGATCGCTGCAGCGTGCTCGCTGGGGTCGACGCCTACGCGACCGCCGCCGCCGCCGCAACGCAATGTTGCGCGATGGCCGCTACGAGCCGATCGATGTCGAGCGGCTTTCGCAACCAGGCGGAAACGCCCAGTGCACGGGCGCGCTCATCGAGATCATGGACCCCGGAGACGAGAATCACCGGGATGTCGCGTATGCCGGGGTCAGCGAGTTGTGCACGCCGGAAGTCGTCGCCACTCATTGCTGACATCATCAGATCGAGCACGATGATGCATGGGCGGGGTTCACATCGCACCAGGGTGAGCGCATGAGGCCCATCCCGTGCATCGGCCACGGTGCACTCGTGCGCGACGAGCAACTCGTGCATCGCCTCGCGGGTGCCGGAGTCGTCCTCGACGAGCAGGACGGTGTGCACGTGTCGCGGTGGGGGCGTCACCATCAGAGCGGAGTAGTCTACTCTGATGGCGCATCGACACCAAACGCCCTGACCTCTGCGACAGACACCATTCAGCAGCGCAGCGCGTCGTTGTGTCCGTTGCCGGGCAGCCTAGGATCATTTCTGAGCGCGGCGCGGCCGGCTCGCGCTCCTCCTTCGCCGCCGGTCGTAGATCGCAGGGCCGGGCGAGATGGGACGGGACGCCTCACGGTCGGCTGCCGTCGAGACCAAACTGTTCGGCCACCCTCTTGGGCAGGATCAACCGCCCACGGTCACCGAGTGCGATCACGCTTCCCGGTTGGACGACGGTGTACGGGACGACGACCTGCCGCCCGTCCAGCCGGTATGTGATGTCGTGAAACCCGAGCCGCATCACCTCGGCATCCCGCAGCACGACATATTCATGCTCGCTCACAACGCTAAGGCTGTGCACCATGCTCAACGAACGCAATGGGGGTATTTCCCTGTTCGTCGCTCAAAAGGAGAGGAGTCCCGGTGAACGCGGCTGGGCACTGATTAGCGTCGGGCGGGGCGCCGCGCGCGTCTGCGCGGCCGCTGGGGCGCACGAAGAGCCGGCCGACGACGCACCCTGTCACTGACCACTCGCTCATCGTCGACGGTCACGCAGAATCCCTTACTGGCGAGTTTCTGCGCAAGTGCGGTGACGAGCATGCCAATGCATGCCCGGCTATCCGGGGTGAGCCGGAGTGTGAGCCGCACGTCGCCGGGGGTCGGGGTCTCCAGCGCCAGAACATGGCTCCGCAGCTGCTGCACATCGTACGGCGTCGCATCGACGCCGATGTAGAGCGAGCCACGTGGAGAAACAATCTGTGCTTCGAGCATCGGGGTCTATCCGCGAAACAATCGCCAGAGTGGAGAACCGGGCAGGTGTACGGACGTGCCACCATGGTGGCAATCACCTCCTACGTGCGATTGCGATCCGAGCGGCGACGCGTTGCGACCAGTTCGCCCGGTAGCGTGGATACGTGGATAGGGAATGTTGGTTCATCGGCTAGGGATTTCACCGGACGAACGATCCGCACGCTGTCCGCGCGTCGCGTTGACGCCGTCGTCCGCCGCGCGCTACCGTCGCCGGCCGTGGCTCAGAGCGACGGCACGATCCTCGGCGACGTTGGGTCGCTGTGGCGCTATCCAGTGAAGTCGATGCGCGGGGAGGAGGTTGCCCGCGTCGAAATCGGCCCGGATGTCGGCATCGTCGGCGATCGTGCGTACGGGCTCGTCGACGTCGCGACCGGTAAGGTCGCGAGCGCCAAACACCCGCGCAAGTGGGGCGGACTACTCAACTGGCGGGCGGACTTCGACGCGGCGCCGGCCCATGGTTCGGCGCCTCCGGCCGTCCGGATCACGTTGCCCGACGGTACGGTCGTGCGGAGCGACGATGCCAACGTCGATGCCGCACTGTCACGCGCGCTCGGGTATGAGGTCCGGCTCGCGACCAGCCCGCCGCGCCAGGCGTCGATAGAGGAATCGACCCTCCGGGCGGACGGGACCTTGCCGGACGAGCTCGGCGTTGCACCGCTGGCGGTCGGGGCGCCGGCGGGAACGTTCTTCGATTTCGCGCCGGTCCACCTGCTGACGAGCGCGACGCTCGCGCGGTTGGAAACGCTGCATCCCGCGGGGCGGTTCGCGCTCCCGCGCTTCCGCCCGAACGTCGTCGTCCGTTGCGACGGGGCCGACGGGTTCGTCGAGAACGACTGGGTCGGCCACGAGCTCGCGCTCGGCGACGAGGTCCGCCTGTGCGTCACGTTCACATGTCCCCGCTGCGTCATGACGACGCTGCCGCAGCAGGACCTCCCGTCCGATCCCGCGATCCTGCAGACGGCCGCGCGCCACAACCGGGTGCTCTTCCCGCTGCTCGGCAAGGCCATGCCGACCGTCGGCGTCTACGCGACGGTCGTGCGCGGTGGCCGCGTGCAGGCGGGAGATCGTGTGCGCCTGCTCGGGCGCAACACGCTGCGTCGAACCGCGTCGTTCCTGCGCGCGATCAAGCGCGCCGCCGTCCGCCGGTAGCGGCCGCTTTCACTGCATCGCCCATCAGTTGACCGAGCAGATGCACCCGGGGCCGACGCTGGTCGGCTCGCAAAGTGCGCCGGGCGGACAGCCGCCGTTGCACGTGGGAAATGTGTCGCCGCACGCGGGGGAACAAACACAATTGATGCCGATGAAGGTGCAGACGTCCCCGGGCCGCGTACAGAGCTGGCCGCAGACCGCGCGTAGCCCGGGGGGGCGTTCGCACAGCGCGGACGCGGGCTGACACGAGCACGTGCCGTCGAAGAAGGCGCACGCCTCGTCCACGGGGCACTCGCCGGCACACTCGTTGCTCGCCGCCGAGAGGCCGCAGCCCGTCGGCGTCGACGTAGCGGTCGGCGTCGGCGTTTCCGTCGGTGTCACCGTTGGGGTGGGGGTGGGCGTCGCCGCGGTGGCCGGGTTCTTCAGCGACGGCACGCAGATCTCGCGCGTGCGGAAGGCGTTGAACTGGTCGTCCCCGAACTGGTTGTTGACGAAGATGGCACCCGCGGGTGCGAACGGCGAGCCCGCCGCGAGCCGCACCTCGTAGCACATGAGATGCGACACCGCGTCGACGAGCGGCCCCTCGTCGTTCTTTTCCGCCGGCACGCAGAGCCGCCGCGGCCGCTTGATGTCGACCACGATAGAGCCGAACTCGTCGGCGATCGTCACCCCGGACAGGCGGAAGCGCGCGCCCTCCACCCGGTAGCATTTGAAGTGCTCGATCGACGGCACGATCGGCGTCACCGGCGGCGTCAAGGTCTTCGCGCTCGGTACGAGCAGGTAGTCGGGGCGCACGAGGTCGACGCTCAGCGGATCGCTGAGGGGATGGAACTGATTGACCACGAGGACGTTGCGCTCGCGGTGGAACCGCGGCGAGGTCTGGACGATCGGATAGCCGACGAGGTGGTCCGGGTCGTTCACGACCGTCGGGTCCTCGCCGTTCTTGCTCGCCGGATTGCAGATCCGCTTCGGCCGTCGCACGCGGACGGTGCTGTCGCCGAACTGATCGTCGAGCGTCACCGTGTGGGCCGTCGACGTGGTCGGATGCACCTCGTAGCACTGGAAGTGATTCAGCACCGACGGCGTCGGGGTCGAGGTCGGCGTAGCGGTCGCGCCGTTGAGTGTCGGCGTTGCGGTTTCGGTCGGCGTCGGGGTCGAGGTCGGCGTTGCGCTTTCGGCCGGCGTTGCGGTTTCAGTGGGCGTCGCCGGCTCCGTTGGCGTCGCGCTCTCGGTCGGCGTTGCGCTCTCGGTCGGCGTTGCGGTCTCGGTCGGCGTTGCGGTCTCGGTCGGCGTTGCGGTCTCAGTCGGCGTTGCGGTCTCGGTCGGCGTCGGGGTCTCGGTCGCCGTCGGTGTGGCCGTTGGCGTCGGTGTTACAGCAATCAGGCAGGCAGAGACGTCGGCGCAGCAGTCGCCCTCGTCGAAGCATGCGTCGTCGCAGAAACAACCGAAAGGCGCTTGACCGCCGCACGCCCCGGACGCGCAACCGCAATCCGTGCCGCAATTCACGTCGGTTTCTCCGGCCTGACATACGTGATCGCCGCATGCTGTCAGCCCTGCTCGCGCCGGAGGGATGGAAACGGTGAGAAGCTGCAGCGCGAGAAACGTGATGGCCGCGAGTCCGGGAGCAGATCGCATCGGGGTTCTCCTTGAGGCTCGTGAGGGCACCATCCGTGGTGCGCAAGCGCGACGAGAAGACGACGAAGTGGACGAGCGTGCGGTGCGCGCAGGAACCGGAGCGGATCTCCGTCGTCGGACAAGCGAGCGGATGACCTCGCGGTGGACCGGTCCGCTCGCCTACGTGGACGGCGCTACCAACGAACGCGGCAGGCTGTCAACAAAAAAACCGACACCGCGCAGCGGGCTGCGAGTAGAGAGTCAGCGAGGGCTCAGCAACACGACCGGAATGTCGCGCGTGCTTCCCGCTTGGTACGTGTCGTAGTCGGGCCAGTGCGCGGTCATGATCGGCCAGACGCGCCGCTTGTCCTCCGGCGTTCCGGTGCGCGCCCTGACGGGGATGACCTTGTCCCACACCTGGATCTCGACGTCCGGGTGCGCGACCAGGTTCAGGTACCATCCGGGGTTGTCCGGTGCACCACCCTTGGAGGCGACGATGATGTAGTCGTCACCGTCGCGACCGTAGATGAGCGGGAACTTGCGGGTCTCGCCGGATTTCCGACCGATCGTGCGCAGGATCAGGCAGTCGGTGCCATTCCAGTCGTGGCCGACCTTGCCGCCCGTGCTCTCGTACTGCCGCACGTGCTCGTTACCGAAGAGGCTGTAGTCTGGCATGCCGAGGAGAGTGCCACGGTCACACGGATCAAGCCAGGCGACGATCCAGCGCGCAGACGGAATCCTTTCGAGGCCTAGTCGGAGACCGCGGTGAACTTGGCGGCGGTATCGACGGCGGGCGTGCTGTAGCGGGCCTCCCAGCAGGCCCCCGTATCGACGCTGCGCAGCTGCAGCAACACGATCGCGTTTGCCGGAAGCGGCAGCGAGGGCAGGGTGAGCGTCGGCCCACCTCCCTTCAACGCAATCCCTGCCTGACCGTCGATGCCGGGCTTCACCTTGAGTGTGACTACCCCACCGGGTGTTCCGAGCCTGTTCTTGTACTTGAGACTGCTGCCGGCGGTGCCCCAGCACTGCTTCGACGGGCAGGAGCCGCCGGGCACCATGCTCCTCATCAGCGCATGGGGCGTCCCACTCGCGTCGAAGAGACACAGCACGTAGCCCGCGCCGGTGACAGGTGCGCCGAGGTCCGTCGGGTCGGTCGCGGCGCCGCGCCATTTCCAGGAAAGGCGATCGGAACGGCCGGTGCCGTGCTTGAGGCCGAGCTTCGACTGCCGTGCCCCGGCCGATTTGCAGCCGTCGAGCGGCGTGCCGCAGAGATCGCTGCCAATTTCGAACGCGCCGATGTCGCAGCGCGCCGGCTGCGGACGCAGCACACCGCGCTGATCGGTCGCGGCGCAGGCGTCGTCGGCGGTGCCGCTGATCGTCGGGCTGCCCGCGTCGATCGCGGGGCTCGTCGCGAGCAAGGCGCGCGTCGCGGTCGCACCGCCGTTGTCAGCGAGCGGACCGAGATCGGGTGATGCGCCGAGGAGATCGGCCGTCATGGCGCCGGAGAGCGTACAGCCGGACACGTCTTGGATGAGATCGTGACCCACGGACTCGACCGGCCCGGCGCAGTCGGGCGCCTCGCCGCCGCCGTCGATATTCTCGGCAACGATCGTGTTGGCGAGTCGGATGCCGGCGTTCGGGTTCGAGACACCGCCGCCGTCGCCGACGCCGTCACCGTCGGCGTCGGCGCGGTTGGTCGCGATGGTCGAGTTGCGGAGCGTGATCTCGCCGACCGCCCGATAGTCCCCGCCCGCCTCATGCACGCCGGCGCGCCGAAGGCCGCCGCCGTGCTGCCCGGCGGTGTTGTCGCTCATGGTGCAGTTGGTGATGCTCCCGGACTCACCCTCGAACTCGATCCCGCCGCCGTCGACGGACGCGTCGTTGCCGACGATCGTGCTGCGCTCGATGGCAAGCTCGCCGATCGTGTACAGGCCGCCGCCGAAGCGGCTGTGGTTGCCGCTCACCGTGCTGTCGAGGACGGTCAGGTCGTAGCCGTGGATGCCGCCGCCCAGTGCGCCCGCGGTGTTGCCGGTGATGATGCAACGCTGGATCGTCGATTCCGCCGTGGCGTAGATGCCGCCGCCGTTGAAGGCGCTATTGTCGCGGATGATGCTGTCGGAGAGCGCGAGCGGCCCCTCCGCGAAAATGGCTCCCCCGATCGAGTTGGGGGCGTTGCCGTTGCGGATGGTCACGCCGCTCAGGGTGAGCGACCACGACGTGCTGCCCGGGAGCGGCGTCTCGACATGGAAGACGCTCGTGATGCCGCCGGCGTCGATCGTCGTGGTCGCGGCTCCCGCGCCGACGATCGTTATCGCGGCGTGGATGCGCATCGTGAACGCGATGTCGAGGAGGTAGAGCCCGGCCGGGAGTATGATCGTGTCGGGAGTGACCGCCGGATCGTTCGCCTCCTCGACCGCGGCGCGCAGGGTGCAGGCACCGCTCGCCGTCGCGCAGAGTCCGTCACCGGGGTTCGCGTCATCCTCGTCCGCCGTCGAGTCGACGGTGAAGGTCGCGGCGGAGACTCGGGACGCCCCGCTCGCGGCTAGAACGAGGACGAGCAACCGGGCAACGCAGCATCGGACGAATCGGCGGTCCACGGCGCGGGAAGGTAGGTCCAAACGGTCCGCCCGGTCAAGGAAGAAATCCCCTCTCGAAGCGCTGCGGGCTGCGAGAGTCTGAGCGTTAGAAAGCCGGCGTTACGGCGCCGGACAGAAGTTGCTGTTGAACGGGCTCGGCTGCTGCATCGCGGTGAAGAACTCCTCGATGCGGGGGACGGTGAAGTCGACCGAATCCTCCACCTGGCAGCGCTCGTAGAGCGCGAGGCAGTTGCCGTAGTCCGCGAGCGTCGCGACGGAGGCGACGCCGACCCCGCTGCAGAGCGTGGCGAGGTTGGCGACGTCACCGCCGTTCGTGTCGGTCAGGTCGGCGAGGGGGATCTTCTCGCACGCCTTGGTGATCGCCGTGGCGAGCTTGGCCTGGGCGTCGTTGACACCCGCACTCGCCTTGGTGCACTTCGTCGCGGCGGCATCGACGCACTTCTGGGTCGGCTTCAGCTGCGCGCAGGCCATGATCGCGTCGGCGCACTTCGCGAACGCGCCGCGCGCCTTGGCGGCGAAGGAGATGCCGGCCTTCGTGGCCTTGGCCTGGCATGAGAGGAGTGCCTTGCCCGCTTTGGCGTCACCGAGGGCACCCGCGCCGCCCTCGTCGAGGAGGCAGCTGTGCAGGGGGTCGACCGCGTGTCCGTCGACGATGCCCGCAGTGCCGAGCAGATCGCGGGCCCGCGGCATCTGCACGAGCATCAGCCGCTCGGCGACGCAATTGGTCTGCCTGAGGAGACAGCCCGCGTATTGCTGGATGAATGGTGAACCACCGAAGCCACACCGGGTCGCGAGCATTCCGAACAACGGGCCGCCTGGATCGTCGAATGCCTCGCTGGGGCTGAGGGACCCGCAGAAGTTCGTGATCGCGCCGTCCTCCAGCAAGGCACCAGCGTCCTTCTCGGTGTCGTCGCTGAGGTGGGAGATCTTCGCGTTGCACGCGTCCGTCGCCTTCATGAGGCATGCGGGGTCACTCGCCTGCGTCTGCACGCAGGAGGCGATGGCGCCGACGCACTTGAGGTACGTCTTCGACCAGGTCGAGAGGTACTTCGCGACGCCCTTGTTCGCGATCTTCTGGCAGCGGGCGGCATGTACCGTCTGCATCGGACGATTCGGGGGGTTCACGAGGCCAGGCGGGACGACCGCCCACGCGCTACCGGCGCAGCAGAGCGCTGCGACGATGAGCGTGGTGAGCGGTGCGACGAGACTGGTACCAACGGCTGAGATGCGCATCGGAGTTCCTTTCCTCGGCCGTGGGGCCGGTCGGCGCCAGAGTGACGAGTCGCCGATTCACCCTCGAGCGCAAGCTAGGTCCGATCGTCCGACACGTCAAGGAAAGACCGACCTTGCCCTTCACCTCTCGGGAGGCCTCCTGCTCCCCACTCTCCGCCCCACCGCCGCCCCTGCATCGGTGATTGCCTCTCCCATCCGCGGCGCGGTTAGCTCCGGCGAACGTAGCGAGAGCGGAGCGGAGGAACCCATGCCCAACACGGGTCGGACGATCGTCGTTTTCCTGAGCGTGGGAGGCCTGTTGTTCGGCGCTCCGGCGCCCGGTGGCGCCCAGATTCTCGGCGGACTCCTCGGAGGCGCAAGCGCGTGCACCTCGTCCTCGAGTGACTGCGCGATCGGCAGCTTCAGCGCGCCATTCGCCGAGCCGACGATCGACGGCGTCGCCACCAGCGAGAAGTGCATCACGACGGCAAGCGGCAGCAAGGTCTGCAAGCCGGCAGCCGGCACGCTCTCGCTTCTGCGCGACGGCCGTCTCCTCTACTTCGACGCGCTCGAGGGCACGGAGAACGTCAACCTCAGCATCGTCAGCGACTTCGGCACCGTGAGCGTCAACGATCAGACCCGCGTGCTGGCGTTGGGCGCCGGGGACGCTCCCACCTGGACGCGTCCGAGTCCCGTCGACGGCGGCGCGAATCCCAGCGGCTACGATGCCACTCCGCTTCTGCCCGACGGCATCCTGAGCACCTCGGGCAGCAGCACGGCCACCGGTGCGCTCTTCTGCGCCGCCGTCGCGCAGCTCGCCGACGGCCGTATTCTCGCCGCCGGAGGCAGCGACTACTACAACGAGCCCGGGATCGACGGGTTCCCCCTCGGCGTGTTGGAGATCGAAGGGCTGCGCAATGCGCGGGTGTTCAATCCCCGCAACGACTCCTGGACGCAAACCGGGAGCATGCTCTACGGACGCTGGTATCCGACGTTGGTCACCTTGCCGAACGGCAGCGTGTTCGTCGCGAGCGGCGTCACCAAGCTCGTGAAGCCGGTGTACCCCGACAATCCGTTCACCTCCGGTCGCAACGTCGTGCAGACGGAGACCTACGACGTCGGGTGCGGGACGTGGTCGGACAACGGCGGCCTCGCGCAGCGGTCGCTGCCGACGTTCCCGCGCATGCATCTGCTTCCGAACGGGCGCGTCTACTACAACGCCGGCGGACAGGCGTTCGATCCGTTCGGGCAGGCCTACGACCAGGCGCTGTGGAACGTCGTCGGCGCCTATGATCCCGCGGCGAAGCAGTGGAGCGATCTCGCGATCGCCGGCTACCCGGTGCAGCTGAACCAAGCCGGGCTGTCGCAACTCAGCGCCGCGCTCAACCCGACAAATCCCAACCTGGTGGCGAGCCTCCTCACCACGGTCGGCGGCTTGCTCGGCAAGCTCGCGAGCAGCCCGCAAGATCTCGCCAATCAGTTGGGCGCCGTGCTCGGCTACGCGGTCGATCCGCAGGTGGTCGACAAGGTGGTCGGCGGAGGCTTCCGCGGCTCGACGTCGTCGGTCATGTTGCCGCTCAAACCCGACGCGAGCGGCAGCTATGCGAAGGCGGAGTTCCTCACGGCGGGTGGCGTCGTGAGCGGCTATGCCGCGCCGAGCCCGGGAACCTACCTGGCGACGGATCTGAGCCGGATCGACACGGTCGACGTGTCGGGCGGCGGCATGAGCTACGCAACCCGGCTCACCGGCAAGCTCAACCGGCCGCGGTGGTACGGATCGGGCGTCGTCCTGCCCGACGGATCGGTCATGGTGTTCTCCGGCGCCGATCGCGACGGTGTCGTCCTTCCCGGACTCGACGTTCCCGTCGTCGTGGCCGAGCGCTTCGATCCGCGCGCCGAGACCTGGCAACCGATGGCCACGCAGCATCGCACGCGGACGTACCACAACACTGCGCTGTTGATGCCCGACGGACGGGTGATGGTCGGCGGGCACGCACCGATCTCGACGGCATACCTCAGCGACATCGATCTTTCGTCGCTCGGCTTCTCGCAAGGCGACGGGCGCGACCCCTCGTTCGAGATCTACAGCCCGCCGTACGTGTTCCGAAACGATCGGCCGGTGATCAAGAACATTCCGCGGGGCGCGGTGGACGTGGTTCGCGGGCAGGTGTTCACCGTGAGCACCGATCAACCGCAGACGATCGCGTCCGCGATCTTGATCCGCCGCACCGCCATCACGCACCTCGTCGACGGTGATCAGCGTGCGATCATCCTTCCCATCGTCGCCCGTGGCTCGAACTTCCTGCAGGTCAAGATTCCGAGCGCCGCGGCCGTCGCGCCGGGCGGCGAGTACATGCTCTTCATCAACAAGACCACCGCGGACGGTCCCATCCCCTCGATTTCGACGCCGCTTCGCGTCCTGGGACCGATCCCGACGTGCGCGACGAGCTGAGACCGACATCGGAACGCCGGCCGCGGTGCCCCTTGCTGCGCATGCTGCCAGCCACGGCCGCTGCGCTGCTCCTGATGCTGACCGGCGCAGGTGCCGACCGCGTGGCCGCGCACGAGGACGCGCATGCTCCGGTCGTCGTGACGTTGGACCCCGTTCCATCCCGACTCGCCCGCGTGACCATCCAGCTCCAGCACACGCTCGGCGATCAGTTGCTCGTCGAGAATCGGACGCGTACGCCGCTCGAGGTGCTCGACGAGCGCGGCGTCGCGTTCTTGCGCATCGGGCCGGGCGGTGCCGAGGCGAATCTCACGGCTCCCGCCTGGTACCAAACGGTTTCCGTAGAGAAGCGGCTCGTTCCGGCGGAGGCGCACGCCGGTGCGGCTCCGGTTTGGAGGCGGGTCAGCGTCGACCCGTCATGGGGATGGTTCGATCGCCGCCTGCGCAGCGAGCCGACCGAGGCCGCCACGGGATCCGGCCGATGGACGATTCCGCTTCGCTTCGGCGGCGTGCCCGTCGCGCTCCACGGGCGGTTCGAGCCCGTGCCGCCGGCGCGCGGCGTTTTCGTCCCCCGGATCACGTCCTCCGAGCAGCCGTTCCCGGGCGTGCGCGTGCAGTTGATGAAAGGGCGAGTGCCGGCGCTCTACCTCGAGAACACCGGTGACGAGCCCGTCATCGTGCTCGGAGCGGCAGGTGAGCCCTTCCTTCGCATCGGACCGGAAGGGACGAGCGCCAATGTGCGCAGCCCGACGTGGCAACGGACCGGCAAGGCGGAGGTCACGACGACGGCGCCGGCGCTCGATGCCAAGGCGGCGCCCAAGTGGCGCACGCAGTCCGCCACGCGCAGCTATGCGTGGATCGAGTTTCGTGCCGCGCCACCCGGCGTGGAGCCCCGTGGTCCGGCCGCGGCGGGCAAGATCGTCCGTCGCTGGGAGGTGCCGCTGCGACACGGCACCATGCAGACCGTCGTCGCCGGTGAAGTCGAGTGGGTTCCGACGGCGGAAGCCCCACCGCGTTCGTGAGTCAGCCCCCGGCGCTGGCGTCAGCCTGTGGCCGTCGCGAGGACGAGACGCATCGGCAACAGCTCGCGGGTGACGGGGTTCACCATGAGTCCGAGGCTATCGAGGGTGAACGCGCCGAGCAGCGGTATCACGCCCTCGGGGCCGAAGACGACCGGTGACGTGCCCAGCGACGTCCCGAGCTCGAAGAACGCCTCGCCGATCTCGTAGCTCTGCCGGCTGCGGTCCGCGAGCGTGAACTCCGCGCGCTTCAAACGCGGAACACCGAGCGTCTCGAGAACGCTGGCCTGGACGACACTGTAGATGGCGCCGGTATCGACCAGGAAGTCGAGCTCGATTGCCGTGTCGTCCGCTCGCCGGGGATTCGAGATCCGCGCGGCAACGTAGGTTACGCCCATGGAACCTGCTCTATCGGGGCGTCGCCTGGCCATCGCGTCTACGTGTAGCGCGTTCCGCTCCCCGAATCATCAGACGGATGACCGATCACCAGCCAGTACGCGCCGCTCTCACGGGCTCCGGAGGGTGTCGACCGCGTAGACGTGCCAGGCGTGCGGGCTGCCGGGGCGCCTCGTCTCTGTCACGGCGCCACCGGTGTATCCGGTGATGACGGTGGACCAGAACCGCCGACTGCCAGCGTTGCCTTCGGACACGCGGACGATCCAGCGGCCGGCGAGCCGCTTCCAGAGCAGCAGTGCCGCGCGGCGGCCCACTCCGGAGCGCCGGTAGCGGCGGAGAACGAAGAACTCCGCGATGTCGTAGTCGTCGGGATCGGGCGAGGCCGGCGAGCCGCGCGTGGCGAGCACGAAGCCCGCCACGCGTGTCCCGCAGCGAATCAGGAACGGGAACCGCCGCCACGGCTCGGACCAGTACGGTGGAAGCTGCGCGTAGGCAAAGCGTCCGTCGACGCCAAGGTCCAGAGCGAACGTCCCACTGAGATCGTGAGCGTACAGCTGCACGAGGTTCGCCAACAGATCGGCTTCCTGTGGTGCCGCGGAGTCGAGACGCACGTCGCCCACGAGCGTGAGATCTACCGAGCGCACCGGAAGCCGATGAGGTTCGGGAGGATGGACGGCTCGACGACGAAGAGGCCGAGGGGCCCGGCGGCCGCCCCATGGAGGAAGTCGCCGCCACGGATCAGCACACCGGGCTCACCTCCGCTGGTTGCTCCGCCCATGCACTGGTCGTCGCCCGTCTGGCTGACGCCCGGGCTCCACGTGCCGCACTCGGTGGATCGTGGCACCCAGTCCGCCACCCACTCGTAGAGGTTGCCCACCATGTCGAAGGCGCCGCGTACCGAGACGCAGCTGCTGCGCGACCCGGTGAGGGCCACCGCATTCGTGCTGGCCGTGTTGCAGTCCGTCGTGCCGTTGTCCGGGCCCGGATCGGGGCTGCCCGCCACCGCCGCCTGCCACTCGGCATTGGATGGCAGGCGCTTGCCGGAGTTCGTGCACGCTTGTTGCGCCTGGAACCACGTGATGTGCGACGACGGCGT
>Ga0157379_10001461_pt1 | contig 19459 bp, 15 predicted proteins | sample S25metaG_FD_121802 | JGI IMG/M metagenome (GOLD analysis project Ga0157379, IMG submission 121802) | Switchgrass rhizosphere microbial communities from Kellogg Biological Station, Michigan, USA - S2-5 metaG | ecosystem: Host-associated > Plants > Roots > Rhizosphere > Soil | place: USA... | reverse complement strand
TGCGCGACAGTGCGACACCCGCTCCCGGCGACCCGTACACGGCCAAGACGAACTCCGACGTGATCGTAAGCCAGTCATTCAACGCTGGAGCGACCTGGTCGGCGCCCACGCCGCTGGAGCTCCCGGGCGACCAGTTCATGCCGTGGGGCGTCTACGACACCTCGGGCCATCTGCGGATCGGCATGTTTGACCGCTCGGTCGATCCCGCCAACCACAAGTACGGTTATTCGGTTGCCACCGAGACCGGATCCGGAACGCTGGCGTTCACCAAGACCGTCGTCTCGACGGCGCTCTCCGATCCCACCACCGGCGACCGGTGGTTCGCCCGCACCGTGAACCCCGCGTTCCCGAACGCGACCGCTTTCCTCGGCGATTACAGCAACATCGCCGCTACCGCGGACGGTGGCGTGGTCGCCTACTGGACCGACATGCGCAACGATGCCACCTTCGCCGGCGCCACCGCGCACGGCGAGGACGCCTTCTTCGCGAAATCCGGCTGACCGGCGACCTTCAGCCAGGAGGCCGGGCGGGCGGCAGCGGGCACACGCCGCCGCCCGCCCGGCTTCGCCCATACGCCGATGGCGTGCTTCTGTACCGACCTTGTGAAGGGACTGTTCATACGAACACTGGCAGCGGGTCATGACAGCGCTGCCTTGGTGTGATTGCCGTCATGCCATACGCAGCCTTGCGAACTCAACAGGCTGAGGGAGGCCGGGTCGAGTCTGGTCCGTCCGTCTGATAGGTGCCGGGTCCTGCCGGGGAAGATCAAGGGTCTGCCCCGCGCAGCGGGGACGAGCCTGCGGCGCGCAGTCGGAGAGGCAGTATCGCCAGCCAGCCCTGACCACGCATGTGCGGCGTGGCACCGCATCTCCTCGGGCGCTGCTCCAGGCATAGGTCCAGTATGAAGCATTTGTGCGCAGACCGCACTCCTGTGCGCGCCACGGTCAGCCAGGCTGGACGGCTCGTTCCGGACTGAGGGCCAGCCCGGCGAGCAGGAGGCCGGCGGAGCGTCGTGACCGGCACGGGTGTTCCCCGTTTGTTCCCCCCAGCGCCACGCTGGGACGACGCCAGCGGGGTTCCTGAGCGAGTTTTCGCAGGTGGGAAGCAGTGGGGCGGGTGGGGCTCGAACCCACGACCGACGGATTATGAGTCCGCTGCTCTGACCGGCTGAGCTACCGCCCCCGGGTAACCGCGGGACTCATGTGAGTATGCCAGGGCGGCTACCTGACGCTGAGCTGCATCGCCATGGCGTGCTCGACCAGCGCGATGAGGGCGGCCTTGGTGGACTTACGGTCCCGGGCGTCGCACTGGATCATCGGCACGTGCGGGCTCACCGACAGAGCCTCCTGCACGTCCTGGACGGCGTGCGGGAAGTCGCCGTCGAAGCCGTTGACCGCGACGATGAACGGCAGCCCGGCGGACTCGAAGTAGTCCACGGCGGGGAACGAGTCGGCCAGCCGGCGGGTGTCGACCAGCACGACCGCGCCGATCGCGCCCTGGATCAGGTCGTCCCACATGAACCAGAACCGGTGCTGACCCGGGGTGCCGAAGAGGTAGAGGATCAGGCCGGCGTCGAGGGTCACACGGCCGAAGTCCATCGCGACGGTGGTCGTCGTCTTGTCCGGGGTGTGGGACAGGTCATCGACGCTCTCACTGGCCGCGGTCATCACGGCCTCCGTGGTCAACGGGGTGATCTCGGACACCGAGCCCACGAACGTCGTCTTGCCCACGCCGAAGCCGCCCGCCACGACGATCTTGACGGACGTCATCGCGGCGTCCGTCATATCGCCCTGCATGGGCTTAGAGCTTCCGTAGTCCACTGAGAACCCTTTCGAGCAGGTTGAGGTCTGGGCGACCATGCGCATGGTCCATCTGATGGACTCTGACCAGGCCCTGTACGGCCATGTCGGCTATGAGCACACGGGCCACGCCGAGCGGCATCCTGAGCACCGCGGAGACTTCCGCGACGGAGCGCCAGTCCCGGCAGAAGCCGAGGATGGACTGGCACTCGGGGCTGAGCACGGACAGGTCGCGCGCCTCGTAGTGCGACGCCGCGACCATCGCCTCGATGGCCAGCTGATACCTGGGCTTGGTGCGCCCCCCGGTCACCGCATACGGGCGCACCAGAGAGCTACCAGGGTTATCTGTCACCCGGTAGGGATGCGAGTCGTGCTGACCTGGATCACGGGGGCTGGGGATCCCGGCGACGGGCAGATCGGTCCCTGGCGGCGAACTATCGCCGTGCCCGGGAGAGAATCTGCCGTCCATCGGCTCCCAGTCATTACTGGCTGAGCCCGGCACTGGTGTCTCCTGTCACTGGACGCCATTCTCCGGCCACTGCGACGGCAGCGCGCTGCTCCGCACCTCAGGGGTCAGAGCGCTGCCCACCCGCTCGACGAGCAGCGCCATCTCGTAGGCCACCAGGCCCATGTCACAGTCTGCGGCGGCCAGGACCGCCAGGCTAGACCCATCGCTGATTGCCATCACGATGAGCAGGCCCCGCTGCATCTCGACGACCGTCTGGGTGACGGCACCGCCCTCGAACACCCTGGCCGCGCCCTGGGTCAGGCTGGTGAGGCCCGACGTGACCGCGGCCAGCTGGTCTACCCGGTCCGGCGGGAAACCGTGGGAGAACGCCATCGGCAGGCCGTCCGAGGACACCACGATCGCGTGCGCGACCGAGGGAACTCGCTCCACGAAATTCGTGATCAGCCAGTTCAGGTCCTGTGCCGGACGTACTAGCGGACTCATGACCAGCGCTCCTTGGTTTCGCGACGTGCCTGCGGTGCACTGATGGCCCCTGCCATCAGCCAAGCCTTATTGCCTGCGGACCAGGCGGCCATCATGGCGGGACCAGTCAGCCTGGCCCTCCTGATGGCACCAGCCCGCGCATCACCTGTCAACGTCGTCTGCTCCATCCGGGGCATCCGGGCCGAGCCGGGCGGCACGGCCTTCCCTGACGCCACGCTGGAAACTGGCAAAGCGTTCCCTGGTGGCAGCGGCCGACCGCGCGGGCGGCGGGGCGGCGGGGGCCTGGTCGCCAGATCCGGCGGCGCCGGGGACCAGGTTCGCCTTGGGTACCCGCTTGGGCAGACCTGCTGAGGTTAGCCCGCCGGAGGTCGGCGCGCTGACCACCTGGGCCGCACGCCAGCCTTCGTCAGCGGGCGAGGTCCAGGTGCTGGTGGGCTCTTCCTCCGGCTCCGTCCCGGACGGGGCGGGCGACACCGCGTGCCGCCCGCGGCGGAACCAGTCGGATTCCACAGCCTCGAAGATGGGCAGCCGGTGCTCCTCGCCGAGGGTGGCGGGGGGCGGCACGACCACGCCGCCGTTGCCGCCCTGACCGGTGCTCGCGGCACCCGCGGCGGACGATCCGGGGGTCCAGCCCCGGGCGCCCAGGCCGTTCCCGGTGCTGACCGGGCGGTCCTGCACGCCGGACGCGCCAGCCGCGGGCGGGGCACCGAACACGGACTGCGGGCCGCTGGGCTCAGGAACGTCACCGTTGGTGAACGCGACCGGGCCGGCCGGGGCGGGTGGAGAGACCGGCGCGAACAGGTCCTGACGCGCGCTGTAGGACTCCTGCGCGGAGGCAGGCACCTGCTCGGGCGGGATCCCGGACGGCGAGGCGTGGCCGCCGCCAAAGGCCGGGCGGGCCGGCTCCCCCGCGGGCGCGGGTGCGGTACGGAACGGCAGAGCGTTGCCGTTCTCGCCGTCTCCCTCGTCCGCGCGCAGCGGCGTGAACCGGGGCGTGCGGGCCGCTGTGACGGCTTCCTCGGCCGGCGACCGGTCGGCCGCGCCCCACTCGCCGGTGCTGAACACCCCGGCGACGGAGCCGGCCGGGGCCGGGCTGGCGGTCGCGAAGCCGGACGAGGAGAACGCGGACGTCCCGTCACCGGGGGCCACGGCATCGGCCGGGCTGCGGCGGGGGGTCTCGCCGTCGTGCGTCACGGACTCGTCGGGCAGCCAGACCAGGGCGGTCAGGCCGCCGGAGGCGGCGGGCCGGAGCCGGACCCTGATGCCGTGCCGGGCGGCCAGCCGGGCGACCACGAACAGGCCCATGCGGCGGGAGACCGCGACGTCCACCACCGGCGGGTTGTCCAGCCGCCAGTTGGCGTGCGCCATCTCCTCGGCGCCCATGCCGACGCCCTGGTCGGTGATGTCGAGCAGCACGCCGCCGCTGTTGAGCAGGTGGCCTGACACGTTGACCGGGGTCTCCGCGGAGGAGAACGAGGTCGCGTTCTCGGCCAGCTCGGAGATCAGGTGGACGACGTCGTTGACGGCCGGGCCGCGGACCGAGATGCCGGGCTGCACGTTCAGCGTCACGCGCTCGTACTGCTCGATCTCGGACACCGCCGCGCGGAGCACGTCGACCAGCGGGACCGGCTGGTTCCGCCGCCGGGACACGTCGTGGCCCGCGAGAACCAGCAGGTTCTCCGAGTTGCGGCGCATACGGGTGGCGAGGTGGTCCATCTGGAACAGGCTGGACAGCCGCTCCGCGTCCTGCTCGCCGAGCTCCAGCTCGTCGATCAGCTGGATCTGCCGTTCGACCAGGGACTGGCTGCGGCGGGACAGGTTGACGAACATCGCGTTGACGTTGCCGCGCAGCGCGGCCTCGTTGGATGCCAGCCGCAGCGCCTCGCGGTGAACCTGATCGAAGGCCCGCGCGACTTCACCGATCTCGTCAGCAGAGTCCACGTCGATCGGCTCGACGTCGAGCGGCACTTCCTCGCCGTCGGCCTCGGACATCCGGCGGACCGTCTCCGGCAGCCGGATACCGGCCACCTCGAGCGCGCCCGCCCGGAGCCGGCGCAGCGGCCGGACCATGGACCGGCCGACGATGGTGGTGAAGGTGAGAGCGAGGACCAGGACGATCGCGATCACGATACCGACGATGACGGCCGAGGTGATGGCTTCGTTGCGGAGGGCCGCGGCCCGGCTGGCGATCGTGGAGACCAGGTTCTCCTCGACCGAGCGCAGGCCCTGCACCGGGTAGGTCATCGCGGTCGCGGCGCTGGCGATGGTCGGGTCCTGCTGGCCGCTCTGGGCCAGCGAGATCGCGGCGTCCCGCTGCGCCTGGGCCTGGTTGACCAGCGTGTTCGACGTCGCGGCCTGGAACAGCTGCTTCTGCGCGGTCGATGCGGCGATGAGGAACTCGGCCTGGTTGCTGTTCTGTTCCGCGATCGCGTCCTGCATGGCCTGGAGCTTGTCCGTGCCGAAGTCGCCCTGGGTGGTCACGTCGTTGTTCAGCGCGGACTTCAGGATCGCGCCCTGCTCGGAGGCCTCTTCCTTCATGCGCGAGACCAGGCCCAGCACGCGCACCGAGTCCGCCAGCGTGGAGTCGTTGCTGCCGGTGGCGATTTCGTCGTTGAGGGCCAGCACCTGGTTGACCGTGCTGGCGTACTCATTGATGACGACCAGCGCCGGCAGCTTAGTGGTGGTAGCGGCGGCGCGCAGCGAGGGCAGGCTGTTGATCGCCGTGAGCACGTCCTGGGCTTCCTGCTGGACCAGCGGCGGGTAGGAGCTGCCGATCTGGCTGACCCCGGCCCGCACCTCCTTGGCGAAGTGGTCGGTCTCCTGCCGCACCTGGCGCAGCTGAGCCTGCTCGAGTTTGTAGTCGGAGCTGTCAGGCGGGCTGCCCCGGCCGCTGGGCGGATTGGGCACGGCAGTGCTCGGGGTGCCCAGCACGATGAAGTTGACCATCTCCAGCCGCTCGGCCTGCAATGCGCTGGCGAAGCTGGCGACCTGGCCGCTGAGCGTGGCCAGCCGTTCCACCCGCTGGTCAGCAACGGCGGCCTGGGCCGACGCTCCGATCCGGATGCCGCCCAGGACGATGGCGGTCAGGGTGGGGATGGCGATCAGCAGGACCAGCCGGGAGCGCACGCGCCAGTTGCGCAGGGCGCGGCGGGACGGCGGCCGGGCCGGGGTGGTCTGCGGCTCGGGCTCGGCGTCGCTGTCCGCGGGCGGCCCGAAGGCCTCGGGATCTGTGGCGGCCCGGGCCTGGCCGTGGCGTGCGGGAGCGGCGGGCGGCCCGCCGGCAGGCGCAAGACGCTCCCCGCTGGGGGCGGCGCCGCGCGTGGTTCTGGTCTTAGACCTCACAGTCCGTGCACCCCTCACCGCGCGACCGGAAGACGATCGCGGGTATCCGGCCGCGACAGCGGAACCGGCATGTGATTACCCCTTCCAACGGCGGCGATGCTGTTTTCGCAGCGCCGCCAGGCGGTCGGCGGCCGGCACTGGCGGGTGGCCTGCCAGTGCGTCCCTAAGATACTTCGCGTAGCGATGGAAAGACCGATGTTACGTTACGTGAGCACCTTAACTCGGCCACCAGTAGGGTACTTGTCGGGCTACTCTTATGTCCCCAGAACGTTGGCTTCACCCGCGTTCCCGTTTCCCGATAGGTAAAGGAACGTCATGCGTCACGTCCTGGCCCTCGCCAATGCCCCGCAGGGCCCCCGCATGCTCCGCCTGATCCGACCCGCCGCGACGGGCGGTGCTGCCGTCCTGCTGCTGGCCGGCTGCGGCGCCCTGGGCGGCGGCTCGACCGGCATCTCCGCCAACAGCGCCACGATCACGGTAGCCGCGGTGCCGAGTGTCGGCGACGCCCCGCTGTACCTGGCCCACCAGGATGGCCTGTTCGCTCAGCACGGGCTGACGGTCACCATCAAGACCTACCCGTCGGTGAGCGCGGAAGCAGAGGCGCTGGCAAACGGCCAGGCGGACATCGCGGCCGGTGACTACACCGGGTTCTTCGCCGCGGCCGGCACCACCTTCGCGCCGCCCACCAAGGACGGCAAGAAGCAGAGCATTCCCGGCGGTACCACACTGCGGGTCATCGGCAACGGGTACAACGCGGCGAACAACGTGATGGAAGTCCTCACGCTGCCGGGGAACAAGACCCTCAAGAGCGCGGTGGACCTCCAGGGCAAGACTGTCTACACCCCGCCGGCCGAAGCGGCGGCGTTCAGGAAGAGCAAGACCCAGCCGTACAACATCGAGACGCTGGCCACCCAGACCGTGCTGCGGACCGACGGGGTCAGCGTGACCACCATCCACTGGCATCAGGCCGCGGCCGGGTCGCTGGTCCGGGCGCTCGAGGACCATAAGGCCAACGCGATCCTGGTCGGCGAGCCGTACCTGTTCCAGGCGCAGAAGCAGCTGGGCGCGGTGGCGGTGCTCGACTCGGCCAGCGGCGTGACCGAGAACCTGCCGCTGCTCGGCTACTTCACCACCAGCGCCTACGCCAGCGCCCACGCGCAGTCGATCCGGGCCTTCCAGGCCGCGATGACGGAGGCGCAGACCCGCGCCGCGGCCCGCGGGCAGATCCAGTCGATGCTCAGCAGCGCCGCTGGAGTCAGCGCGCAGGACGCGCCGCTGATCGCGCTGGGCACCTACCCGACGTTCTTCAGCGTCGGCCAGGTCCAGCATGTCGCTGACCTGATGTTCCAGGCCGGTATGCTCACTACCACGCTCGACGTGCGGAAACTGGCCCTGCAGCCGTAGCGGCGCCCCCGCCGCGGCGGCACCGAGCTAAGACGAAGCCGAGCCACGACTCGTCCGGGAGATCCTGCGATGGCCACCCAGACCTGCCCCGCCTGCGCCAGCGAGGTCAAAGAGGCAGACCTGATCTGCTTTACCTGCGGGGCCAACCTGCCGCGCACCGCCGCGGCGGACAACGACCCGCCCGCGCCGGTCACCGTCATGCAGGAATACCTGCGCGCGGAGACCCCGCGCCGCGTCATCTCCCCCGCGGTGCTGCGGCTGACGTTCCCGACCGGGAACGTCGAGGTGCCCGCCGGGACCTCGCTGCTGCTCGGCCGCGACCCGGCGGACTCGCTGGTGGCCGCCGCGTTCGCCAGCTACGACAACGTGTCCCGGCGGCACGCCACGGTGATCGTCGACGACTCCGGGCGGGCCACGATCAGGGACGAGCACTCCACCAACGGCACGTTCGTGAACGGCGACCGGGTGCTGCCCGGCACCGGGGTGCGGCTGGCCGACGGGGACATCGTCCGGCTGGGCGGGGACGCCAGCGCCGAGGTGTCGCTCCCCCGCCAGCAAGCCGACCCGGCGACCTTCTAGCCCGCCGGAAGCACCGGCCCGCCGGGAGACATAACCTGTCCATGTGAACGGCGGGCAGCGCGGCACTGAACGGCTGCGGACGGGCCAGGCTTATGCCCGATCTTGAACTGTCCTGGCACGCCGCCACGATCATCGCCGGCTGCCTGGCCCTGGCCGTACCGTCACTGCGCCGCTCCCCTAACCGGTTCCTGGCCGGGTCCGTGCCCTACGCCCAGGAAAGCGCCGTCATCCTGGGCCTGTTCGCGCTCTGGCAGTACGCCGGGTCGTTCGCCGTGATGGGCCCGGACGGCGCGCTCGGCCGGGCGCAGTGGATCTGGCACGCCGAGCGGGTCGCCCACCTGCCCAGCGAGACCACTGTGCAGGCCTTCTTCCTGCCGCACCCGCTGATCGTCCAGTTCTTCAACTACTACTACGCGTCGCTGCACTTCCCGGTGCTGGTCGGCACGATGATCTGGCTCTTCGTCCGGCACCGGGACAGATACGCCGCGGGACGCACCACGCTGGTCGCGCTGACCGCGGCCTGCCTGGTGATCCAGCTGATCCCGGTGGCACCGCCGCGGATGCTGCCCAGCAGCGGCATGGTGGACACGGCCATTAGGTACGGCCAGTCGGTGTACAGCGCCACCGCCGGGTTCAACCCGGATCAGCTGTCGGCCATGCCGTCGGTGCACGTCGGCTGGGCGGTGCTGGTCCCGATCCTGATCATCGGGGCGGCGCGGACCCGGTGGCGGTGGCTGTGGCTGCTCTACCCCGCGGCCACCACGCTGATCGTCGCGGTGACCGCCAATCATTTCTGGGCCGACGGGATTGTCGCTGCCGCAGTGCTGCTGGCGGTGCTGGCCGTGCAGCATCTCGTTACGAAATTGCGACGCGATACTCCCCGATATGAGGCTATTGCGGAGAAGGTGGACGTGGCATCATCTCGCTAACACTGATCGGGTAACTCCCGGAGGCAGCAATGGCCGCAGAAGCAACTACAGGCACGACCGTAGGGCTGCGCCGGAACGCGATCGGGCTGCGGGAGGTGCTGTTTCAGAGCATCACCGACATGGCCCCCGGCGCGGCCATCGCGGCGTCGATCCCGGCCGGGGTCGCGTTCGCCGGCGGATCGCTGCCGCTGGCGGTGGTGTTCGCGATGGTCGCCTGCTTGTTCTGCGCCAGCAGCATCGGCCTGCTGGCCCGCGAGATGCCCTCCTCCGGCTCGATGGCCACCTACGCCGCGCGCGGCCTGCACCCGTCCGTCGGGTTCCTGGTGGCCTGGGGATACGCGCTGGTCGGCCTGCTGATCCCGCCGCTGGTGCTGTTCCAGCTCGGCTTCACCACGGCGGCCACGCTGGCCGACGAGTTCAAGGGCTACCCGGCTGACCTGTGGTGGCCGTGGGCCCTGGCCGGCGCGGCGATCGTGCTGCTGGCCGGGCTGTTCGGGGTCCGGGTCTCGGCCCGGCTCGGCACGATCCTGGGCGTGTTCGAGATCGGGGTGTTCCTGGTCCTCGCCGTGTTCCTGGTGATCCACGCGGGCAGTAACAACACGCTGTCGGTGTTTACCACGAAATACACGCCGAGCACTTCGGCAGGAATCTCCGGCGTCATCGCGGGCTCGGTTTACACAATTCTCGCGTTCGGCGGATTTGAGGGCGCCGCACCACTGGCCGAGGAAACCAGGAACCCGCGCCGCAACATTCAGCGGGCCGTGCTTCTGGCCGTCCTGCTGATCGGCGCGCTGTACGTGTTCACCACCTACGCGGTGGACGTCGCCTTCGGGCCCAGCAAGTTCGTGAACTTCACCACCGGCACCGGCGCCGCCTCGTGGGAGGGCATAGCCCGGTCGCTGTACGGCATCTTCTGGCTGTTCGTGTTCCTGGCCATCGTCAACTCGACCATCGCCAACGCCAACGCCGGGGTGAACGTGTCCAGCCGGACCGTGTACGCGATGGGCCGGATCGGCGCGTTCCCGCGGTTCCTGGCCCAGGTCAGCGGCAAGCACCGGGCCCCGGTCGCGGCCATCTGGCTGGGCACCGTGGTGACCGTGGCGGTGCTCCTGGGTCTTGGCCTGGGCTACGACCCGGTGACCGGGTTCATCATGGTGGCCACCGCGCTGGTCATCGTGATCGCCGCGGTCTACATCCTGATGAACGCGGCCTGCATCGGCTACTTCGCCCGCAGGGGCCGGAAGTTCAACGTCTTCTTCCACCTGATCATCCCGTTGCTCGGCATCGCCGCGTTCATCCCGGCCTGGCTGACCTCGGCGGGCATCGACGTGTTCTTCTTCGTGGTGCCGCTGGCCCCGCCGTACTCCTACATGGGCCCGGGCGTGGCCGGGTTCATGCTGATCGGCGTGATCTGGCTGATCGTGCTCTACGTCAAGGCCCCGCAGCGGGTCGTCGACGTTGGCCTCGTCCACCTGGATACCGAGGAGGAGTAGCACCGCACTCTCCCGCGACCGGCCCCGGGCGTCACGCCCGGGGCCGTCGCAGGCCCAGGTAGTCCAGCACCGCGCCCGCGTCGGCGGCCAGCACGGCCTCGTCGGCCTCCCCCAGCGGCGTGAACGGGGCCAGCCTGATCTTGCCCGCGGCCAGCGACCAGGTCGCCACGGCACGGCCGTTCACCAGTGCGAACGGCCGGAAGATGCCGTTGCTGGTGACGATGCCCTTCGTGGCGCCGAGCACGAACGACCGGTCCGCCCAGCCGTGCAGCAGCGGGTCGAACGGCCCGTGCAGCCGCGGCGGCGGCAGGCCCGCGTCCGGCCCATCCGCGTCGGCCAGGCTGGCCAGGCCGTCGTCCCGGCCGGCCAGCAGCCCGGAAACCGCGGAAAGCCCGCGCCGCGCGTCACCCAGGGACAGCCCGGACCACTTCGCCAGGTCCCGGTCGTCAGCCGGGCCGTGCCCGGCCAGATACCGGCGGGCCAGCTCGGCCAGCATCACCTCACGGTCCGGCAGCCGCGGCGGCGCGCCCAGCCAGTCCCTGGTCAGCACGTAGGCGTGATCGGCACCCACCATCGGCCCGCGGACGATCAGCCCGCGCAGCGTGGCCGCCAGCAGGATGTGCACGTGCGCCTGGCCCTCGGTACGCACCCCGATCCGCTCGACCCGCTCGCGCAGCTGAGCCCGGGTCATCGGCCCGCCGGCCAGCGCGGCCACCACCTCGGCCACGGCCCGCTCGGTGTCGTCCGGCGGGACCTTCTCCTGGGCCAGCCGCCGCGTGCTGGCCGCGGCCAGCGGCGGGGTGGTCAGCGCGTGCAGCCACCAGTAGTCCTCGGCGCAGACCAGGTGGAGGGTTCCGCGGCAGAAGGTGGAAACCAGCACCGACCGGTCCACCGACAGCGCCTGGTCCACCGCGGCGGCGGTCAGCCCGGTGGACCGGGCCCGCACCGACAGCCGGAAGCCGCGCGGGTCCTGGCCCTGCACCGCGAGCAGGTGGCGGACCACGCTGGTCACCGCGGTGGCGGGCGGCCCGGTCAGCAGCTGGGCGCGGCACCGCTCGGCGGTCAGGCCCGTCAGGCCCGCACCGGATGCGGTCACCGTCGTGAGCTCGCCTCGCTCCCCCGGTCCCGTATCCCTGAGGATTTCTCACTGTCCAGCGACGCCATGCCCGCGTCGTCGTAACGGTGCCCGGCCACCCGCGACGGGTCGGCGGCCGCGGCCAGCGCGGCCTGCTCGTCCGGGGACAGCCGCAGCTCCAGCGCGCCCAGGGCCTCGGCCAGGCGGCTGGCCCGGGTGGTGCCGATCAGCGGGATGATGTCCTCGCCGCGGGACAGCACCCAGGCGAACGCGAGCTGCGGCAGCGTCACCCCGGCGGCCCGGGCGAACTGCTCGAGCCCGGCCGCCAGCTCGAGGTTGCGCTGCAGGTTCTGACCCTGGAACCGGGGGAACCGGCGCGGCCGCGGGTCATCATCGGGCAGCTGCCGGGCCACGGCGGAGAGCAGGCCGCGGGACAGCACGCCGTAGGCGGTCACGCTGACCCCGAGCTCCCGGGCGGCGGGCAGGATCTCGGCCTCGGGACCGCGGCTGAGCAGCGAGTACTCGATCTGCAGCGCGCTGACCGGGTGCACGGCGTGCGCCCGGCGCAGGGTGTCCGCGCCGACCTCGGACAGGCCCAGGCAGCGGACGTAGCCGGCCTGGATCAGCTCGGCGATCGCGCCGACGGTCTCCTCGATGGGCACGTCCGGGTCCAGCCGGGCCGGCTGGTACAGGTCGACGTAGCTGGTGCCCAGCCGGGTGAGCGTGTAGGCCAGCGCGGTCTTGACCGCGGCCGGCCGGGCGTCGTACCCGACGAAGGCACCGGCCGGGTCCCGCTGCGCGCCGAACTTGACCGCGATGAAGGCCCGCTCCCGGTCGCCGCCCGTCAGGGCGTCGCGGAGCAGCAGCTCGTTATGGCCCATGCCGTAGAAGTCGCCGGTGTCCAGCAGGGTGATCCCGGCGTCCAGCGCCGACCTGATGGTCAGGAGGCTGCGGGTCTCGTCGGCCGGCCCGTACACGCCGGACATGGCCATCAGCCCGAGGCCGGCCCGGGAAACCAGCGGCCCGCCGCGGCCGAGGGGAACGTGCTGCATCCGCTCCTCCAATCCAGTCGGCTTCCTGGGCTGGGGCACGCCGCGCGCCGGGTCCGTCAGTCGCGCTGGTAGACCGCATCCCCTTGCACGTATGTTGCCAGCACCCGGGTCGAGCCGAGATCACCGGGCGGGTGCGCGAACGGGTCGCGCTCCAGCACGACCAGGTCCGCCAGCATGCCGGGCTCGATGGCGCCGGTGCCGCCGTCGCCGTCGAGGTGGTTCACGTACGCCGACCCGGCCGTGTAGGCGGCCAGCGCCTCGGCCAGCTCCAGGCCCTGGGCGGGCAGGAACGGCTCGGCCTCCGCGCCCACGGCGCCGGGCAGCGAACGGTTCACCGCGACGTGCACGGCGCGCATCGGGTTCGCGCTGCTCACCGCCCAGTCGCTGCCCGCGGCCAGGCGGGCGCCGGACCGGAGCAGGTCCCCGAAGAGGTACTGCCGCCCGGCTCGCTCCGGGCCCAGGAACGGGATCGTCAGCTCGTCCATCTGCGGCTCGTGCGCCGCCCACAGCGCCTGGATGTTCGCGGTCACGCCGAGCGCCGCGAACCGGGGCACGTCCGCCGGGTGCATGACCTGCAGGTGGGCGATGTGGTGCCGGCCGCCGCTGGGCCCGTTCGCGGTGCGGGCGGCCTGCACGGCGTCCAGCGCCTCGCGCACCGCCCGGTCGCCGATGGCGTGCAGGTGCACCTGGAAACCGGCCGCGTCCAGCCGGGTGACCTGCTCGCGCAGCACGTCCGGCGGCACGTAGGACAGCCCGCGCCCGCCGCCCTGGCAGCCGCACGAGTCCAGGTACTCCTCAATCATCCCGGCGGTGAAGTTCTCCGCCACCCCGTCCTGCATGATCTTCACGGTGCCGGCCGTGAACCGCCCGGCCTGGCCCTCCTCGCGGCGGGCCAGCAGCTCCTCGAACTGGTCGCCGCCGCGGTGCCGGTCCCACCACAGCGCGCCGCGGACCCGGGCGGTGAGCTTCCCGGCCTGCGCCGCGGCCAGGTACGCCGGCAGCGGGTCGGGGTTGCCGAGGTAGTCGCCCACGATCGCGTCCTGCCATGCGGTGATCCCGCGCGCGTGCAGGTGCTCCTGGGCCAGCAGCAGCCCCTGCACCTTCTCCTCCAGGCTGGCCGCCGGGACGTGCCGGCCGACCAGGGTGGCGGCGCCCTCGTGCAGCGTGCCCTGCGGGCCGCCGTCTGCCTCGCGCTCGATCCGGCCGTCCGGCGGGTCGGGCGTGCCCGGGCCGATCCCGGCCAGCTCCAGCGCCCTGGTGTTCGCCCAGGCGCCGTGCACGTCCCTGTTCACCAGGAACGCGGGCCGCCCGCCGGTGTGCTGGTCGAGCAGCTGCCGGCTGGGCGTGCCGCTGGCGAACCACTCCATCCGCCAGCCGCTGCCCGCGATCCACTCCGCGTCCGGGTGCCCGGCGATGTACCGGGCGATCCGGGCCAGCGCCTCGTCCAGGGACTGCGCGCCGATCAGGTTGCAGCGCACCATCGTCAGCCCGGCGAACGCCGGGTGCGCGTGGGCGTCCTGGAAGCCCGGCAGCAGCGCCCGGCCGTTCAGGTCGACGACCTCGCGGCCGGGCCCGGCCGCGTCCCTGACGTCGCGGTCGCCGTGGGCGCCGACAGCCACGACCCGCCCCCCGCGGACCGCGACCGCGGCGCCGCCGCTCTTGCTGGCTTCCGCGCCGCCGGCCGGAACGAGCCGCCGGCCGGTGGCGTCCGGGGTGTACACCGCACCCCCGGTGAAGAGCAGGCTGCCTGCCCGGCCGGCGGAACCAGCCGCCATGCTGGTCAGGCCGCGCACTCGCGGCAGACCAGCTGGCTGCCCTTGGTCTCGGCGAGCTGGCTGCGGTGATGCACCAGGAAACAGCTCGAGCAGGTGAACTCGTCGGCCTGCCGCGGGATCACGCGGAACGAAAGTTCCTCGTTCGACAGGTCCGCACCCGGAAGCTCCAGCGACTCGGCCACGTCGTCTGGGTCAACGTCGATCGTCGACGACGACTTGTCCATCCGCCGGGCCTGGAGCTCCTGCAGGCTGTCCTCAGAGAGCTCGTCGTCGGTCTTACGCGGGCTGTCGTAGTCAGTAGCCATCTGGGCCATACCCCTCCATGTCATGCGCTTCGTCGCGCGGGTGTAACGCTCGGGAAGCCGCAGTTGTGCCCGATTCCGGCGGCGAATTCTGTCACGGCCGGCCGCAGCTGGCAGCAACTTGGCCCTACCGGGCCGGTGTGTCGCCGGTTTGCCGCCGGTTTCCCGCCGGTTTGCGGCCGGCGGTGGGCCGCCGGGAGCTTTGTAGCGCCCTGGCTGAGCGGCAAATTCCCGGCGCGGCAACTTTCCTGATCCTCGCCGCTCACCGGCACCGGTTGCGTATGGTACGAACCGCACAATATGCATGCCGTTCGGACCCGCGGAGACGATGGATGCCCCAGGTCGCGCCGTTGCGCCCCGACGATCCCAAGCGGGTCGGCCGCTACCGGGTCAGCGGACGGCTGACCGGGACAGCGGGCAGCAGCCTGGAGTTCCTCGGCCGGGCCGCGGACGGCGACCGGGTCATGATCTCGCTGCTGGCCGCGGAGCGTACCCCGGACGCCGCCGCGCGGGACCGGTTCACCGCTGAGGCCCGCGCCGCCCGCCGGGTCGCCCCGTTCTGCGCGGCCCGGATCCTGGACGCCGGCCTGGACGGCAGCCATGCCTTCCTGGTCAGCGAGTACGTCGCCGGCCCGCTGCTGACCGAGTTCGTCGCCGCGGACGGTCCGCGGTCCGGGCCCGAGCTCGAGGCGCTGGCCACCGGGCTGGCCACCGGCCTGGCCGCGATCCACCAGGCGGGCCTGGTGCACGGCTCGTTCGGCCCGGAGCACGTCGCGATGGGCCCGGACGGGCCGCGGGTGGTCGGCTTCAGCATCACCCCGCCGTACGGCACGGCCACCCCGTCCGCGGACATGCTCGCCTGGGCGCAGACTGTCCTGTACGCGGCGACCGGCAAGCCCGTGCCGGACCAGGGCGACCTGGCAGTGCTGCCCGAGCCGCTGCGCGGCGCAGTGGCCAGCTGCGCGTCGGCCGACCCGTCGGTACGGCCCGCCGCCCGGCAGGTCGTGCTGTGGCTGCTCGGCGAGGATGATCCGCCCGCCGGCGTGCTGGCGGAGGGATCCCGGCGGGCCGCCGGGGCGGGCGTCCGCACCGCGGCCGAGCCGGCCGAGGGCACCCGCCCGCCGGCCGCCGCGGCCCGGCCGCAGCGGGCCAAGGTCATCGGCTGGGTCGCCGCCGCGGTGCTCTGCGTGCTGGCCATCGCGCTGGCCGTGCACGTGCTCCAGTCGGCGGGCTCGGATCACGGCTCGACGGTCAAGCCCGCGTCGGCGAACCAGCCAGCCGGGACGGGCAGCGGATCCGGGCCGACGTCCTCGCCGTCCGCGAAGCCGTCAACCGCAATCCCGCACCCGCCGGTGACCCTGCCCGCCGCCGTGGGCGGCAACTGGGCGGGCTCGGTCTCCCAGGGCAGCGGCAACATCACTACCAACGTCAGCCTCACCGCGAGCACCCCGAACGGGAAGATCACCTACTCGGGCTCGTCGTTCACCTGCTCGGGCACACTGAAGCTGCAGTCGGTGTCCGGCCCGGTGCTGGTGCTGCGGCAGGAGATCGACGCGGGGCCGTGCCTGGGCGGGCTGGTCACGCTGACCCAGAGCGGCGCCGTGCTGAAGTTCGGTTTCCGCGGCGCGTCGAGCACGGCCACGACGGGGGTCCTGAACCGGGCCTGACTATCGATTGAGGGTTACGGTTGGCTGTCAGCGGGCGTCGCGTTCCGGGCGGAGGCTGACCAGCAGGTCGTGCAGTTCGCCGAACACGCCGGGCCCGGCGGCCAGGGTCATCGACGGCCCGGCGGGCTTCCCGTCCAGTCCAGAAACCTGCGCCCCGGACTCGGCCGCGATCAGGCCGCCCGCCGCGAAGTCCCAGGGGTTCAGCCCCCGTTCGAAGAAGGCGTCCAGGCGGCCGGCCGCCACCGAGCACAGGTCGGCGGCGGCGCTGCCGGCCCGGCGGATGTCCCTGACCTTCGGCAGCAGGGCGGCCACCACCTCGCCCTGGACCACCCGCCGGCCCGCCTCGTAGCCGAACCCGGTGCCGACCAGCGCCTGGCCGAGCGGCACCCCGGCAGTGCACTTGAGCGGGGCCGGCGGCCCGCCCCCGGCCCGCCATAGCCAGGCGCCGGCGCCGAGCATGGCGCAGAACTCCTCACGCCGCTCGGGCACGTTCACCACCCCGGCCACGACCGTGCCCTGCACCTCGACGCCGATGCTGACCGACCAGTCGGGCAGGCCGTACAGGTAGTTCACGGTGCCGTCGAGCGGGTCGACGATCCACCGGACCCGGCCGCTCCCGGACTGCCCGCCCTCCTCGCCGAGGATCGCGTCGCCCGGGCGGAGGGCCCAGAGCCGGGTCCGGATCAGCGTCTCGGCGGCCTGGTCCAGGGCGGTGACCACGTCGGTCGGGCTGGACTTGGTTTCCAGCACGGCGGGCCGGCCCGCGGGGCGCCGGGCGGCCAGCAGCTGGCCGGCCTCGGCGGCGACCGACCGGGCGAGCTCGAGCAGCTCGCCGGCCCGGGGCAGGGTCATCGCCCGGTCCTGCCGGTGGCCGGCCCGGCAGGGGCCGGCCGCAGATCGCGGGCCAGGCAGCAGCCGGCCGGGCAGTCGCCGGGCGGCGGCGGGCCGAGCTGGCCGAGCGCCGCGGGCGGCGTGCCGTGCATCCGCTCGCTCACCAGCGCGGTGATCATCGCCACGAACGCCGGGTCGGTGCCCGGGGTGGCCGCCCGGGCCAGCGGCAGGCCCAGCCGGCCCGCGGTCTGCGCGGCCTCGTGGTCCAGGTCGTAGCGGACCTCGACGTGGTCGGACACGAAGCCGACCGGGACCAGCACGACGGCGGGAGCTCCGGCCGCGGCCTGCTGGTCCAGCACCTCGTTCACGTCCGGTTCCAGCCAGGGCACCGACGGCGGGCCGCTGCGGCTCTGGTAGGCCAGCTGCCAGGGCCGGGGGCCGCCGCCGGGCCCGCCGCCGGCCTGCTCGGCGACCAGCCGGGACGCCTCGGCCAGCTCGGCCGGGTAGGCGCCGCCGTCCGGGCCGCTGAGCCTGGCCATCGACACCGGGATGCTGTGCGCGGTGAACACGAGCCGGGCGCCGTCCCTGACGTCCTCCGGCAGCGTGGCCACGGCCGCCCGGGTGGCGGTCGCCAGCGGCCCGACGAATCCGGGGTGGTTGAAGAACTGCCGGAGCTTCTCGATCTCCGGCGCGCCCGGGCCGGCCTGCTCGCGGGCCGCGGCGATGTCCTCGCGGTACTGGCGGCAGCTGGAGTAGGACCGGTAGGCCGAGGTGACGAAGGCCAGCGCGCGGCGGACACCGTCGCGGGCCATCCTGGTCACGGTGTCGCCGAGCATCGGGTCCCAGTTCCGGTTCCCCCAGTAGACCGGCAGGCCGACGCCGGCCGCGGCGAAGTCCTTCTCCACCGCGGCGAGCAGGTCCCGGCACTGCTGGTTGATCGGGCTGACCCCGCCGAACGACTGGTAGTGCTCAGCCACCGCGGCCAGCCGCGCCTCCGGCACGTTCCGGCCGCGGGTCACGTTGCGCAGGAACGGCATCACGTCATCGGGACCCTCCGGGCCCCCGAAGGAGACGAGCAGGAAGGCGTCGTACGGCGTGGCCGGCATGTCCCCATCCAACCAGTCGCTAGCGAGAGAGCGGGCCGACGGAGCCGGCCTCAGTCAGCGGGCCAGCTAATAGGCCTTCGCGTACTGGGCGGCCAGCGCGAGCACCTCGTTGACGTACCAGGTGGCGTGGTTGTAGGCGAACACCGCGGCGCGCAGCCCGGTCACCGTGCCCTGGCTGGCCCCGTCCGCGCAGAGCATCCGGGCCGCCGAGGGCACCGCGTCGTAGGCGTTCATGATGTCCGGCGGCCCGGTCCGGCCGAACCCGGAGATCCCCCACACGGCCCAGGTGGACGGCAGGAACTGCATCGGGCCCAGCGCCCCGGCGCTGGACGGGCCGACGTTGGTCCCGTCGGCGCTCTCGATCTGGCCGATGGCGGCCAGGACGGTCCAGGACAGCGACGGGCAGTACCGGGCCGCGGACTGCTGGAACAGCTCCAGGTAGGTGCTGGGCAGCCCGGACGTGGCACCGGGGCCGGTGGGCAGCGTGGGCGTGGCCTGCTCCTCGGCGCGCAGGTCCACGATCTTGGCCTTCGGGCCGGCGATCCGGTGCACGGCCGCGGTCAGCGCGGGAAGGCTGGCCCCGGGGGCGCTGATCAGCGCGGCCACCTGGTGCACCAGGCCGAGCCGGCGGGAGGTGACGGCGTTGACCACGAGGTCGATCCCGTCCACGCCCAGCGGAGCGGACCGGCCGAAGGTCAGGGGAACCGTGGCGGCGCCGGTGACCTGGTAGGAGGCTCCCGGGCGGAGCCCGAGCTTCTGCCGGGCGGCGGGCGAGGCGGCGAACCGGCCGTCCGCAAGGGCCGTCCAGAATCGCTGGTCCGTTGCGGTCCGCAGCGGGGTCCAGGCGCGGAACTGGCTGGGCCGGACGCCGATCACGCTGACCGCGCGGTTCCCGGCCTTGATCTCGCCGCCGTCGAACCCGACCACGTGCCGGACCCCGGTCAGCTTCCTGATCTTCGCAATGGCCGCCGGGCTGAGCCCCTGCGGCGCGACCACGAGCAGGTCGGGCAGGATGATCTGGCTGACCGGCGCGGCGTCGGTGGCTCCCTTAGGCAGGTGCGCACGCCGGCCCATCCGGGGGAACACCATCGAGACGGGCGGCACCGCGGCTGGCCGGTGCGCCGCGGTCAGCCGGACAGCGGCGGACGTGGTG
>Ga0157379_10001458_pt1 | contig 19468 bp, 15 predicted proteins | sample S25metaG_FD_121802 | JGI IMG/M metagenome (GOLD analysis project Ga0157379, IMG submission 121802) | Switchgrass rhizosphere microbial communities from Kellogg Biological Station, Michigan, USA - S2-5 metaG | ecosystem: Host-associated > Plants > Roots > Rhizosphere > Soil | place: USA... | reverse complement strand
CAAAGCGCATGCACTATAGGGCGTGGGAGCGATAACATTTGAGTTGCATTCCGGACATTTTGTTGTCCGAGTTTTTCTGACAGTATGGCTGGAACGGCAAAAATTCCGGGGGGTTAGCGTTGGGTGGGTTGAGCATCGAAGAGCGCCGGCGGGTCGAAGATATCGGGTTCATGACCTGCATGACCCTGGTCCTGTTGGGCAATTATGCCCAGACCGGCCATTTCGGGGGGCCGCTGGCCTATACGCCGTTCAATGTGGCGGCGCATCTGGTGGGGCCACAGCGCGGCGGCCTTCATTACGATTACCGCCGCCCCAAGCATCCCTTCGGCGACAAATTCATGATGGCGGCGGGCCACAGCGTGCCCACCTGCTACGCGCTTTACATGATTCTGGGCCAGGCGCTGGAGCGGAAGTTCAAGCTGACCGGCGACAAGCGCTACTACGCCGATCCGCATGTCGCGATCCTGCCGGTCGATGCGTTGGGCTTCCGGCGCGGGGCGGGCGCGCTCAAGACTTTGCTTCAGGACAATGGCCTGGCGGATGACCCCTTGTTCGATCAGGCCAAGGCGCGGGGTATCAAGGCTCTGTCCGGCCATGCCGAAAGCATCGACGTCACCAATGACGTGAATGGCGGGCCTTCCGGGGTGGGCATTGCGACCGCCGGCGGCAAGGCGGCCTTCTGGGATATGGCGGGGGCGGTCGATGCACCCAAGATCATCGCCCTGGAAGGCGAATTCGCCATGACCGAAGGCCATGCACAGGAATTGAAGACCCAAGCCCTGGCGTTGAAAGTCGGCAAGCGGTTGCGGGTGATCCTGTCCGATAACAATGCGGGCATCGACGATGTTTTGCTGGGCGGCGTGATCGACCGGAAATTCACCGGCTACAATCTGGTGGAGCAGTGGACTTCCTATGGCTGGAATGTCCTGACGGTCGAGGATGGCGGCGACTATGGCCAGGTGACCGCCATGCTGGAAGCGATGGAAGCCATCGATCCCTCCGACCGGCGGCCCGTCATCGCCATTGCCAGGACCACCAAGGGCTACTGGCCCGCGGCATCGAACGGGCAGTTGACGGACAAGGTGAGCCAGATCGTCAGCTATCAGAGCCATCCTTACAGCCAGAAGATGAACTCGGATTATTTCGTGGCGCTGGCCAGCACCTTCGAGGCGCGCTACGGCATCGAATTCGAAGGCATTCGCAAGGGGCCGGCGGCCAACGAGCGCGAACGCCTGATCCAGTTCAAGACCAACATCGACAAGGTGATGTCGGTGTTCGAGCGCGACGGCCTGGGCGATTGGCTGGCGGACCGGCTGGTGAGCTTGGGCGATGCGGTCAAGGACGACCGCGACGTTGCCTTTGCAAAAGGGACAGATCCGTTCCTGGATGAGCGGCTCGATCCTGCCAAGCTTCCGCGGGAGCCTGTGAAGGTCAAGGTTTCAAACCGCATCTCCGGCGCCGGCAAGGAGGTTTCCATCGCCCTGTTCCGCAAGCCGGGCGAGGCGGCGGGCGGGCGGCGCGCCATCTCCGAGATTCTCAAGTGGATGAATTATGTCACCGACAACCGCTTCATCACCCTGGCGGCCGATCTGTCGGAATCCATCAATGTCGAGCATGGCAGCCTGTGGGGCCATTACGACCCCGAGACCAATCCGCTTGGCACCCGCGTCAAGGCGGCGATCCAGGAAGCGGGCAATGTCGCGAGCGCCATTGGCCTGGTGAGTCAGAGCGCCAGTATCGATCCCGCGCAGTTCAAAGGCGTGTGGGCCTTGAGCGGCACTTACGGCGCCTTCACGCCGCTGATGTACACACCGGCGCGGGTGTGGAGTCAGCAAAACCAGGACAGCCGCTTCCGCATGGGTGTGCTGCATATCCTGGTGGGGCATTCGGGGCCGGAGACTGCGGCCGACGGGCGCACCCATTTCGGCATCTTCGCGCCGCAGGTATGGAAGCTGTTTCCTCGCGGCCAGGTCATCCACCTGAACTTCTGGGACTATAATGACGTCGCGCCGGGCTATTTCGCGGCGGCGTCAATCGCCGCGCGCGACCCCAAGGTGGGCATCATCATCATTGAGGTGGCGCGGCCCGACAATCCGGTGGCGGACCGCAGCAAATTCGCGGATTCCGATCTGCTGGCGGCGAGCAAGGGCCTTTATGTGATCCGCGATTTCGCGCCGGGTAAACCCAAACAGGGCTATGTTATCGCCCAGGGCGCCAGCGCCTCCGTCAACCTGGTGAAGATACTGCCGCGGCTGGAGCAGGCCGGCGTCAATGTCAAAATCATTTCCGCCATCAGCGAAGAGCTGTTCGACCGCCAACCGGAAAGCTACCGCCACTCCGTACTGCCGCCCGAAGCGCTCTACGACGCCATGGTGGTGAGCACAGGCACACGCCGGGTCTGGCCGGTGCGCGACCTGGGGCCGCTGACCGACGCCTATTCCATGACGTCGGACTGGGACAATCAGTGGCTGACTGGCGGGCTGGAGGCGGATGTCATCGCGGAAGCGCATCTCGATCCGGAATCGATCTTCAAGGGGGTCACGCGTTTCGCCGGAGAGCGGGACACGCGCATCGGCCGGCAGAAAGCAGTGCTGGGCTGATTACCGGACCAACTTCTGTGCAAAGCCTGCTGGTTTCGTGACCGTGCTGCACACTTGCTATGCAGTGCAGCAAAAAATCTGTCTTATCTTTTATAGTGCTATTGCAACGCAAAAAATAATCTCGCAAGGATCGTATATTCGGGCAGCGAGTCTGTCCCGGCGGGGTCAAGGGCGACCCAATCAAATTCCATAGGCGGAGCTTTCGGGCTCTGGGTTGCGGACAAAGGCGTCTGATCGGCGAGGCATCGCCGGCCAGGCGCCTTTTCTTTTTTGGCTTTGCGGCCGACAGAAGGGGGACGTGAATGCGGTTTTTGTACAAGTGCGGCGGCGCTTTTTGTGTGTTGTCTTTTTTTTCCGGCATCGCGCATGCGGAATTGCCGCTGGCCGGCATCATCGCGCAGGGGCGGCCGGTGATCGACTTGCGGGCGCGCTATGAAACGGTGACGGACGCCAGCAAGACCTTGGACGCCAACGCCAATACCATCCGCGCGCGGTTGGGCTATGACACCGGCTATTGGAACAATTTCCAGCTGGGCTTTGATTTCGACCAGATATGGACGGTCGGCGGCGCCACCTACAACAGCACCCGCAACGGCAAGACCGCCTATCCGACAGTCGCCGATCCGTCCATGACGGCGCTGAACCGGCTGACCCTGACCTATGCATCCGATTTCGACACCAAAGTCACCATCGGCCGTCAACGCCTCTTGATCGGCAATCAGCGTTTTGTCGGCAATGTGGGCTGGCGCCAGCATGAACAGACCTATGACTCGCTGTCGGCGGTCAACACCTCCATCACCGATCTTACATTCACTTACGCCTATCTTTATCGTGTCAATCGTATCGGCGGTCCCGCCATTCCGTTCCCGTCAAACACCAATCCGGCGGCGACGGGGCAGGCCAATTACTTCAAGAGCGACAGCCATGTGATGGACGCCGTCTATATCGGCGTCGATAATCTGCGCCTGGAAGGTTACGCCTTCCTGCTGGATCTCTCGGCGCCGGGCTATGCCACCACGGTGGCACAGCAGACCGCCACATCCCGGCTTTCCACCGCGACCTATGGCGGACGCGCCGACTACAGCTTCCCGATCGGTGAGGACGTCAACGGCAAGCTGACCGGCGAGTTTGCGCATCAGACCAACTATGCCAACAATCCCTTGTCCATCAGCCTGAACTATTGGCTCGGCGAGGCCAGCGCCAGCTATGCCGGATTGACCGGCCTGGTCGGCTATGAGGTGCTGGAAGGCAACGGCACCATTGGTTTCGCCACCCCGCTCGCCACCCTCCATACCTTCAATGGTTGGGCGGATATGTTCCTCACCACGCCCACCAATGGGCTGAAGGATCTCTATCTCAAGGCCAGCTATGTGCTGCCGGCGGATTTCCTGGAAATGAAGAGTCTGACTGGAATCGTGACCTGGCACGATTTCACCACCGACAATCTGAGCGCCGGCATTGGCAGTGAGTGGGACGCAAGCCTGGAACTGGCGGTCGATGCCAATGCCTCGGTGCTGGCCAAGTACGCCGCTTATCAGGGCGCGGGTGTTGCGTTCGGCGGCTTTCCCGACAAGTCCATCTTCTGGCTGCAGCTAGCCTACAAATATTGAGCGGATCGGAGAGACACAATGAAACACAGCAATCGCAGAACAATTCTGAAAGGCGCGGGGAGCGCCGCAATCCTGACCGCCGCGCGCGCGGCGGTGCCGGGCGGGGCCTGGGCCGCGGCCGGCGACGCGCCGGAAACCACCACGGCGACCTTGGGCTTTATCGCGCTCACCGACTCCTCGCCGTTGATCGTCGCCAAGGAGAAAGGCCTTTTCGCCAAATTCGGCATGCCGGATGTCAAACTGGCCAAGCAGGCATCCTGGGGCACCACCCGCGACAATATCGAACTGGGGGGCGGGCACGGCGGCATTGACGGCGCCCATATCCTGACGCCGCTGCCTTATCTGATCTCGGCCGGCAAAGTGACCAAGAGCGGCAAGCTGCCGATGAGTATTCTGGCCCGCCTCAACACCAATGGCCAGGCGATCTCGGTCGCCAAATACTATCAGAGCATGGGCGTGGGGCTGGATTCTTCCAAGATGAAGGGAACATTCGCCAAGCAGCGCCAGAATGGCGGCGACCCGAAAGTGGCGGTGACATTCCCCGGCGGCACGCATGATTTGTGGATGCGCTATTGGCTGGCCGCCGGCGGCATCGATCCGGACAAGGACGTCTCCACCATTGTGGTTCCGCCGCCGCAGATGGTCGCCAACATGAAGGTCAAGACCATGGAAGCCTTCTGTGTCGGCGAGCCATGGAACGCCCAGCTCGTCAATCAAGGGATCGGTTTCACCGCCCTGACCACCGGCGAGCTCTGGCACGACCATCCGGAAAAAAGCTTTGCCATGCGCGGGGACTGGGTTGAGAAGAACCCCAAGGCCGCCAAGGCACTGACCATGGCGGTGATCGAGGCTCAGCGCTGGAGCGACAACCCCGCGAACCGCAAGGAGCTGTGCGAGATCGTGGCGCGGCGCGAGTATTTCAAAGTGCCGGAGGAGGACATTATCGGCCGTACCTCGGGCGCGATCGACTATGGCAACGGAAAAAAGGTGGAGAACTTCCCCTATCTGATGAAATTCTGGAAGGACTTCGCTTCCTATCCCTTCCAAAGCCATGAAGCCTGGTTTCTCACCGAGGACATGCGCTGGAGCTTCATGCCGCCCGACACCGATATCAATGGGCTGGTGAAAGCGGTCAACCGCGAAGACATCTGGCGGGCCGCTGCCAAGACGGTGGGGGTGAAGGACGAGGAAATCCCCAAATCCACGTCGCGTGGCGTGGAGAAGTTTTTCGATGGCAAGACGTTCGATCCTGCCAATCCAAAGGCCTATCTGGCCAGCCTGAAGATCAAGCGCATTTGAGTGGAGGGGCATCGTGACGATGACGGGAACGTTCGGCCGGGCTGAAAGAAAGCCGCGCCTCAGGCCTTGGCTGGCGCAGCTCAGGCTGCGGGAGAAATTGCGCAACCTGGCGGGGGCGCTGCTGCCGCCGCTGATCACCATCGCCGTTCTGTTGCTGTTGTGGCAGATCTTGTGCGGACAGGAAGGGTCTTCCTTGCCGCCGCCCAGCAAAGTTCTCAAGGACACCTGGGACCTGATCCGCGACCCCTTTTTCGACCATGGCGGCACCGATGTCGGCCTGTTCTGGCAGATACTGGCCAGTCTGAAGCGGGTTGGCATCGGTTTCAGCCTGGCGGCGGTCAGCGGCATCGCGCTGGGGGTCCTGATCGGGCAGAGCAGCTTCGCCTATCGCGGGCTCGACCCGATCTTCCAGATTCTGCGCACCGTGCCGCCGCTGGCCTGGCTGCCCATATCCCTGGCGGCGTTCAAGGACACCAACCCGTCGGCCATCTTTGTGATCTACATCACCGCGATCTGGCCGATCATTCTCAACACGGCGGTCGGCGTGCGCCAGATCCCGGAGGATTATCGCAACATCGCCCGGGTGCTGCGCCTCAACGGCTGGGAATATTTCATCAAGATCATGCTGCCCGCCAGCGTGCCCTACATGTTTACCGGCCTGCGCATCGGCGTGGGGCTGTCCTGGCTGGCGATTGTCGCGGCCGAGATGCTGGTGGGCGGTGTGGGGATCGGCTTCTTCATCTGGGATGGCTGGAACAGCTCGCTCTTGAGCGAAATCATCCTGGCGCTGATCTATGTCGGCATCATCGGCTTTATGCTGGACCGGATCATCGGCTTCATCGGCCGGCTGATCGCCGGCAGGCCGATCTGAAAGGATTGATCCCATGCACGGCTATCTGACCATCGAACAGGTGGAAAAAAGTTTCGAGACTGCCAAAGGATCCTTCACGGCTCTTTCGGATGTATCGCTGGCGATCGAGAAGGGCGAATTCGTCTCCATCATCGGCCATTCCGGCTGCGGCAAGTCCACGCTGTTGAACATTGTGGCGGGCTTGTCCCGGCCCAGTACCGGCGCCGTGCTGCTGGATGGCGATGTGGTGGATGCGCCGGGGCCAGATCGCGCCGTGGTGTTCCAGAACCATAGTCTGCTGCCCTGGCTCACGGCTTACGCCAATGTCCGGCTGGCGGTGGACAAGGTGTTCGGCAGGATCAAATCGTCCGCGGAACGGGATCAGTGGACCAAGCATAACCTCGCGCTGGTACATATGGATCACGCGCAGGGAAAGAAGCCGGAAGAGCTTTCCGGCGGCATGCGCCAGCGTGTCGGCATTGCCCGGGCATTGGCGATGCAGCCCAAGATATTGTTGCTGGACGAGCCTTTCGGAGCGCTGGACGCGCTGACCCGGGCTCACTTGCAGGACACCGTGATGGAGATTCATCGCCAGACCAAAAGCACCGTCATCATGATCACCCATGACGTTGACGAGGCCGTTCTGCTGTCGGACCGCATCGTGATGATGACCAACGGTCCCGCCGCGACCATCGGGGAGATTTGCGAGGTCAAGCTGGATCGTCCCCGCCGCCGGCTGGAAGCCGCAGACACGCCCGAATATGTCCGCTGCCGCAAGCGGGTGTTGCAATTCCTCTACGAACGGCATGCCAGAGCGGCATAAGAGGGGCTGCGTGATCATGTCTCCATTGCCGGAAGAGGCGGATTTGCTACAGTCTGATGAAGGGGGCGCTACGCGGTTTCATGACGGATCAGGCCAGCATACTGATCATCGATGAAAACCGTGCACGCGCCGCGATCATCCAGGAAGGTTTGCGCGAAGCCGGCCACGTCAATGTGCGGTGGCTGAATGAGACCAGCAATCTGCTCAGGCGCATCGTCGATATCGATCCCGAGGTCATCATCATCGACCTGGAAAGTCCCAACCGCGACGTGCTGGAGCAGATGTTTCAGGTGAGCAGGCTGGTCAAGCGGCCGGTCGCCATGTTCGTGGACCAGAGCGACAGTACGGCGATGCACGACGCCATGGTGGCGGGGGTGTCGGCCTATGTCGTGGACGGGCTCAGGAAGGAACGGGTCAAGCACATACTGGATATGTGCATCCTCCGGTTCAATGTCTTTTCCCGGCTGCAGAAGGAGCTTCACGAGGCCAGGACCGCGCTTGCGGACCGCAAGGTGATCGAGCGCGCGAAGGGCATATTGATGGCGGCAAAGTCGCTCAGCGAACAGGAAGCCTATGTCCTGATGCGCAAGACCGCGATGGACCAGAAACGCCGCCTGGCCGAAATCGCCCAGGCGATCGTCACGGCGGAGGGGATGCTGAAATGAGGCGGCCCGCATGAAGAATATCAGGGTGGGATTCATTCCTCTGATTGATGCCGCCATTCCCATCGCGGCAAGGGAGTGCGGCTTTGCCGAACGCGAAGGGTTGGACGTCGCGCTGGTCAAGGAAACCTCCTGGGCCAATATCCGCGATAAGCTGGTGCACGATCTCTTCGATGCCTCCCACATGCTGGCGCCGCTGGCGGTGGCCACCAGCCTGGGCATCGGCAATGCGAAGGTTCCTCTGGCGGTGCCTTTCGGCCTCAATGCCAATGGTAACTGCATCACCCTGGCGTCCGGGCTCTATCGGGCGCTGGAGGAAGTCCTGGGCCATCCGCCGGAAAACCCGCGGCAATCGGCACAGGCTTTGAAGCGCGTGATCGAGAAGCGCAGGGCCGCGGGCGGCCAGCCCATTACATTCGGTATCGTGTTTCCATTTTCGGTCCATGCCATCATCGTGCGACACTGGCTCAGATTGGGCGGTATCGATCCCTATAATGACGTTCTGTTCCAGGTCGTGCCGCCCCCTTTCATGGTGGCGAGCCTCGCAGAAGGCGTGATTGAAGGCTGCTGCGTGGGCGAGCCCTGGAACAGCCGTGCGGTGGAAAGTGGGGTAGGAAGCATCGCCGTTTTCGGAGCGGAAATTTCACGTTCGGCGCCGGACAAGGTTCTGGCGCTGCGCGACGAAATAGCGGCCAAGGACCCGGAAACCATCCATCGGCTGCTGCGGTCCTACAAAAGCGCCGCGCGCTGGTGTCAGGAGCGCGGCAACCACGGCAACCTGGCTCATATGCTGGCGCAGCCGCAATATCTGGGCGTGGCGCCCAAGACGGTGTTAAACGCCTTGTCCGGCACCCTTGCCGTCAGCCGCACCGAAACACGCACAATGGACGATTTTCTGGTGTTCGAGGGCGATGAAATCAACCGGCCGGATCCGCGCAAGGCGCGCTGGCTCTATGCCGAGATCGCCAGCGGCCTTCGCCAGCCACTCGACGAAGCGCAGGCTCGGGCGGCATCGGCGGTTTTCCAGACCGACATGTTCGACGCCGCGACGGGCAACAATGCGCCACATGAAGCGCCCGATCCGATCGGGCTGAAATTCGGCCCCGCTTTCGATGCATGGGACCTGCCCGCCTATGTCAGCGCGCTGGAGCGGTGATCAGAGGTGGAGGCTCACGGCGAGGCTCAGAATAAACAGACCCATGATGAAGGCCCAGTAACCGCTCAAGGCCAGAGCCAGGGCATAGGCCACGCTCGAGCACTGTTTTTTGCGGAAGGACTGGGTGCTGTTGCCGGCAAGGACGGCGGGACCCGCGATCACCATGACGGCATAGTGAATGAAGGTGGTAAGCTTGCTCTTGGGCTCGCTGGCCAGCAGCCGGTAGGTGTTGGCAAAGAGTCCCGATGCGGTAATCCCCGCCGCAAGGGTGAACAGAAAAACGAGAAAATGGTGCATCTTCCCCTGGCCCGGCCCGATTGGCGTACCAAATCGGGCCAAAAATCCGCTACTGGGGAAGCTCTCCGCAAAAATCGGGCAAGCCCGATCGGGGCTGCCGGGCGGATTTAACCAAACGGGGATCAGAGCCAGACGAAATTGCCGCGAGCCGGCGTCACTCTTATCTGGCGGGGGTGCAGGATGATCTGGAAGCGCAGGCCGAGATCGTCGGAGGTCACATTCACCGTGGCGCCGATTTGCTGCAATTCGTGACGAACCGCCACCATGCCATTGCCCGCGTCGCGCCATTCCGCGAAATCGGCCGGCAGCCCCACGCCGTCATCGCCGATGTCTATGACGATTTCGCCTTGTCTGTTTACCCGGCATTCCATGGTGACCTCGACCGAGGTCCCGGCGGGATGGGAATAGCGATAGGCGTTGGAAACGATCTCGCACACCACCAACTCCAACGTCGCGCCTTCCCGCATGGTGATCGGCGTGCCTTCCCCCAGCTTGGCGCTCAGGCTCAAGGTAATGCCGGGCGCGACCCGGCGACGGCAATGTTCCACCAGCTCAATGAGCACGGAACCGAGATCGAGTTCGTGATCCTGGAAACTCAGGGGAGGAGGCATCAAACCGTCGAAAGGCCTGTCGATGCGCGGGCTTGATTTCGCCATGAGATGCTCCAATCGCCCGTAAGAAAATGCCATGGGCCCTTCCACAATTCCGCCTCATTTCGGTCCCGCGGCAGGCTTTCCACAGGTCTTTGTGGCAAAGCCACAGCGGCTTGCAGAAGAGCCACACCGAGAACGATTCGTGAAATTTTAAGTTCCGGGTGCGACTTTATTTAGCGTTAACGTCCTATCAATTTTCTTTGCTCAATGTTCGCATTGAACCGCTAGTGTTGGCGCCTGCCTGTTGCCGATTTGCGATCGGCGACTTGGAAAAACAGGGGGCTGTTGGGGGGTGCCAACCGGCAATAGAGGAGCAATGCCGTGCTGTTACCGTTTGCGATAAAGGGATCTGTCATTTGAATAGATCCCAGGAAAAGACACCGCCGCCGCTCAAGAGTGACCAAGGCCCCCTGGAACGTTTCAATTCCTATTTCGAGCTGGTATCGGCCAGCACCAGGGATTTGATGGAGACAGCCTTCGCGCTGAGGTATCAGGTCTACTGCCTTGAACGGGAGTTCGAGGATCCCACCCAGAAGCCGGACGGGCTTGAGACGGATCATTACGACCATCATGCCGTCCACAGCTTGGTGATCCACCGGCCGCAGTCGGTAGCGATCGGAACGTCCCGCCTGATACTGCCCCGTGCGCGCGCCGGCAGCCTTCCCATCCAGAAACTGCTGAAGAAGAACGGCCTCAAATCGACCGACTACTTCCCCAACGACGCCGTCGCCGAGATATCCCGCTTCGCCATCTCCAAGGAATTCCGGCGGCGCAATTCCGATACAGCGCCCGGCGCCGTCAAGGGCGAGCGGCACAGCAATCTGCCCTGTCTGGGATTGATCCAGATGCTGGTGCGGCAAAGCCTGGAATTGGGCGTCGAATATTGGGGTGCGGTTATGGAGCCGCAGCTGCTGCGGATGCTGGCCTTGATGGGCGTCCGTTTTGAGCCCATCGGTCCGCTGGTGTCCTATCACGGCCTCAGGCAGCCCAGTTACTGCCATCTGCCGTTGATGCTGCGCACCTTGGCACTGACCCGGCCGGAGTCCTGGGCCGTGGTGACGAACAATGGTGAGCTGATGTTCGAGCCCGCGGCGACCGAGCTCAGGCGCGTTGCATAACCCGGCGCCGTCGGTTCAAGACCGGCTGGACACGCTGGATGTGCTGAAGGTGCCGGAGAGGATGATCTCCCGTGCCGGACGCGGCTGGGTCTGTTCACCGGGGACCGGAAATATCCGAAACATCTTGCAGCACAGTTTCACCGCGCGCCGGCACATACGCCAGAAAAGGCTCAGTTGCACCGGCATCTGGTTATGACAGAAGGCCAGTTTGCGGACATAGGAAGCGATCCGCCATTCCGCCACCGATCCGGCCGGAAAGAAGATCACATCGCCGGGTCCGAAGGTCTGGGTAAAACCGCTGGCATCCGTGACCGCGACACTGCCTTCCAGGATGTGGACAGTTTCGTCGAAATGATAGGTCCAGCGGAAAGCGCCCGCTGTGCAGTCCCACAGCATGGTCCAGGCCGATTTGTCGCTGCTGTACGCCAGCACGCGATTGCGGGCCTTCGGCGTCCCGTCGATGATCCAGGACGGATCGATGGGGGCGGCGGACAATTCCAGGTTTGTGGTGCAGGCGATGATGTTGTTGTCGCTCATGGACGCCCGATATATCGCCCCAAGGGTAAATTTATTACTTCCCTGTCATAGAGCGGCGGGGGGTCAGGCGGCTCGTTCGACTTCCTTCACATACTGGACCGCGATGCCTTCGATGTGATGGCGCACCACCCGTCCCCGGGCACGTCCCAGGTTAACGATTTCACCGACCGGGGGACGGGTCCTGGTCCGCAGCGAGACCCCGTCCAGCGATATGTCCAGCACATCGCAGTGAATCTGTTCGCCATTTTCCCGGGTGATGCTGCCGCTGACCAGCGACGGCGTGCGGGCATGCTTGCGCAATTCCGTCACCCCCGCCGCGCCGCCTGCGGCGAAGGTCTTGAGCATCTCCTTCAGCCTGCTTCGCTTGGTTTCTCCGATGGCAAATTCCAGTGCCAGCTGTCCGCTGGGATGGAGGATGGTTTTACCTTCGAAACGGCCGAAACTCTCGATGTAGAGAACCAGAGTGACGCCCGCCTCGAACTTGGCGTCGCATTGCACCGCCGCGCCGCCCGCCGACATGTTCAGCACCTTGCAGGGGGCCGATTGTTCGTTGAGGGGATTGAAAAGCTGGCCCGGCAGGAAAAGTTTGATGCGCTCGTATTTGCGCCTTTCTTTCGGGGGCGGGGTATCTGATTCCTGCACCATCGCGGCTGCTCCAGGTCGACGGAAACCAGTGTGGGCCTGAAGAATTAGAAGCCGGTTTTCCGGACGGTTAAAATTTCCGGAAAGCGGTTAACTGTTGGCCGCCGCGGATCATCTGCCGCTCCTGTCTTTCCCGAAACGACACAGTGCTGTCCCCTGTCGGGAACCGGCGCCCCGCGGATCGTCGGGGCCAGTGTGCAAGCTTTTGAATTGGCGGGTGTAAGCGCCTTCGGGATTCCGGCACCGGGCTTGCTTTATGCCATGTCATGACCAGGAAGCGTTACAGACAGGGACTGGCAGCCCTCACCTTATTGGCAGCGTTCCTTCTGCTGCTGACGGCGCTGCTCTTCGCCCCCACCTTTGCCTCCGTGAGCAACGACGGAGCAAATACGCACCAGCAGAAGCCCGGGCAGTCGCATCATCCGCGCAAACTTTCGACCGGCTCACCGGACGGCGCCTATGACGCGCCCCCCGGCTGGAAAGTGGCTGACAAGGGACATTGGAATGCCGAGGGTGGCACGCCGGATCATTGTGTTGGGCTCGATTGCTACGACCTGAGTGGCGGCGGCATCTCTTACGGTGACGATGACAAGCATGCCGGTTCGGGCGGTGGCGGGAATTCGCATGGCGATCAGGGTTCGTCCAACCCCTATCTGCCGTTCATTGCGGGCGGCGGTGGATTTGGCGGAAACGGCGCGGGAAACGGCGCGGGCGGCCAAAACAATCCGCAGGCGGACAATAACGGCAAGCAAGATGACAATTCGCAAGGTGACGACTCTGGCAAGCCGCAGGGAGACAAACCGCGGGGCGATGATGCGCAGCCTCGGATCGTCACATTCGATGTGCCGGATCCTGACACGACCAATCCGCGGCTGGATCCCAACGCATGCCCCTTTGCCGACAACTGCGAACAACCGCCGCAAGATCCCCGGTTGGATCCGACCCCGGCATCCAACGAAGTCCCCGAGCCACTGACCTTGTCGATCTTCGCCGCCGGCCTGGCTGGATCGGTTGCTCTGCGCCGCCGCCTCAAGGCCAGATAAACCCGAGCGTTGCATCCGCGTCTGTTCCGTATACAGGCGCAGATCGTGACGTTCCCGGCGATGTCACAGAACTTATGTGAATCTGAGACGTTGGCGGGCGACAGGTTTCCGCCACCAACATCTCAGGGTTGCATGATTTTGCTTTTTTACAATCGTCCGGGACGCCCCGTTCCCTGGAAACATAACCCGCCAAAATCCGGCGACGCCGTCGAACGCGAGTTCAGCGATGAGCTGCGCGACGCGCGCTTCCCGCCAGGATGGTATCTGCTGCCTTCTTTCGCGGCAGTCCTCTTCGCTACGACCGCACTTGTAATGCTTGCGTAAGGAAGGCACGGGGGCGCAATCGTCCTGGTGGTCCTTTTTCCGGCCGGGGCGAGGTCGTGCCGGGGCGTGCCAGGGGTTGCAGTTCCCCATAAACGCAATCGAAGACGCTAGTGGGATTTGATGAGGAAGTGGTCAGCGCGGGAGAGGGCGTAGATGCATTGCATGCCGCGCCATACTTCGAAGTTTTGGCCGTCTGCGAGTTTGCGTGCAGCCAAAATCGCCGCCGCGTCCGAGCCGGAAATGTTCGATGTGATCAGGGTGGGATAGTCGTCGTCTTGAAGGACGCGGATTTCATAAAGCATGGTGCCCTCCAGCCCTGGATAGCCCGGCTATTGGGCCCTTTATTTCAGCCGGAGTCCATCATCCCTTGTCAGGAATCCCGTCGCTTGCCCGGGGTTTTCCCGAGGGTGTTTTTTGGGCTGAGATCTCCTTCAGCGACTCAAAAGCCTCTGAGCGCGCTCTGACTGACAATCAGTTTCCCAGAGTTGCGTTCTCGGAATTTTCTCAACTTAAGCGCGTGCGACTGAGCGGTATTGACCATCCGATGCGGGAGATCAGGCATAGGGTCATTAGCTGTGAGGCCCGCCGCGCCACTTCTGCCCGGGCCTCCCGTTCCAAACTGACCTGGCAGCTACCCCCTGCCGGGTCTTTTCTTGCGAACGCCGTAGGCGTCAGGCCAACGGTACGGAGAAGCACAATAATGGGATTATAAACCTAGAAGAGTCCTGGAACTCGTCTTCGACAACCGCGTTTGCGCAATGGGAAAGTGCAAACGGGGGCAACATTGCCATATATCCGCGATTGGGCTGCCGGCTCATGGCAGTGCGATGACACGTATGGCTGTCCGGTGGGGTCCGCCCGATGAGCGAGGCCCATAGCGTTTCCAAGCAGAAAGGCAACCACGCTCCCATCACCCTGGAAATCGGTGCACGGCCCGACCAGGGCGCATCGCCCGCTGAGCTTGAGGCGCTGCTGACCGCGCTGCAGGCCATGCAGAATGGCGATTTCACCGTGCGTTTGTCAGGAGGCCGGGCAGGGATCGTCGGCAAGATTGCCGATACTTTCAATGAGATCGTCTCCGCCAACCAGAAGATGGCCCAGCAGCTTGACCATGTCGGTGAAGTGGTGGGCAAGCAGGGCAAGACCCGGCAGCGGCTGAAGCTGGGCCTCAACAAAGGCGCCTGGGGCGAGATGGAAGTCTCGGTCAACACCCTGATCGACGACCTGTTGTGGCCGACAGTGGAAGTGACCCGCGCCATCTCCGCCGTGGCCAAGGGCGACCTGCTGCAGACCGTCAATCTGGATGTCGATGGCCGGCCGCTGAAAGGCGAATTCCTGCGGGCCGCCAATATCGTCAACACCATGATCAAGCAGCTCAGCGTCTTCACCTCGGAAGTGACGCGCGTGGCGCGCGAAGTCGGCACCGAAGGCAAGCTGGGTGGCCAGGCGCAGGTCAGCGAAGTGACCGGCGTGTGGAAGGATTTGACCGAAAGCGTCAACTCCATGGCCTCCAATCTCACGGCCCAGGTCCGCAATATCGCGGAAGTGACCATCGCGGTCGCCAACGGCGATCTGTCCAAGAAGATCACCGTCGACGTGCGCGGCGAAATCCTGCAGCTCAAGGAAGCCATCAACACGATGGTGGATCAGCTGCGTTCTTTCGCGTCCGAAGTGACGCGCGTGGCGCGCGAGGTGGGTACAGAGGGAAAGCTGGGCGGCCAGGCGCTGGTGCCCGGTGTGGCCGGCACCTGGAAAGACCTGACCGACTCCGTCAATGCCATGTGCGGCAACCTCACCGACCAGGTGCGCAACATCGCCCAGGTGACCACGGCCGTGGCGCGCGGCGACCTGTCGCGCAAGATCACGGTGGACGTGAAAGGCGAAATCCTGGAGCTGAAGAACACCATCAACACCATGGTGGACCAGCTCAACTCTTTCGCTTCGGAAGTGACGCGCGTGGCGCGTGAAGTGGGCACCGAAGGCAAGCTGGGCGGCCAGGCCCAGGTGCCGGGCGTGGCGGGCACCTGGAAGGACCTGACCGACAACGTCAACTATATGGGCTCCAACCTCACGGCCCAGGTGCGCAATATCGCCGAAGTGGCGACCGCCATCGCCGGCGGCGACCTTTCCAAGAAGATCACAGTCAATGTCTCGGGCGAAATCCTGCAGCTCAAGGAAACCATCAACACGATGGTGGACCAGCTCAACGCCTTTGCCTCGGAAGTGACGCGCGTGGCGCGCGAAGTGGGCACCGAGGGCCGGCTGGGCGGCCAGGCCAATGTGTTGGGCGTGGCCGGCACCTGGAAGGACCTGACGGACTCCGTGAACTCGATGGCGTCCAACCTGACGGCTCAGGTGCGTAACATCGCAGAAGTGACCACGGCGGTGGCGCGCGGCGACCTGTCGCGCAAGATCACCGTGGACGTGAAGGGCGAAATCCTGGAGCTGAAGAACACCATCAACACCATGGTGGACCAGCTCAACGCCTTCGCCGCCGAAGTGACGCGCGTGGCGCGCGAAGTCGGTACCGAAGGCAAGCTGGGCGGCCAGGCCGTGGTGCGCGGCGTGGCCGGCACCTGGAACGACCTGACGGACTCCGTGAACTCGATGGCGTCCAACCTGACCAACCAGGTGCGCAATATCGCCGAGGTAGCGACCGCCGTGGCGCGCGGCGACCTGTCCAAGAAGATCACCGTCAATGTGTCGGGCGAAATCCTGCAGCTGAAGGAAACCATCAACACGATGGTGGACCAGCTCAACGCCTTTGCGTCGGAAGTGACGCGCGTGGCGCGCGAAGTGGGTACCGACGGCAAACTGGGCGGGCAGGCGGAAGTGCCCGGCGTGGCCGGCACCTGGAAGGACTTGACCGACTCGGTGAATTCCATGGCCGGCAACCTCACGGCCCAGGTGCGCAACATCGCCGAGGTGGCGACCGCCATCGCCGGCGGCGACCTGTCGCGCAAGATCACGGTCGACGTGCGCGGCGAAATCCTTCAGCTCAAGGAAACGCTCAACACCATGGTGGACCAGCTCAACCGCTTTGCGGGCGAGGTGACCCGCGTGGCGCGCGAGGTCGGCACTGAAGGACGGCTGGGCGGCCAGGCCAACGTGCCGGGCGTGGCCGGCACCTGGAAGGACGTGAACGACAACGTCAATCTTCTGGCGGCCAACCTCACTACCCAAGTCCGCAACATCGCGGAAGTGACCACAGCCGTGGCGCGCGGCGACCTGTCGCGCAAGATCACGGTGGACGTGAAAGGCGAGATCCTGGAGCTGAAGAACACCATCAATACCATGGTGGATCAGCTCAACGCCTTCGCCGCCGAAGTGACGCGCGTGGCGCGCGAAGTCGGTACCGACGGCAAGCTGGGCGGGCAGGCGCAGGTGCCCGGCGTGGCCGGCACCTGGAAGGATTTGACCGACAACGTCAACTTCATGGCCTCCAACCTCACAGCCCAGGTGCGCAACATCGCCGAAGTGGCGACCGCCATCGCCGGCGGCGACCTTTCCAAGAAGATCACCGTCGACGTGCGCGGCGAAATCCTGTTGCTGAAAGAAACCCTCAACACCATGGTGGAGCAGCTTCGCTCCTTCGCGGGCGAAGTGACCCGTGTGGCGCGCGAGGTGGGCACCGACGGGCGGTTGGGTGGCCAGGCGGTGGTGCCCGGCGTCGACGGCACCTGGAAGGACTTGACCGACTCCGTGAACTCCATGGCCGGCAACCTGACGGCCCAGGTGCGCAACATCGCGGAAGTCTCCACCGCCGTGGCGCGGGGCGACCTGTCGCGCAAGATCACGGTGGACGTGAAGGGCGAAATCCTGGAGCTGAAGAACACCATCAACACCATGGTGGACCAGCTTAACGCTTTCGCCTCGGAAGTGACGCGCGTCGCCCGCGAAGTGGGTACCGAAGGCAAGCTGGGCGGCCAGGCCCAAGTGTCCGGCGTGGCCGGCACCTGGAAGGACCTGACCGATACCGTCAACGTGATGGCCGCCAACCTTACCGAACAGGTGCGCGGCATCGTGAAGGTGGTGACCGCCGTGGCCGACGGGGACCTCAAGCAGAACCTCACCGTCAAATCCAAGGGCGAGGTGGCCGCGCTGGCGGACACCATCAACAGCATGACCGCGACCCTGGCGACCTTCGCCGATCAGGTGACGACGGTGGCCCGCGAAGTGGGTGTGGAAGGCCGCCTGGGCGGGCAGGCGAACGTGCCCGGCGCGGCAGGCACCTGGAAAGACCTGACCGGCAACGTCAACCTGTTGGCCGCCAACCTCACGACCCAGGTCCGTGCCATCGCCGAAGTGGCCACCGCCGTGACCAAGGGCGACCTGACCCGTTCGATCCAGGTCGAGGCACGCGGCGAAGTCGCCGAGCTCAAGGACAATATCAACACCATGATCGGCAATTTGCGGCTCACCACCGACCGCAACACCGAGCAGGACTGGCTGAAGACCAACCTGGCCAAGTTCACCAACATGCTGCAGGGCCAGCGCGACCTGACGGCGGTGGGCAAGATGCTGCTGGGCGAGCTGACTCAGCTGGTCAACGCCCAGATGGGCGTGATCTACCAGATGGAAGCGGGCGATCCGCCGACTCTGCGGCTGTTGTCCGCCTTTGCCGATCACCCCGTCGATGGCCATCCCCGGGAGTTCAGGATCGGTCAGGGCCTGGTCGGCCAATGCGCCCATGACAAGCGCACCATTCTGGTTTCCGGCATGGACGGCGCCGTCGCCATTTCGTCGGCCCTGATGAAAGTGACGCCGCGCAATATCATCGTCCTGCCGGTGCTGTTTGAAAGCCAGGTCAAGGCGGTGATCGAGCTGTCGTCCTTGTCGGATTTCACCAGCCTGCAGATCGCCTTCCTGGAGCAGTTGACGGCCGGTATCGGCATCGTGCTCAACAGTATCGAAGCCACCATGCAGACCGAAGGCCTGCTTAAGCAATCCCAGCAGCTGGCCGGCGAACTTCAGACCCAGCAGAAGGAACTGCAGCAGACCAACGAACAGTTGGAACAGAAGGCGCGCGAGCTGGCCGAACAGAATGTCGAGGTCGAGCGCAAGAACCAGGAAATCGAACAGGCCCGGCGCGCCCTGGAAGAAAAGGCGACCGAGCTGGCGCTCACCTCCAAATACAAGTCGGAATTCCTGGCCAATATGAGCCATGAATTGCGCACGCCCTTGAACTCGATCCTGATTCTGGGCCAGCAGCTTGCCGAAAATCCCGACACCAACCTGACGCCCAAGCAGGTGGATTTCGCCCGCACCATCCATGGCGCCGGAACCGACCTGCTCAACCTGATCAGCGACATCCTCGACCTTTCCAAGATCGAATCCGGCACCGTCACGGTGGATGCGGAGGAAGTCAGCTTCGTCAGCGTGCTGGATGCGGTGGCACGTCCGTTCCGGCATATCGCCGAAGGCCGTCAGCTCGATTTCTCGGTCAAGCTGGACCCCAGCCTCGACCGTACCATGCTGACCGACTCCAAGCGCTTGCAGCAGGTGCTCAAGAACCTTTTGTCGAACGCCTTCAAGTTCACCACCCAGGGCGAGGTCAAGCTGTCGGTGTCCGCGGCGGCCGAGGGATGGGGCCCGTCACATCCCATCCTCAGCCAGGCGCCCGCCGTAGTGGTGTTTGAAGTGTCGGATACCGGCATCGGGATACCGGCCGAAAAACAGAAGCTGATCTTTGAAGCCTTCCAGCAGGCCGACGCCTCCACCAGCCGCAAGTATGGCGGCACCGGCCTGGGCCTGGCGATCAGCCGCGAATTGTCCAATCTTCTGGGCGGCGAAATCCAGCTGCGCAGCGCCCCCGGCGTCGGCAGCACGTTCCGGCTTTATCTGCCGGTGCGCT
>Ga0157379_10001457_pt1 | contig 19471 bp, 18 predicted proteins | sample S25metaG_FD_121802 | JGI IMG/M metagenome (GOLD analysis project Ga0157379, IMG submission 121802) | Switchgrass rhizosphere microbial communities from Kellogg Biological Station, Michigan, USA - S2-5 metaG | ecosystem: Host-associated > Plants > Roots > Rhizosphere > Soil | place: USA... | reverse complement strand
GGGCCTTCTTCTTCGACAGCCGCTCGCCGATCTCCTCCTCGCTCGCGAGCGGGCGGCCGATCGCCACCCCGCGAATCCGCGCCCAGGTCCGACCGAGGGCCGTCTTCGGTGTGTGGGCGGCGGCCTTGGCCACCATCTGGCCCGGGCCCGTGTAGCGGAAGTACGGGGAGTGCGGTCGCTCGACGCGCACGCGTCGATCCGCGGGTTTCCGGCCCTGCAACGGCCGGCGGCCTCCGATCATCCGACTCCGATCTGTTGGGCTGGCGGCTGGGTCAGTGGCCGCGGCGGTAAGGGACGTCCGCGATGACCGTGTGCTCGCGCCCGACAAGCGCCGACTTCAGGCGTTTGGCCGACTGGTTATACAGCAGACGGTCCCACCAGTGCCGGGCGACGAACTCGGGCAGGACGATGATCGTGACCGGGGCCGGCTTGTCCGGCGGCCAGGCGAGGTCGAGCACGTCGAGGTACGCGGTCAGGGGTCCGACGAGGGCGCGGTAGGGCGACTCGACGACCACCAGGGGGATGCCCGGGACCTGGCGGTTCCACTTGCGGCGAAGCTCGTCGCCGGCATCGGGATCCTCGGTGATGTAGACCGCCCGGACGTCGCTGGCGAGGGTCCGCCCGAAGACGACCGCCTGGATGACCGCCCGATTGATCCCGTTGACCGGGACGACGACCCGTTGCTCGCGATGGGCGGCCGTCATCACGTAGTCGTCGCGGACCGCGAGCTCGGCCTCCTGGCCGCTGTACTGGCGGTGAATGAAGGTCATCAGCCCGACGAGGACCGGGATCAGGGCGAGGACGATCAGTGACTGAGGCGCCTTGGCGATGGTGACGACGACCGCGACGACGGCGGTCAGCGTGCAACCGAAGGCGTTGATCGCCAGTCGACGCCGCCAGCCGGGCGGCCGCTCGCGCCGCCAGTGGCGGATCATCCCGGCCTGGCTGATCGTGAAGTCGATGAACACGCCCACGGCATAGAGCGGGATGAGGAGATGCGTCTCGCCCTGGAAGAGGACGATCAGGCTGGCGGCGACCGTCGCGAGCACGATGATCCCGTAGCTGAACGCCAGGCGGTCGCCGCGGAACGAGAACTGGCGCGGCATGTGGCCGTCGACCGCCAGGATCGCGAGCAGACGCGGGAAGGCGTTGAAGCTCGTGTTCGCGGCCAGGACGAGGAGAAGCGCGGTGAACCCCTGGAACAGGAAGAAGGGGACCGAGCCCGCGCCGTAGACCCGTCCGGCGATCTGGCTGATGACCGTCTGCTTCTCCGGCAGGTCGATGTGGGTGATCCCGAAGTTGACCGCGAGGAACGTCAGTCCGATGAACAGGACGCCAAGGAGGGCGGCCATCGCGGCCAGGGTGGTCGCGGCATTCTTCGCCTCTGGCGGCTGGAAGGCGGGGACGCCGGTGGCGATCGCCTCCGTCCCGGTCAGGGCCACGGCTCCGGCCGCGAACGCCCGGAGCAGGAGCAGGACCGACAGGGTCTGGAGGCTCTCCCCGGTCTGGTTCACGATCTGGGCACCGTACGCGCCGCCTTCGCCGAAGACGACGATCCGGACCGTCCCGATCGCGATCATCAGCAGGGCCGAGCCGAGGAACAGGTAGGTCGGGATCGCGAACAGGTTGCCGGCCTCGCGCAGCCCGCGCAGGTTGCCGATCGTGATCAAGGTGATCGCGATGACTCCCAGGATCACGCGCTCGTCGATCAGGGCGGGGATCGCCGACGTCACCTGCTCGATCGCCGACGCCGTCGAGACCGCCACGGTCATGACGTAGTCGATCATCAGGGCGGACGCCGCCAGGAGGGACATCCCGCGGCCGAAGTTCCGCTTCGAGACCGAGTAGCTCCCGCCGCCGGTCGGATAGGCGATGCAGATCTGGCGATAGCTGATCGCGACCGCGATCAGGAGCACGGCGATCGCCACGCTGATCCACAGGCCCCAGGCCAGGGCGGCGATTCCGCCGAGGATCAGGACTCGCAGGATCTCCTCAGTGGCGTAGGCCGACGAGCTGATCGCGTCCGAGCTGAAGATCGCGAGCGCCTTCTTCTTCGACAGCCGCTCGCCGATCTCCTCCTCGCTCGCCAGCGGCCGGCCGAGGAGGATCGCCTTGGCCCGCGCGAACAGACGTCCGCCCGCGGTCTTCGGCGTCGACGCCGCCTCCTTCGCCGTCAGCTGCCCGGGACCCGTCCAGCGGAACATCGCGGCATGTGGTCGCTCGACCCGGACCCGCCGATCGCCCGGCTTCTGGCCCTGCAGCGGACGTCGCCCGCCGATCATGAGGTGACGGTCACAGGCCGACCCGCAGCCGCTCGGCCAGCCGGCGCGGCAGGCCCGCGTCGAGCATCGCCGTCCGGACGGACTCGACGTCGTAGCCGATCCGGCGCCAGGTCGCGTGGCCGGCCTCGGTGTCGATCTCGAGCCAGCTCGCCGTCGGGTCGCCGTCGCGTGGCTGGCCCACGCTGCCGGGATTGAGCAAGGCCGGCCCGCCGTCGAGCCGGAACGTCGAGCCCGGGCCGGGAGCGATCGCATCGATCCGCCCGTCGCGGTCCGCCCAGGCCATCGGCAGGTGGGTGTGTCCGTGGAGCCCGATCGGCGTGTCGAGGACGGCGAGGTTGGCCCGGGCGACCGGGACCGACGTGATGTATTCCCAGACGGGATCGCGCGGGCTGCCGTGGACCAGGGTCATGCCCTCGGCCCGGAGGGTCCTCGGCAGGGCCCCGAGCCAGGCGCGGGTGGTGTCGTCGATCCGGCCGCGGGTCCATTCCATCGCGGCCTTCGCGTCGGGGTTGAACCAGTCGATCTCCGGCCCGCCCAAGGCGGCGAGGTCGTGGTTGCCGGCCACGCCGACCGCGCCGACCGCCGCGAGCCGGGCACAGACCGCATCGGGTTCGGGCCCGTAGCCGACCACGTCACCGAGTTGCCAGACGGCGTCGACTGAGTCGATGGCCGCAAGAACGGCATCGAGCGCCACGAGGTTGGCGTGGATGTCCGAGAGGACCGCGACGCGCATCGGGCCAGCCTAGCGGGTCGGCACCGCGCCAGCGACCGGGTTCGCATGACGGGCCGTCACGCAGCCCGGCTCACAATGGGCGCCGCCGGCGAGCCGCCGGGTCGCGCGGCCACTCCCGGGCGATCGAGCCCCGCCCGCGCTCGACGACGACCAGCCGGTGGTCGGCCAGGTCAGCGAGACCGCCACCCTGTCCGGTGTCCCGGCCGAGGGCCGGGACGACATCGATCCGCCCGCCTGGATCGATCGCACCGAGGGCGCGCCGCGCGCCATTCAGCTCGCCGCCGAGGGCGCCCGGGTCGGCCGGATCGCCGCGCTTCCAGGCCACCAGGACCCCGCCCGGCCGGAGCAGCGGCAGGGCGAGCTCCGCCAGCTCGGCCAGGGGTGCAACCGCCCGCGCGGTCACCGCCGGCCAATGACCCCGATCCCCGTCCCCGAACGCGAGCGCCTCAGCGCGGATGGCTTCGGAGGCGACCTGTCCGTCGAGGCCGATGGCGGCCACCGCCGTCGCCAGGAACCGGACCTTCTTGCCGATCGAGTCGATGAGCAGCGCGCGATCGGCCGGCAAGGCCGCGGCGAGGGGGATGCCCGGAAAGCCGCCGCCGCTCCCGAGATCGACGAACCGGTCAATCCCTCGCGCCCGGAGAACCGCGAGCCCCGTCAGGCTGTCGACGACGTGCCGCGTCGCGATCCCCGCGGGATCGCGGATAGCGGTCAGGTTGATCGCGCCGTTCCAGGCGAGGAGCAGCCGGACGTGGCCGTCGATCGCGGCGCGCGCGGCGTCGGGCAACGTGATGCCGAGCGCGGTCAGGGCTCCGTCGAGGGCGTCGTGGTAGTCCGCCGGCAATGGGGGACACAGATCGACGCGCGTCGGGAGCGGCTCCCGCGAACGGTCCAGGCACCCCTCCTGTCGGTCGTGCCTGTGCGGGCCGTCCGGGCTCCGCTCCCGGCGTGGTCGTACGTTCGTACCGCCCTCGGCCCTCGGTCTTCCGTGGCTCGTCCGGTTCGTGGCCGGGTTTCCCCGGGCCCCTCGCGAGCCTCGTTACCCAAGGTGGGTTCGGTGCGGATGCCGGACACTAGGAGGATCGACGGGCCTCGTCAACCCGGTTATCCACGAATCCACCGGGAACGGCCGACGATGTGGACAACTCGGATCGGCCGGCCCGGCCGTCCACGGCCGAAGACCCGCGCGGCCTCCCGCGGCCTCCCGTGGACGCGAAGGCTCAGGCGGAGGTCGGTGCTTCGGGACGGAGGGGTGGCAGGGCTCGCAGGCGGTTGGCGCCCGCTCGGCCGGCCCCGTGGTCGACCGCTTCCCCGGCGGCGGGTCGCGGCCCGGGTGTCGTCCCGCCGGCCATCGCGCGGCGGACGAGCCGCTCCTCGAAGCGGACCTCCTCGTCGTCGAGGGCATGCCCGAGCGCGGCGGCGATCCTGGTCGGCGACACGTCGGCCGGGCCGGGCAGGGCGAGGACGAACGCCGATCCCGCGTCCGTCACGGACGCGACGCCGAGGTCGCCGCCCATCCGCTGGGCGAGATCCCGGGCGATCGGCAGGCCGAGCCCGGTGCCGGTGATCCGATCGTGCCCGGCCAACCGGTGGAATCGCTCGAAGATCCGGGCCTGGTCGTCGGCCGGGATGCCGGCCCCATCGTCGCGCACGGTGACGATCGCGACGAGACCGTCGATCCGTGCCTCGATCTCGACCGTGCCGCCGCTCGGCGTGAACTTCAGGGCATTCGCCGCCAGGTTGGTGACGATCTGCTCGACCCGCCGGCGGTCGCCGACGGCCACCCGCATCTTCGGCGGCAGCGAGGTGCTGAGGGTGATCCCGCGCTGGATCGCGATCGGCAGGAGCGCCGCCGCGACCCGACCACCGGCCTCGGCGATCGAGAACGGCTCGATCTCGAGGTCGAGCGTGCCCGACTCGAGCTTCGACAGCTCCAGCAGGTCGCCGACGAGCTCGCCCATCGACCCGACGATCGAGCGGCTCCGCTCGAGGAAATCGCGCTCCACGGCCGGGTCCTCGACCTGGCCACCGAGGATGAGCTCGAGATAGCCGCGCAGGCCGGTCAGCGGGGTCCGCAGCTCGTGGGCGACGGTCGACACGAACGTCCCGCGCTCGGTGTCGCGGGCGCGCAGAGCGGCGAGCTCGCGTTCGGTCGCGAGCTGGCCCGTGACGAGGGACAGCGCGACGGCGGCGTGCCGGGCGAGGGTCGGTGGCAGCCGGTCGGCCAGGCGCGCGGCGTCGGCTGATCGGCGGAACTCGAAGCCGAGCGCGACCTCGCCCGCGCTCGGGATCGGCAGGACGGCGTAATGGGCGAGCACGACGGTCTCGTTCCCGGCGTCGGCCGGCCCCGCGCCGTCAGACGCGGCATCGGCCGGGCCGGCCTCGACGGTCGCGTCGGCCGGCGTGGATCCCGGGCCCGGATCGACCTCCGGAGTGACCGACAGGACGGCGAGCGGTGGATCCGTGGTCGGTGCGACGTCGGAGCCGTCGGCGGCTCCCGGAACCGCGGCGATGATGAACGAGATGGGGGCGGGACCCGATGCGGCGCGACGGGCACGCGTTCGCGGGGCGTGGACGTCGAGCCAGGCCGCGAGGGCCTCCGCCGCGGCCGGATCCTCGTCCGGGTCGACGGCCACCGCCGCCCGTCGCTCGATCCCGTCCGCGATCACGGCCGCACGCAGCGCGCCGACACTCCGGGCGAGCAGCCGAAGCAGGCCGGCAAGGCGTTCCTCGGCGCTGCTGTCGGAGGCGAGCACGTCGAGCGCGCGCGCGAGGAGGATCCGCTCCTTGTGGGCGATTCGATCCTCGATGCGGCGATGGGAAGTGCGCCGGTCGGCGGCGGCCGGCGGCGGAGCGACGGTCGGAGGCTGGGTCGGCAGCCGGTCCGGACGGTGGTCGATCATGGGCCCTGACTAGGTCGCGGTTCGCGGAGACGAGCCGAACCGGGTGGGACGGCAGGTCTCATCGTCGCCCGTCGTGGCGTCGCCGCAACATCCCCCGGCCGCCGGTGCGGGCCCGTCCCAAAGTACGGGGCGGCAAGGCCCGCGGCGCGCGCCTGGGCGACGCTCGGCAGTTCCGAGCGACGCTCCGGAGCCCGAGGCACGGGCCTCAGGAGCGGCTGGGGCCGCGAACGGGACGGCCGAGGGTCCGCCGGACGACGTCGATCACCTCGTCGACGTATGCGTCGGCCTCACCGCGCTCGGCGGCGGTCCGGACGCAGCCCTGAACGTGGTCCTCGAGGACGAGGATCGAGAGGGCGTCGACGGCGGCCCGCAGGGCGGACGTCTGCTGCAGGATGTCGACGCAGTATTCCTCGCGCTCGATCATCCGGGCGATCCCACGGACCTGGCCCTCCATCCGCGACAGGCGGCGGATCAGGCCGGCCTTGTCCTTGGAATAGCTGTGCCGGAAGTTGGCCGGGGCGGGCTTCGCGGCCGGGGGTCGACGGGTCGGGCTGGTGGGCACCGGGCTTGGCTCCGTTCCTGATAGGGTCGCCGGATGATACCCCCTGGGGGTATTCGTGGGCAAGACAGGGGGATCGGGCGCGCATCCCGGCGCCGATCGCGGCCGGGCGACCGACCGGCTAGACTTGCCGCCGATGGATCCGCGCGACGACCTCGATTCGCTCGGCGACGGCGTCGACTGTGCCGCATGCGGCCAGTTCGTCCCGACGGACCGGATCCGCGTCCTTGCTCGCCGGGACGACATCGCCTTCGTCGAGATCCATTGCCCCGGCTGCCGGAGCGAATCGCTCGGGATCGTCATCGCCGCCGACGACGGTGAGTCCGACGAGATCGACACGGACGACGGATCGACCGCGGATATCGCGGTCGGACCGGGTCACGTCTACGGGGAGTTCGGCCCGCTCGACCGGGAACGCTTCCACGAGGCCCTTCCGATCGGACCTGCCGATCTCGACCTCGTGCGCGACCTCCTCGCCCGGGGTGGCTTGGCGGCCCTGGTCGGCGGTTCCGAGCCGCCTGCCGCGGGTTCCGGCCGGTGACGGCCAGCCCGGCGACCGGGTCCAACTCCGGTCGTCGCGGCCGGCGCCGGTCCGCCACGGCGCGGAGCGCCGGCGGTCCGGCGTGGTCGACCTCGGATCAGGCCCCGTCGCTCCTTCCCCCACCCGACCGCCCCGGTCCCCTGTCGCTCGACGATATCGTCCCGCCGGAACGGGCGCTGCCGGCGTTCGCCCACGCGAGCGAGGCGGAGATGGCGCGCATCCTCGACTTCTACCGGATCCGCTGGGAGTACGAGCCGCACACGTTCCCGATCCTGTGGAATCTCGACGGTGCGGTCGTCGAGAGCTTCTCGCCGGACTTCTGGCTGCCCGATCTCGAGCTGTACCTCGAGATGACGACCCTCCGCCAGAAGCTCGTCCGGAAGAAGAATCGCAAGCTGCGCCGGATCCTCGAGCTCTACCCCGACATCCGGGTCAAGCTGTTCTACGCCCGCGACTTCCGGGCGCTGATGCTCAAGTTCGGACGGCTGGCCCTCGCCGACGCGTTGAGCGGGACGTCGGGCCAGGTCGTCCCCGAGCGCGACCGGATCGCCGCCGCGGTGCTTGCCGCGCCCGATGACATCGAGATCGGTGCCGGCCTCGGAGACGTCGACGGCTCGCTCGTCGACATCGACGCCGGTGGCGACCGGCCGATGAGCCAGCCGGGAGACCGCGCGTGACCGAGGCCCGGATCGACCTCGTCGCCGATATCGGCGAAGTGCTCGTCAGCGAGCAGCAGATCGCGGATAAGGTCGCCGAGCTCGGTGCCCGGATCGGAGCCGACTACGGCGACCGGCGGCTGACGCTCGTCTCGGTCCTCAAGGGATCGCTGCCGTTCATGGCCGACCTGATGCGGGCCATCCCGACCCCCGTCCGGATCGACCTGATGGAGGTCTCGTCGTACGGCGGCACCTCGACCGAATCGTCGGGCCTCGTCCGGATCCTGAAGGACCTCTCGGCCACGATCGAAGGCGAGGACGTCCTGATCGTCGAGGACATCATCGACACCGGCCTGACCCTCAACTACCTGATCCGCTACCTGCGCGGCAAGAACCCGCGCTCGCTCAAGATCTGCACCCTGCTCGACAAGCCGGCTCGCCGACTGGTCGACATCCCGGTCGACTACGTCGGGTTCACGATCCCGGACCAGTTCGTCGTCGGCTACGGGCTCGACTACGGCGAGTGGTACCGCAATCTCCGCTTCGTGGGCGTCCTGCGCCCCGAGGTCTACTCGAGCGACGACTGACATGCACCGACGACCGCTCGGGGCCGGACGGCGACTGGCCGCCGTTGCCGCGATCCTCATCGCCGCGGCCTGCTTCCTGCCCTGGTGGCAGACCACGACCGAGCTCGGCCTGCCGCCGCGGATGGGCAACGCGTTCGACGGCAGCGGCGTGGTCGTCTTCTTCGCCGCCCTCGCGATCATCGCCCTGCTCGCCCTGCCGTATGCCGCCGGCGACGTCCCGGTCGGGCTCGATCGACCGCTGAGCTTCCTGATCACCACGATCGTCGGCTGGGTCGCGCTGGTCGCCCGGCTCGTCGACCTGGCCCTGGCCAACGTCGATGCGGTGCTCCCGCAGCGGGCCTACGGGCTGTGGATCGCCGCGATCGGGCTGGTCCTGCTCAGCCGCGCGGTCTACGACATCCGGCGCGAACGACGGTCCTGACGGAGGTCAGGGCAGGGCGCGGATCATGCCCCCGTCAACGGGCACGATCGCGCCGCTGACATAGCTCGCGGCCGGCGACAGCAGGAACGCACCCAATCGGCCGACCTCGGCAGGGTCGCCGTAGCGCCCGAGCGGGATTCGGCCGATCTGCTCGCGCTCGATGTCCTCGACCGGGCGGCCCGTCGCTGCCGATCGGAGCGCGTCGAGCTGGCCGATCCGGGGCGTGGCCACCCGGCCGGGGGCGATCCCGTTGATCCGGATCGGGGCGATCTCGGCGGTCAGCGACTTGATCAGCCCGGCGAGGCCCGGACGCAGGACGTTCGAGGTCGTCAGGCCCGGAATCGGCTCGCGGGCCGAGCTCGAGAGGATGATGAGGATCGCCGGCGCCGGTGACTCGCGGAGGTGGGGCAGGGCGGCCCGGATCAGCCGGAGCGCCGACCAGAGAACGCCGTCGAGCGCGACGGTCCACGTCGCGTCGTCGAGCGTGGCGAAGTCACCGCCGGGCGGGCCGCCGGAGTTGACCACGAGCAGATCGAGCCCTCCCAGCCGGTCGACCGCGGTCCGCACCGCGGAGGATGGGCCGTTCGGCGTCGACAGATCCGCCGGCACCGGGATCGCCGCGATCAGGCGGGCCTGGGCCTCGAGCCGATCGCCGTGCCGGGCCGTGAGCCCGACCGCCGCGCCCTCGGCCGCGAGGACGGTCGCGATCGCTGCCCCGAGCCCGCTCGAGCCCCCGCCGACCAGGGCGCGCAGCCCCGTGAGACCCAGATCCATCGCGTCATCGTACGGGCTGCCTGCCGCCGCTGCAGCCTCGGGCTCGAGACCGTCAGGCGGGACCCGGGCGCGAGATGTTGACCGCCCACCAGCGCTCGAAGCCGTCGGCCCGGACCGCGAAGACATACCGGCCGAGCGACCAGCTCACGTCGGGGGCGTCGCGCACGGAGCCGATCTCGTTTCCGGTCCGGCTGTCGCCCTCGCTCGGGCTCGCGCTCGGGCTTCCGCTCCCGGTCGCGCTTCCACTTCGTCCGGGCGCGTTGCCCGTCGCCGGGCTGAACAGCGCACCGAGGTCGGTCGGCCACTCGGGGACCAGCGATTCCAGGGGCACGGCAACGGCAGTCTCGCCGTCCCGGTCGGACCCGCCGATCCGCCAGGCGGACACCGCAACGTCGGCCGGTGGGCGGTCGGCGCGGGTCCACGAGGAGCAGTAGCCGAGGGCGTCGATCAGCGGTCCGACCTGGATGACGGGAACGCGCGGATCGAGCGGACCCCACGCCGCCAGGGCAGGCTCCACGGCGCGCCAGGTGCGGACCGTCCGGCCGAGGAACTCCTCGTGGGTGAACACCCGCCAGCCGAGTGGCTCGCCGCACTGGAGCTGGAGCGCTTCCGCGGCCGCCGGCGGCCCCGGGAACGCCGCCGGGGTCGGCGTCGGGAGGACGAAGGAGCCCTGGACCAGGGGTCTCGGCGGCCGCGGCCCGCCGGCCCATGGCTTGGCGACCGCGATCACGATGAACACGGCGATGATCGTGAAGAGCCAGCCGGTCTGCCGTCCGCGGCGCGCGATCCGGACGGTCACGGTCGGAGGTGGCTCGGCCCCGTCGGGCCACGACGATCGCGATCCGGACGAATCCAGCTCTCGCTCGATCATCGGATCGATTTCCTCAAGCCGGCTCGCGGTACGTCCCGCGGGCCTGCGTGCGTCCGGCGCTCAGTCCTCGCCGAGATACGCCTTGCGGACCATCTCGTTCTGGATCAGGTCGCTCGCCTTGCCGGCCAGGACGACGTTGCCTGTCTGGAGCACGTAGCCGCGGTGGGCGATCGACAATGCCTGGAGGGCATTCTGCTCCACGAGCAGGACGGTCGTCCCCTGGGCGTTGATCTCCTTGATCTTCTCGAAGACGAGCTGGACGAGGATCGGCGCCAGGCCGAGCGACGGCTCGTCGAGGAGCAGGACCCGCGGCAGCGACATCAGCGCCCGGCTGATCGCCAGCATCTGCTGCTCGCCGCCGGACAGGGTTCCGCCGAGCTGGTGGGTGCGCTCGCGCAGTCGCGGGAACAGCTCCATCACCCGGTCGATGTCCGGCTGGATCGTCTTCTGGTCGCGGGTGAAGGCGCCCATCTGGAGGTTCTCGATCACGGTCATCCGGGAGAAGATCCGGCGACCCTCGGGCGCGTGGCCGATCCCCTGGCGGACGAGGTAATGGGCGGGTGTCCGGGAGATGTCCTTGCCCTCGAACTGGACGGTGCCGCGCGTCGGATGGAGCATCCCGGAGATCGTCTTGAGGGTCGTCGTCTTGCCCGCACCGTTCGCCCCGATCAGGGTCACGATCTCGCCGCGACCAACGGTGAGCGAGATGCCCTGGAGGGCGTGGATGTTGCCGTAGTAGGTGTGGACGTCCGTCAGCTCGAGGATCGTCTCGGCGTTGTCCGACGGGCCGGCGGTCGAGCCCGGCGTCGCCGGCATCAGGCTGGTCATACCGGCGGCGCTCCGAGATACGCTTCGATGACCTTCGGATCGGCCCGGACCTCGGCCGGTGTCCCCTCGGCGATCTTCTCGCCGTGGTCGAGCACCGTGACCCGGTCGCTGATGCCCATCACGACCCGCATGTCGTGCTCGATCAGGAGGATCGTCAGGCCGAGCTCGCTGCGCAATCGGCCGATGAGGTCGGTCAGCTGCTTCGTCTCGTTCGGGTTCATCCCGGCCGTCGGCTCGTCGAGCAGGAGGAGGGCCGGATCCGAGGCGAGCGCGCGGGCGATCTCGAGCCGGCGCTGGTCGCCGTAGGGCAGGTTCTTGCCGAGCTCGTCGTCCCGTCCCTTGAGCCCGACGATCTCGAGCAGCTCGCGCGCCCGGATCCGCGAGCTGATCTCCTCGGCCCGGTCACGCGGCGTGGACAGGAGGGCGTCGATCCAGCTCGCCTTGAGCCGCGCGTGCATCCCGACGAGGACGTTCTCCATCGCGGTCATGTTCGGGAACAGGCGGATGTTCTGGAAGGTCCGGCCGAGCCCGGCCACGACCATGTCGTTCGGCCGGGCGCTCCGGAAGATCCCGAATCGATGCAACCGGCGCTGGTAGGCGAGCGGCCGGGCGGCCCCCGTGACGATGACGACGAGGAGGACGACGATCGTCGCGAAGATCCCGAGGATGACGAAGGCCTCCGGGGCGCCCAGGGTCGACAGAAGGATCGTGATCAGGGTCGCGATCGCCGCCGGGACGAGCCACAGGATCGGCTCGAGCCAGGCCCGGCGCGCCTTGGCGATCATCAGCTCGCCGCGGAAGTCGATCTGCCCGCCCGACGGGTCGTAGATGCCGGCGATGATGTTGAAGAACGTCGTCTTGCCCGCGCCGTTGGGCCCGATCAGGCTGACGATGCCCCGTTCCGGGATCGTGAAGTCGATCGAGTTGACGGCGACGAGGCCGCCGAACCGCTTCGTGACCTTTGCGGCGTGGAGGACGTCGGTCATCGGTCGTGTCCCGGGGCGCCGGGACCGGCGTCCTCGCCGGTGAGCTCCTCGGCGCCGGGCGTCTCGCCGAGCGCGCCGACGATCCCGGGATCCTCGACCGGCACGATGTCGGCCGGCCCGGCCAGCTCCTCGCCGATATGCAGCTCGCGCCGTCGGCGCTGGCTCGGGAAGAGACCCTCGGGTCTGAACAGCATCATCAGGACGAGGGCGAAGCCGAACAGGAGGAACGAGTAGTCGGTGAAGTTGATCGCGTTGATGTCGAAATGGACGGGGCCGAGATCGAGCGCCGGCAGGTGGAGGGCCTCCTTGAAGGAGTTCAGCTGCTTGAGGAGGACCGACTGGAGCAGGTAGACGACGAAGGCCCCGGCCGCGACGCCCCAGATGTTGCCCATCCCGCCAAGGATGACCATGGCCAGGATCGTGAACGAGACCTGGAAATAGAACTGGTCCGGGCCGACGATCGTGAGCTTCGAGGCGCTGAAGACACCGGCGAGGCCGGCGGTGGTCGCCCCCAGCGCGAACGCGAGCAGCTTGGTCGTCACGGTGTTGATCCCGTTCGCCGCCGCCGCCAGCTCGTCCTCGCGGATCGCGTTCCACGCCCGGCCGACCCGCGAATCCTGGAGCCGGTAAAGGAGCGCCATCGCGATCGTCACGATGAACAGCATCACGACCATGTAGGCGTACGGGGTGACCGCGGTGAACTCGCCGATCAGGGGCAGCGGTTCCGGCCGGAAGATGCCGCTGATCCCGTTCGTGCCCTGCGTCCAGGTGTCGAGGTTCAGGAAGACGATCGGCACGATCTCGCCGAAGCCGAGGGTCATGATCGCGAGGTAGTCGCCGCGCAGCCGGAGGGTCGGCGCGCCGAGCGCGATGCCGAACACGGCGGCGATCGCGGCGCCGACGACGAGCATCGGCAGGAACGGCAGGTCGACGCCCGAGAACGGCGAGTTCGAGTACGCATACGCGTACGAGCCGATCGCGAAGAACGCGGCGTAGCCGAGGTCGAGCAGGCCGGTCAGGCCGATGACGACATTGAGGCCCATCGCGAGCAGGACGTAGATCCCGGCGTTCGCGAAGGCATCGAACCAGGGTTCCTTGTTCTGGACCCCCGCCAGCGGCCAGACCTGCGGCAGCAGGCTCATGAGGACGCCGACGATCGACATGCTGATCAGGATCGTCGCGGATCGGTGCTGGTCGGCGAAGTCGCGGATCTGGGCTCGCGGGCTCATGCCGCCGCGCTGCCCGCGGATGGCGGCGAGGGCACTCATGCACGATCTCCCGTCAGCTGACCGAGGATGCCCGACGGCTTGAAGATCAGGACGAACGTCAGGACCATGAACACGAGGAACTCGGACCAACGGGAGAACCCGAGCGACGAGGCAAAGTTCTCGATGAACCCGATGATGAATCCGCCGAGGACGGCGCCCGAGATGTTGCCGATCCCGCCGAGGACGGCCGCCGTGAACGCCTTCAGCCCGGAGTTGAAGCCGAGGTCGAAGCGAACGAAGCCGAACCGGAGCCCCCATGCGACGCCGGCGGCCCCCGCCAGCATCCCGCCGAGCAGGAACGTCAACGCGATCGTCTGGTTGAGATCCACGCCCATGAGCGACGCGGCACTCTGGTCCTGGGCGGTCGCCCGCATGGCCCGCCCCATCCGCGATCGGCCGACGAAGTTCTGGAGACCCAGCATCAGGCCGAGCGACAGGGCGAAGATGAAGATCGACAGGATCGAGATCTCCGCGCCGCCGAACGGGATCTGGGCGTCGAGCGGGAAGATCTGGGGCGAGGCGCGGTCGCCCGAGCCGGCGATCGTCAGGACGATGTTCTGGAGGATGAACGACACCCCGACGGCGGTGATCAGCGGGGCCAGCCGGGGGGCGTTGCGAAGCGGCCGGTAGACGGTCCGCTCGATGAAGACGTTGATGAGCCCGACGATCGGCATGGCGAACACGAGCGCACCGAGGATCAGGGCGATCAGGATCGGGATGTTGTTGACGGCCTCCTGCTGGTGGAGCAACCCGCCCAGGAACACCACCGCGAGCATCGCCCCGATCATGAAGATGTCGCCGTGGGCGAAGTTGATCAGCTCGATGATCCCGTAGACCATCGTGTAGCCCAGTGCGATCAGGGCGTAGATCGCGCCGATCGACAGCGCGTTGACCGTCTGCTGGAGCGCCTGGGCCAGGTACGCGTTGCCGACGTCGTCGAACCGGGTCAGCGCGGCGATGAGGGATCCCTGCATCGTGTTGCCCGCGGTGAGCTCGCTTGCGAACTCGAGGGCGCGCCAGAGCACGAGCAGGTAGATGAGGATCGCGCCGACGGCCAGACCGATGACCCGCAGCCCGCGAGTCAGAGAGTTCGATGCCGCGACCGCTGGAGAGGTGGCCGTCACGTCCGGACCTCGAGTGGTTGGGTTGTCACGAGAACATCGATATGGAGAGGCCGGGGATCCAGATGGGTCCCCGGCCTCTCCGGTTGCGCGTGGTTACTTCTTGGCGGCGTCGAGCTGGGACTCGAACTTCCAATCGCCCTTGCCGGACGCGCCGGCCGGGTCGAACGAGTAGATCGAGACGATCAGCTGGCTGGTGTCGCCATTCTTGTCGAAGGTGACGTCACCGACGATGGTCTTGTAGGTGTGACCGGTATCCGTCGCGGCGGCGCGGACGGCTTCCTTCAGCGCAGCGTAGGACGCTGGCTTGCCGGCGCCGGCCCGGCCGATCGCGTCGAGGACGATCTGAGCGCAGGCAAAGCCCTGGCCCGCATAGCCCGTCGAGTCGATCCCGTACTCGGCCTTGTAGTCCGCGTCGAACTTCGCCTTGCCGTCGAACGTGCCCGGGCCGGCAAGGGTGCTGAACGAGTTGGCGGCCTTCGCGCCGGCCAGGTTGAGGAACGAGTTGGCGGTGGCGCCGGAGCCGTCGTTGATCCCGTCGGGACCGACGAAGGGGATGCTGCCGAGGCCGACCTGCGCAGCCGCGAGCAGGATGCGCGCGCCGCCGCTGGCGGTCACGCCGCCGAAGTAGATCGCCTGCGGATTGAGGGCCTTGGCGGCCGTCATGATCGAGACGTAGTCCTGGGTGGTCTGTGGGGCGGCGTCGTGCTTGACGACGGTGCCGCCGGCAGCCTTGAAGGCGGCCTCGAACGAGTCGGCGACGCCCTTCCCGAAGGTCTGGGTGTCATCGATGATGTAGACCGAGGTCTTCTTCAGGGTGTTGTAGATGTAGAGCGCCGCGGCCGGGCCCTGGATATCGTCTGTCGTGACGACGCGGACGTAGTTGTTCGGCTTCGTCCGGATGGCGGCCGCCGGGGCGCCCTTCGTCAGGTCCGTGTTCGTGTTGGCCGGCGAGCACTGGAGCAGGCCGGACGCGTTCGAGATCGGGATCTGGGCCTTGGCAACGCCCGAGTTGAGCGGGCCGATGACGGCCATGTACTGCTCGTCGGAGACGATCTTGGTCATGTTGTTGGCGCCGGTCTGCGGGTCGTGGGCGCCGGTGCTGGCAAGGGCGTCATCGAAGATCGCCGAGTCCGGGATGGTGATCGTGTAGCCACCCGCGGCGCCGCCGGCCTGCTTGAGTGCCAGGCGGATGCCCTTGATGATCGGATCGGACGCCGCCTTGTCCGAGCCCTGCAGCGGAAGCTCGATGGCGATCTTGATCGCCGTCGGCGCCGCGGCGGTGGAGCTTCCGCAGGCACCGACGACAAGCGTCAGCGCTGCACCCACCACTGCCAGTTTCGCGAACTTCATCGATTTCTCCTCCTCGATCGCCGTCGACCCGGGAACCCCGGTCGACCTCGGTCGGTGCCGCCTCCGAGGGCGTCCGGCCACGCCTGTTCGCACATCCGGTGTCCGATGCTGCGTTCCGCCGTCGGTCGACCGGCGAGCGGTCAACGGTGGGGCGAAAGCGTAGCGGCGGTACGTGACGGACGACGACGCAGGACGCTGGCTCGGACGGCGCGCAGGTTGCCGCCGAAGCGATGCCGTATCATAGGCGCCAGCGGACCGAATGCAACTACGGTTGACGCGACCCGGGCGTGTGCTGTCGAGCCTCTGGCTCGCCCTCCCGCGAGGTCCCGTCGACGACGATGCGAACCGACCCGCCCCCGATCGGCAAAGGATGCGAATTCCATTGCTCCAGCCGACCACACGAGGTGCCTTCGCCCGCGTGGAATACCTGATCCGCCCGGCTCGCATCACGGACATCGAACGGCTCGTCGCGCTCAGCGGCGGTTCGGTTCGCTCGCCCGGGGCTGCGGGATCGATGGATTCGGGAGACCTGCTCCGACAGCTGGTCTACCTCCCCCAGGCGAGCATCTTCATCGCCGAAGCCCGACGCGAAGTGGTCGGAGGCGCGGTTCTCGCCCTTCGGCCATCCGTCCGGGCCGGCGGCTTCGTCGGCGCCGTGGACCTGATCGTGGTCGATCCCGACCATGACGCGGACCGCGTGACCGATGCGCTGCTGGAGGAGCTCCTCCGATCGGCGCGCAACAAGGGCTGCAGCGTCGTCGAGGCGGCCCTCTCGGACGACCCGGCGGAGCGGACCCGCCTCGAGCGTCACGGTTTCATCGAATCCGGTCCGCGCGTTGAGTGCCGGGTGGCCACGGTCGGAGCCGCCGGGGTACGCAGCAGGAACTGACCCAGGGGTCGTCAGGCAGCAGCCTGCGCCGACGCATCCCGATCGACAATCATTCTGAGGAGTCAAGGTGGGCAAGAACGTCGCCGTCTTCGTGGACGTGGCGAACATCTTCTATGCGGCCAAGGCGGCCGGCACGGACATCGACTACGTCACGCTGCTCAAGGCGACCACGGCCGGGCGCGATTTCGTCCGGGCGTACGCATATACGGGGCTCGACCCCGACAACGAGAACCAACGCAACTTCCACGCCTTCCTCGCGCGGAACAGCTACAAGGTCGTCAGCAAGGACATCCGCAAGTACGGCGACGGCAAGGTCAAGGCGAACCTCGACATCGAGCTAGTCGTCGACCTGATGAAGACCGCGCGGAACCTCGACATCGCGATCGTGATCTCCGGCGACGGAGACTTCGCACCGGCGATCCGGGCCGTCCAGGAGATGGGCGTCCGGGTCGAGGTCGTGAGCTTCCGCGGCAACACCTCGAGCGACCTGATCGAGGTCGCCGACCTGTTCACCGACATCACCCAGCTCGCCCGCGTCGACAAGACGTCCTCGCGCTCGGGCCGGCGGGTCGCCGGTGACGAAGAGGACCTGTCGATGACCGAGGTCCCCGACAAGCAGACCGAGGGCACCGGCCAGCGTGGTCGTGGCCGTGGCCGGGGGCGTGGCCGGCCCGGTGAGGCCGAGCCGGTCGCTGCGCGCAGCCGGACCGGTGGCCGGACGAGCACCGCCCGGACCGCCGCAGCCGGCGAGCCGGTCGCAGCGACCGCCGCGGCCGGCAATGGCGCCCTGGTGGTCCTGCCCGGCGAGAAGCTGTCACGCGTCGCCCCCGCGGCCGCGCTGCCGGCGGCCGCCCCCGTCGAGGGCCTGAAGGACGAGGAGCTGCCGTTCGACGTCGACCCGGAATCCATGCCGGGCGGCGCGGACGCCGACGCGGATCTCGACGGAGAGGGCGAGGCGGGTCGCCGCCGGCGACGTCGTCGCGGCGGCCGCGGCCGCGGCCGCGGACGGGGTCGTGACGGCGAGGCGCTGCCGGCCGGCGAGGCCACCGAGGGCGGCGAGGCACCGGCCCCGGCGAGCGAATCGTTCGACGACGATGAAGAGGACGAGCCCGAGGCCGCACCCGCCCCGCGCGGACCGCGGACCACGCCGTTCGGCTCGGTCTGGGATTCCCAGATCGGGACGCCGACCTCGCGGCCGGCCAACCTCGGCCCGGTCGTCGACGACGAGGACTTCGACGAGCCCGAGATCCCGGAGTACCTGATCGCCGAGCAACGGCGCGGTCGGCCGGGCCAGGGCCAGGGCGGGGCCGGCGGTCGCGGCGGACAGGGTCGCGGCGGCCCGCGCGGTGGCCGGAGCGCCTACAGCTCGGCGATCGATCGCGAGCGCTACGGGCGTGGCGGCGGCGGCGGGATCAATCGTTACCCGGACGTGAGCGGGCGGACGGGCCAGGCCGGTCAGTCGGGTCGCTCCGGCGGTGGTCGGCAGGAGGGCGGATACGCCCGCCAGGACGCCAGCTACTCGCGTGGCCCGGCACCCGAGCGGTTCGACCGGCCCGCACCGAAGTCGGGCGACCCGTGGAGCGAGGTACCGCCTGAGCTCGAGGAGATGTTGCGAGCCCAGCTCGCCCAGTCTCCGAAGGCACGCCGGCCCGAGCGCGCACCGGCCGCGTCCCGGATCGAGGCGGCCGACGCGGCCGGCGAGATCGAGACGATGACCGAGACGCCGATCGAGGCCCCAGCCGCCCCGAAGCGCCGGACATCGACCCGCAAGAAGGCCGATGGCGAGGTCGGCGCGACGGTCGCATCGATCGCCAAGACCGAAGCGCCGGCCGCCCCGAAGCGCCGGACGGCGACCCGCAAGACCGCGGCAACGGCGGAGACGCCGGCGGCGGCGGTCGAAACGGCCGCCGAGGCCGAGGCTCCGGCGACCCCGAAGCGCCGGACCGCGACCCGCAAGTCGGCCGCCTCGGCCGATTCGCCCGCCGCGACCGTCGAGGAGAGCGCGGACGGAGGCGCGAGCGTCCCCGCCGCGCCGAAGCGCCGCACGACGACCCGCAAGAAGGCCGAGTCGGCCTGATCCGCGGGTCGTCCAGCCGACCGCTGCCCACGACGACGCCGTGACCCGGACGGCCGCCGCCGCTTCGGTCGGCTCGCACTCCGAGCCCGATCGGGGCGGTCCGGCGGGCCTGGCTTCGGCCGACGCGGGGGCGACCGGGTCCGATCAGCGCGCCCCCGGCGCCGCCACGGGGGTGATGCTGACCCGCGGCCACGACCGAGCCGTGGCGGGCGTGCGCAGGATGATCGCCGGGCGGGTCCCCCATGCGATCCTCGTCAGCGGCCCGGCCGGGATCGGCAAGACGACGCTCGCGCTGGACCTCGCGGCCGGGCTCCTGTGCGACGATCCGACGCCCGCCGCCCGGCCCTGCCGTGCCTGTCGGAGCTGCCGGCTCGTGGCCAGGAACCGGCATCCCGACGTCCATCGCCTCGCTCCGTCGGGGCCCGGCGACCAGATCCGGATCGGCACGCGCGACCGGCCCGAGGATGGAACGGTTCGTCGCCTCGCCGCGGACCTCGTCCTCATGGCCGTCGAGGGCGGGGCCCGGATCGCGATCATCGAACGGGCCGATCGGCTGACCGACGATGCCCAGACCGCGCTCCTCAAGACGCTCGAGGAGCCGCCGGCGGGCGTCACGATCGTC
>Ga0157379_10001454_pt1 | contig 19485 bp, 17 predicted proteins | sample S25metaG_FD_121802 | JGI IMG/M metagenome (GOLD analysis project Ga0157379, IMG submission 121802) | Switchgrass rhizosphere microbial communities from Kellogg Biological Station, Michigan, USA - S2-5 metaG | ecosystem: Host-associated > Plants > Roots > Rhizosphere > Soil | place: USA... | reverse complement strand
GCAATGCGGAATTTTCACAGTTAAGAAATTGGAAACACCCTCAGCCGATAGTTAGCAAATCATGACCGACCGAATCTCCACACTGACCAAGGCGCTGCTGACCCTCAGCATGTTCTTCGTCTGCGCCACCGTTGGCGCGGCGCTGGCTTTGTTTGTCGGCTGGCCGGTCGCGATTCTCTCCGGCATCCTGAGTTTCGTCTGCATCCAGCAGATCCTGGCCTCTTTCGCGCGCCGCCGCGACAAGCGCACGATCGCCAGGGAAATGGCGCATCTGCGCAAGAGCCATCTGGAATTCGAAACCGCGCTGCATGAAACCCGCGCCCGGCTGGGTGAGATCGGCGGCCAGATCGAGCAGCGCGCCGGCGCCCAGGAAAAAAGAATCGTCTCCGAACTCAAGGTGCTGGAAAGCCTGATGCGGGATTTCGCCGGCAAGGTGTCGCGCACCGCCGCCGCCGTGCCGCATGAGCCGCGCCGTGAAGAGCTGCGGCCCCCGCGCGGCACCGCGGACGTCTATCTCAACACCATGGGCAACAAGAACGAGCTGCTGGAAACCATCCGCTCCAGCCTGGAAGAAAATCGCGTCGATCTCTACCTGCAGCCGATGGTGAGCCTGCCGCAGCGCAAGCTGCGCTATTACGAGGCCCTGTCGCGGCTGCGCGACAAGGACGGCCAGATCATCATGCCGGCGCAATATATGGCGGTGGCGGGCCAGGCAGGGTTGATGAGCGTGGTGGACAATCTGCTGTTGTTCCGCTGTGTGCAGATCGTCCGCCGCCTGACCCAGAAGAGCCGCGATATCGGCATCTTCTGCAACATCTCCGGCGACACCCTTGCGGACACGGAATTCTTCCCCCAGTTCCTGGATTATATGCGCGCCAATCGCGACCTGGCCGGGCAGATCATTTTCGAATTCAGCCAGGAATCGGTGCTGAGCGCCGGTATCGAGGGCGAACGCAACCTGGCGGCGCTGGCGACCATGGGCTTTGCGCTGAGCATGGACCATGTCGAAAGCCTGGCGCTGGATTTCCTGCGTCTCAAGGCGATCGGATTCCGCCACCTGAAAGTGCGCGCCTCCACCCTGACGCGCGGCATGAGCGGGGCAGGGGCGGCGGTGGCGGCGGAAGATTTCAAGAAGCTGCTCTCCCGCCATGGCCTCAACCTGATCGCCGAGCGGGTCGAGGACGAAAAGACCGTGGTCCAGCTGCTGGATTATGCGGTGGACTATGCGCAGGGCTATCTGTTCGGCGAGCCGCGCGCGGTGCGCGAGGATTCGCTCAAGGCGGTCAGCGCCCTGGAACCCGCGACCGTCATCCCCTTGCGACGGGCCGGCTGACACCAGCCGCAAGTTTCCAGCTATCCCGGGATGCGCTTTTGCGGCATTGACGCGAGGCGTGTGCCCATGCGACCGCTGGCGTTGCCTTCCGCCGCGTCCGAAAGCCATGCTCCCCCGTCTGATCTCCGGCCTTTCTGAAATTGCGCCCCGCCATGACGCGCTGATCTGCGATGTCTGGGGCGTGGTGCATGACGGCCAGCGCCACCATCCCGCCGCCGCCGAGGCGCTGTATCGCTTCAAGCAAAAGCATGGACCGGTGGTGCTGCTGACCAATGCGCCGCGGGTTCCGGCGGAAGTGGCGGCGCAATGCAGCAGCTATGGCCTGCCGCCCGACTGTTATGACGCCATCGTCAGTTCCGGCGGCGCCGCCCGCGAGGAGCTTGCCCGGCGCAGTGCCGCGCAGACACTAGCTCTTTATTATATCGGCCCTGACCGCGATTTGCCGATGATCGAGGGGCTCGATATCCGCCGCTCCGGCCTGGACGAAGCCGAAGTCGCACTGGCCATCGGCCTGCGCGACGATATGCGCGAGACGCCGGACGACTATGCCGGCGAATTGTCGGCGATGATGGAACGCGGCCTTGTCATGCTCTGCGCCAATCCCGATCTGGTGGTGCACCGGGGCGAAAGACTGCTTTACTGTGCCGGTGCCTTGGCACAAGCCTACGAGGCCTTGGGGGGCTCAGTGATCTACTACGGAAAGCCGCATTTGCCGGTCTACGAATCAGCGCTGGCGGCACTGTCCCAAATTCGCGGACGCAAGGCCGAACGGCCCCTGGCGGTGGGCGACGGGCTCCTGACCGACATCAAAGGCGCCAATGCGGCCGGAATCGAGGCCCTATTCATCGCCGACGGGGTTCATGGCGAGGATATTGCGCCCTATACTGACGAACATCTTGCAGGCCTGTTCACCCGCTACGGGGCGGCGGCTGGCAGCGCAACCCGCAAACTGGCCTGGTGAGATCATGACCACGGTGTATCTGGACGAATTGAAGCCAGGCCTGTCGGCCAGCATGGAGCACACCGTCACCGAACGCGACATCCAGTTGTTCGCGGAAGCCACTGGCGACATGAACCCGGTGCATTTCGATGAGGAGTTCGCGCGCAAGACGGTGTTCCGGGGCCGGGTGGCGCATGGCGCGCTCAGCATCGGATTCATCTCCGCCTTGCTGGGCACCAAGTTGCCCGGCTATGGCTCGATCTTTCTCTCTGCCAGCATTGTGTTCAAGACGCCTGTGCGCATCGGCGACACGGTGGTGACCACCGCCACGGTTCGCGAGGTCAATGGCCGCGCCGTGGTGATGGATTGCGTCTGCAAGGTCGAAGACCGGCTGGTGCTGGAATCCGAAGCCCATGTGCTGGCGCCGCGGCGCTCCTCCGCAAAAGACTAAAGTGCGCATATTCCGCCATTTCCAAGATGTGCCCGCCGCCTTCAAAGGCGCGGTCGTGGCGATCGGCAATTTCGACGGTGTGCACCGCGGCCATCGTGCCCTGATCGCGGAAGCCAAGATGCAGGCGGAGGCGCGCAAAAGCCCGCTGGCGGTGCTCACCTTCGAACCGCATCCGCAGGAATATTTTCGCCCGTCACCGGAGTGTTTCCGCCTCACGCCGCTGCGCACCAAGGCGCGGCTGCTGGCGGATCTCGGCGTGGACGTGCTATTTGCGCTTACCTTCGACAGCGAGATGGCGCACAGGAGCCCGCAGGATTTCGTGTTCAATGTCCTGATCGGCGGATTGGGCATCAGCGGCGTGGTGGTGGGGCATGATTTCGAATTCGGGCAGAAGCGCGCCGGCAACCTGGCGACCTTGTCCTATATGGGCGAGATGGAAGGCTTCAGCGTCACCGCTTTCAATACCGTCACCGCCTCCGGCGACGAGAAGATTTCCTCCACCCTGATCCGCCAGTTGCTGAAACAGGCCAAGCCGGAAGAGGCGGCGCGGCTGTTGGGCCATCCCTGGGCGATCGAGGCCCGGGTCGAGCATGGCGATGCACGGGGCCGCACCATGGGCTTTCCCACCGCCAATATGCATCTGGGTCACTGCCTGGCACCCGCCTATGGCGTCTATGCGGTGCGGGTGAACATCCTGGAAGGCGACCGGGCGGTGGCGCGCCATGACGGCGTCGCCAATTTCGGCATCCGCCCCATGTACCAGGTGAATGTCCCTTTGATGGAAACCCACCTGTTCGACTTCGATGGCGACCTTTATGGCAAGTACCTCTCGGTCGAGCTGATCCGCTACATCCGGCCCGAGGCCAAATTCGCCAGCCTGGAGGCGCTGATCGCCCAGATCGCCGCCGATGCCGCCAAGGCGCGGGAAATCCTGGCAAAAACGGCTTAGCGTCGCGGTTTCGAAGTTCGCCATCGCTCGATATCAAGTTCTAGCGAACTTCGAAACCATAGTGACGCTAGAAATCAATAAGTTGCTGGCGTCCCTCGATCCCGAAATTCGTTTGAACTTCATATAGATATCGGGCGAATTTCGGGATCTGGACGCTAGCTGGACGCCCCGAGGGGCCCCTGTTAGAAGCCTTTTTCCAAATCAGATCTGGAAATGGCCGACAAACCCGAAACCCCTGATTACCGGGCGACCCTGTTTCTGCCCGCCACCGATTTCCCCATGAAGGCCGGCCTGCCGGAGGCCGAGCCCAAATGGCTGGCGCATTGGGCGGAGATAGACCTTTACGGGCGGATGCGAGACCGCGCCAAGGGCCGGCCTTTGTTCATCCTTCATGACGGCCCGATCTATGCCAATGGCGACATCCATTCCGGCACCGGGCTCAACCACATCCTCAAGGACTTTGTGGTGCGCAGCCAAGGCATGCTGGGCAAGGACGCACCCTATGTGCCCGGCTGGGACTGCCACGGCTTGCCCATCGAATGGAAGGTGGAAGAGAAGTTCCGCGAAGAGGGCAAGGCCAAGGAAGACATCGCTAAGGACGTGCTGCGCCGGGAATGCCGCAAGTTCGCCGGTCACTGGCTCAACATCCAGCGCGAGCAGATCAAGCGCCTGGGCCAGATCGGCGATTTCGAGCATCCCTACACCACCATGAACTTCAAGGCGGAAAGCGTGATTGCGCGCGAGGCCATGAAGTTCGTGGAGAACGGGCTGCTCTATCGCGGCTTCCGCCCGGTGATGTGGTCGCCGGTGGAGAAGACCGCGCTGGCCGATGCCGAGGTCGAGTATCACGAAAAGACCTCGCCCACGATCTATGTGAAGTTTCCGCTGGTGAAGTCGTCGCCCCCCACTTCTAATTTAGACTTGGCGCACACCTTTATCGTGATCTGGACCACCACGCCCTGGACCATTCCCGGCAATCGCGCCATCGCCTTTTCGCCGGAGATTTCCTACGGCCTCTACCAGGTGGCGGATGCCACCGACGGCAGTCTCGCGCGCGCCAGCGAGCAGTTGCTGCTGGCCGACACCTTGGCCGAGCAAGTGGCCAAGCATGCCAAGATGATGCTGTCGCGGGTGCGCACTGTGACGGCCGACGAACTCAAGGGCCTGGTGGCGGCGCATCCGCTGCGCAGCTTGGGCTACAATTTTGAAGTGCCGGTGCTGCCGGCCGCCTTTGTCACCGCCGATACCGGCACCGGCTTTGTCCATAATGCGCCCGGCCATGGCGAGGACGATTTCGAGCTGATGCTCAGCCTGGACCGCGATTATCCGGCCAAGAATCCGGATGCCTTCGGCTTGGTGCTGCCCGATGGCTCCTATGCGCCGCAGGTACCGGCTTTCGCCGGCAAACGCATCCTGACCCCGGAGGGCAAGGACGGCGATGCCAATGGCGCGGTGATCAAGGAACTGATCGCCCACGGCAAGCTGTTGGCCAAGGGGACCTTGCGCCATTCCTACCCGCATAGCTGGCGTTCCAAGGCGCCGGTGATCTTCCGCGCCACACCGCAATGGTTTGTTGCCATCGACAAAGTGTTCATGAACGGCAAAACCTTGCGCGAGCTGGCGCTGACCGCGATCGGCGAAACCAAATGGTATCCGCCGCGCGGCGCCAACCGTATCGGCTCCATGGTGGAGGGGCGGCCCGACTGGGTTCTATCGCGCCAGCGCGCCTGGGGCGTGCCGCTGGCGATCTTTGTCGAGAAGAAAAGCGGCCAGGTTCTCAACGATCCGGCGGTGTTCAAGCGCATCGAGGAGGCTTTCGAGGCCGAAGGCGCCGATGCCTGGTTCACCTCGCCGCCCGCGCGCTTCCTGGGTGAAGGGCGCAATCCCGACGACTATGAACAGGTCACCGACATCCTGGATGTCTGGTTCGACTCCGGCTCGACCCATGTCTTTGTGGTGGAGCATCCCATCGACTCCAATTGGCCCAAGGCCGAACGCGCCGATCTTTATCTCGAAGGTTCCGACCAGCATCGCGGCTGGTTCCAGTCCTCGCTGCTGGAAAGTGTCGGCACCACCGGTCGTGCGCCCTATCGCGGTGTCCTGACCCACGGCTTTGTGCTGGACGAGCAGGGCCGCAAGATGTCCAAGAGCCTGGGCAACACCCTGGCTCCGCAAGTGATCGCGGAAAAGAACGGCGCGGAGATATTGCGCCTGTGGGCCGCCAGTTCCGATTTCACCGAGGATTTGCGCATCGGCCAGGACATCATCAGGGCCAATGTCGAGGCCTATCGCCGCCTGCGCAACACCATCCGCTTCATGCTGGCCAACCTGTCGGGCTTCAGCGAGAAAGAGCGCATCGAGCATACGCGCATGCCGGAGCTGGAACGCTTCATGCTGGCGCGGCTGGCCGAGCTGGATCAGATCGTCCGCACGGCCTATGAGAAATTCGATTTCGGGCTGGTCTTTTCCACCCTGTTCAATTTCTGCACCAACGATCTGTCGGCTTTCTATTTCGACATCCGCAAGGACGCACTTTACTGCGATCCGGCGGACAGCGTGCGCCGCCGCTCGACCCGCACCGTCACCGACGAAGTCTTCCGCCGTATCGTCACCTGGTTTGCGCCCATCCTCTGTTTTACCATGGAGGAAGCCTGGACCACGCGCTTCGGCATGGAAGACAGCGTGCATCTGCATGATTTCTTCCCTGCGCCCGCGGCGTGGGCCGATGCTGGGCTGATCCAGAAATGGTCGCGCATCCGCGAATTGCGTCGGGTGATCACCGGCGCGCTGGAACTGGCGCGGGCCGACAAGGTGATCGGCTCCAGTCTGGAAGCGGCACCCGTGCTGGGCGTATCCGATCCGGCCGACAAAGCGTTGTTCGATACCATCGACCTGGCGGAGATCGCCATCACCTCTGTCGCCTCTGTCGAAGTGGTGAAGAACTTTGACGGCTTCTATGTCTTGCCGGAGATCAAGGGCGCGGGCGCCAGGTTTGCAAAGTCGGAAGGCGGCAAGTGCGCCCGCTGCTGGCGCGTCCTGCCGGAGACCCGCTCCGACACCTATCTCTGCAACCGCTGCACCGAGGCCGTCGACACGCTGGAGCCGGCATGAACCGTCTTCATCCGTGGGAAATCGGGCTGATTGCCGCTGCACTGGCCCTGATCGCCGACCAGGGTTCCAAGCTGTTCATGCTATATGGCGCCGGCTTCGCCCAGATGCCGCCAGGCGCTGCGATACCGGTCTTGCCATTCTTTAATCTGGTGATGGTGTGGAACCCGGGTATCTCCTACGGCCTGTTTCCGGCCTCCGGACGGCTGGGAACTTACCTGCTGGTGGGCCTGTCGGTAATCGCGGTGGGCGTTCTGACCTGGCTTTTGTGGCGCGCCACCAGCCGTTCACTGGCGATCGGCTATGGCCTGATCATCGGCGGCGCCCTGGGCAACAATCTGGTCGACCGGGTGATTTACGGCAAAGTGGCGGATTTTTTCCACTTTTACGGCTTCGGTTATGACTGGTATGTCTTCAATATAGCCGATCTGGCGATTACCCTTGGGGCCGTGGCCATCCTGTATGATGTGCTCAAGCCCGAGCATCCGGCGGGGATATCGCAGAGTTCCGGTCCAGAGGTTCGAGAATGAGAGTGTGGAAAGCGGTTATAGCCTTAGGCGCATGCGCCACGGCGCTGGCGGGATGCCAGTCCTTGCGCGATGCCGCGGGGCTGACCAAGAAATCGCCCGACGAATTCGCCGTCACCACCAAGGCGCCGCTGGTCATTCCGCCGGACTTCAATCTGCGTCCGCCCACGCCCGGTGCGCCGCCTTCCAACACCCGCGATCCCTCCACCACCGCGGAAATGGACCTGTTCGCCAACACCGATCCGCAGGCCATCGCCAGCAGCTTCAAGGGCAGCTACACGCCGACGGAGAGAATGCTGCTGGCCAATGCCAAGGCGCAGAACAGCGATCCCGCCATCCGCGCCCGGCTGAATGCCGATCAGCGCGCCGCGGTGCAGAATGCCGACCGCAGCTTCACCGACCGCCTCCTCAGCACTGCCGCCACGCCCGACAATGGAAAGCCGGTCAATGCCGATGCCGAAATCGCCAAGGGCAGCAAAAAGGCGGCCACCACCCGGACCAAGAAAAAAGCGAGCGGCGGCTGGTTTGACTGGCTTTAAGCGCGTCTCTTTCGGTGCCTGCGTGACGGCGGCCGTGACGATGGCTGTCGGCGCGGCGATGCCTGCCGCGGCGCAACCCGGCAATGCCGCCAACCGGGCCAAGCTGTCCCAGCCCGCGCCCGCCAATCCGCGCCAGACCGGCAACAATACCTTCCAGTTCGCGCTGGCCAACGGCATGCAGGTGCTGGTGATCCCCGATCACCGTGCCCCGGTCGCCACCCAGATGCTGTGGTTCCGCGTCGGCGCGGTCGACGATCCGCCGGGCCTTTCGGGCATGGCGCATTTTTTCGAGCATATGATGTTCCGCGGCACCAAGGAGGTGCCCGATGACGGCTTCGCGCAGACGATTGCCAAGAATGGCGGCGAGAACAACGCCTTCACCGACCATGACTATACCGCCTTCTACGAACAGATCGCCAAGGATCGCTTGCCGCTGGCGATGAAGCTGGAGGCGGACCGGCTGGTGAACCTGGACCTCTCGGATTCCCATGTCGGTCCCGAACGCGATGTGGTGCTGGAAGAGCGCCGCATGCGGGTGGACAATGAACCCATGTCCTTGATGGCCGAACAGATGCACGCCGCCTTGCATCTGTCCCATCCCTATGGCCGCCCGGTGATCGGCTGGTCCGAGGAAGTGCGCCGCATCGATCGCGTCACCGCGCAGGATTTCTACAATCACCATTACGCGCCCAACAACGCGACCCTGGTGGTGGCCGGCGATGTGACCCCCGATGAAGTGCGCCAGATGGCGCAGGATACATATGGCAAAGTATCGGCGCGGGAGCTTCAGCCGCGTGCCGAATTCACCGAGCCGCCGCGGCTGGCGGAAACGCGCATGACCATTGTGCGGTCGGATGCGCGGGTGCCGATCCTCAGCCGCCTCTATCGCGTGACCTCCTATGCGCAGGGCCGCCCCGGCCAGGCGGAAGGCTTGGAGACCTATGCCCAGCTCCTGGGCGGCGACCAGACATCGATCCTCTATCGTGTGCTGGTGGAACAGAAGAAGCTCGCTTCCGATGCCGGCGCCAGTTACGACGGCTATGCCCGCGATGCCGGCGAGTTTTCTGTCTATGCCGTGCCGCGTCCCGGTGTGAGCCTGGAAGCGTTGGAAAAAGCGGTGGACCAGGTGCTGGGGGTCAACGCGCTGGCGCTGCCGCGCGACAATGACCTGGCCCGCGCCAAGACCCAATTGATCGCCGGCGTCACCTATCGCCGCGACAGCCAGTTTGCGCTGGCTAGCGCCTATGGCCAGGCGCTCACCATCGGGTTGACGGTGGATGACGTGAATGAATGGCCGGCCCGCATCCGCGCCGTGAATGCGGAAGGCGTGCGCAAGGCGGCGCAATCCCTGTCACGGCGGGACGCAGTCACCGCCTATCTGGTTCCGGGAGGCGGCAAGTGAAGGCATTTCTTGCGGCTTGCGCGATCGCCCTTCTGACCAGCGCGGCTCCAGTTGAAGCGGCCAACATCAAGAACATCGATCTGGGCAAGGATGCCCAGGTCTGGTTTGCCGAAGACCACACCGTTCCGATCATCGCCTTCAACATCTCGCTGCCGGCCGGCTCCGCCTATGATCCCTCGGGCAAGGCGGGCCTCGCCACCTTTGCGGCCTCCATGATGGACGAGGGTGCCGGCAACCTGGATTCCAAGGCGTTTCACGAGGCGCTGGCCAATCGCGCCATCTCCTTCAGCGCCCGCGCCGAGCGCGACTATCTGGTGATCTCGATTTCCACCCTGAAGGAAAATGCGCCGGAGGCGATGCGCCTGCTGCAAATGGCGCTCACCCATCCCCATTTCGACAACGAACCGCTACAACGGGTGCGGACCCAGATCATCCAGTCGCTGCAGCAGGAACAGGCCGAGCCGCGCCAGGTGGCCGGGCGCGCCTTCACCCGCGAATTCTTCGGCGGCCATGCCTATGCCCATCCCGTTTCCGGTGAGATCGGCACAATTTCTGCGATCACGGCGCAGGACCTGCGCAATTTCGCCCGCGGCCATTGGGTGAAATATGGGTTGAAGGTGGCGGTGGCGGGCGACATCACCGCCCCGGCCCTGACCAAGCTTCTGGGCGATGCCTTCCTGCCGGTCTCGGGCGCCAAGCCGCCGGTTCTGCCCAATGTCGGACGGCTGGGTGCGCCCGGCGTGCATGTCGTGCCGCTGCCGGTGCCCCAGCCCAGCGCGGTTTTCGGCCTGCCGGGCATCATGCGCCAGGATCCGGATTTCATTCCCGGCTATGTCGCCAATTACATCCTGGGCGGCGGCGGTTTTTCCTCGCGCCTCACCGAGGAAGTGCGGGTCAAGCGCGGCCTGACATACGGCATCTCCACCTCGCTCACCTCCTACAACAAGGCGGCGGTGTTGCAGGGTTCGGTCGCGACCCGCGCCAATGCCATCCGCCAGACGGTGCAGGTGGTGAGGGACACCATGGCCGATTTCGTGGCCAAGGGTCCCACCCAACAGGAGCTGGATGACGCCAAGACCTATCTGACCGGCAGCTTCCCGCTGGCCTTTGCCTCCAACAGCGGCACCGCCTCGCAGCTCGGCACCTTCCAGCGGCAGAATCTGGATATCGGTTATGTCGCCCGCCGCAATGGGTTGATCCAGGCTGTGACCCTGGCGGACGTGAAGCGGGTGTCCAAACGGCTGTTCGATCCCGCGCGGTTGACAGTGGTTATCGGCGGCACGCCGGCGGATGGCAGCCGCGCTGCGCCGACCGTGCCGCGGCCGCCGGTCCGGCCGGCGCCGTCGCCCCAGCCGCCGGAATCGGCCCAGCCGGCGAATGGGCCGCAGCCGGGTCCCAGCGTCACATCACCGTCAAAACCGGCCGATAAGCCGGTTGCAGGCCCGGTCACAACACCGCAAGCTCAGAGAAAGCCGTAAGGGCTTTCCGCCGTAGCTGTTAATGATTTGATGGCTGGGAGGCGGCATCCGAAACCCCTCTGCTAGAGTAAAGCCATGGCTCCATCCGCTGCTTTCTCCGTCAATCTCGAACTCGCTTTGTCCGGCAAGGGCGCGGCGCCGCGATCTGCCTATGACCAGGCCCTGGCGAAAAGCGCCGCCGCTTTGGACTGGCTGCGCCAGCAGAAGGCGAGCAAGGGGCTTGAGATCCTGGGCATCCCCTCGCGCACCGACGATCTTCGGGCGGCGGCCAAACAGGCGGCGGCACTCAAGGGTTTTTCCACCGTGGCGGTGCTGGGCATCGGCGGCTCCAGCCTGGGTGGGCAGGCGCTCACCGCGCTGCGCAAGGTCGGCAAGCCCTATGTCGAATTCCACGACAATCCCGATCCCTTCTCCTGGGCGAAAGCCTTGCGGCGCTTCGACCTGCGCAAGACCCATTTCATCGCCATCTCCAAATCCGGCGGCACCGCCGAGACCCTGATGCAGGTGCTGACCGCGGCGGACGCGCTGGAGAAGCTGGGCGTCAAATCGCTGAAGAAGCATTTCACCATCATCACAGAACCGCATAAGAGCGCGCTGGCGGATTTCGCCGACTCCATCGGCGCGGTGAAACTGGATCATCCCACCGGCGTCGGCGGCCGCTATTCGGTGCTGACCATGGTGGGCGCGCTGCCGGGCCTGGCGATGGGACTGAATTTCAAGCAACTGCGCGCCGGGGCGCAGGCGGCGCTGGACCAGGTGTTGAACGCGGCCACACCCGCCGATGCCCCGGCCGCGACCGGCGCGGCGCTGCACTATGCGCTGAGCCAGCAAGGCAAGCTCGCCACCACGATCCTGTGGCCCTATGCCGATGACCTGGCGGTGTTCGGCGGCTGGTGGCGGCAGCTCTGGGCCGAAAGCCTGGGCAAGGATGGACAGGGCTCGACCCCGGTGTCGGTGCTGGGGCCGGTCGACCAGCACAGCCAGTTGCAACTGTTCCGCGACGGGCCGGGCAACGCGCTGTTCACGCTCATGACGGTGGACACCAAGGGCAAGGGGCTTGCTGCGCCGCGCGGCCGCGCCAATGCGCTGGGGCTGAAATATCTTGCGGGGCGGAAGATGGGCGATTTGGTGGATGCGGAAGCCCGCGCCACCGCCCAGACCCTGTTCAAGAACGGCCGCCCCGTGCGCCAGATCCATCTCGCCAAGGTCGATGAATTCCATATGGGCGCGCTGATGATGCACTTCATGCTGGAGACCATCATCATGGGCAAGCTGATGGGCGTCGATCCCTTCGACCAACCCGGTGTGGAAGAGGGCAAGATTCTCGCACGGCAGTACCTGGCTGAAAAGTAATGGGGATACGCCGTCTCTCCGAAGGTACCGTCAACCGCATCGCCGCCGGCGAAGTCGTCGAACGTCCGGCTGCCGCCATCAAGGAGCTGGTGGAGAATGCGATGGATGCGGGCGCCACCCGCATCGACATCGCCGCCACCAATGGCGGCGCCGACCTGCTGCTGGTGGAAGATGACGGCAGCGGCATGTCGGCGGATGACCTGCGGCTGGCGATCGAGCGCCATGCCACGTCCAAGCTGCCGGTGGCGGATGGCGAAGATGATCTCTCCCACATCGTCACCATGGGCTTCCGGGGTGAGGCGCTGCCTTCCATCGGCGCGGTGGCACGGCTCACGCTTGCCAGCCGAACCCAGGGCGGCGAGGCGGCAGAGATCAAGGTGGATGGCGGGCGGATCGAAGGGCCGCGCCCGGCCGCGTTCCGCGCCTCCGGCCAGCATGGCACCCGCGCCGAAGTGCGCGAGTTGTTCTATGCCACCCCGGCACGGCTCAAATTCCTCAAGTCCACGCGCTCCGAGGATCTGGCGATCACCGATATGGTGAAACGCCTGGCGATGGCGAGGCCCGATATCGGTTTCACCCTGACCTTGGATGGGCGCAAGAACCTGGACCTTCCCGCCGAACCCGATCTGATGGACGGCCGCCTGCCGCGCCTCGCCCGGATCATGGGGCGCGACTTCGGCGACAATGCCGTGGGCGTGGAGGCGGAGCGGGAAGGCGTCACCTTATCCGGTTATGCCGGTCTTCCCACCTACAACCGCGCCAATGCCGCCATGCAGTTTCTGTTCGTCAATGGCCGGCCGGTGCGCGACAAGCTGCTGGTGGGCGCGGTGCGCGGGGCTTATGCGGATTTCCTGGCGCGCGATCGCCATCCGGCGCTGGCGCTGTTCGTGGATTGCGATCCGTCCTTCGTGGACGTGAATGTCCATCCCGCCAAGACGGAAGTGCGTTTCCGCGATCCCGGGCTGGTGCGCGGACTGATCGTGGGTGCCTTGAAACGCGCGCTGGGCGATGCCGGGCATCGCGCTTCCACCACTGTGGCTGGTTCTGCGCTGGCTGCACTTCAGCGCCAAGCGCCGCAGGGCTATCAGGCGTCTTATCCATCCGTCGCCGGCCATGCCCTGGCGTTGCGTGAGCCGGCGCCGCGCATGTTCGAAACCCCCATGTCGGCACGGGTGGAGGAAGCACCGATTCAGGCGGTGCCGGATGCGCCGCAATATCAGCTCGGCGTGGCGCGGGCGCAGTTGCACGAAACTTATGTCGTGGCCCAGACCGCGGACGGCATCGTGATTGTGGACCAGCACGCCGCGCACGAACGTCTGGTCTATGAGCGGATGAAGAAGGCGCTGGCCGATGGCGGTATCCAGCGCCAGCCGCTGTTGATCCCGGAAGTGGTGGAGTTGGACCCGTCGGAAGTGGCGCGGGTTTCGGCGCGCGCCGCCGAACTGGCCGAGCTGGGCCTGGTGATCGAGGAATTCGGGCCGGATGCCCTGGTGGTGCGCGAAGTCCCCGCCATGCTGGGCAAGCTGGATGTGAAGGGCCTGATGCGCGATCTGGCGGACGAGATCGCCGAGACCGGCAATGCGCTGTCCTTGAAGGAGCGGCTCGAGGAAGTCTCCGGCACCTTGGCCTGCCATATGAGCGTGCGGGCAGGGCGCAGGCTCAATGCCGAGGAGATGAATGCCCTGCTGCGCGAGATGGAATCCACGCCCCATTCCGGCCAGTGCAATCACGGCCGCCCGACCTATGTCGAGCTGAAGCTGGCGGATATCGAGAAGCTGTTCGGGCGGCGGTGATCGGGACTGAATGGGCGAGAGCAGCGAAATTATCGTTAGAGATATTGTCTTCGGCCAAAAGGACGATGGTCCGCGCTTTCCCATTACAATTGAGATTGGCCGACCATTCAAATGGGGAGGTACCTCTCCGACCGAGTGGGCCTGCGAGTTAAATATCCATCCCTTCTATCGGAAAGAGGATGTTCACGGGGAGGGGCCGCTTCAACCTCTCTGTCTGGCACTTCAATTGCTTCGTTCCCAACTCAATCATTTCCAAGAACAAGGCGGTGTTCTCACATGGGAGAGTGGCGAGAAGTTCTCTCTCGATGCCTATTGGCCAGCTCTGCCTTATTGAGGCGTTAGAAACCGCACCCGCGTTTCGCCATAGTCTCGTTCGTCCAGCAGGGTGAAGCCGGGCACATCGAAAGCCTCTGACGCATCTGTTTCCACCACGATCAGGGCTTTGTCTTTCAACCAGCTGCCGTCCTTCAAACTCTGCAGCGCCTTGGGGATCAATTCCTTGCGATAGGGCGGATCGAGAAATACCAGGTCGAACGGCCCGCCCGCGCTGGGTCCCAGCGGCCCCAGGTCGGTGGCGTCGCGCCTCCAGATGCGGGTGGCGCCGGTGAGGTTCAGTGCCTCGACATTCTGGCGCTGAATGGCGCGGCTTTCCGCGCTGTCATCCACCAGCAGGCACCAGCGCGCGCCATGGCTGAGCGCTTCGATCCCCAGGGCGCCCGTTCCGGCAAACAGGTCCAGCACCGCGGCGCCTTCCAGCGCAAAACCGATGCCGAAATCCTTGTGCCGCAGCATGTTGAAAATCGCCTGGCGAGTGCGGTCGGAGGTTGGGCGAACGCGGTTGTCGTCCGGTGCGACAAGCCGCCTTCCGCCATAAATGCCGCCTGTTATACGCATAAACCCTCATCCGAACGCGGGTAACCGCCTGACCAAACTGGCGAATAGCATGGTGAAGGGCTATAGGGCAGTGGCATGAAGCGCATTCTTCTTTTCCTAGCCGTGCTGCTGACTGCCGTCCCCGCCTTTGCCCAGGACGGTGGGCCCAAGGTTCATGCCCGTCTGGTCGCCGAAGACAAAGCCGTCGCGCCCGGCGGCACCGTGACGGTGGCGCTGGAAGAGAAGATCGCGCCCGGCTGGCACACCTATTGGAAGAACCCGGGCGATGCCGGGGCTCCCACAGAAATCCAATGGACTTTGCCCCCGGGTTGGAAAGCCGGAGCGATCCAGTGGCCGCGTCCCAAGCGCCTGCCGGTGGGTCCCTTGATGGACTATGGCTATGAGGGCACGCCGTGGCTGTTGACGGCATTGACCGCGCCCGCCGACGCGACGGGTACGGTGACGATCAAGGCGGCGGTGAGCTGGCTGGTCTGCGAGAAGATCTGCATTCCCGAAGACACCACTCTGACCTTCACCTTGGCGGTCGGACAGCAGCAAGCTGATCCCGTAGTGGCAAAAGACTTCGCGGCGGCACGGGCGCTGTTGCCGGTGGCCTCGCCCTGGAAGATCAATTATGCCTTAGGCAACAATCTCGATCTCTATGCTGCCGCGCCATCGCTGGCGGCTGCGCACCCGACATCGGCAGACTTCTTTCCGGCTCGCGCCGGCATCATCAAGAACGCGGCACCCCAGCTGGTGGGCTATGCCAAGGATGGGCTGGTGCTGCGGCTGACTCCCGGCGCGAAAGTCAGCGGTATTCTGGAAGGCCTGCTGGTGCTGACGTCGTCCGACGGTTCGGTGCAGGCACTGGAAGTCAGTGCCCCCCCGGGTCCAGTTCCGGTGGCCCAGTTCGAGGCCGGTGCCGCAAGCGGCGAGCTGACTTTGTGGCTGGCGATGTTGTTCGCCTTCCTGGGCGGCATCATCCTCAATGTAATGCCCTGTGTGCTGCCCATCCTGGCGATGAAGGCCTTGTCCCTGGCCAGCCATGGCAGCGAAGGCCGCCGTGAGAGCTTTGCCTATGCCGGCGGGGCGATCTTGTCTTTCGCGGCTCTGGGTCTGGCCATCCTGTTGCTGCGCGCCGGTGGTGACAGCATCGGCTGGGGCTTCCAGCTTCAATCGCCTGTGGCAGTGGCCGGCTTTGCCCTGCTGGTGTTTGCCGTGGGTCTCAATCTTTCCGGCCTGTTTGAAATCGGCAGCATCACAGCAGGCGAGGGGCTGGCCAGCCGTGGCGGCATGGTGGGGGCCTTCTTTACTGGTGTCTTGGCGGTGGCGGTGGCCGCGCCCTGTACCGCGCCTTTCATGGCGGCGGCTCTGGGCTTTGCCCTGGCGCAAAGTGCAACCTCGGCGCTCCTGGTGTTCGTCGCATTGGGGATTGGTTTTGCGCTGCCCTTCCTGCTGCTTGGTCTGTGGCCAAAGGCACTTTCCTTTGTTCCCAAGCCCGGCGCCTGGATGCTGACCTTCAAGCAGTTCCTGGCTTTCCCGATGTATGGCGCCGCCGCCTGGCTGGTCTGGGTGCTGACCCAACAGGCTGGAGCGCGCGGCCTGGCCCTGGTGCTGGGAGCGGGCATCGCACTCGCTCTGGCCGGCTGGCTGTGGAGCGTGACACGCAATCTCTCCGCCAGGGGACGCGGCATCGGTGCGGTGCTGGCGCTGTTGATCCTGGCTACCGGCCTTTATGGCATCAGCCTGCTAAGCGGGGCGACGGCGGCGCCCGCGCAGCAAAGCAGCAAGCTGGGTGAGCCCTACAGTGCCACCAAACTCGCCTCTCTGCGCGCGGCCAACCGGCCCGTGTTCGTGGATGCCACCGCCGCCTGGTGCATCACCTGCCTGGTCAATGAGGATGCGGTGTTGTCGCGCGCCAATGTCAAAAGCGCCTTCGCGGCCAAGAATGTCGCCTATCTGGTGGCCGACTGGACCAACCAGAACCCGGAAGTCACCGCCCTGCTCAAGGACAATGGCCGCTCCGGCGTGCCGCTCTATCTCTATTACGCCCCGGGCGCCAAAGCGCCCATCATCCTGCCGCAGATCCTCACGGAAAGCACAGTGATGGGCGCGCTGGGCTCTTGAGGCGGAACGCTAGTGCACCGCGCCTGCGCGGCGCGCCCGGCGTTTGGGTTTGAGGCTTCCCAGCTCGCCCGCCTTGAAGCGGCGTTCCCATTCCAGGAATTCCTCCGTCGAGAGACGGTAGCGGCGGCAGGCGTCGGGCATGGTGAGAATCCCCGCCTCCACCGCGGCGACCACTTCCGCCTTGCGGCGCGGGACCCAGCGGGTGACGTTAACGGGCGGCAGGTTCAAGGCGATCAGAACGCCCCCGTCCGGCAGTTCGATCCGGGTCGCTTGTTTGTTCGAAAAGTCTTTCATGGGCGGCTCCTTGGGTTGCCGCCCCCAGCGGCACAACCCTAAGGATTCGCGTTTTAACGGCCGGTCAAAACGGCAGCGCCGTTTTGATTCAATTGGTTTTCTTCGTCTCCGGCTTCTTTACCGTCTTTTCCGTTTCGGACTCTATCGTATTGCTGGGTACAGGATCGCTTTCGCGGCCCGCCGGCGCACCGATAATGTGATTGCCGCCGGAAAAAGACGGCGGATCGCTGGCCGGGAAACTGTCGGCCATTTGGGCGTCGATCTTTTCTTCCTTGTTCTTGGGCTCTTTGTCGGTGCTGTGATGCTCCGGCATTTTCTTGTGCGGCAGATGGTCTTGGCTAGGGGCACGCATGGCGGTGGCTCCTATGTCGTTGTGGTGGTGAAGAGGTGGGGAAACAGGCCAACCAGCCCGACCACGACCAGATAGATCGCGATCAGGTAATTCAGCAGCCGCGGCAGGATCAGAATCAGGATTCCGAACAGCAGCGCGACCAATGGCTGGATCATGATGACGTCGACATGCATCGAAGGCTTCCTTACGGCTTTGCGGGGTGATAACGCGCAAACAGGGTTCCCGGACGCAGCGCAAAGCGTGCATGGGCGGCCGGTGGTCCGGGAATTTGCTGGGAAAACCAGGGTTTGCGCCGGGCCCGGCGCCCATGTTAGTGGCCGCCAATGGCTTTCCCTTCCCTGTTTCGCCGCGCACCCCGGTCGGGGGGCCGCATTCTGGTCGCCTTTGCCAGCCAGACCGGCGCGGCCGAGCGGATCGCCTGGCTCAGCGCCAATGCCCTGACCGCCAATGCCGCCAATCTGGTGCGCGTCCTGCCGCTGGGCAGCCTGACCTTGGCGGAAATCGCCGAGGCCGGGAATTTGCTGGTGGTGACCAGCACCTATGGCGCCGGCGAGGCGCCGGACACCGCCCGCGCCTTTGTCCGCAAGCAGATGGCGCAGACACCCGCCTTCAAGGGCCTGAATTATGCCGTGCTGGCGCTGGGCGACAGGAAATATGACGCCACCTTTTGCGGCTTCGGCCGTGGCCTGGACCGCTGGCTGGCGTCGGGGAAAGCGCGGCGGCTGTTCGATGTGGTCTGCGTCGATGGCGACGACGATCTCGCCGCCATGACCAAATGGAGCCAGCAGCTCAACAAACTGGGCGCCGCCACATCGGCCGAAGCCTTAATGCCGGGACCGCCGCAGGACTGGATCTTGGAAGAACGGCGGCTGCTGAATGCCGGCAGCCCCGGCGGCGAGGCCTGGCATCTCGGTTTGCGCCCCAAGGGCCCGGCACAGCTCAACTGGACGGCGGGCGACATTGCGGAAATCTGGCCCCGCAACAGCGAGGACGCGGTCGGGCAATTCCTGGAGCGTCACCAGCTCGACGGCGGCAAAAGCTTTCGCTGGCGGGGGCAATGGACTTTCCTGCGCGACATCATCGCCCATTCGCGCCTTCCCCAGCCGCATGAGGTAGAGGGTTTGGCGCTCGACTGGCTGGTGGAGCGGCTGGAAGCCTTTCCCCATCGCGAATATTCCATCGCCTCGCTCCCGGATTTAGGCCGTATGGAGCTGCTGGTGCGCAAGGCCGTGAAGGATGACGGCAGCCTGGGCCTCGGCTCAGGCTGGCTGATACGCGATTGCCCGGTGGATGGGGTGGTGAAGCTGCGCCTGCGGCCCAATCCCAATTTTCATCCCCCGGCGCCGCACGAAAACGGCGAAGCGCCGCAAATCTTGATCGGAGCGGGCACCGGCATGGCGGGCTTGCGGGCACATCTGCTTTATCGCCGGCAGAAGAATTTGCGCGACGCCTGGCTGTTGTTCGGCGAGCGGTCGCGCGCCAGCGACCTTTATTATGGCGCCGATATCAACGCCTGGCAGGCTGACGGCACTTTGGTCCGCACCGACCTTGTGTTCTCTCGGGACGCGGTGCCGAAAAAATATGTCCAGCATCTGGTGGCGGAGCAGGGGACAGAGATCGCCCGCTGGGTTCTGGAGCGTGGCGCTTCCATCCTGGTGTGCGGCGGGCTGGAGATGGCAGCGGGGGTGCAGGACGCGCTGGTCGCGATCCTGGGCGAAGAAAAGCTCGATCAGATGACCGAGGATGGATTGTACCGTCGTGATATTTACTAAGCTGCAGCGCTGGGTTCGTCTTTTTGGGACTGCGACGCGCTTTGCGTCAGATGATGCAACATTAGCGCGGCCGCTTTATCTGCATAGCCGGCTTCCAGCGCCGCCAGGATTTCCAGATGATCGTCGATGGCGCTGTGGACCTGCTCCATCGGATAGTCCACCTGTCCGATCAGGAAATCGCGCAACTGGTTCTG
>Ga0157379_10001452_pt1 | contig 19487 bp, 13 predicted proteins | sample S25metaG_FD_121802 | JGI IMG/M metagenome (GOLD analysis project Ga0157379, IMG submission 121802) | Switchgrass rhizosphere microbial communities from Kellogg Biological Station, Michigan, USA - S2-5 metaG | ecosystem: Host-associated > Plants > Roots > Rhizosphere > Soil | place: USA... | reverse complement strand
TAATTACAACGGTCAACGTCGTCTCAATAAGTCTATCTCGCATTTCTGAGGATTATCGGACCTCTAGTTAATACTAGAGCCGAGAACCTTATAAAATGGCCCAAAGTAGTAAAGCTCGTTATTTAGGTAACAAATCTAATATCGCACGCTGCCGAGGTGCCGAGTCGTATTCATTGACTGAAACCTCCTTCGGGGTTTGGGCGTGACTTCTGGCCTTCAATTGGACATCGGAGAAGGATCTCGGCATGAATATTCTTAAGCATCATCAAGAGGTAGGGAAAGGGGACATGTCCTGCTTTCTTACCAATATCGACACTTGTACAGATCTCAACTACTGCTATCAACCAATACGAACTGCACTTCTCAACAGAACACGTCCCACGTGATTTGGATCTTCACGTATAGTATCATCACACACATTGACTGATGTGGAAATGGGATGCGACTATCACTTTTCGTATGCCTTTAAAGCCTCCTCATCGCCGTAGGATCCTCGTCTTATCCCCTTTCTTGCAAGGGGAAAGTTAGCTGGCATTCCTTTCCCATACGTTACATCAAGTCACAGAGCCTTGGGTACGCATCCGCCTGGATATGGCTGGACTGCACAGATTTTTATGCATCCAGGGGTCATTCTTGATAATTTATCTGCTAACAACATCAGGTTAAAAGTCTTATATTCATTTCCACGGTAATACGTATTCAGTGATCATATTTCCCCGTTCACCCACCCGACTAGAAGCTATGATCTTCTTCCTAGATTTCAGTCCAATAAAGCGAGGTGCAAAGCCTAACATCCTCAACACACCGAAGATCAATAATCATGCGCCACGTGTTCTTTCTCCATATTCTCGACATAATAATACCCGCTCCGTATCCGTATGCTCTCCTCCTCATGACAACATTAACGACCTTCCCTACGAAAGCCGGGATTAAAGGGCCGCCCTACAGCAGCTCTCTTTCCGCCTCCGTGCCGCCTCTACGGTCATGCGCTTCTGCATTACCCAATGACAGCAACAGACCCATACCCGCTTCGCTTCATCCATATCGTTGGCATTCCGAACATCATGAGTCAGAGAAGGCTAACTCCTGGTCAACCAATGCATATGGTGGTCCTTGTGCTTTAGCTCGATCTTATTCAGGGGCATCCTGCGGAATTAAGGTGTAATATAGACGTTGTCTTTTTTTGGGGGGTCCTCTTGCTCTTTTCATCTGGGTTATTACACCCTAAGTTGCTACGGCCTTTCCTCCCCTCTGCTTGGATCTGTAGCTTCCCTCGTCGCTGTCAACATGAGGGTTCGATTACGGATACTTTTATCGTCGTTGCTGGTATTGTTTACGGAATCCAATGCATTCGCCGTCCCAACGTCCTTCCCGGCTTCTGGGAAGGTGTTATGGTATACTTCTCCAGCATCTCAGTGGTCCAAGTACTACTTACCAGTCGGAAATGGCTATTTGGCAGGTAATTAAACACCCTTGAACCATTGGAATCATGTCCTGAATAATTACAGCTATGGTTCAGGGTGGGACTACTTACGAGGATATAGTTGTGAACATTGAGGACCTGTGGTCGGGAGGACCGTTCCAAGGACCTGTATGCCCTTCCCTAAGAATGACACAATCTTCATAATGAGGTCTTATTGATAGGAATACAGTGGAGGGAATCCCGCCGCAGCGGATAGTGCATCCATTCATAGTAACATGCAGAATATTCGCGCCAGTATATTCGATTCTTCCACTGGCACCATCCCAGGTAACATTCCGGCTCTTATCTTTCATTTTATTAATATTTCTTTATAGATAGCGAATTCGACGTTATCGGCACATCCATTATTGATTATGGTGCGCAGTAGTGATGCCCCCTTCTCATAGGAATCAATTAATCATCTTTTGTGAATATGAAGGTTCGTATGCTAGCCCCGGAAGCTTTGCTGTTACTATGACAGGCAACACGACTTCTGGGGCTGCATCCAACTTTGTTCGATGGTTGGACTTGGAAGAAGGTCTCGCAAGAAGCCAGTGGAACGTCGGAAAAGCCCAGCTGAGCAGGTAACAAATTAAATCCCATACATTGACATAGATTCACTTGCCGGAATCGATTCTGCAGGCAAACATTTTGCTCCCATCCTGCGAGGGCATGCATCCAACTCACCCAATCGTCTATCCCTGCATCTTTGGGTTTAGTCTATTCCTTCTCTGGATCATCTGGCATACCGACTCCCACTGTGAGCTGCTTTGACAACACCACCCTTCTTATTCGTGGCACCCCAGACAACCCAGGTATGACCTTTGAGATCCTTGCTCGCGTTCAAACTAGCCCAGTAAACCGGGCGACCTGTTCTCCCGCAACGGGGAGTGGAAATGCTACAATCAGCGTAAATGGGGCTACCAGCAGTTGGATGACTTGGGTTGGGGGAACAGATTTTAATCAAGATGCAGGCGATGCCGCACACTCGTTCTCTTTCAAGGGACCTGATCCCCATTCTTCACTTGTATCCCTGCTTACTGGACTTTCGAGCCAATCTGCCTCATCCCCTTCTTCCCTCCTTAACGCCCATATCGCTGACATTACATCCACCCTCTCCACCAAGTCTCCTTTCCAGCTGTCTCTTGGTCAGAAGACGGATTTCTCCACGCCTACTGATCAACTAGTTGCGGCTTATCAAGTAGACACCGGAAATCCCTATTTGGAATGGTTAGCCTTTCATTTGGGACGTTACCTATTGTGGAGCAGTGCAAGAGGAGATCTACCAGCTAATTTGCAAGGCAAATGGGCAAGGGACGGTGGCAATCCGTAAGTATTCTTTATTAGATCACTACTTTATTTATTTGTTATCCGCCATCTAGATGGAGTGCTGGTAGGTTTCTCGTAAGAACACATATTCCTCATGACTGAGACACACAACCCGCAGATTACCGTGCGTCTCCCTGGTACTCAACCTCTAGTCCACCTAATATTTTATTTAGATTCCAACATCAATATTCAGATGAATTACTGGTCGGCTGAACCCACTGCTCTTGACGTCACAAGTTCATTGTTCAACTATTTTGAGGTTAATTATTTCCGGCTTTCAGCCTATATCAATTCTCAGTATACACGCAGAAAAACTGGGTACCTCGAGGTTCCGAAACTGCTCAGCTTCTTTATAACATTTCTCGAGGGTGGGTGACACACAACGAGGTAAATCTATGTCCCCTACTCTCTTCGCAAGAGCTGATTTGTTTCCCGCAGATGAACGTAAGCTCTGGCATCCATTTACTTTACAAAAAATCGTTTCCTAAGAACTCGGTTATTATAGATTTTTGGCTACACCGGAATGAAAGGCATTGAGGGTTCTGCAGAGTGGGCAAAGTGAGTCTAGTTGTCAACGTCATCCAAATTCATTATCAAGAGTTTTCAGTTATCCTGGTAAGCATATATCAATGCAGACTTTCCGAAAAATATATATCTTTTTAAATACCGAGGACAGAGGCGAACGTTTGGATGGTGAGTATCTGCTCCGAAGGAATAAAGAATTTAACAGATTTTGGTGTGATTATGCAGATGCTTCACGTTTGGGATCATTTTGATTATACAAACGATGTTGCATGGTTCAGAGCTCAGGGATGGCCGCTTTTGAAGGTCACAGTCCTTCAGTTTTCTCCCTCCTCACTGCCTTCAGTCTTACTTTCCGCCATCATATAGGGTGTCGCATTATTTCACCTTGATAAACTTATCGATGATTTATACTTCAACGACGGAACTTTGGTGACTGCCCCTTGTAATTCCCCAGAACAAGCACCTATTACCTTCGGTATAGTTTTGGCTTTGCCGTTCACTATCAGTGCTTATTTTTCCTCTAATGCAGGCTGCGCACATGCCCAGCAATTGATATGGATGCTTTTCAATGCAATCGACAAAGGATTCGCAGCTTCGGGTGACAACGACCACGCATTTTTACAAGGTCGTTTATATGACTTTCTGCACTCGCGTTATTCCTAACTCTCAGACAGAGGTATTAGCTAAGAGAACTAAAATGGACAAGGTGATTCATGGACTCGCTTATCTGTCAGTGAGCTGCTCACAACCCATTCAAGGGAATCCATATTGGTTCCTGGGGACAACTGCAGGGTATATCCGTATTCGCTAAGAGATGCTCAGAATATTATTAATTAGTTTTCTTAGAATGGAAAGTCGACATGGACTCTCCCACCGATACCCATCGGTAAGTCGGAGTGATCCAACCAAATGTCGAAATAAACTTATCCTCCATCTCAGCCATCTCTCGCACTTGATCGGGCTTTATCCTGGTTATGCAATCTCCAACTTCGCGGGCCAGACCAATAATTCAAAGCAGCAAGTCCTTAATGCCGCTCAGACGTCACTCATCCATCGTGGAAATGGGACCGGTCCTGATGCAGATGCAGGTTGGGAAAAAGTGTGGCGTGCGGCTAGTTGGGCACAATTTGGGAACGCCGTCATGTTCTACCATGAGCTTACAGTGAGCAATGCCTGCGACTCTTAGAAGAATTAATTATCTCATCTTGTACGCCGCTCATAGTACACCTTTCAGCGTGATTTCGGTCCAAACCTATTTTCATTATACAATCCTGGAAACTCGGATCCGATTTTCCAGATTGATGCAAATCTGGGGTATCCCGGAGCCGTTGTTGTGAGTTACTCTTATCTCCCATTAATTTCCGACTAGCTTATCCTCCTTTATCCAGAATGCCTTGCTTCAAGCCCCCGATGTACCATCTTTCAGTACTCCGCTCACTATTACCTTACTTCCTGCGCTACCCTCGGCTTGGAACACTGGCAGTTTCCAGGGTATGCGTGTTAGAGGTGGCATGACCATTAATCTCGCTTGGAATAATGGCAAACCGACTTCTGGTCTAATCGCCGTTAATTCAAAGGGTCCAAGTCGACAGGTGGTGGTTATGTGGCAGGAAAAGCAAGTCGCGAAGTTCAAGACTGGCGGAGGAAGTCTGACAGTGGCATTGAGGTTCTAACGACTTTACATGAATCACATCTGGTAATATCACTACTGTAGTTTCTTGGTTCCTAAGCTTGGATATGTATGTAAAACAACAGACTGGTTTAACTAAGCATTATTAAAGCCAAATACCATTGCTTTCCGTGGCAATATTCAGAAGGGTCAGAGCAATATGGGCTGAAGCTTTGCAGCAGAATATATTCAAAGATTAATGTAACACCATTGTATCTCCTGACGCATACCCACTTCTTTGCACTGCAGTATGGTTGTGACTCAGTGGCGACACGGTTTAATACTTCTTCCTAACCAATGGCAAACGGCTATTCACCTACAAACGTAAACGTACTGCTGGTGGTAAACCGGGTAATACTTTGATAAATAAATACATATTCAAGTTGCTGTAAAGTATTTTGGAACAACGACGTACGTATTTAGGAAAGTACATACCAAAATGGGAACTGTTGAACAGTAGCTATGAGTCCATTGTCAAACCTGAGAGAACCCTTTCCGGCGCGCACCAGGATGGACCCAAATGAAATATATCCTCACTAAGCGAAGAAAATTTGAGACTTCTCAGGTTTGACGTGAAGTAGATATCTTGCCAAGATTTGTAAACAATGACCTCAACACTTGTACTGTACTTCGCGAGATCACTCCCCAGAATAACCTTAACTATAGTGTATTATCACGGCGAACTTCATTGTTCTCGTAATACCGAACCGCACATTTAGGCTGGTCCCAGAGATCCATTTTGTCATCACATCATTTTAATGGGTTATTCAATGATATCAGCGAAGTGCGTATAGTTTATTCAGGCACAGCGAGCAGCGGGAGAAAAGTCACTATCACTTCTTTTACCATCTTAAGAACCCTTGACTCGGACATGTACGTAAACCCAACTCTCCACAATTCCTAGTTAATAGAGCAATGGAGTGGCTCCAATGCCCTCTTTCTGTACGAGCCCACAAATATGGGTAGATCACAAGCTCAGTGCCCATGACTTCCTTTTCCAGGGCTAGCCTTTGATGATTTGATCCTGCTTTCACCTTTCCGCCCAGTACTGATGTCCTCCACTCACCATAAATCCCATCGTTTTTCCTGTTGGCTCCTCAATATTTATTGCCATATCCTTCACGGTCCTTCCTGTTTTCTTGCCGAGCAAGATTACATCACGTTGAGATTCACAGTACGCACTTCTTGCAATGATTCTCAATCAGGAGACAGAGAAAGATGCGGACCACTGTGTGTCACCTATGGCATGGAGGGAAAATTTAGCGGTCGATGCGGAGACCTTTTTGGCTGAAGATGGTTTGCACGATCTCAGGCAGACGCCGCCGCATCCGAGTCCGGTGATCACAAGGTATGTACTGAATCTTTCTTCCTGCGCTTTACTCGTTGACTCCACATCCATACCTACTTTCTAGAGGTTCGAAAATGTACTGAAATTCAGGACCTTGGTCAGGAAAGGAGCCAAACGGAAGAACAAGTGGGTTTATTTTCTCTCCCTATCGACTCCCTCTGACTGAGGCTCCAGCGACTGGAATACGATATGCAGACGTAAATTTATTTTAACCTGGATGCAGATATAGGTCTTGAAGGTATACTTCCGCTTATGGATTCCCTGAAAGACGATCCAGTCGTCCCATGGGATGTTTACGTTTAGACAACCGGAGCCACCCCGATCCTTCTTTTTCAAGCCTACACTCAACCCGACCGAGGCTCCCAAATGGTCACCCACGTTATGCATGAACGAAACGGCAGTATGCGTTGTCCGGAAGGCAACTATGTTCTTGATATCCCTTTGGCGGATATCGTCGAGCGCTCTGGATCGTCGAAAGGTGGCATGTCGTACCCTCTCCTTTTTCATGACATGGCCGTGGACAAGGCACCTCCAGACGAAGCCTCGAATTCTTTCATAATTGCAACTCGAGACAAGTATCCGTGGACAAAGGAAGAAAGGATGAACTAACGGCCCGACATGGGTGTGGCTCCCGTCCCTCGGGAAGTGGATCCTGGCCTTCTCTGGTCAAGCCATTCAGCAATTATTCCTCCTTCAGAATTCACTGGTAATGAAGACCGTCATGATAGGGATGGCGCTTCCTCCATATTGTCGGATCCCCCAGAGCAGGACGAAGTCGTTGTAAAACCCGCTGCTCCAAAATGACCATCAAGAACAAGGAAACGGCATACAAGAGAATATTCAGATGCCCCGTACGTATTATCTCGAGGTCTCGTCTACTCTATGTTCAAGGAAGCGCAGCGAGCAATGTCAACCGATCAAAGCCGCGTCGAAGAATCCGAGTTTGTCTGCATCCAGTGGTCAACCAAAGATAAAGGGCAAGAGACGGTTGTCTTCAGCTCCACCAATCTACAGGCTTTAGAAGACGATCAGCAGAGCAGACCGCTTCATGAGATTTTCCTGAAGAAGCCCGCTGTGGCAGGGAAAGGGTCCAGTTTGGGGAGGTGCAACGAGGAGGATTGTCGATTCTCCGTAGATCAGGTGGCTTCAGCCGTCATGTATGCATTGCGTCATCTAAAAAACTCGAGTGTAAGCTCCATTTGCCGAGGTTTCTATAGGAGCTTTGGTACTGCCATGCGCTGGAAGACTCATATTGGCCAGGCTTTGTCAGGAAGCGGTCTGTTGGACACCTGCACATATTCCAATATACCGGAGAATGGGAGGTATAGTTTAGAAGGACGGTAGGTGAAGAGATCGAGAGCGTCGGAAAGCCCTTTCTCGTTCAAAAAGGTAGCAGCTTTGAACAAGGTGCGCGAATCGTTATCCTCAAATGGTTATAAGAGGGGGGCAGGTGCTAACTTCGCTTAGCCTGATTCATGTCGTAAATCGGTGGTAGTTTACTGGTCAATTCGAAACCCATCTTGTGTTAGAGAAAGTTTCTTTTGTTATCTATGTCAAATGGTTACGTTATTCCCGCTATTTTCATACCAATCAGATGCCCGGCTCAAAACCGATCGACGCCAATTAAATACACACCTCTTCGCAAACTCTTCCACACCATGGGTAAAGGGTGCTGTGCTTTCCCTGGTCAATTGAGATATTAGGCTACGACATTCACCTTTGAACGGATAAGGGCGAAAATACCAAGAAAAGGCCTGTCGCAGGTATACAGGTTTTTTAATATGTTTCCCGATATGCCCTAGGTATAAGGGGAGTTCTCCACCAAAACAGAGTCGCAGAACTAAGTGGATGAAGTTTGGATCCGGATACAACGGAACCGCTGACATATCAAACTTAGTCTGATGGATCCTTGCGCTTGTCTGAACGATCTTTTACAACGATAAAGTGCTTTTATTTTGGTTTCACCATTCACAAGGAGAACTGACCAAGGAAATTTTCTCCGTCCGGAGACAGACGAAGTTAATTTCCGAACTCATTAATAAATTTGTGGTCCACGTGACGCCTTGGGATGGAATAGAATAATACAGTCAGCCTTTGGGAGCATATTCTTAGCTCGAAAACTCACTAGTTCCTCCCATTGGAAAGTGAGGTGTGATGAATGATCCGCTTCGGATTAATGAACTTTATATAAGTAAGAGCGGAAACACTTCTTCCAGACCGAGTTGCATCATAATTACATGACGGATCAAGAGACCTGAAGAAGGTACGAAGCAGAAAGAAGAATACACAAAAACCACAAGTATCATAGGCGTGTCCAAGAATAGGAATTATTAGGGGGTTTGTGAATCCCTACATAGGCTACAACAAAATTACATCGAAATTATACAAAGCTCACCAGAGCGAAATAAAGATCTTCCGGGCTTCCGTGAGATAAAGTCCGTCAACAAATATACGCATATGGGTTAGAAAACCTGTCGGGGGCGGATTGCAGTCGAAAGCAAGCCGTAATTTAGCATGATGGTATTATTAATACGACGACTGGTAATTGCCCGGATAGAATGGACCCGTGGGTCCTCGGACAGAGCCTTCTTCTCCAGGAGAAGTACTATGAAAGGATCCGCTGGTATAAGTGATGGTGGATGAGACGATAGAAGGCATGGCTTGACCTCCGAGGCTTGCCCCGTGGGTATCATTTGGGTATCTTGCCACTGGAGAAACGAGAGCGTCATTAAGATCATGTGAGAGGGGCTGGGAGGGGATATTTTGGCGTCTGTTAATATCTAAGTGTGGTTCATTCAAACCGACCCTTGATATTTGAGCATTAGTATTATAATCATTGCTTAGGCCCGCCAACGGTCGTGACCCCGAATATAGAGGGTGCGATAGGGATGGTCCTACGTTTGGAAACGTGGCACTGCGGGTGGGATGCGTAGGAACTGGATCAACGGGGGAGGAGAGAGATTGTGATGAGAACGATCTTCCAACCGAGGTAGAAGTGCTTCGCGGCACCTGGGTCGGATCTTCGTATCCCATGTGATGATGAGAGGAAGTGTTATAGTTGAACGATGTCGGACTACTGGAAGATGCAAGGGCATTAGAGGAAGTCTGCAAGTGAGGGAATGACCGGGAGACTTGTTGCGGATGTTCGTTAATGGATGTTGCTTCCAGATATTGAGCAAGGTTTTGGTTCCCAAATCCTTGGGACGTAAGATCTCGATGAGGTCGTAGAGAAGACGTCGGATGGATTTGATTCGCGGATTCGTGAGGAGTATGTCTCTTGGTTGGGATGTTGGCACCTCTAAAGCTTGAAACTGATGATTCGCCATAACCGGAGCTACCAGCAGGACTTTTGAAGGATAGTTCATCTTGGGACAAGGATGAAGAAGAAGTTTCACAAGACGCATCCGACATTTGCAGATGAGGATATACATTAGACACCGAATGAGGAGACCTGTCCTCTGGCAGTGATGGAGAGAGCGAACTTCCTCGGGAATCCGGTGCGTCGTGGGGATGCTTAAGCAGCTCAGAATCTAATTGCAAAATATCAGATACAAAACCGCCGAGGTAAAACATGGACAACTTACAAGGAGTATTGTGCCATTCGCCTTTGAGAACCTGAAGCCTAGATGCTATCTGTTTCCGAGTCTTCTTGATGCCATGCTCACTGAGGAAAGATTCAAGGAAGAAGGACCGTTTGGTTCCAGCTCGACACGATGAGTCGCCAGTCCACGTTATCAAAGCTGAGATACAGTGCCATTTAACACCTCTTCGAAGTTCTATGATTCCGTATCACTCACCTAGTGCAAATATCAGATCGGCTTCTTCTGACCAAACATACTCCCCGGTCACTGTTCGCTTCCGATTGCGCTTCTTCCGAAGCTCAAGAGTTCCACGAGCATACTCAAGTGCCTGTGCGTCCCGCATGGAGGCATAGTCCATAGACATAGCTGTGGGATAATCAGAAATCGAGTTGGTCATTGAGGAAGAGCGACAGACCGTGGTGTTTTGTAGTCGGGTAGATGACTAAACAGTTAAAGCGGACAGTGGCGAGCCTTGTGATAGAGGGGAGGCGGGACACGCGGTATATGCAGACTCGGAGAAATAGTGAAATCAGGAGTTGAGGCGCTGCTGTGCTTTTATGAGCGCAGGCCAAGCTTCCTGCAAAACACGTTACTCCCCTTGAAATCGACAGAAACCACTCCTTGAACGCTCGTCAATTGGAGTCTATTCCGGGATCCAGTCAATGATGATCTGGACAGCGCAAAATTTACGGTTGTTTTCCAAAAGATTGTATATGCCTCCGGCGGCTTCGGGACAGCTAAGACGGGACTTTCAATTACAGACATTTGTTTACTTCGTATTGCTGACCTAGAAATGTTTCTAGTCGTCACACGTGTGGGCGCACAGCAAATTCGACGTACTAAGTAAGCATGGTTCGGCTTTCTAGCTCAGGGTCGCGACGCAAGCCATATCCTTGTACAGACAACACGCTCCTTGGGCCCCAAATTATGGGCCGCCAGCTGGGGGAAGGAGGTGAGTGGTGAGCACCATGAACACGAACTGGATCGAGACCCTCTAGCATCATTGGGCAAATGTGGCTGGGTAATTAAAAGTGATAGTGCCTCCTGCCGCACGAAGTACATGTGAAGGTCGCAATGCCTTCAAGAGATGTCCCAATCAAGGACAGCAAGAAGTTATCCATTATCGAATGATCGTCCATTCGAAGTTTGGCTTGAGCTTATTCGCATGACGCAAATTGGTGGGGACTTACACTACCTACCGGGTAGATCGCCAAATCGTACAAGATCTTTCAATACCGTTTTGAGTCGATCTATGCTCTAGACAATCCGGCGAATTGATTGATTATAATTTCCTACTTAGCGTCTCCCAACAGACACCATGTTTCAGACAAAAGTCAACAATGATATACAACGAATTTGTGCATACATAATATAGGAATCAATTGAACCCTAAACGTACTAGAAGGGTGCTAGCCTTCCCTTCCTCAACACTCCAGAGGTAGCTCCTTAGATAACAGACCTAAAGGAAGATAAATAGTACTCCAATAGGGGATTTCAATGATGTATGAGAAGAGGGAAGATCTGAAATTGGGGGCAGATCGGGCATGAAAGGGCAAGAACGTCGACAGAAACCCTCGAAAGTGAAAGGCTAGACATTCAACGGTTTTAATTGAAATTTGCGGACTTTCTTGATTATCGTATTTCGAAGCATCGGAGATTTCTTTTTATTCGGTAAGAAGAACAGAGATCAAAGGTGATGACTAAGTTCGGGCGCTCAATCAAACTGTACAGTTCTAAGTCCGCCTTTCTCACAGTCCGTCGATACTCATCCCTATCCCTCAGTAAAAATGTCGAAACGCGGTATGTTCTGCGATTATTTCGACGTAGAATATATCTGAAAGGTATGTTTTATAGGTGCAGGAGCTTCTGGAAACAAATTCCGCATGACCCTCGGTCTTCCCGTCGGAGCTGTCCTCAACTGCGCTGACAACAGTGGTGCAAAGACGTTGTACCTCATCGAACCCTATGGTTTCGGTGCCCACTTAAACAGACTTCCGGACGCTGGTGTTGGTGATATGGTTGTTGCATCGGTGAAGAAGGGAAAGCCCGAGTTGAGGAAGAAGAGTACGTCGCTGTCACCAATTTATTCCAAACATTGTTCATATGATTCCTGTGTTCTTCAGCCATGCCCATCGTAGTGGTTCGCCAGCGGAAGGCGTGGCGTCGACGGGACGGAGTGTTCCTCTATTTCGAGGTAAATACACCCTTGGACTTTCACCTAACTCAGACTCTCACCCTCCCTTTACCAGGATAATGCTGGTGTTATCGTTAATCCCAAGGGTGAAATGAAGGGTTCAGCTATTACGGGCCCCGTTGCAAAAGAATGCGTATGTCATGTATTCTTGACCCCTTCGAGTTGCGCTCATTTCTTATTTCTCATCACAGGCTGACCTATGGCCGCGTATCGCCTCAAACGCCGGCACTGTCGTTTGATAACTTCTTACATGCTTGCATTATGCCATACATCTCATGCCCGCATGCAAAATGAGACACTCCTTCCCATTTGCTATCTGACCTCATGTTCGAGATCATACGCCGCAGGTCTAATGACGTCTGAATAGATGCTATCTGAAAACTATCCGTATTCGTTCTTGTGGCAAAATGCGACATACGTTAGTCGTCCCGTTATAGAACTGTCAGAATACAACCGTATATTGTTAACGACTTGAGTCGTCGTCCCTCGTGAGCCAAGCGATCTGGAAATCTAACAACTCATTTCTAGAGGCACAGATCCAGGCAATTCAAGCGAAGAATTGTTTTAACTCTCTTGTTGGTCTTAGTAGATTTTTTGTTATAGAAGTCAATAAAGGTGCGCCGATGATCGTACATAATCCCTGTAAAGCTGTGAAAACTGAAGCGGTTAACCGATTGTCGAGACCCTAACGCGGGCTGCCGCTTTTACTATAAATATAATGAGATTCGACTTCTTTAAATATCTTTTTCCTGGCCATGAGCCCCTGCCGTCGTTCCTAGGCAGGAACTCCGCTCGGTATCCCAGCCTTGTGCCCCCATTTTGACTCCCCTTGTCTGCGAAGTGATGTGGGACCGCCCCGTACACATCCGGCTCCGTTTTGAATAAGTCGTTAGTGATCACCGAAAGATGAGTTTTTGAGATGTTCAAATCGTCCCTTATGCGTTACAAAATCAGGCGGAAGTTACTCGAAGACGTTCTCTTGCTAATTTCAATGTGGATTCAGCCACTTTGAGATACTTCGCAATATGATCTATTTCTTCTGCAGCACCCTAGATCGGCCTCGTTGCTTCTTCAGAATCTGAGAGGTAGGTGACTTCTCACCGTATGACATGTCTCTCGTGAGGCCCCTGACTGCCCATCACGGATCCTTCTACTTCTAGGTATGAAGGGTGAAATAACTCAGATATGTTCAAGAAGCACCTAAGTTGGTAAAAACAAATACGAGTGAGAATCATACCTTTCATGTGTTATAACTATACGCCAGAGTTGACGTCTTTGGACGCAAAGGAGACCTCGATCACGTCACAGATAATTATCAGAAGGTCAATTTAAAATGAAATCCTTCTTATTGCCAACATCATGGACGGTCTAGAACATGACATTGAGACTGGTAGTGTGCAAATTAGCAATAATATCCATGAGATCACCGCTAAGACAGCCCATCTTTTCCTCGTTTATTTTTTTTTTAAAGAATACATCATTACCGCAGCTGGATTAGTCCGAATTTCTGTAAGCGGTAGTAATAATAAAGTCAAACAGATCGCAACAATACAGCCAGGAATGGCTTAGGAGCAGTTTTTGGGAACTTACAAAATAGCTGTGTGTCTCAATCTACAAGGCGATGAATTATACATCTCAAGAGAAAGTGCTCGTGAGGATGCGCTTAATCCCGATCTGTGGGTTATGTCGAATACTGTATGTGCCTACAGTGTCAGGAATAACGGAGGGATCAATCTTCCACCGAAACCGCAACAGTCCGACAATACAATCGCGGCTTGAACGTGAGGAATACCCGAACGCATAGGTTCAATTGCATCCGCATGGAAATGTAATATTTGGGAAGTTTTACCGTGCCCGTCTTTATCGCGAATACTATTTTGTTTAAATTTCCTTAGACATTACATTGGAATCTGTAGCAAACCATCTTTAAAATCAATCTACTTTAATTTTTCAGTTATTAGGAAGAATGAATGCGCAATGCGTCACGTTCCCTCTTTTCCCTCTCAACCACCATTGAATTTTCACACTGCGCAGATCGCCTGTCAGCGTATCGGTAACAAGAGTGAGATCTCTCTTACGAAGTCTTGCCAGTCGGGCTTTTGATAAAATAGCGCTCCCCAATATGAATGGCAAGCTTGTTTGTCCAATGACCGCCTCCCCAAAACGTGGTTTTCCGACACGTCCGACTGGTCAAAGAGAGTCTCTGCCATATCCGAGACTGCAAAGCTTTCTCCTCCCTTTGTATAAGCTGTGTAAAATGTGGTTGAGTTCTTCGCCCAGTTGATTCGATTCACACGTAAAGATATGGTGAAGATGACTACTCATCTCACTGACTCTCACCATTCTAGAATATTGTGTATTTGTAAGTTTATTCTTCCTCTTCTATATTATTCGCCTACTTCCAGTTGACTTTATAGAATTAACAGTATTTCAGGTGCAGCCCAATATTGAGGCTCTCAGCTCATCTCGCGTGATCACCTGACACTGGAACATTTGAATATGTCGCCGATGCGTATATTTCGTGAGTTTCTCTTGGAGGAGTAGACGGCACAACTTAATGAGGCCTTCATCGATGCCATGCATTAGAAATCCCTACACCCAGAGGTTCAAGGTGTTGTTCATCTATCTCCTCTCTTCAGGCGCTGTGTGCAACGAGATGGTCCGGCTTTCTATATCGATTAACATTATCTGACAGTATCTCAAAAGAGTTTCCCCTAATTCGGTCACGAAATCTAGTTGAGGCCATTATCAAGCATCTGATTGTGAAGACTACCAAATGGCGTAGTTTGGAGCACGATTCTGAGCAGTCGAACCCTTCTCCTTCTCTTGATGTCCGGAATGAGCGTTTCCGCCCTCTTGATTCGGGTTCAGGGCCGATGGAGTCCAGTTTGACGCCAAATCCTTCAAGCAACCTATCTGCCCTCTTCCATAGCCTGTTGCTTTTCGTGCTGTTGAAACGACTCTCCTCTTAGCATCCGTGGATGCTTAGTCGCTCAATCTCGCTCAACAATCGCCAAGCTCCCCAGATATCAACAGGGTCCACGGAGAGGAATTCTGGAGGAATCGGATGGGGTGGGCTCTTGCGAGGTAGTGGTTACCTCTTAGAATCCCATGCGGGCTTCTTACTCCATTTGACTCACCGAAAGTCACTGGTTGCGATCGATAGAAGTGGGGCAGCCCAGAATTCCACAGTCTAGAGATCCCTCGTCGAAGCAGGACTCGAAATCCACGACGGATCGATGCTTCCTTAGACATTTCTTATTCCCCCGAAGTTGGGAGTTTTTGATACGATATCGCATGTAAATGATCCTCGAGGTACTTCCTACATACACGGTCTTCGGCGTTTGCGAAATGGCCGCTATTATTAAACGTCGCTCCAGGATTCTGAGCATAGGGCATTTCATTTTCTAAAGAAGAAGCATTGCATCCCCTGGTCCCACTCGCGCCGGCATTCCTTCAATGAGAAGCTGTTTGGAGCGAACCAGCGTATGCAAGTCAAGTGGGAAGATACCACCAGCCTCGTTGCAAGATCTCTTCACACCTTCAATCAAAGTTGCTCTCCAGCTTGTTTAGCTACATAATTCTATTTTTGCCGGTACTCGAGATTTTTATTGGGAAGTTTCCTTTCTTCCCCACACTAATGAAGCAAATCCCTGTAGGAGACTGGTGGATTCCCTCAATTTCATGTACATACTGAATATCTAATTCTTCGATTTGTCGTAAGCGTAATCTGTTTCTCGCTCTTCGTAATTTTCAATCAAAGGTGAGATAACCTGACGAACCCCCATCTCTTATATGATTATATTCTGGCTCACGACCTTCAGTGAGTGGATCTCTGTCGGTCCCTGTTCTTTACCGAAAACGCAGAAGATATATTTATTACACACATTCGATCCTCATTAGGAAGAGCATATCTGGATACTTTCCACAGCAACCCTTTGGAAGACATGGTGATGAGACCTTTGAGTTTGGTCACCGGAAGCCGGCTTCAGCTACGACTCTCTGACAAATTCGGTAATGGACAAATTCGGCAGTCAAATGCTATGGTCAAATACATACACCTTCAGAAAGCATCTCATAATGGACAGTCAGTGGAAATGGTAGTGTCTGGCAAACGAAGAATCATTCGGTGTGCCGCTGGCTCTTTTCAGGTAAGAAAAAACTGAGAATTATTACCTGCAACTTCAATATCAGGGAGCAATTGTAGATACGACAGGGCTCGTCACTGGGCAGTTCAGGTATGTCGTTGAGGCTTCTTATCAAAGGTTTATATTAACAAGTGCGCTGTTAGCATTTCTACCACCGATGCCTCCAAGTACTGGAATCTTGAGAATAGTCTGGTTGGGACTCTGGTACATAAACATGAAGGATATCAGGATGTCCTCTAAAATCTTTGTCAACCAGATTCTTCTCAGTGATAATCCCAACGACAAGGGGAATGCCTAAACCTTTGACAAGGCTGATCTGGGAACTATTTCGCTTCTTGGCAGGACTTTTTTTTCTCAGCCCAGTGACTTGAGATAGAACATAAACGGGACTGATTGTTTGTCCTTGATAATTTTCCTAGTGAGAAAGTCTGAGAGTTCTGTTTGTATCACTCTGACAAACGAGAGATAAAGTCGTAGGTCTGTCGCCAAAATCGTTTTGCCGGATCCGGCTGAGAACGGGACGGAACCTGAGCTGTCTATTAAGACGAAAGGTTGCCCTGACCAAGCATTATCAGACTTCATCAGGCTCTGTAAAAATTCGGTATATTACCATATTACAGTACAAAATAGTCAAAACCATTGGAAGACTAGAGGAGTATAGGCGACAGGAAAAATCAACCGTATGTAAAGAAGACTTCAATGTTTGATTGAATGGACGGATGGAAACATGGAGTCGCACAATTAATTTCTAGCATAATACTGGAAAGCCTCTCGGTCTGGTTTGAAATTCACGAAGCATTGCTAGATTGAGGAAATCCGTAAGAGCGGTGCTTTACAAATAATTTGCATCATGATTAGACAATTTCAAGGCTGGTGTAATAGTACTCCGTGCAATTTAGGTTGGAACTGTAGAATAGTTGGGCCTTCACCAGATGAATATGCCAGATAAAACGCACCTTCAGAATACCTCAACAAGCTGTACCCAAAGGAGTCCACAATTTTGAATCCTCCGGATCTCTCCGCCTCGGAACAATATCTACACTTTACATTTTGTTCAGAAAGCTTATTAGAGTCAGTCAGTCAAAAAAACACTTTTTCTTGGTTGTTACTTGCTAGCCACTCTCTGATCCAATATCCATCATGACATTATCTCGGTGCAGCTGAAGTTGGACAACAGTGGGTGAAAGAACGGCTGCAATCTCGCAATCTAAAGTCATTATTCATCCCAACGGCCGACAAGACAAGAAACCAATGACTCGCATTCAACGTTTACAACACTGCCCACCGAGGCGGTTTGATCGCAGATGTCGTTCTTCTCAACAGTTGTCATCAGAGTAACGAGAACTGCAATGAAGGCGGTCTAACAGCCATTAGTCTTCGAAGGCCAACTTGCTATTCCAAACCTGCTTGCTTTTTTCATTCGAGTCTCAGAGACCTTCTGGCAGTGAAGTACTCCTCAGAATCGATTGTCAGGAGGTGTAGCAATCTCTCATAGGAGAAATGAGGTCTAATAGGGAGTTGGTGGACTAGGGACACCAGCAGGAGGCATAACGCGTACACTGAAAGATGGACGCTACAAATTCAGATCGGTCTGGCCACGAGCAATGAGGGCATGAGTTGGGCCAACGCTGTAACTTTTTCTTTAAGAGTGATGGATGAATAAATCAAAGCTAGGGAAGGAAGTGGCAGGAGTACTTGGACAGACTGTTCAAGCGGACTCAGCATTTGAGACAGAATTGATTCCGTGATTAGCCCAAGTGGAGCCAGCTCCGCTGAAGGTTGGCGTCCGTAGAGCATATAAGCCTGACCCCCTCTCCGTTCGGCTTTATAGCTGTTTTTCTTCTTGCATGAAGGGTTGACGTTAAAGGGAATCAAAGAGAGTGTTGCTCGAGGAGGTGAAAGGTCAAGTAGTGAGAGTGTAGGCGAGATATTGTATTCGGTCAAGCCACATGAGATAGACGATGCGTACATAGCCTATAGATAGTTGTTCGTGTACTTCGAGTATATAACTCATCCCTTCAATAATATTTCTCTTATTGAACAAGTTGACAATTATCAATATGATTCTATTTTAATATGATTTTTTCTTGGATCGCCGGGATGAGAGCCTCGTTCTATCGTCCAGACTGGAGGCGAATCATGGACCCGTTCAGCTAAGCCAGCGAGGCTTGCCTGAAGACCGAATTAGGTAAGTTCAAGCAATTTTGATTTTTTGCGAAATTTGAATGCAAAGATTCCCATTGTCTGGGATAGAGTTGTGGCACGGTTTCGGTATAAGAAAGACCGAGTGAACAAGTAAGACAAGCAATAAACTATCGCAACAACTGGCAACTCAAAGGAATAAGGCTTTAGAAAACCGAATTTTAAATGAATTTCCGGCTACTCAGGCGTAAAGGAGAGAACTAGATAAGCACCATCTCATCAGAGTTAATATCATGATGACTTTTTTAATATTTGAAGAGGTCGATATAGTGAGTTTCTATGCACTATATTTCCTTCGAACCCCCCCTTCCGGGCAGTCCTATCTATTTATCTACCGCAAGATACTAGGCTGCATATAAGACGTTGCACACATTAAACCGCCTTAGTATTCACGTGGAGAGATACCAATATTATATATCTACTAGGGAATCGGTCAAAATATTGTCTCTTCGATAAATTATAGACTATATTGCAGCTTTCCCGACAAAAAAAGAAAGCGTGGATAAACCTGAACTCAACAACGGGCACGTCTTTACAAAAATGTTACCTCACAGTTCCGAGGCTATTTAGCTATTGGAAATTATGAGGATAAGGATATAAAAGACGATGGAGCCTCTAATGATTCAGAGCACGCTTCCCTGCGGGGTATAAGAGCGACTCACCGCTAGAATGATTTTACTGGAGAAATGGAAATCCTTTCTATCTAAAATATTTTTCCTTAGAATTAATTTGACTTGAATATATTTCTAACCTATGAAAACTTAGATATATAAATAGTCTAAATACTTTTGCTCAGGCTCACCGGAATTTCCATTGCAAATACTGGTCATTTCTCTTGTTTCATTACCTTCAGGACTCCGATCTTGGAGATTCTCCACTGACAGCTAGAATATTCTCCACAGAAATAAGTGCGCTTATCTAAGGTTTTTTCCGAAGTACATAAATGGCGTTAGAAATTCTTGTCAAATATCTCTGTGAAGAAGACTCGGACAGGAAAATAGTCTAAGTACTCTATTATCAGGACGATAG